>Ga0209591_10000560_pt1 | contig 48008 bp, 36 predicted proteins | sample MAT01_FD_187207 | JGI IMG/M metagenome (GOLD analysis project Ga0209591, IMG submission 187207) | Freshwater microbial communities from Lake Fryxell liftoff mats and glacier meltwater in Antarctica - MAT-01 (SPAdes) (version 2) | ecosystem: Environmental > Aquatic > Freshwater > Ice > Liftoff...
CCTTTTGCTTTTAACGGAGAAAGCACGCAGTAGAAGGCACACATTAACAAGTTTTAACGGGCAGGAGCGCGCTAAGCCCTTACTTTTATTACAGATTTTGCGGAGAGTACGAACTTTTGCGGGGTCTCGGCTTAGGTCTCAATCTTTTGCATGTACTTTTCGAGCTTTATTCTGAGTCTTGTGTTTGCCTTCCTGATCACCGGGGGAATGGCGGCCCGTGCCAGGGCAACACCGGCCGGTAACAGCGGGGGGGGGACTGCTGAAACAACGCAGGAAAGTCGGGATAAAGGACTGAACGTTGTGCTGGGTACGTTAGCCCTTCCCCGGGACACGTTTTACCGGGCACGGTCCATGGATGCGTTTAGAATTCTGTCTGCACCGGTCATCGACGGGCGATTGGACGAAGCCTGCTGGCGCGATGCCCCGCTGACCCAAAACTTTACCACCACGCAGCCAGATCCGGGAAAACCCAGCATGCTTCAGAGCATCATTCGGGTGGTGTACGACGATCAGGCGCTGTACATCGGTGCTCATCTGGTAGATCCCAACCCGGATAGTGTGCAAGTTACACTCTCCCGACGCGACGAGTTTGGGAATGCCGATTGGTTCGGGGTTATGCTCAGCCCGTACCGGGATGGTTCCAATGCGTTTTCATTTTCACTGACGGCAGCGGGCGTGCAGATTGACGAGAAGTGGACCGGCACAAGCACCGATGTACTTTGGGACGCCGTTTGGGAGTCAGCCGTTTGGATGGACGAAGATGGTTGGTACGCGGAAATTGCACTGCCCTACGGAGCGCTGCGGTTTCCTTCGGGAGAGGAACAGGATTGGGGCATCAATTTTGCGCGGAGTATTCGGCGAACCCGGGAGGAGAGCTGGTGGAGCCCCGTGGACGTTGCGGAGAAGGGATTGATTCAACAAGTTGGGCTACTGCAAGGGCTGGAAAACATCAAGGCACCGTTCCGGCTTTCGCTGTCGCCTTATGTTTCCTCGTTTGTTGAGGTGCAAAACAATCCGGAAACCGGCACCCGCCAGACCGTAGGTGATTTTGCAGGTGGCATGGACCTCAAGTACGGCATCAACGATGCGTTCACGCTCGACATGACACTCATCCCGGATTTTAATCAGGTTCGTTTTGACAACGAGGTGCTAAACCTAAGTCCGTTTGAAGTGCGCTTTAACGAAAACAGAGCTTTTTTTACGGAAGGCACGGAGTTGTTCAACAAGCAGGATTTATTTTATTCAAGACGTATTGGCGGAAGGCCTATTGGTTTTTTCGATGCGTACAATCAGGTGGGAGAGGGCGAAGAGTTGCTCAGCAATCCACGAGATAGTCGCTTGTATAACGCCACTAAAGTCAGCGGTCGCACAGAAGGTGGATTGGGCATTGGCGTGTTCAACGCCGTCACGGCAGAAACGCAAGCCATCATTCGCGGCACAGATGGGGAAGAGCGCGGCGTAACCACGGCACCCTTGACCAACTACAACGTCTTTGTTCTGGACCAGAACCTAAACCGGGCGAATTCTTTCGTGACCTTTACCAATACCAGCGTCTGGCGCAGTGGCGAATGGGAAGATGCAAACGTCAGCGGGTTGTTGTTCAGCCTTCGGGATAAAAAAGACCGCTACCAAATTGAAACCAGTGGTGCCCTAAGCCAGGAATACCTTCCGGATACTTCGGCAGGGTTGGGCCATACGGCAGGGTTTGAATTTAGCAAGGTCAGTGGCCAGTTCACCTTCAGTGCAGGCTACAACGAAGAAAGCAATACCTACAACCCAAACGACCTGGGTTTTCTGGGGGCAAACAACACGCGTTCCTGGTCTATAAACACCAATTACAATATCTACAAACCCTTCTGGCGCTTTAATCAATTGTACCATTACCTGGGTGCAAATTACTTGCGGAATTACGCACCCGATGGCTTCTTCAACCTGGGATTTTATTCCGAGGCTACCCAAATCTGGAAAAGCTTTTTTGCCTCCGGGATCTGGATGAATGCTGAACCTATTATAACTTATGATTGGTTCGAGCCCCGTGTGCCAGGCCGCTTTTTGGAGTATCCGATCAATTACAACTGGGGCAGTTGGATCTCGAGCGACTACCGAAAAAAACTGGCGATTGACGTCGAGTCAAATTACCGCTGGTTTAATGCTGACAATCGAGAAAACTTTAACTACGAGATTTCACCACGCTGGCGGGTCAACGACAAAATGCTGCTGATTGTCTCTTACGGCAACTACTTTTCAGGCGATGATTTGGGCTGGGTAAACCAGGTAGAAGACGAAATTATTCTTGGGCGACGAGACGTGCAAACCGCAGAAACCGGACTGGAGGCCAACTACATTTTTACCAACCGGATGTTCCTGACCCTGCGGGTTCGCCACTATTGGTCCAAGGCGGAATACGCGCAGTACTACGCGCTTGGTGAAGATGGCCGGAGGCAGGAGACCAGCTATGACGGCATTGACGTGGAAACCGGGCAGTCCGCGCACAATGTCAATTTCAATGCTTTTACCGTTGATGCTGCGTTTACGTGGCGCTTTGCTCCCGGATCGGACCTTTTCCTTGTTTGGAAGGAAGGCATCTTTGACAGCGGAAGTGAGTTGGAGCGCAACTACTTCAGCAACCTGGAGCGCACCTTTCGCTCAGCGCAAAGCAATAACCTGTCGCTTCGGGTCGTCTATTTTGTAGACTACGTGCAGTGGAAAAAGTGGACGCGCAAGGAGCAAGCAGCCGAGGATGCGCAAACCTTCAGCTACCGCAACCCGGCGATGCTTACCCATGGGTCTCGACGGAACGCTGCTGACGCATTTTGGCATCCCGGAGCTCCCGGGCTTCGCTGACCTTCTTCCGGGTCTTCTCTTCGATCAGGTAAGCCAGGAGCAGTCCGGCGCCGCCCATCAGGAAAATCATGGCGGGGAAGGCGATGTCTTCGCGGAAACCTGCAGTATACAGACCCTCTGCAATCAGGATACCCAATCCGACACCCACAGCAAGCAAGCCCAAACGAAGGGTCATGCTGACGCTGTACTGGGGTTTTACAAAAATAGAGGCGTCCTGACCCTGCTCAATGAGCGCCATGCGCTCCCGGTTGCGGGTGTTGAAAAACAGGTACGCTATAAAGGAAATGGATCCGAAAGTGCTGAACATGGCAAAAAGCGGAATCATATCTTCGGTCATGGTCGTTGATTTTGGAGGTTAGCAAGGTGCATTCAGGAACTTTGACTCCGCTGGCCGAGCGGAGGTTACCAAAACCCCGAAAAAAACTATTTACCTTAAAGGCATCTCAAAATCCTTAGAAGGAATTTTAGATGATCTTGATGGTGTTTTAGGCGGTAACCTGTTGGCCATTTGCTGCGTCCAAGTTCACGATCATGGATCAGGACCAGGCGGACATCCAAAAAATACTGGCTGGCGATGCTCGCGGCTACCGTTCGCTGTTGCAGCGACACCGCAGCCGCGTGTTTACCGTGGCCAAAAAGGTGGTCGGCGATCAGCAACTGGCTGAAGAGGTTGCCCAGGATGTCTTTATAAAGGCGTTCAAAAGCCTGGAAGACTACCGGGGTGAAGCCCGTTTCAGCACCTGGTTGTACAGAATAGCCTGGACCACGGCCATCAGTACGCTTAGGCGTGAAAAGCGACACCGGGGCCATGAAGACGTATCGTTGCGCGAAGACCTGGATGACGATTCCCCCGCTTTTCCGGATGGATTTAAGAGCGTGGCGATGGCTGAACAAAAAGAACTGATTGATCGCGCTTTGCAGGGAATGAAACCCGAGGAGCGCTTTGTGCTGACACTTTTTTACTTGGAAGAGCGCTCTCTGAACGAAATTGCCGACATTACCGGTGAGGAAGTTGGCACGATTAAAGTGCGGTTGTTTCGGTCGCGCCAGCGCATGGCCAGCCGATTGCAACTGGATCTTCAAAAAGAATGGGCCACATGGCGATGAACAAATTAACCCCCGAACAAGTCTGGACCTGGATTGACGAAGGAAGGGCGGACGCTGAGCTCCGGCGCCTTCAGCGGGAACCACTTACCACAGCTGCCGATCTGGCCATGGTTGAAGACTTGATGGCATTGGACCGGCACCTGACCAGTTCCCTGCTGGAAGAGCCTTCTGCGGGCTTTGACAAAGCCGTGCTTTCGGTGCATCCTGACTGGATGCCTCGCGTGGTTCCCGCCCCCCCCCTGCTCCCCCCCGGCATCCAAAAACTGCTTCTGGGTCTGCTGGCTTTTGCGCTGGGCGGAGGCGTGCTGCTCAGCCTGATCGGCCTGCTCAGCGGGAACGCGGGTTCGGAAATCCCAAATACCTCCCCCTTGTTGACCCAATTAACCGAGCCAGGAAGCCGGTGGCTGGACAGCCTTGCGTTCCATCTGCCCAATTTTTCTGAGGCTTGGTTGGTGGCTACAGCTCTCGCCCTTCCGGTGCTGTTGCTTTTCTGGGCGCTGGACCGCGGGTTGAACGTTTTGTTGCATCGGCGCTGAGCGGAATCGGCTCCGGCGCGGCTCATAGAACGGTTGGCCTTCGAACTAAAAAAAACCGACCCCGAAGGGCCGGCCTAAACCAACAAACACGACGCTCCGGAAGGGAATGCCCTTTGCCGGAAAACGCACTTAATTACAAGTTAGGGGGCAGAATCACTTTGTCAATGACGTGCACAACACCGTTGCTGGCTTCTACGTCAGCCTTGATCACGCGTGCGTCGTTGACCATCACGCCTTTGTCGCTCACTTTGAGGGTAACGGTAGAGCCTTCAACCGTTGCGGGCTTCATGCCGTCTTTCACTTTGGCGGCGGGGAACTCGCCTGGCAGCACGTGGTAGGTGAGCACTTTAACCAGTTTGTCTTTGTTTTCCGGCTTCAGGAGCATGTCCAGGGTACCGGCGGGAAGATCGGCAAATGCCTTGTTTGTGGGCGCAAAAATGGTGAAGGGACCTTTGCCTTTCAGCGTTTCTACCAAGCCGGCGGCTTTTACGGCCGTTACGAGCGTGGAAAGGTCTTCAACCGATATAGCCAGATCAATGAGGTCTGGTTCGGCCATTGGGGCAATAACGCCGGCATCAGAGCTGGCAGTGGCTTGTCCAAAATCAGCGCTGGTAGAGGCAGAAGCCTTGCTGCCGCTGCACTGAGCGGAGGCAAAACCGACGACAGCTGTGAAGGCTGCGGTCATCAGGAGGGATTTGATCATCATAGGGAGCAGTATTTTACTGTTGAGTGGTAATAACACGGCCACACCCCAAAAGTTCTGGTATTCACAAAATTTTAACACTTAGGGCGAAGCTGGCCCATTGCCTTGTGCGGCAGTTCAGGGCGAAGCTGGTCCATTGCCTTTTGCGGCAGTTCGGGCGAAGCTGGTCCATTGCCTTGTGCGGCAGTTCAGGGGATCTCCACCGCGTTCTGCGGACCCACGCCGTGCTTCTTGGAACCCTACGCCGTGTACCCTCCGTCAGCCGTATAGACCCCGCCCGTGCAATAAGAAGAAGCCCCGGACGCCAGAAACACGGCCAGTCCGGCAATTTCATCGGGGTCTCCGATGCGGGGCATGGGCAATTTCTGTGTGATCATGTTCAACATGCCTTCGTTGGACCACAAGGCCTGGCTGAATTTTGTCTTGATAAAACCCGGACAAATGGCGTTGACGCGGATGTTGGCACTGCCCCATTCTTTGGCCATCACTTTGGTCAGGCTGATCAGTGCCGCCTTGCTGACGCTGTAAATGCCGAGCATGTACTCGGGGCTAATTCCCCCGATGGAGGAAATGTTGATGATGGAACCGCCGCCCCGGGCCATCATGATGGGCTGAACGAGTTTGCTCAACTCAAACGGGCCTTTGACGTTTACGTCCATGATTTTGTCAAATGCCCTGCGATCTGTCATGAGCACGGGCCCGAAGACCGGATTGGTGGCCGCATTGTTGATCAAAATGTCCACACCGCCGAATTCTTCCACAGCGTGATCCACCAATTGTCGAATGTTTTCCGGCTCGCCCATGTGCGCGGCAATGCCGCGGGCTTCAATACCCGCTGAACTGAGTTCCACGGCTACTTCATCTACAGCCTCCTGGTTGCGGCTGGAAACAACCACACGGGCTCCGTGCGCTCCCAAAGCGTGAGCAATGGCCTTGCCGATGCCCTTGCTTGCACCGGTAATGATGGCTACTTTGTCCGTCAGGTCAAAAAGATTTGCGTCAGACATACGCCGAAAGTACACAATCGCCAATTTGCGCTCTGCGATAAATGGCACTTGCTTGCATTCGGCAGTTTCCGCAGTAGACCCGCTTGCCCATTTCTCAAAATCCCGCTTCATTCGCCCATGGCCACCCCTTTTTTCAGCCGCCGAACCCTTGACTTCCTGCTCCAGGAGGTACATGAAGTGCCGAAACTGCTCGCCCTGGACCGCTTTGCGGCCCACGACTGGAAGGGCATTACCCTGATGTTGGACGCCACCGAACAGTTGGCAGCCGCTCGTTTGCAACCCCTATTGCGAGATATGGACCGCCAAGAGCCGCAGTTGGTGGAAGGGCGCATACGGGTTCATCCGGCTATGCGCGATTTGCTGCGCGATTTTGGCAACGGGGGCTGGATTTCGGCCATGGCACCCGCCAGTGACGGAGGCCTTGAACTTCCTTACACCATCTCCAATGCCTGCCTCTTTGTTTTTGGGGCGGCCAATTACTCCGCAACAGCCTTTCCCTACCTCAGCGCCGGGGCGGCTAACCTGTTGATCAGCTTTGCGCTGCCGGAATTGAAAGCCCGATACCTGCCACCGCTGTTTGAAGGGCGCTGGCAGGGAACCATGGCCCTTACTGAACCGGAAGCCGGCTCTTCGCTGTCAGACCTCAAAACGCGGGCCACGCCGCAACCTGACGGCAGCTACCGCATCCAGGGGCAGAAAATTTACATCTCCGCAGGCGACCACGACGCCGTAGAAAATGTTGTGCACCTTCTTTTAGCGCGGATCGACGGGGCACCGGCCGGCACCCGGGGCATTTCGCTGTTTGCCGTGCTCCGCGAGCGCCAAGAAAATGGCTCCTTGATCAGCAACGACGTGACCACTGCCGGCGTGTACCACAAAATGGGCTACAAGGGTGCCCCCATAGCACATCTTATGTTTGGCGAAGGGGGCGACTGCCATGCGCAAATAGTTGGCGAACCGCATAAGGGTCTTTCGTACATGTTTCAGATGATGAACGAGGCCCGAATTGCGGTGGGCCTCAACGCTGTTTCCATTGCATCGGCCGCTTACTATGCAGCCCGTGAATACGCCGCCACCCGCCGCCAGGGACGGCCCCTCAACAGCAAAGATCCGCTGGCAGAACCGGTGACGATTGATCAGCACGCGGACGTAAAGCGGATGTTGCTGTTCCAGAAAAGCATGGTGGAAGGGTGCTTGTCGCTGTTGGTCCAGTGTGGGGTATGGGCTGATCTTCACCGCGCAGGGAGCGGCGAAGAAGCCGAAAAGGCAGGTCGATTGTTGGATTTACTCACCCCGGTGGCCAAATCCTATCCCGCAGAAATGGGCATTCAAAGCACCAACGCCGGCGTGCAATGCTTGGGCGGCGCGGGCTATTGCGCAGACTATGCGCTGGAGCAGTTTTACCGCGAAGCGCGGATTCATCCTATTCACGAAGGCACTACCGGCATTCACGGCATGGATTTGCTGGGCCGAAAAATAGCCCGGGACCAAGGCCGGAGTTTTGCAGAATTCTGCACGCTGGTAGAACGTGATCTGGATGCCGCAGCGTCCGCGCAAGGATTGGCGGAACCGGTTGCAGCGCTTCGAAAAACCCTTCAATCGCTTAAAAACACCACGCAAACACTGGCCATGCGCGCCGTGCAATCAGGCCCAGAAGTTTTTCTGGCAGATGCAACGCTCTATCTGGAAGCCTTTGGCATCGTTACGGTGGCCTGGCAATGGATCAGGATGGGCGCGCTGGCCGCTGGTAGGCAGGAGAATTTTTACCGGGGAAAAACGGCTGCCATGCGCTACTTCATCGGGTATGAACTGCCCAAATGCCTTGGCTTGCTCGAGCGATTAAACAGCACCGATACTGTAACGCTGGAAACCCGCTCAGAATGGATAGACTAAAGGGTACTTCTAAAGCGAGCGCACGAATAAGGATGCGCGCACGCCGAAAGGGTATTGCGCGGCTTACAGCAGCGTCAACTGCGCCAGGAATTCATCTTCGCTACCCCGGTAAAGGCACGTGGCGCTGAACCCCGCTTTCTCCGCCAATCCAGCCATGGTGTCAAAGTCAAGGAACAGCCAGCCAAAGGCCTGGCTCCGGGCTTTGCCGAACTTCATTCGGTACACCGTTTCGCCGTAATAATTGCGGGTAAGGTCAAGGTACTGACCGCCGGGCACATCCGTAAACAGCGGAAGCAGATTGGCTGAATCCAACAGGAAGCTTCCTCCCGGACTAAGCCAGGAGATCACCTTGCTCAACAATCGGCTGAACCCAGGCAGGTCGCCAGCCAGACCGCTGCCGTTCATGAGGGCCAGCACCGTATCAAAGTCGCGACCCTCAAAGTGCCAAAGGTCCGCCAAAAGGACCTCCCGAACACCGCGTTTCTCCATGACGCGCACGGCGCCAGGGGAATGATCCAACGCTAAAACCGCGCAGCCACGAGCCTGCAAAGCCAGCGCATGACTTCCGGCTCCTGCTCCGAGTTCCAGAACCTTTCGCCCGCAATGACCCAGCGCATGTTGTTCCAGCAAAGGCATTGCTTTTTCTTCGCGCATCAATACCTGAGCAGGTAAGTAATCATACCCCTCCAGATCCGACCAGGTCAGGATGCGCGCATCGGTTTGACCGGTCTGGTAGGCTAAGAGCGCCTGGCCAAGCGGGTCGCTTTCCCAACCCGGGTAGTCCTGAGTGTTGATTGCTTCTGGACCCGTTGCATCGGCGGTTTCCATGCTATCAGGCATACATGGCCTCAATCAGAACAGCGTAGCGCTCGTTGATGATGCGGCGCTTGGGTTTCATGGTTGGGGTGAGTTCACCGCTTTCCGGCGACCACTCGCCGGGGAGCAGCGTGAACTTTTTGATCTGTTCCACTCTGGCGAAATGCTCATTGTAGTGGTCGATTTCGCGCTGATATTCGGCTTGTACTTTGGGATGCGCCAGCAGGGCTACGCGGCTGCTCACCTGGATGCCCTGCTGCTTAGCCCAATCTTCCAGGACCAAAAAGGAGGGCACAATCAGGGCGGAGACAAAGCGCCGGTCGTTGCCAATGGTGGCCATCTGTTCAATCAACGGCGACTCCTTGAACTTGTTCTCAAGCGCCTGGGGTGCCACGTACTTTCCGCCGGAAGTTTTAAACAACTCCTTGATGCGGTCGGTAATCTTGAGGAACTTTCCATCTACCCATTCGCCCTTATCACCGGTGTGGAACCAACCGTCCGCATCAATCACTTCGGCTGTTGCCTGAGGCAGGTTGTAATAGCCCATCATGATGTTGGGACCGCGCGCCAGAATCTCATTGGTCTGCGGATCAAGCTTGACCTCCACACCCGGCAGCGCGATACCAACTGTGCCGATCTGGCGGTTCTCCAATTCCATTCGGTTGCAGGTGATGACCGGTGCCGTCTCTGTCAAGCCATAGCCTTCCAGCACATCTATGCCCGCGGCGGTGAACAACGTAGCCAGGCGCGGTTGAATGGCTGCTGCTCCGGTTACGACCGCCTTGATGTCGCCGCCTAAAGCCGCCTGCCATTTGGAGAAAATCAACTTACGGGCCAGGCCGAGTTGCAGGCGATAGGCCAACCCCTGATCGCTGTGCAGCTCAAAGCGCGAGCCCACTTCGATCGCCCAAAAAAACAACTTGCGCTTGACTCCGGTTAGCTGCATGCCCGTGGCCATGATCTTTTCGTAGATCTTTTCTAACAGGCGCGGTACAGTGGAAAAAAACTGCGGGTGCACTTCGCGCAGGTTTTCGCCCAGCGTCTCCACGCTTTCTGCGTAGTAAATAGAAACGCCATTGGCCAGATAACAATTGGAAACGGTGCGCTCAAAACTGTGGCAAAGCGGCAAAAAACTGAGCGCCCTATCCCCTTGGCGGATGGGAATAACCTGCGAGACGGCTTCCACATTGCTGACCAAATTGCGATGGCTGAGCATGACCCCTTTGGGATTGCCCGTAGTGCCCGATGTGTAAATGATGGTGGCCATATCCGTGTCGCGGACAGCGTCCATGCGGTCGAAGATCATGCGCTTTTCGTGCTCCTCAACCGGCTGCAGGAGCTCGTTGAGCTGCGTCAGGCCTGGCAGCGGATCAAGCGCAAAAACTTCTTTGAGCGAAGGAACATCGGCCCTGATTTCCTGGATGCGCTCGTAAACAGACGGGTACGGCCTTCCCTGCACATGATCCTGCCCGAAAATAAAGGCGTACTTGACACCTGCATCCTGAAAAATGTAGCTGTACTCGCGCGCACTGATGGTGGGGTAAACCGGAACATTAATTACACCGATTTGCATCATCCCAATGTCCAGGAAATTCCACTCCGGGCGATTGTTGGCAATGAGGGCGACCCGATCGCCAGGTGCCAACCCCAGATTAAGCAGGGCCTTAGAGACCTGTCCGGAAATTCGGATTACTTCTTCGGTGGAATAGGTTTTCCACTGGCCGTTAACTTTGCAGGCCAGCGCGTCCATTTTTGGGCGGGTTTCCTGCTGGTGGTAAATCAGATCGAAAACGCGTGAGTAAGCCATAACATTTTATTACTTATTTTTTGGAGGGATTGACGAATACTGCCAAATCAACTCTACTTGATCAACGTTGAAATAGCGCGAAAGGCGTCGGTGCCGGCGTAATCCAACCACTGAAACAACACCATTTCGGTGCTGCCAATAAACGCCCCGGACTGCCGCAAACGCTCCAGCGCGAGACGGTGGTTCTCTGGCGTTCTCGATGAAACGGCATCAGCCACCACGTGTACTTCACGGCCGCGCTCCAGGGCGTCCAACGCAGTTTTGAGCACACAGATATGCGCTTCCACTCCGCATAAAACCAGCTTGTGCCCAGCGGGCAAATGCTGCAAAAACGCCTCATCCAACAGGCAGCTAAAACTCATTTTTTCCAACACGGGCTGCTCCTGCAAAATGATTTCACGGCAGGTATGCCCCAATCCTTTGGGGTATTGCTCGGTCACCAGCGTGTTCACGCCAAGTAGCGCGGCACCCGCCACAAGTCGGTTCACGTTCGCAAAGACGCGCTCCGCTTCAAAAATGACCGGCATCAGCCGCTCTTGTACATCCACCACCACCAACGTACTGTGCTGCGGGTGCAACATGCCGGTGTGCGATGTGTGGTTCGGGTTAGCTGAGAAGGACATGCGTGTTTGTTTTCGGTGGAAGGGCTATCGCGCCTTGAGCGATGGAGGAGGAATTCGCAGGTTCAGTGCGAATAAAATCGGAGATCACATGCTTATCGAGCCTTTTCTAAAGTCGCTCTTGGCTAAAATGGCGTTAATCAAAAAGGGTTTTCCATTGCGCACTGACGTGCGGGCTTGCTCAATGGCCTGCAGAAACGCCGGCATATTGTCTACGCGCACGCCATCACCGCCGTAGCCGGTGGCCACTCGATCGTAATCCGTGTGGGCCAGCATGACGGCCACGTCGTCTTTGAGTATTTCTATCTGATCGCGGGCTATTTGCGCCCAACAGGCATCATTGCCAATCAGACCAATAACAGGAATGCCGTGTCGGGCAAAAGTGTCGAATTCGGCCAGGCTGTAAGCGCTGGAACCATCCCCCCAAATGATCCAGACCTCGGATTCCGGACGGCTGAGTTTAGCGCCCAAGGCAAAACCGCCCCCCACCCCCAGCGTGCCAAAAGCACCGGGATCCAACCAGCTCAGCGGCGTTCTGGCGTGGAGGGTGTAAGCCCCTGTCCCCACGAAGTCTCCGCCGTCGGCCACCAACACTGCGCGGTCGTCCAACCGGGCGTTCAATTCGCGAAAGAGTTGCAGCGGGTTAATGCCTATTCCCCCGGAATCGGTGGCCTGGGCGTCAATTTCGCGCTCCCGCTGCTGGTCGCGCTCTGCGAGCTTGGAACGCCAGCCAGACCACGCGGGCGCGGGGTCGTTCGCAGCCGCCGCCAGTGCAATCAAAAACGGACCAGGATCAGCCAACACGCCAATGGAAGGGCGCTTGTTTTTGTTCAAGTCTTCGCGGCTCCGGTTTACGGACAAGTAACGAGCGCGGCTGAGGTGGTTGCCGTAATCGAGGCGGAAGTCGCAGGGCACGCCGGCCAGAAGTACCAGATCTGCCTCGCGAAGTGCCTCGCGGCGTTTGTGCCTAAAGAGCAGCGGATGCTGCGCGCCGAGCAGGCCGCGCGCCATGCCACTGAGGTAACAGGGTATGCCGAGTTTGCCCAGGGCTTGCGCCAGTTCAGACACTCGCTCCGTTTGCAGCAAGGCCTGGCTACCCAACACAAAAACCGGGCGCTCGGCTTTAAGCAAAGCGTGGAGCACGCGCTGCACTTCCGTTTGGCTGTGCCGGGGAATGTCCGCGTTTTCGATGCGACGGGGTTCGGGATGCCGATCCTTGCCGCTAAAAATGCGGTTGAGGTGAAAGTGCAGGTACTGCTTTAGCGCTTTCTGGGCCAGGGTTTTGGGATTCTTGCCGCCAGCGGCGCCGTACCATTCACGCACCAGGGCTTCGTCGTAAAGGGTGTCGATGGGGCACTCCAAAAAAACGGGGCCAGGCACCCCTTCCATGGCGCGGAGAAAGGCCTGCTCCACCATCGGAACAATGTCTTTGACGCGGCGAATACTGCCGGTCCATTTGCAGAGCGGCCGCATGAGCGCCATCTGGTCAATATCCTGTAGGGCGCCGCGGCCTTTCAGCACCGTTGGGGCAGAGCCACCCAGCAGGACGAGCGGAGACTGGGCCATCGCGGCATTTTTGACTGCTGTGATGGTGTTGGTCATGCCCGGTCCGGCGGTGACGGCGGCTACTCCGGGAAGGCCGGACATTCGCGCAATGGCGTCGGCGGCGAACACAGCATTGACTTCGTGGCGAACGTCTACCACACGAATGCCTTCAGCCTTGCATCCGCTGAGAATAGGGGAAATGTGGCCTCCACAAAGGGTGAAGACTACTTCTACGCCTTGTTTGGCAATAACCTGGGCGATCAGGCGGCCTCCGTCCATGTCCGAGAAATGAAGTTGAGTGGGAAAACGGAACCCATTCCCCCGAAAAACAGGGGACCATGAAAGTAATACACAATGAGCAAAACCTTGCGGGGCGAATTCCGCTGAACGAGCCGGGGCGTTATCTTGCGCGCTGGAGAACCAGACCATGAGCACAGCACAACGACCCGATTTTATCAAAGCTCTGGCGGAGCTCAACGAGCAACAACAGCAAGCTGTCCGGCAAACCGAAGGTCCGGTCATGGTTATTGCCGGACCCGGCACCGGAAAAACGCAAATTTTGGCGGCCAGGATTGGGCATATCCTGGGCCAGGCAGACCTGGGTGATATCCGCCCGGACCAAATTCTTTGCCTGACGTATACGGACGCCGGGGCAGTGGCCATGCGCCAGCGTTTGCTATCTTTTATTGGCGCTGAGGCTTACCGGGTGGGCATATTTACTTTTCATTCTTTCTGCAACAAAGTCATTCAGGACCGGCCCGAGATTTTTGGTTTGCGCGATCTGGAACCGATTTCGGAATTGGAGGTAATCCTGCTGCTGCGCAAGCTCATTGATGGTCTATCTGCCGACAGTCCGCTGCGAAAGTGGGGCGCACAGCCATATTACGAAACCGCTCGCCTCACCGGCCTTTTCAACACCATGAAGCAGGAGGGCTGGAACTCCGCTATGCTCAACCAGGCCATTGACGAATACCTGACAAGCCTGCCGCTTCGCGACGAATTCGTTTACAAACGCAAGAGCGGGGAATTTCAGAAAGGAGACCTCAAGATTAAAGACATTCAGGAGCAGGAGCGGAAAATGGCGACGCTTCGAGCCGCAGTTGCACTGTTTGACGAGTACGAAACGCTGATGAAAAAATCGCAGCGCTACGATTTTCAGGACATGATTTCCTGGGTGCGGGACGCCTTTATCGCTGACCAGAACCTGCTGCTGGATTACCAGGAACAGTACCAATACGTCCTTGTAGACGAGTACCAGGACACTAACGGATCGCAGAACCAGATTTTAAACCTGCTGACCAACTATTGGGATGCGCCGAACGTGTTTGTAGTCGGCGACGATGACCAGTCCATTTTTCGCTTTCAGGGGGCCAGCGTGGCCAACATTGTAGACTTTGCGAGCCGTTACCGCAATCAGGGCCTACAGGTGGTTTTGCTTGAAAGCAATTACCGCTCCACCCAAACGATTCTGGACGCGGCTGCGGCATTGATTGCGCACAACACGGAGCGCTTGGTGCATTCGGCAGAACTTTTTTCGGGCCAAGGGGTTAAGCGGCTTACCGCAAGGAACCGGGAACACGCCAACCAGCCGGACCTGCCCGTGGTCGAAGCCTGGCACAACGATGCGCATGAAACCGTGGGGATAGCGACGGCCATTGAAGCGCTGATCAAAGAAGGAACGGCTCCTGGAGAAATAGCCGTGATTTACCGAAAGCACGAACAGGCTGAACCTATTCTGGCCTACCTCCAGCAATTGGGCATCGCCGTTCAGGTCAAACGCAAAGCCAACCTTCTACATTCGGTTTTTAGCAACAATGTGCTTAAAGTCTTTGCCTACATCGATGGCGAGTACCGATCTCCCGGAAGCGCCGACGACCTCCTTTACGAGATCCTGCATTTTGGGCATTGCGGCATTACGGCCAAAACCATGGCCTCGCTGGCCTGGGCGTTGCGGGAGCTCAATCAGAAACCGGGCACCAATTTGCGCTGGCGGGAATACTTGGCATCCTGGGTTCAAAATCCCCGGAACCCCACCTTGTTTGATGCCCCGGTTCTGGAACAGGACGAGGCCGTTCGCCTGGCCTACAACAACCTGGAGCTCTGGATTGGAAAACACCGCGACTGGACGCTGCAGGGGCTATTCGAGAAAGTCATTGTTGATGGAGGAATTCTGGCATGGGTCTTAAAACACCCCGATAAAATCGCGCTGCTGGAAGAGCTGAATACGCTCTTTGATTTCATTAAAAAAGAAACGGCCAAGGCGCCTTTGCTCACGCTGGATGCATGCCTTCGTCTGTTGGAAACTTACCGTGAAGAAGAGTTGCGCCTGCCCGTGAACCGGAGCATTTCCACCGCAAAAGGCGTTCAGTTTCTCACTGCACACGGCTCGAAGGGGCTGGAGTTCGACCGCGTTTTCGTGATTGGATGCGATGATAAATCGTGGAAGGGAGGTCATTCCATTGGGTATACTTTTCCAGATACGTTGGTGTCCAGCAACAAGGCTGATGACTCGGAGGAATCACGCCGACTTTTTTATGTGGCCATTACCCGGGCTAAGCGTTACCTGACCGTCAGCTACGCGCGCCAGGACAATACCGGCAAAGACAAAAGCCAAAACCGTTTCGTGGCTGAGTTGCAGGAAAGCGGTGCGGTCCAGCTTCGCAACAGCCAATTAAATCCCGAGCAGATTGCGGACTACTGGAACCGCTTTGTGGAACCGCCGCCGCTTCCAGCCATACGTTCATCGGCTGCCGAGGAGCGAAGCATGCGCGAGTTTCTCCAGAACTTTCAGCTCAGCGTAACTAACCTGAACAAGTACCTGCGCTGTCCCCGTAGTTTTTATTATGAAACGCTACTGCGGATTCCATCGGCCAAGAATCGCTACATGGCCTTTGGGTCTGCAGTTCACTATGCGCTGGAGTTTTATTTCAAACGCATGCTGGAAAGCCCGCAAAAAGAATGGCCATCAGAACGGGAGCTGTTGCAGTGGTTCGAAAATTACATGAACAGGCACCGCGATTCGTTCACCGAAATTGAATACCGGCAAGACCTTGCGCGGGGACGTAAATTCCTTCCCCTGTTTGTGGTGGCACGGCGATCCTCCTGGAACAAAACGGCAGCGGTGGAACGCAACTTAAACCATGTGGTCTTCCGGGACATTCCGCTTCGCGGCAAGCTGGACCGCTTGGAATTTGATGGAAACACCGTGAAGGTGTTTGATTACAAGACCGGAAAAAGCAGCAATAAAGAGAAATTCAAAGCACCGGTACCTGGTGCAGAGGCTCAAGAGGCTTTTGACGTTAGAATGGGCGGGGATTATTGGCGCCAGGCAGTCTTTTACAAAATCCTCGTGGACAATGACGCCAGCCATTCCTGGGTAACCTCCCAAAGCGTCTTTGAATTTGTGGAACCGAATAAAAACGACACCGATTTTGTAGCGGTAGCCGTAGACATTTCGCTGGAGGACCTGGAGCGTGTTGGAGATCAAATTGAATTCGCGTGGAAAGGAATCCACGCGCTGGAATTTGACCGCGGCTGTCAGGAAAACCATTGCCGCTGGTGCAATTTTGAAAAGAACCATTACCGCGCACTCCCCGAAGCAGTAGAGGAAGACGAGATGGAACTTCGCTAAGCGAAGGTGTCGGCACGCTGCTTAATCCCCGGTCTCTTCATCCGCAACTTCTACCATGAGCCCTTCCAGGAAATCTGCGATGTCACGGAGCTGTTGCTCGTCCAGCCGGCGAGCCAATTGACGGGAAACGGCCATCACCGCTTTTTTGCCGGAGTTGATGGTGACCCCAATGGTCTTTTGCGCCACAATATTCATGCCGACCATTTCAACGGGATGCAGAAAAAAGTAGCTCATGCCGTGGTTAGCGATCTCCTCTACCAGGTCCATCAACCGATCGGCATAGCCGGTGATGTCTTGCGCTTGTCGCAAGTCTTCTAACGCTTCTAACGTGCGGTTCCGAAGGTCTTCGGGAATGGGAAAGGCAATGTAACTGCGGGACATAGACGGGTTTGCTTTTGAGCGAAATGGAGTTTGGGCATTCGCTTAGTAACCGAAAACGCGGGATCCGATAAAATGAGAGGCTGCTACAACAGCCAGGGTTCCTATGACGTTGAGCCAAATGCCCACCCTGACCATGTCGCGAACCGCCAAATGCCCACTGGCAAAAACGATGGTATTGGGCGGGGTGGCTACAGGCAGCATGAACGCATAAGACGCCGTGATCGTGACCGGCAACATGATGGCCAACGGGTGAATTTGAAGGGTTTGAGTCATCGGTAACAACAGGCTTAACATTAGAATGGTTGCTGCCGTGTTGGACGTTAATTCGGTGAAAAAGGTGGTGAACAAGCACAAGCCCACCACGATGAGCAGCAACGGCTGCCCCTCCAGTCCTGAAAGCTTGCTGGCTATCCAGGCAGAAAGACCGGAACTGTCTAGGCCGGCAGCCAACGCAAAACCTCCACCGAACAGGAAGATAACGCCGATTGGAATCCGCTCCACCTCTGACCACCCAATGATGTTGCTTTTTGTTGATCGGGCCGGCCAGAGAAAAAGCAGACCGACCACTGCCATGGCAACGGTGCTCTCCTGAACATACTTTTCCAGACCAAGAGCAGGGACCCATCCGGGAAACACGAACGTGCCAAACGGAATATCAGCCATGGTGAACCAGGCCAAAATAGTCAGCCCAAAAGCGGCACCCATAACCTTCTCTTCGTACTGAACAGGGCCAAGGTTTTCATAACGCTCACGCACCGCATGCAAATCCAACAAAACTCCTTTTTCGCGAAGCCAGAAATGCTTGAGCAACAACCAGCAAACCAACAGCATAAAGGCACTAAGCGGCAATCCAAAGGCGAACCACTGAGCAAAAGTGAGCCCGGGAAGTTCCGGGAAATTTTGGGCATAAAAGTCTTTAAGGATGAGGTTTGGCATGGTGCCGATCAGCGTAGCCGTGCCGCCTATGGAGGTTGAAAAGGCCACGCCCAACAAAAGCGGCACGGTCAGGCCAAAATCATGGCCGTTGCTTCGTTCGCGCAGCTCATCCAAAACCGCCAGCGCTGCTGGCAGCAACAAGGTGGCTGCGGCCGTGTTCAGGATCCACATGGACAAAAACCAACCTGCCAGCATAAACCCGGCTAAAAGCCTGGCGGGCGAGGCCCCCATATGCAGAATGATCCACAGCGCAATGCGGCGGTGAAGGCCCCAACGCTCTACCGCGTAGGCCAGGATAAACCCCCCGATAAACAAAAAAATAACCTCCTTCATGTACATCGGGGCAATTGCTGTTCCCGGTAAAATGCCCAACAAGGGAAAGAGGATCAGGGGCAACAAGCCAGTGAAGTAGATGCTCACTGCCTCGGTAATCCACCAAACGGCCATCAACACTGCCACCGCTGCAGTCCTGCAAACTACCGGGGGTTGTCCGCTGGCACCAAGGCCATAAGCCGCAGCCAGACTCAACAACACGCCAAGCAACAAATAGCGGGGTTTGCTCATGAAGGAGGCAAATTACGGGGACTTCCAAGAACTTCCCTATGGCTGGCTGCGCAATTTTACCCGGAACTGCCCCGCGCTACCTTTGCGCTTGCGCCGCGTATGTTCCAGAGGTAGGCAGGCCAATCTAATCTCAAACAACTGCAAAAGACTTATGGGAATTTATAAGATTGTACAAGCCTGGTCCGTGGAGTACGTAGGCGTTTTCCAATGATAATGCCCCGGTTCATCGCGCTGTCAGGCTTGCTTCTTCTCGCTGCCGCATTAACCGCGCAACGCGACAACGACCTGCAATGGCCCTGGCGCACCGACACCGTGCAGCGCACGGTAAGTCTGGATGAATTTGCAGTGTTGCTACCGCCTGACGCCATTCCCCCGGTGGATAAACCCCGATTTGAACCAGCAGCAGAGGCCGCGCAACATTACCATGCTGACGAACCCGTGATTAGCGTGGTGCTCGATGGTGAGGCGCGGGCCTATCCGTTGAGTGTGTTGATGTGGCACGAAATCGTCAACGACCGCATTGGTCAACGCTATGTTTCGGTTACCTACTGCCCGCTTTGCAATGCCGCAGTGGTTTTTGACCGGGAATGGACTTCCGAAAAGGGAGGGCGCTATCTGCTGGACTTTGGCACCAGCGGTATGTTGCGCCATTCGGACATGATCATGTGGGACCGCCAAACTCAAAGCTGGTGGCAACAATTGACCGGAAAGGCGCTTGTTGGCAACCTTGCAGGCGGGCAGTTGAACCAGGTGCCGGCACAAATTATCAGTCTGCAAGAGTTCGGGGATCGCTGGCCCAAAGGCTTAGTGCTGTCACAGCCAACGGATGAAGAGCGGCCCTACGGCAACAATCCCTACACTGGTTACGACACCGAAACGGACATCCCGGCCTTTTATGAAGGCAGTCCCGACCCACGTCTGCCGCCGGTAGAGCGGGTAGTTGATGTGTGCTTCAATGGCCGCTGTCGGGTTTACCCCTGGAGCCTCTTAGCACAAAAGGGGATGATTCAGGATGAATTCCAGGAGCAGGCGTTGGTGTTGTTTTTCCGTCCGGACACGCGGTCCGCACTGGACCAGCGCGCAATCGCCCAGAGCCGGCCCATCGGTTCCGTCGGTGTCTTCCGCGCCCGGCTGGACGGGCGAACCCTGCATTTTGAGCCTTTCCGGGGCACTTTCCGTGACCGAGAAACCCGCACCGTTTGGGACCACACCGGCCGGGCAACGGCAGGACCGAACAAAGGCCGTCAACTGGAACCGCTCCTGCACCACAATTTCTTTGCCTTTGCGTGGTTCCACTTTTTTCCGGACAGCGAAGTGTACCAAGAATAACCGCGCAGGCGGCTTCATGAAACGCTGTATGCTGGATCGGACGTCAACCGATTTCCGGGGGAAAGTGGCTGCTCTGTACCTGCCGCATTTCCGTCAACTTTGACCGCACTCCGCCACTGACAACCTACACCGTGTTTTTCCGACATCTGTTCAAAGCCTTTGTCCTTATTCTGACGATCCTCTCGGTTAACCTCCTGACCGCTTACCTGGACAATTACCTGAGCGACTACCGGGGTCAACTTGATGCGCTGACCTTTACGCTGTTGGGCATGGGGGTAGTGGTCTTGTTGTTTTACCCGCTTTTTGCCTGGATGGACCAGGGTGTTGACCGCATTGCCCGGGAGTTTTTGGCGCTCGGCAAACGCCTGATTGGCCGCAAACTGGGTATGATGCTGGCCTTTCTGGCGGGATTCTACGGGCTTTTTTACCTCTACGGCGAGCTTTGGTTCAAAACCAACCTTCACCCGCAAGTGCTGGACCGGGTCGAAAACCTGTGGACCCGTCTGCGGACCTGAGCAGCAGAAAAGTCGGACCTTTGACCAGGGCACCGCAGCCCTTCGCCCGAAAACCCACCTTTTAAGCGCACCAACCCCACCCCTTGCTCTACCGAACCCCCATCAATGGACACCGAATGTTGCGCTGGTTGCTGCTCTATGCAAGCCTCTTGCCAGTCATGCTGGTGGTTTTTGCCCTGTTAGCCGCGCTGGGTGGGCGTTGGAATTTTGTTTGGAATGACTTGTTATCGGGTATTCCGTGGCCAGCCTTTTTTATCGCCAGTGGGTTGCTGGGGTTGGTGCTGACTGCGTTGGCCCTTTCTGAATCTTTGAGAAACAACCGCTTGTGGAACGGATTTTTTCATCCTGATCCGTTCAAACCGCTGCTGGACCAAGGCTTCCGGTTAGACCGTTACGGCCTGCACGGCTTTTGGAAAGGACTTCCGGTGTCTATCTACTACGAAAAGGAAACCCTTGGTGACTACGCCAAAGTCACTGCTTACGCGAGCGTTTCTGACGAAGTCGACACCCTCCGCGCGCTCGGAGCCCAATTCGGGAATGGTTGGTTCTTTTTGCCCGACGAAGTGGAGCGGTTCCTGGATCCCCCATTTGATAGCATCCATTGGCCTACTGTTTTGGACGAAGTAGCCGCTGTGATCCGCGAACAAAGTTTTCCACCGGTGGAAAAACATCCGTGGATCCACAACAGTCCTGGGTCAGATCCAGCCACTGCATCACCAATTAACGAATCTTAACAGGCGGGCTAACAACATCGTCACATTTCCGTGCGTTCTTTGGTTGGTAAACGGCTCTCCTCTCTTACCTTTCTCTCCGGATTTTTGTACATTATTCATCGGGTTTACCCCAAACAGAAAAAAACGACCATCCATGGCAACTTCCATGCTGGAGTACACGAAGCTCATCCTAGAAAAAGTATCCTTTGATCGCCGCTTATTTGAAAAAGAGTTGAAAAAAGCCATCCGCTACCTTATAGAACCCGAACTCCGCGAACTGGAGCTATGGTGCATGGAGCGCTTTGGTTTGCAGTACCAGCTGGTTCGGGCTTAAGGTCTTGCCGTCACCCGCGGCTCCGTCGCAGTTTGGCCTAGACAAGGGCCTTGTCTCGGATTTTGGTCAAGTTTATCGGCTTTTCGCCGTCGCGGAAAAAAGCGCCCTAAATCCTTGTTTAGAATTGTTCTAAATAATTTTCTGAAGTACTTTTGCCTCGTCCTCCTCGTTCGGGAGCCGGAAATCGCGGATTTCGCAAATTCCCGCTGAACGAATGGGCTGAACATTCGGAATGAAGCCAGCCGACCTGTCGCATCGCGAAGTAAACGGAGCAGCCTTGCCAGAAGCCAACTTGTTGGCTAAACTCCCGGAGGGTTGCTATACCTGCAAGTCCAAAAAGTGCTGCAAGAAATTTGAAAAGGGCAAACGCTGCAAGAAGTGCCCCAAGGATTAGTGAGCGCACAGACAACGGTTTCTTTCTACCCAAATTAATGGCTCCAATAGAGCTTTGTCAGCTGCTCAAGTGAACCTTTAGCAGCTGCTCAAACTCCCCGCCGCTGTTCTACTCTGGTCGCTGATGGCTCGGGTTTTGGAAGCCAGAGGTGCAGAGCCGTTCCCTTTCCCATTTCAGAAGTCAGGCGAATATTCCCCCCGTGAAGTTCCATGACTTTGCGGCAAATGGATAAGCCCATGCCGCGACCAGGAATTTCTTGCTGCCCGTGCAAACGCTTGAACAACGAAAACGCGCGTTGTTGGTATTTGGCAGCAATGCCAGGACCATTGTCCCAAACGCTGATAATCCAATTGCTGCGCTCCTCCACGCATTCTACACCAACTACCCGGTCGCTCTCGGGATTGTAGCGGAAGCCGTTGTCCAGCAAGTGTTTAAAAAGCAGCGCCAACTGAGCCGGATGCCCAAAAACCTGGTCCGGTAAATTTTGGGTCGAGAGCGGCCCTGGCTGGTCCAATTGAATCATGGCATCCGCCAATAAATCTGCCGGCGCTGTCCATCCGTAGCGGTCCAGGGCCTTGTTCAAGTTGCCAAAGAGCAGCAAATCGTCCATTAGGTGCCACATGCGCCTGACGCCACCCACTGCATACGCAATATAGTCGGCCCCTTCGCCAGCCAACTGTTCCCCGTAACGATGCTGTAGCAATTGAACAAAATTAGCCACGTTTCTGAGCGGCTCCTTCAGGTCGTGTGAGGCCGCTTCCACAAATTGGTCCATGTCCTTCTGCAACCAAGCCCGTTCCTTTTCTACCTTAACGCGTTCTTCTTCCGCCCGAATCCGAGCTGAAACATCCCTTCCAAAGAAAACGGCAGCAGCAGCACCATAGCCCACTTGTGTCCCTGGAACCAGATCCCAGTCCAGGTAGACCAAATGGCCATCGGGTCGCACAACAGGGTGGTCGTTAACGCACACCTTTGCTCCGGTGCTGACGGCATTCCAACACATCTCCCATCGTTTGGCGTCCAGGTTCAAGAGTTCCCATACCGGGGGAAAGGTTTCCGTTCGCTCTGCAACAGCAAACTCGCTCCAGGCCTCACCAGCCCTTCGAACTACGCCCTTTCGGTCAAAAACCAGCGACCAGACCTGCGCGGGATCAGGCGTAAAACGAAAGCGCCTTTTTTCTGTGTCCGCAGCAGTCATCGATTGGAGAGCCTCCAAAAGCCTGGAATCCCACGGACCCGGGGCATCGGTAGACAACAAGCAACAACTGTACCCCTGGCCCACTACTCCGACTTGCAACAGTGCCGAAGTCTCGCCAAGAAAAAGTAGGGGCCACTGCCCACTCCAAGGTCGACTTTGCTGAAGCAATTGGGGCAATAGAAAAATCAGGGCATCCGCTGAGCCGCTTGCCGGTTCCTTGTTGTCGGGAAAACGCCGCAGGGAAAAGGCAGAATGCTCCAGCAAAACACTCACCTGATCAGCAAGACGTGGTTGCAAGGACCATCCAAACAAGCCAATTGTGAATTCTTTATCCACCGCAGAAGACGGTGGCTATTTAGGTTCACCCGTCGTTGTTGATTTTACTTCAACGGGAGATAATGGTTTCACACTGAATGTAATTGCGTACTTTCGCAAAACGCATTTTTTTCTGCAGGGGGTACAACAGATTTGTATTTGCTACTAGTGATTACCTCATGTGAATAACTGTCGGAGTTCTTAACTATCGAAAAACCAACAACCCAAACCGGATGCGCCAACTAAAGATTTCAAAATCGATTACGAATCGCGAAAGCCAATCGATCGAGAAATATCTTCAGGAAATTGGAAAGGTAGAGCTGCTCACTCCGGAAGAGGAGGTTGAGCTCGCCAAGCGAATTAAGAAAGGGGATCAGGAAGCTTTGGAAAAACTCACGCGCGCCAACTTGCGCTTCGTTGTGTCTGTAGCCAAACAATACCAGAACAACAGCCTTTCGCTTAATGATTTGATCAATGAAGGCAACTTGGGTTTGGTTAAAGCTGCTCAGCGCTTTGACGAAACTCGCGGCTTCAAGTTCATTTCGTATGCCGTTTGGTGGATTCGCCAGTCTATTATTCAGGCCCTGGCCGAACAATCCCGCCTGGTTCGTCTTCCGCTGAACAAAGTGGGGTCGCTTTCTAAGATCAACAAAGCTTTCTCTGAGCTGGAGCAGAAATACGAGCGTGAACCCAGCGCCGACGAACTCTCTCAATTGCTTGACATCAGCGCCGACGACATCGAGTCAACGATGCAGGTAAGCAGCCGTCACGTATCCGTTGATGCTCCCTTCTCTGACGGGGAATCCGGTTCACTGATGGACGTATTGGAAAACCGCGAAGCAGACGGCACAGATGACCACCTGGAATTCCAAGACTCCCTCCGCATCGAATGCGAGCGCACGCTGGCTACACTGACGGAGCGCGAACGCGATGTGATCAAACTCTTCTTTGGCATCGGTGTGCCACACGCCATGACCCTGCAGGACATTGGCGAGCACCTTGGGCTTACCCGGGAACGCGTTCGCCAAATCAAGGACAAGGCGATCAACAAGTTGCGCACGACATCGCGCAGCGAAAGTTTGAAAGCCTATTTGGCTCAATAAGCTTTGCTTTCTTTACTCAACTCTGTGCTATAAAAAAGGGGCGTCTCCGATAGAGACGCCCCTTTTTTTAGTGTCGCGCGTTCATTCGCTCACGACTTGTTTCGTTGCTATTCTAATTGCGAACTAAGCGAGTACCGGGCTTGCCATCAACGGAGATCAGGTAGATTCCTTTCTCCAAAGACGCTGGGAGTTGCAGACGGTGCGTAGTCAACCCCTCGTTCATGGCCAGTTGGGCGCTAAAATGAAGACGGCCGAAAACGTCCATCACCTGCACTTGAGCGACACCCGCTTCAGCGGACCGGTAAGACAGCGTTATCGGACCGGAACTTGGGTTAGGGAATACGTTGATGTCCGAGTTGCCACCCCTTTCCATCGTAGACAAATCTTCTTCAAATTCTCCTACGCGGACGCAAGTACCGTTGTCTGGAGGCAGTTGAATAGCCGTATTACAGAAGTTAAAGTAATCGCGGCCAGTGCATTTGCTGTTGACATCACAAGGAGCCCGGATATACGCCTGGCGAACCGGAGGATCGGAAGGCAAGATGTTTCCGACCATGATGTTGTAGAAGAATTGAGCCATTGGCTCTTTCATCTCTTTCTCTTCAATTTTTTTCAACGAGTGGTGCAAACCGCAAATTGGGTAGAACTCAAAGTAGTGGCTGACCTGTTGTATAATGGTCAAAGAGCCAAAGAGAAAGTAGTCCGCGACAGAATCTTTTGGCACAACACTGGAGCACTCGTAGCGGTCGTATAACTTAAGTTTGGTAAAAGGCACGGACTTATCGCAGGTGCCCTGAAAAATCATCAAAGGAGACTGGTCATCCGCATCAATGTAAAAGTTAGGCGTGGTCATTGCAGCGGAACGTCCTACCGATGCCTTGATTTTGATGCTGTCGTCGAGGATGCCAAAAGCCTGAAGGAAATTGGGAACCTCATCGCTTTGCATGTGACCGAGCATGGGGAACACGCTGGGTCCTTGCACGAAGAAATTGTCGGGATCAATATCCAGTCCCAGAACCGCTTGCGCATTGTCCCTCATCCATCGCATGGCCGCCTGGGCATCCAACAAGGCGCGGTATGAGGCAACGGATGGGCCCTGCAAATCATAACAAACCGAAATGGAATCCGAGGGGTAGGCACCCAAGAAACCCACTCGGTAATTGGGCGCTACGGAAATGTAGCCGCGACGCGCATACTGCTCACAGAGGTCGCGGACGCGAAGGCTGACACCTTCCACAAATCCACCCCCGTAAAAAAAGTAGATCACTGGTTTGTCTTTTGCGGCAATGGTGTCAGTGCCATAGTCGCAATAATAGACGTCCAGCTTGAGGTCAGTTGTTGTTCCATTGTACAACAGCGCGTCTTCTGAATAAAGAATACCACCGGGACCCGGTCGATAATCACTGTAAGTAATCATAGACGCTGGATCGAGGTAAACCTCATCCCGGTACAGTACGCCTTCCGGAATACTATCACCGTCTGTATCAATGTTGTAGTCGGCTGCCGGTTGCGCTAAAAGCGACCCGGATAGGCATAGAATGCCCGCCGAAAATAGGGTAAGTCTTTTTTTCATGTTTATTGCGCTGTGAGTCTTGCGAGGTTTAGAAACACCCTTTTTGATTCTGGATCATTCTGGGTGTTTCTGGAGTTCACTTGGCTCGAGTTGGTTCGATAGTTATCCGAATTAAAATGCCTGATTATATTTGTATCCTCACTATAATTGACCCTAAGTAAAGGTACCTAAAACAAAGACCAAAACCCAGCCTTTTTTTGTTCGAAAGCGGTAGATATTTTTAAGCGTAGGGTTCTACAAGCCAAGCGTGACAAGTGCTTTCAACCGCCGGGGTTACCTTTACGTCCAAATGAAGAAAATTGCTTATGTATTGGTCCTTTTGGGGGCATTTATTGGATGCCGTCAGGCGGGAGATTCGGTAAGGTTTCGGTTCAAACCGGAAGCAGAAGAACCCGTATTCAGCCGGGTTGAAATGAAAGCGCAGTCTTCGCTCAGGCTCTTTACCCTCGTGCAACTCAGTCTTCAGTTTACCGGCAAGCTGCAACAAACCCCTGAAACCAATTCCACCGGACAAAACCCTTGGATACGGCTCCAACTGAGCGATGTTGGCCTGGATCTGGGCGTAGACCAGAACCTCTTTGGCAATGACCAGCTCGCCGGCCAGATGAAAGAACAATCGCAGAAACTGGCTGAACGCTATGAACAGGAATCCATCCGGGTTTCCTATGATGAACTGGGCATTATCCAACAAATAAATCCCGGTATTACCACCATCACAACAGAAGAGCAAGACAGCTTGAAAGTCGCGGCACTGAACATGGAGCGCATGCTCGGGGCCAATTTGCTGGAAAGGCTGGCCAACCTCCGGGCGGTGTTGCCGCAAAAATCAGTGCGCATCGGCGACCAATGGACCAGTTCCAATACGCAGGACATGTTGGGCATGCCGGTTAAACTGACCAATACTTACACGTTTAGCAGCCGGGAAAACGGAAAAGCTACCTTTGCGGTGGCCGGGCAATTCTCCATTGATTCTGCGAAACTGGAAGAAACGGGCGTACACTTGCCGTTTGACGGCATGTCGCTGCCCAGCTCCGAACAGATCCGCTTCCTGGTCAAAGGCACGCAAAAAGGCCAAATGGTCGTGGATGAAAAGACCGGCTGGACACAAACGGCTGATTTGACGCAAGACGTAAACATGGAATTCCGGTTGGGCGCTCTCACCATTCCCGTGACTGTGCAGAACACCATCCGCGTACTTCAATAAACTTAAACCTTCGCTACCATGACTTGGTTGACCCTCCCTCTGGCTGCCCTGATAAGTGCCCTTTCCCTTCCGACGCCGGGTTCAAAAATCCTGCTACGCCTGGAGCCCGAAAACGGCAAAAAAGTATCCTGGTTCATTGACACCGAAATGAACATGAAGATGACGCCTCCCGGCATGCCTCAGGAAATGAACCTGGCCATGCGAAATGGCATTGGTCTGTCGCTGGTAGTAGTTTCGGTCGCCAACGAAACGGTTACCCTGAGCAACACCATTGACAGCATGAGCATGATCATGACTGGTATGCCTGGCATGGACATGAACTACCGCTCCACTGCAAGCAACCCAAATGATCCCAACCAGGCTGCCATGGAAGAAACGCTCCGGCCCTTGTTGGAAAGCAAAATCGTGGCCATCTTTTCTCAACTGGGCAAAGTGCAACAGCTTCAAGGCATTACAGAACTTAACGAGGCCTTGGGGGCTGGCGGCGGCACCGCCGGTATGTCCTCCAATCCCTACGAAAACCTTCAAGCTTTCTTCCCCGTTTATGCCGCTAAAAAAGTAAGCCCCGGAAGCACTTGGGTAGAAGAAGTAGAGCTCACCAACAACGGCATGCCCATGAATGTTGCCTACACGTATACGCTGCTGGAGGTAAAAGACAACATCGCCAAACTGGGCATCAGTGCCTTGATTGACATGCCTTCATCCACCTTTGAACAGCAAGGCATGTCCATGACCATTGCTATGAAAGGCACGCAAACGGGCGAAATATTGGTGTCTACACGCGACGGCTTTACGCAAAGCGCCACCATTCGCCAGGAATTCCAGATGGACATGGTGACCATGGGCATGGAAATGCCCGCCGCCATTAGTGGCACGGTGCGTCTGACTACGCTAAACTGATCTCTTCCATCCGCTACCCCAGGTTGTTTCTTGCCGGGCTGGGTCTGGTCACGCTGGTCGGGTTCGGGGCACTCGGCTGGGCAGTTGCCACCTTCCTGCAAGGCCGGAACATCACAGACGTTTTTTTTCCCACTGAACGCCAATGGCACCGGCAACTCCTTGATGGCGCAGTTTACGGATTGGTGGCCAGCGCCAACATTCTGTGGTTGCTGTACAACCGGATCCTGGACCAGCCCCGGCACTTCTTTGCGCAGCTCATCAAGCGTTTTAGCATTAGATTGCCCGACATTTTTTTTCTGTCGCTCTGTGCGGGCATTGGCGAAGAATGGTTGTTTCGCGGAGCCGTCCAAGACTGGCTGGGGATCTGGCTCACGGCTTTGGCCTTTGTTGCGCTGCACGGTTACCTCGATCCCCGCGACTGGCGCATCAGCCTGTACGGCCTGCTTATGATCATCATTGTGGCTGGAATGGGCTACTTGTACGAGCACTCCGGACTCATCGCTGCCATGGTTTCGCACGCCATCATCGACATTGCCATCTTTATCAGCCTCAAGTATTTTCCGGGCGAAGGGCCACCGTCTCCAGAGCAGCAGCCGGACTGAAAGAAGGCTTGCGTACAGGGCAGTTACCAGCCACAAAAGCGCCGACTGCAAATGAACTGGTAGGGCGAAAGAATGGGCTCCGGCCGTCGCAAACATCCCTTCCCGCGACAAAAGCCCGTGGCTTTTGTGGAATTTTAACCAACCCTGCATCTATCCAAAATAGGCCACCAAATAGGCCATGCCAGGGCCCGAACGTACTTGAACAAGGAAACCCATGATCGTCTTACGCGCTTCGATCCAGGGCGCCGGGAAGCTGTTTGCTTTCGCGGCGCTTGTGCTGTTGCTTTCGCAATGCCAAACCACCCGACCATTGACTGACGCGGCAACTCCCATAAAGCCAGACGCTCGTTGGGACACCGTTGACCAGTTTCGCCAGAAAGGCCTTCCGGCCAGTGCGCTGCCCTATGTAGAAGACATTCTGAAGGACGCCCGTACAAAGGGCGACCTGGATGATCAATACAGGGCGCTGGTGTACCTCAGCGACTTGTTGACAGAAACAAGCGATCCCGGACTGGAAACCGCGATCCGCCGCGCGGAAGAAGAGCGAAGCAAAACCAGCGGCACGATCCGGGCTTTGGCAGAAGCGCATACCGCCCTGCTCTACCGCAATTACCTCAACGAAAACCGCTGGCGTATCCTGGAACGCGGAGCAGCAGCAGGCTCAGGCGTTGCCGCACCAAGCCAGCCTTTGGCGGGTTGGACACTGCTGGATTTTGTCACGCGAATTGATGTGGGCTATGCGGCCGCACTGAGCGATGCGGAGTCTCTCAAGGAGCGCTCTCTCAGCAACTTCCCACTAGGGCTCAGCAACAAACAAGCCGCCGCTGACCGCGACCTGCGACCAACCCTCTTTGACTTGGTAGCGCATCACGCCTTGGAATTTTACAGCAGTGCAGAAAGTGGGTTGACCAGACCTCGCGAGAGTTTCCAAACCAACCAACCCGAACTCTTTGCTCCACCGGAGCAATTTGCGGCCTTTGCGCTCCGCAGCCCCGATTCACTGGACTATCGGTTTAAGGCACTGATGCTGTATCAGGAATTGACGCGCTTCCACAGGTCGCGCGGCGACGGATACCTGCAAAAAGCCGCCCTTTTGCAATTGGACCTGGACCGTCTGGCCTATGCCCGATCTATCAGCGCGCTTCCAGATTCCCAGGATCGATACCTTCAGGCACTTCTCAAGCTGCAGACCAATACGTGCGCCGGCAAGCAAACACCGCAGCCTACTCAACCCGAAGATTCGATAATCCTCCGCCACAGCGATGGAGGATGCGCGGCCGTTGCCCATGCGCTGGCATCGGCGTACCGGGAGCAAGCAGACGCCGAAACGCCCTTTGCCAGCGACGCGACACCGCTGAGCCAATACCGCCTCAAAGCCGAGCAGTTTGCTCAGCAGGCGCTGACCCAGTACCCCGAAAGTTTCGGTGCCAAGCGATGCGCGGTTTTGCTGCAACAATTGCGTGAACCGCTGCTGCAAATGGAGGTAGAATCTGCGCTGCTTCCAAATCGGGAAGCACTGTTTTTGGTCAGCTACCGCAACGTGGGCAATGCCCATTTTCGTGTTGTCCGAATGACCGATGCCCTTCGCAAAACCTGGCAAGAGGCCCTGAATGATTCGGTGCGCACTGCGCTGTTGATCGCGCAAACACCTGTTTCCTATTGGACACTGGCGTTGCCGGCATACGAAAACCGGAACCAGCATAGCGCAGAAATAGCCCTTCCCCCGTTAGCCTTAGGCCAATACATGCTGCTGGCCAGTCCGGACGCAGCGTTCGATCAGAGGCAATCTGGAGTGGCTGCTACCGAGCTGACGGCCACGCAAATGGCTTACTTGTCCACACCCATGGAACAAGGTGGGGTAGAAGGATTTGTATTGGACCGCGAAACGGGCACACCGCTGGCAGACGTAACGGTGGAGACCTATTTGCGTCGCTACGATTACGCAACGCGTAAATCAGTGGTGGAGAAAAACGGCACACAACAAAGCGATGCGCGCGGCGCTTTTACTTTACCTGCAGGCCCGGAACAACGGCAGTTAGGCCTCGCATTGGTGCGCGGTGAGGACCGTTTTCAGGTGGAGAACGCTGTGTACCTCTACCGCGATTTTAGCAGCACCAACACGCTCAACACCAGCAGCTTTTTGTTCAGCGACCGGAGTTTGTACCGACCTGGTCAACCCGTTTATGTCAAGGGCATACTGATTCGAAACCGGGGCGCATTGCCTGCAGAAGCGCTGGCGAATGCAGTGACGACCGTTTACTTCCGGGATGCCAACGGCGAAGCCATCAGCAGCCAGGTGGTACGCACCAACGACTTTGGCTCGTACACGGCAGTCTTTACCGCACCACCATCAGGGTTGAGCGGCAGCATGACCATTCAGGACGATTTCAACGCGATCAACGTTCAGGTAGAGCAGTACAAAAGGCCGCGATTTGAGGTGCAGTTGGAGGGCCCCGAAGGCGAGCTTCGGCTTGGAGACAGCCTGGCGATTCGGGGTACGGCTTTGGCGTACACCGGTGCTTCGCTGGTGGGTGCGCAGGTGACCTACCGCGTTTACCGTGAAGCCTACTGGCCTTGGTGGTACGTTGGTTCATTTGGGGGGGGCGATTTTAAATCATCTTTTGGTGGAGGGGGCCGCTCGCGGCCTGGTTTTGGGGGGGGTGGGGCCTCTCGGGAAATTGCTCAAGGAACAGCAATGGTTAGAACTGATGGCAGTTTTGACTTGTCGTTCCTGGCCGACATCCGCGACTTGCCCAAGCAACCAACCGAGCACGCTACCCAATACATGTTTCGCATTCACGCGGAAGTGACCGATCCCTCGGGGGAAACGCGCAGTGCGGACCGCAACGTTTTGTTGGGACACGCCGCCTTTTGGTTGGACCTCGGCCAGACACCAGGCGTTTGGGACCGTCCGTGGAATCCCGGAGCGCTCCCCGCAATAACCGTGAGCGCACGAAATGCCGCCGACGAAAAAGTCCGTACAACGCTCACCGCGCGGCTCGTTGCGCTCGACCCGCCAAAAAACCGAATGCGCGAACGCTTGTGGGCGGAACCCGACCAGTTTATCCTTTCTGAAACCGACTATGCACAGCGCTTTCCCCATGATCGATACAGCAACCGGGACCTGCCCCAAAACAGAAAAAGCACGCGGGTGCTTTGGGAACAGACCTTAAAGCCGGGCGAAGAAACGCTCACCTTTCCCCCGAACCCATCCTGGCCAGAAGGAGAATACGCGTTGTTGATAATTGGTGAAGACAATCGCGGGCAAGCGGTCGCAACAGAACAATACTTACGGATTAAACGCCCTCAAGGCAACGCGCCTTTTGATCAGTACGTCTGGTTGGAAGGCCTGCCCGCGCAAACAGAACCGGGTCAACGCCTGCGTTTCCGGGCCGGCAGTCCCAACCGGGATGATGCTGTTCTGGTTGAATTGCGGCGTGGCAAAACCTCGCTGCTCAGGGAATGGGTGCTTCCGGGCACGGGTCTCAAAACTTTTGAGTACACCATTCAGGAAGCCGATCGCGGTGGATTGGAGGTGGAAGTCATCGCTGTTCGCGATAACCGTCAACATCAAATCATAACAAATGTTGCGGTTCCGTGGACCAACCGGGCGTTGTCGATCACCCTGGAAACCTTCCGCGACCGGATGGAACCCGGAAGCGAACAAAGCTGGACGCTATCGATCAAGAGACCCAGCGATAAAGATCAGTCCGAAAAAGGTACATCGGCCGAATTGCTCCTGAGCATGTACGACGCTTCGTTGGATGCCCTGCTTGCGCACCAATGGAACCCCTGGAGCTTTCCGGAAAACCCCCGCTGGCGCAATTGGTCGGGAAACAATTTCTGGCTCAACAGCAGCCAGGCGACCCCGCTGTTGCCAGCCGTGGGCATGCTTCAGGAACCCCAACGCGAGTATGACGGGTTGTATCTGGGAAACTATGTTTCGCGCTACTACCGCCCCTACGGACCCGGCATGGCGCGCGGCGAAGTGTTGATGGCGGGTGATGCGCTCGGCAAAAGCAGCATGGATCAAGCGATCAGCGAACAAGAATCCACTGCCCCTGAAGCACAAACTGCTACCAAAACCCAACAAGTTCCCCCGCCGCTGCGCAGCGATTTTCGGGAAACGGCTTTCTTCTTCCCGCAGCTTAAAACCGATGAGAACGGGAGCGTTTCTATCCGTTTCCTGGCACCCGAGTCCTTGACGCGCTGGCGGATCATGGGCCTCGCGCACGACACGGAATTGCGCCTGGGCCTGTTGAACGACACGACCATTACGCGCAAAGACCTGATGGTGACGCCTAACTTTCCTCGCTACTTGCGCGAAGGGGATAAACTGGTGCTCAGCGCCCGGATTGACAACATGAGCGCAACGTCGCTTCAGGGCGAAGCGCTCCTTTTGCTCTTTGACACCGAAACCGGAAAGGCACTTGACGAGCGCTTCGGCCACAAATCTGTTCCATTGGGCTGGACTGCCGCGGCCGGTCAAAACGCCGTGGTCTCCTGGCTCATCAGCGTGCCCCGCGGCATTGCGTCTGTACGCTATGAATTGCGCGCCCAAACCGAGCGCCACCGCGATGGAGAAGCCGCGGCACTGCCCATCCTTCCGCGACGGGTGATGGTCAGCGAGAGCTTTCCACTAACCGCGACGCGCGCCGGCCTAAGTAAATTCCGTTGGGATGCCCTGGCTGACCGCGCCAACAAAAGCGAAAACCAGGCCCTCACGTTGGAGTTTACACCCAATCCAGCCTGGTATGCCGTACAGGCGTTGCCTTACCTGATGGAATTTCCCCAGGCTTGTACTGAACAAACGTTCAGTCGCTATTACGCCAACAGCATCGGCACCTGGATAGCCCAAAGTGACCCCGCTATTGCAGCAGTTTTTGAACGGTGGAAGGGCACCGCTGCCCTGAACAGCAACCTGGAAAAAAACGAAGACCTCAAGGCCCTTGTGCTGGAAGAGACGCCCTGGTTGCGCGAAGCCCGCGATGAAACGCAGCGCAAGCAGCGGCTCGGTCTGTTGCTGGATGCCAACCACATGCGCTACGAATCATCGGCAGCGCTCAACCAATTGTTGCAAGCGCAAAGCCCCAACGGCGGCTGGCCCTGGTTCCCCGGTGGTCAGGATCATCCCTACATAACAAGACATATTGTTGCGGGCCTGGGCCATCTGGATGCGCTGGGAGTCCAGGACATTCGGCAGGACAGCCGGGTCTGGAACAGTGTACAACAAGCCATTGCCTACATGGATGCCCGGGCGCTGGAGCGCTGGACCAAAAGCAACGAAAACGAAGGCTTCCGCAGCGATCACAACGACCTGCATTACTTCTACGCGCGCTCCTTCTTTGCCGATCAACCCATACCGGCAACCCTGCAAAAAGAGTTCAGTAAACAGGTTCGCGAAACTGCATTGAATTGGAACGAACGTTCTGTTTATGAACAGGTCTTGCTCGCGCTGGCTCTGCACCGCCTGCAAGCCTATGCGAACGCCACAGAAGCTGCTCCGGCAACCGATCTCCCTTCGCCCGAAATTTCCGGTCAGATTCTGGCCTCTTTGAAAGAACGCGCCCAGCGTTCTGAGGAGTTGGGCATGTGGTGGCCTGAATTGCGCGCGGGCTTTTACTGGTACGAGGCGCCCACCGAAACGCAGGCCCTGTTGATTGAGGCCTTTGACCTGATCGACGCCGATATCGACGCCGTAGAAGCCATGAAAGTGTGGCTATTGCGCCAGAAACAAACGAATGCCTGGTCAAGCACGCGCGCTACGGCAGAAGCGTGTTACGCCATCCTGAGCACTGGTAAAAAATTGTTGGGAAACGCAGATGATACCCGTATTACCGTGGGCAAAACGGACGTGCAAAACACTGACGCCGAAGCGGGTACGGGTTACATCCGCCAGGATTGGGACGCTACTTCCATCAATGCTTCCTTGGCGGAGGTGGAAATCGAAAAGACGGAGGCCGGCCTGGCCTGGGGCGCCCTGCATTGGCGCTACCTGGAAGATCTGGACAAGGTAGTGGCAGCCGGTGGCCCGTTGAGCATTCAGAAAACGCTGTACCGCCAGGTGCCCGGAGAGCGCGGCCCGGAATTGCTCCCCATTACCGCCGATGTCCCGCTGGAACTTGGAGAAACGCTCGTGACCCGGTTGGTCTTAACAACGGACCGCGACCTGGAATTCGTGCACCTCAAAGACGGGCGCGCTTCTGGTCTGGAACCCATTGACGTGCTATCCGGGTACCGCTGGAACGCCGGATTGGGGTATTACACCGCAGTGGCCGATGCCTCTACCAATTTCTTCCTGGACTACCTGCCGCGAGGAACCTGGGTTTTCGAGTACGAAAGCCGCGGTTTCCAGGCCGGCAGTTTCAACGCTGGTCCGGCCACCGTTCAATGCCTCTACGCGCCAGAGTTTCAGGCCAACAGCAGTGGGCAAACGCTGATCATTCGGGCGAAAAGTTCCGGTCGCTGAGCAACTTCCGGGGTGCTTAAAGAACCCTTACTCGGACAGAGCGTTGCTGAACGTGTAGCTTAATCCTACACCCAGAATCTGACGAAACTGCACAGCGCGCTTGGTGCCGTACACTCCTTCGGTGATTTGGTTGTCGAAATCGGTCAGCAGGATATCGTGGTCGTAAATGAGTTCGGTGTTCAAGCTAACCGCCAGAAACTTCCAAAGGGTGGCAGTAATGCCCATGCCCCAGTTGACGTCAATGTATTGCGGGTCTTCCAGGTAGTTGGAAAACAAGCCGAGTGAGGTATTGAACAACACCGCTTCGTTGAGTTCCTTTTTGTAGTTGGCGCGAAGGTTGGCTCCGAATTCTGTGCGAATGTTTTCGCCGGTACCGGCAATGGGCGTTCCATCGGCCAGGGTATCGGCTTTGGTGGTGCCGTAGGTTCCCAAGTCAGCGATGGCGTCATCCAGCACAAAAGTAAATTTGGCCGTGGCCGGCGAGAGGAAAATGGAAAAGTTGTCGTTGGGAATCCAGTCCATACCAGGACCAATCTGCAGGTAACCCGGCGCCATAAATTTGGATATGGCGGGCTCCACCTTAACGTTGTCTACATATTGGAAGCCTTCGGCAAACTGCGTCCAGAAGTTCATGACCCCGCTGATGTACCAGTTTTTAGCGGTTTCATACCCGTATTTTGAGTTGAGCTCTAAGCGGTCATCCGATTTTCGGAAGGGGTTGTCGCCTGTTTTAAGGAGGCCATAAGCACCATTGAAGGTACTTACCCAGGAATGGCGCCCTCCTTTATAGTCTGCGTAGAGATTTACTGCGGCAATGCCCGAAATGGCGTTGTCGCCGCCGGCCGACCAATTGGTCAGGCTGGTTTGGCTGGCGTTTAGGCTTGCCGCCCCGCCGTTTAACCACCCGTTTTTGCGCAGGGAATCCGGAGGCGTCTGCGCCACTAAAGTGGACACAGTGAACACTAAAAGGCAGAAGAAAATTGCAAAGAATCGATTCATAACCGGGAGCTTATTCATGGAATGGGTCGTGCAGCATGATGCTCCTTGGGGGGCCATAAAACTGCGCGGTCAAAAAGAAGCGCAAAGTTCCGCATAAGTGCGATAAATACACGGCATCTTTAAAAACCTCTCTGATAGATTCCCCAAAAACGTTAGAAACAACATTTGAAAGCGGTTGTGGGTAGCCCAAAATCCCCTTCCGCCTGAATTAACAAAACATTAACAAAACGCAATCTGTTGATAATTAAACACTTAGCTTTTTCACAACCCAATACTGTCTATAAGCACCTACCTTGCATTGCCAATTACCTTTCTATGCCTTAGTTTTGATCGAGATCAGAAGGAACCCGGATACAAAGGCACGCTATGGACATTGACAATTCAAAAAAGCAGATGCGCAAGGGGGTTCTGGAGTTCTGCATCCTCGCCATCATCAGCCAGGGCGAAATTTACCCTTCAGACATCCTTCGCAAATTGAAAGACGCGCGAATCATTGTTGTGGAAGGGACACTTTACCCCTTGCTGACCCGGTTGAAAAATGCGGGACTACTCGCCTACACCTGGGTGGAGTCGCCCAGCGGCCCACCTCGCAAATACTACACCCTTACCGCAGAAGGAGAGGCTTTCCTCCAGGAACTGAAAGGAACTTGGGACGAGCTCTCCCACGCTGTCGGATTCGCAACGAAAAACATACAAGCACTATGAAAAAGGTCATGAGCGTCAACATTGGTGGGCTCGTGTTCCAAATCGACAACGAGGCCTACACGAAACTTGATGGTTACATCAAGGCGCTGGAAAAACAATTCCAGGGCACGGAAGGCAGCGAAGAGATCATCGGAGACATAGAATCCCGCATTGCCGAAATTTTCCAGGAAAAGATAAAAGCGGGACGGGAATCCATCCGAACCGAAGACATCGATGAGATCGTCCGGATTATGGGCGCTCCCAAAGACCTGGGCCAGGAAAGTTCTGAAGCGTACGCAGAGCCCGCTGTAGTAACAGCCGCGGCTGGAACTGCCGCTCCGGAAAGCGCACCCAATCCTGCCGGGGCTGCAGGGTCGACTGCAGGGGAGGCCGCGCGCGAGACCTCTAGCAGCAGCGCGGGTACCGGGCCGCAAGGCAACGGAGGCCCTTTGCCCGAAAACGGACACAAGCGCTTTTTCCGCAACAGCAACGACAAACTCCTGGGCGGGGTGTGCTCCGGCTTTGCCACGTACATTGACGCGGATCCGTTAATTGTTCGCCTGGCTTTTTTGCTGGCCGTGCTCGGATTCGGTGTGGGACCGGTGGTGTACCTGATCCTGTGGATCGTGGTGCCCGAAGCCAAAACCACGTCGGAGAAATTGCAGATGAAGGGAGAAAAAGTTACGATTGACTCCATAGAAAAAGCTATCCGAAAAGAAGCGACGGATATTAAGAAGCGCTTTGACAACATCAAGGAGGACATCGAGAACAACCCGGATCATCCGGTGAACAAAGCAGAAAAACGCGGACGCGATTTTTTCGCGGAGGCCGGTGATTCATTCGGGAGATTGTTTGGGATTGGCGTAAAGGTTTTTGTGGGGCTTTTGGTAGCCGTCATCATCCTCGCCATCTTCTCGGCTTTCTTTGGAGTCACCGGCAGTATCGGCTACGCAACGTTTCTTTTTCCTGGTGTGTTGGGGCTGTTGTTCTCCAGTGCCGGCCAGGCCAATGCTATGGTGATCGGGTTGCTCGCTGTGGTGAGTATTCCCTTGATCATTGTGGCTTATAAAAGCCTGCGCTTTTTACTGGGCATCAAGGTGGGCACCAAACCGCTGGATGCGCTGTTCCTGGTTTCCTGGATCATTGGGCTGGGGCTAGTGATCATTGTGGGCGCCAAAGTGGCGTCTGAGTTCCAGCGGGAGGTTACTTACCGCGAAGAAGTGCCTTTGAAAATCAATCCAGTCAAGACCATTTACCTGAACAAGCTTGAATCGCCGGTGCGCCATTTTCACCATAATGACAAGATCAAAATGGACGGCGTTTCCCTGACAAATGACAGCCTGTTCTTTCAACAACTGGAATTGGACATTGAGCCTGGCAAAAGCGACCACTACACCCTAACGGTAGTGCGCCGCGCCCGGGGTAAAAATCGGGAACAGGCCGTGGAGAACGCGCGCAGCATTGCGTACCGGTTTCGCGAGCAGGACAGCATGCTGGCCCTGAGCAGCGAGTACACCATTCAAGACCGGAGCTGGCGAGGACAACAGCTTGGGCTGGTCATGGAGGTGCCGTTAGGCAAACAGATTGTCATTGACGAGGGGCTGCGACCCTTTTTGAACAACGTGCGCATGCGTACTTTCCTGCCCGACGAAGAACTTTACAATAGACCGCTGGTTATGTTAGAAAACGGATTAGAACCGGCGGTGCAGCAAGGACAATAATCCATCCGGGATTCTTTGATAGCAAAGGGGCTGGTCAATGTGACCAGCCCCTTTCTTATGAGTACTCCTAAAATACTCAGATACTGCGTTGCGCGCAATTTTTCCTTAGCTCACCTGAACAGCAGCCTTCAGGGCGATTCCAATGTGCACGATTTCGCGAATCAGGTCATCGGGTTTGCCAGGGTAGGTGATGCCCCAGTCGGCCCGATTGATGTTGAATTTAGCGGTTGCACTGACACTACCTTGGCTCACATTGACCGCAGCCGGGAACGTCACGCTTTTGGTAACGCCTTTCAAGGTCAGGTTACCCGCGATTTCGTGGGTGGGGTTTCTGAGTTTGTACTGATTGATTTCCGGGACGTCTTCGGCATCAACAGGAGCGGAATCCAGTTTGCGCACGCCGGTGATGACAAACTCGGCTGTTGGAAACTTCTCGACTTCAAAAAACTCGGCGGATTGCAGGTGATCGGTAAGGCCATTTTCAGCACCCATTTTATCGGTGGCACTCATGGAGGTCATGTCTAGTGTAAACTTCCCGCCCACAAGTGCGCCTTCGGTCATTTGGAGGCTTCCTTTGCTCATGCGGATCTCGCCATTATGGCGGCCAGTAACTTTCGTTCCTACCCACTCCACCTTGCTGGAGGCCAGGTCTACTTCAGCGATCATTGCCGCACCGGCATCTTGAACTTCCTGTGCGTCACCGACTTTAGCTTCATCACTGTCTGGTGCCTGCGTGCAACCCCCAATCATCATAGCGGCTGTCATGGACAGCGCACTCACAAACATTATCTTTTTCATCCTCATTTACTCTATTGATTAATCAGTTATTACAACGAGCAAAATTACTTAATTTCTGCTTTAGCGCGGACAGGGATGCTTATGAGTTTCGAGCTTCGCAGCAAGTTGCAACGGCTACCAGGATTACTCCAGGTCACGCAGATACCTTGCACTGCCTATCTTTGCCGCTTTAAGCACTACACTGCCGTATGGAGACCATCCACGATCGCTATGCCCGTCTGCTGGTTCACTATTGCCTGGAGTTAAAACCGGGGGAAAAGGTCCAGATCAATAGCACCTACCTGGCCGAACCCCTGCTACAAGCGCTGCAAAGAGAACTGTTAGAAGCGGGCGCACTGCCGCACATTCACGCCGCCTTTCGCGACCAGGACAGGCTCTTTCTTGCACATGCGCAAGACCATCAACTGGAGTATGTTCCGACTGCATACCGGGAGTCTATGGAAACCTTTGATGCCTACTTGGTAATAATGGCTCCGTTCAACACCAAAGAAATGCAACTGGTGGATCCTGCCAAGACCAGGAAAATGACCAGCGCCCGCAGCCAAAGTCGAAAGATTTACATGGAACGAACGGGTACCCGCGCTATGAAGCGCAACCTGTGTTTGTTCCCCACCGAAGCGTCTGCACAAGAGGCGGGGATGTCGCTCGCCGCCTACGAAAAGTTTGTTTACGGCGCTTGCCTTTTGATGGAACCTGATCCGGTTCAAGCCTGGAAAACCGTTCGGGCAAACCAGCAAAAAGTGGTGGATCTGCTCAACATGCGCGAATCCATTCGCTATACTGGTCCGGACATCGACATTCGCTTTAGCACCAAAGGCAGAACCTGGATTAATTCAGATGGGCAGACCAATATGCCTTCGGGAGAGGTATACACCAGTCCTGTTGAAGAGACGGTGAACGGCCATATCCGCTTCAGTTTTCCTGGCATTTTCATGGGCCGCGAAATTGAAGACATCCACTTAACGGTAAAAGACGGTGAAGTGGTCAAGTGGGAAGCCAAGCGGGGCAAGGAATTGCTCGATGAACTGCTTTCTCTGCCCGGAGCTCGCCGATTTGGCGAAGCAGCCATCGGCACAAATTACCACATTCAACAATTGACCCGGAACATGCTCTTCGACGAAAAAATGGGGGGCACTATTCACATGGCTCTTGGTCAATCTTACTTTCAGACCGGAGGTAAGAACGAATCAGACGTTCACTGGGACATGTTGGCCAACATGCGAAATGGCGGAGCTATCTACGCGGATGACGAAAAGATCTACGAGAACGGAGAATTCCTTTTTTAATCATGGGTAAGCAGGTTGGACTCTTCTTTGGATCCTTCAATCCGATTCACGTCGGCCACCTGATCATTGCCAATCACATTGTACAAAACAGTCCGCTCCAGGAAATTTGGTTTGTCGTATCACCCCAAAATCCATTCAAAACAAAGAGCAGCTTACTGGATGAGCGCCAGCGCCTGTACATGGTTAACCTGGCCGTGGAAGACAACTACCAACTTCGCTCCAGTTCGGTGGAATTTGATTTACCCGTTCCATCGTATACGGTAGATACCCTTGCCTATCTGCAGGAGAAGCACCCCGCCGATCAGTTTAGCCTTCTTATGGGCTCTGACAACCTGGATTCCATCGAGAAATGGAAGAACTACAACGTGATTTTAGAGCGACACGCGCTCTATGTATACCACCGGCCAGGCTATGACGCAGATCGATGGAAAAATATGCCCAACATCCATTTTCCTGAGGCACCTCAATTGCTCGTGTCCGCCAGTTTTATCCGGGAACAGATTCAGGCAGGAAGATCCGTCCAATACTTATTGACGGAACCGGTCTATCGGTATGTGCAAGAAATGAATTTCTATAAGCCGCTCAAGAAGGGCTGAACAGCGTGTGCACATTCGCGGTGAAAAGAGGAGGATAACTGACCTGAAATGCGTCACTAGAAAGTGGATAACTACGGGGCGTTTTTTTGAACGCGAAACTCAGCCTGTTAAAATGAGGACAAGTGCGCCTCTATCCACCAACTTGTCCTGCTTTCCAACCTTCAACCCTGGTTGAATTTACCCTCATGCCCAGCTATACACCTACTGTTGACAAAGACAGTTCGCGTTGATTACCAAGCAATAAGGATGTTAATTTGCTGTAGATAAACGCGTTCCAAACGTGAATTGCTGCCCATCCAAGTCCCGGTCAGAAAAGAAAAGCACATGTCCACAAGCTTAGTGATGGGTTGCTTTATTTTTTTTAAAAAGAAGAATCCATGTCCATTGTGAACAGGTTGTCTATTGCCCGCGAAAACTTAGAACAGACGGGTTACCTTGATATGGACATCGACCCAACGATAGATTTGTTTGACGCTATTGCCAGGCTGAAAAAAGAGAAAAATGCCGTTATCCTGGCACACTATTACCAGGACGCAGATATCCAGGATATTGCGGACTACATCGGGGATAGTTTGGGGTTATCCCAACAGGCCGCTTCCACATCAGCCGATATCATCTTGTTTGCCGGGGTTCACTTTATGGCGGAAACCGCCAAAATTCTGAGCCCGCAGAAGAAGGTTTTGCTGCCTGACCTAAAAGCTGGATGCAGTTTAGCCGATTCTTGTCCACCAGAAGCGTTCGCTGCCTTTGTAGCGCAACACCCGGGTCACAAGGTTATCTCGTACATCAATTGTACCGCTGAAATCAAAGCACTCAGCGACATTATTTGCACCAGCTCTAATGCGGTGGCCATCGTGGAATCCCTTCCCGCTGATCAGCCGATCATCTTTGCGCCGGATCGCAACCTGGGCAGGTATGTTGCTCAGCAGACAGGCAGAAACCTGGTGCTGTGGAATGGAACCTGCATGGTTCATGAAATTTTTAGCGAAGAGCGCATTATCCGCTTGCTGCACCGACACCCGGAAGCAGAACTGATCGCTCATCCGGAGTGTGAACCGACAGTGTTGAAGCATGCTCACTTTATAGGATCTACCACCGCTCTTCTCAAATACTCGGCCCGATCTAGCAGGCAGAGTTTTGTTGTAGCGACGGAAACGGGCATCCTCCACCAAATGCAAAAAGTGTCGCCAGGCAAAACCTTTATTCCGGCTCCGCCTAACAACACTTGTGCATGCAACGAATGTCCGCATATGAAGCGGAATACGTTGGAAAAAATCTACCTGGCTCTGGAATATGAATTGCCAGAACTGTTGATGGAAGAAACGCTGCGGCTAAAGGCTCGAAAAGGGATTGACCGGATGCTCGAAATATCAGCTTCCTTGGGACTATGATGTCCCCTTGCTGAATTCGATAGTCTCAGCCGATACTTGCTCAAAAATTTCCCTCCCCTGACAAGGACGCTTGGTTTACGCAAGCATCCTGTTCACAACGCTTTAGCTAAACTTATCGATAGTCGTAACGGCGCGTTGGATTGTCGCATAGTCTAGCGAGTAGAATATGAACTTACCATCTCTACGGGTTTTGACCAGGCCTGCCTGTCTCAAGATTTTGAGATGTTGCGAGGTGATCGATTGCTCCAAGTGCAACGTGTTGTAGATCTTGTTCACGTTGATCACTTTATTCTTGTCAATAAATTCAAGAATAGTCAACCGGAGCGGGTGGGCCAGGGCCCGCATCATTTCTGACGCGCGATCAAGCTTATTCTGGTCTACTTTAAAATAAACCTTCTTTTTCCTGACCACTTTTTCCTTTGCAGCAGCTTTTGCTTCTTTTGCAACTCTTGCTTCTTTTGCAGCTTTGGTTTCTTTTACGGTTTTGCTCATGGAGTTTTTAAGTTTTTCTTGTCCTGTTTAGTAGTGTAATCGATTTTGTCCTAATTGTCCTTCATCATATAATGGGATAAATCCAGCCGCCTTCTTGTAATCCTCGGTGTCCTTATACGCTGTTATACAATCAAAGTTAATGAAAGTTATGAAAATGACACGTTTGTCATAAACAAAAAGCGAAAATGGATGTGGATAAAATACCAAATAAGTTCACAAAGCCATCAAATATCATAAAATCAAAAGCCCCACACAAGGCGGGGCTCCTGAAAATAGCATTTGACGCTAAACGGGCTTAGTCAACGAGCTCATCGATCATCCCTGCAATTTCCGAAATCCGGTCCTTGTTGAGGGAGTAATAGATGAATTTGCCTTCGCGGCGTGTGGCAACCACACCGGCGCGGCGCAGAATAGCCAGGTGCTGGGAAGCAACGGACTGCTCCAAGCGCAGTTTAACGTACAGTTCCGTCACGGTCATTTCCTCGCTCTCTTCGAGTAATTTGATCATGCTCTGACGGAGCTTATGGTTTACGGACCGCAACACCAAAACGGCTTTGCGCAAAATGTTGTAGTCCAGCTTGATCTCTCCCTTGTCTGAATTGGATAACTTAAGTGTGTTTGAGGCAGATAACATAGTAAAACCTTTGGTTAATGAATTAGTAAATAGCCCTTTAGATCTGTTAAAAATATGCCATATCTGGCAGATTTACCTAATCCTCTCTTCTTGCTTTTAAATCCCGCCTCAGATAATACTCGCTGGCCACGTGTTCCCATATCCGGGTTATAGGCTTATACCTGACCGTTCTTCTAAATGTTTCGGGGGCTTTGGGGTGAAGGGCTCCAGAAGGCTTTTAAATAGTGCGGCTCAAAATATGCCAAATCTTCTAACTGATTGTAAATAAACCGTTTATGAGCAAGTTCAACCATGTTTATGGCAGTGGGTTGCACCTGAATTTCAAAGATAGCGTGTTTGTGATGCAACAAATTTTGGGCCTTTTCTACCCCATTTCCACTGAAAACCACGGGTCCGGATTCCAGCCATTTAACGTATGGGTTATCCACAAGAGCCAAGGCGGACGGTGGAAAAATTATTTTTAAAAAAGGGTCATAAACGGCTGTATACACCTCCATTCGACGAGCATCCATCATTGGAGCATAGAAATAGGCCTCCGGATGGCGCTTTAAAGCCCCCAAAGCAAGGGCCATGAGGGTATCTACGGCTATCAACGGCCGCTGTAGGGCATAGCAAAGACCTTTGGCGGTGGCGCTGCCAATCCGCAGCCCGGTATATGAGCCTGGACCAGCGCTCAGCGCGATGGCGTCAAGCTGCTGTCGGGACCATCCCGCCTCCTGCATGGCCTGGTCTACCAGCGAAAGCAGCACTTTGGAATGCGCATTGGCTTCCTGGTGCTCTTTTAATACCACCAGTTGAGAACCCAGCGAAAGAGCAACGGAACAAACAGCCGCCGTGGTTTCCAAATGGAGAATCCGCTCCATCTCAGAAAGTGATGCTCCCACTCAGCCGCTCATCGTTGCGCAGGTATTCCACCGCAGTGGTTTCGCCTTTGTTAAACTTGCCGAGTGCTTTCATGTAGGCCATCATGTCCACCACCTCCACATCGCCTAGCCGCACCACTACATCACCATCTTTTAACCCGGCATTTGCCGCTGGCCGGCCTTCCCGAACACTTTCTATCCGCATGCCCTGGCCCTCAAAGAGGTAGTCGGGAATAACCCCCAGGGTTACTTTAAACTCAGGAACGGCCTCTGAGCTGTCCTGAACGGCCACATAGTCGAGCTTACCGTCGTCATCAAGGGCCTGAATCAGTCGGTGCGCAACACCGAGCACGGCCACTATTCCGGGGACATTCAGCTTTTCCACATCATCCGAGGGACGGTGGTAATCCTGGTGTGTCCCGGTAAAAAAGTGTAGCGCAGGTATGCCTTCCAGGTAAAACGACATATGGTCGGAGGAGCCAATGCCGGAACCACCGGCTCTGATGGTCGGACCATTTTCCGCTGCCAGCGACTCCAGGACAGAAAATGCCGGAGAAGCGTTCGCCCCGTCAACCACCAAGGCGTTTTTGACGGTGTCCAACCGACCGATCATGTCAAAATTGATCATGTAGGACACATCGGTCGTGTCAAACAGTGCACTCTTGACAAAATGTTTGGATCCATAGAGCCCAAGTTCTTCGCCGGAAAAAGCCACAAACAAGTAATCGCTGCCGTCAGGACCCTGTTCCTTGAGCATGCGGGCCAATTCCAGCATACCCGCAACACCGCTGGCGTTGTCATCCGCACCGTTGTGGATGGCTGGTTCACCGTTGTGCAGCGATCCGGAAATGCCGTGTCCAAGGTGGTCGTAATGGGCCCCGATGACCACCACGCGGTCCGTATTCGGATGGTCCAGCAAGGCCAAAACATTATGGCCGGTGCGGCGGTCGCGGTTCCAGGTAAGGGAGTAGTTCGCTGAACCATCGCCCGGATCTCCCTGGCCAAAAACACGCGAATAACCCGCTGGCGTCAGCCAAAAAACGGGCAGGCTGCTCTCCGTTACTTTTCGGTCCCAATATTTTTCCGGAACGTCCAACTGCGGATCGCGCGTAAACAAAACGAGCGCCGAAGCACCAGCCTGCACGGCCGCGTCAATTTTGGTGCGCACATCGGCGTAATCTGCAAAATCAGAATGTGGGTGATAGCCATCGGGCACGGACAAATCCAGCAACAACACCTTGCCCTGCGCCATGCCGGCCTCCAGGAAAGCACCCTGGACCGGATCGCTGACACCATAGCCGCCGAAGGTCAGGGGCCCTTCGCCCGAACCTTCTCCACTTTGAGCCAGCGCGTAAAACTCGGTATCGGCTACCAGCCTCATTCCGTTCAACGTCAGGCCGCTGCTCTCCGCAGGCGTTTTGCCCGCCGTGAATTCAAAAGGTTGGCTGAATCCGTCAGAACCCGCGGGCTGCAAGCCGAGCAACGCAAACTGTTCCTGGATATAAGCCAGAGCCAGCGACTCGCCTTCCGTGCCGGTTTCCCGACCGGCCAACCGATCATCAGCCAGGTAAGTAACGTGCGCCAAAAGGCGCTCTTCGGGCGTCTGTGTTTCCGCTGTGCGGCATTGCGTTAAAAGCCCCAGGGCCGCCAGGCCCAAAAAAGGCAGAAAACGGGGGAAGGGCCGCTGTTCCCTGGGCAGCGAATGCGCGGAGTTTCGTTGTCGGTTCATCCTGCCAAAGGTACGCAGGACACCCGCAGGAGTGCGGCCAGAAGGCCGGTTAGGGCTGAAGCAACTGACCGAAACGCTCGGGGTTGTCAAACAACTGCAACGCCTCCTGGATGGTGGGATCGTAGCGGAAAGAAGCCTCGATGGCCCCCCGCTGGTGATAATAGCGCATGGCAATTTCCGTTTCCAGCTCTTGCTGGATCTCTTCGCGGAATTTTTGCACATCCGCCTCTTTTTCGGTCTTCAGCTTGGATCGCAGCGCACTGAGATCCGTCTGCAAGGAAGCTGTGTATTGCTCTTCTTCAGCAATTTCTGCCAGTTCTTCAAGCATAGCTTCACTGTCTGTCGTGTAAGAGTAATCCTTGCCTTGCAGGAAAGCCTGGAAGTCGGTCCAGTCCTGGTCGCTTAAGGTAAACACTGAGGCTGAGGGAATGCTTTCGTGTGTGGCGCGGTACTGGTTGGCGTAATGAAAAACCAGGTTTTTAGTCAACAGGGCTTCGGTAACGTGGGCATACTCGCCGGGAAGCACTTCAGCGTCTGGTTTGATGCCGCCGCCGTCATAGACACTGCGGCCAGCACGGGTGGTGAAGGCGGTGCGCAGCGAATCTGGAATTTTACCCACACTACCATCATCGTTTCGGTGGCTGTAATCGATGGCCTGAATGCAGCGACCACTCGGCGTGTAATACTTGGCCGTGGTGATTTTCAGTTTGGTCTTGTAAGGCACATCCCGCGTGCTTTGCACCAGTCCTTTGCCAAACGTCTGCTCACCGATCACCAAACCGCGGTCCAAATCCTGGATAACCCCGGCAACGATTTCCGAAGCTGACGCCGAACCGCGATTGGTCAGCACGATCAACGGAATTTCCGCATCCACTGCCGGATTTAAGGTTTTAAACGAGCGATCCCATTCCTCCACTTTGCCTTTGGTGGAAACAATCAGTTCGCCCTTGGGCACAAAAACATTGGACACTTCCACAGCTTCGCGCAGCAAGCCACCGGGATTACCCCGAAGGTCCAAAATGACGCCTTTTACGGTGTTTTTGGCTTTCAAATCGCGCAGCGCCTGCGCTACGTGTTTGCCGGCCTCTTCCGTAAACTGGTTCAAACGGATGTAGGCGATGTCATCGCGGACCATGCCGGAGTACGGCACGTTGTCAATGTTGATTTCCTGGCGAATCAGGATCAGTTTCTGAACTTCTGCGTCACCGAACGGCCGCATTATCTCAACCGCCACTTCCATACCCGGTGAACCGCGCAAAATGTTGCTCACAGCATCGGTGTCCTTTCCCTCGCAGCTCTTGCCGTCTATGCTTAGGATAACATCCCCTGCGCGCATGCCCGAAAGTTGCGCAGGGAAGCCCTCGTAGGGTTCCACAACGGTCATGACCCCATCCACTTTGCGAATAACCGCCCCGATTCCGCCATAGCGGCCGGTCATTTGAAAGCGGTGGCCTTCCATTTCCGCTTCAGAGATGTAATTGGTGTAAGGGTCCAGGCTTTCGAGCATGGCGTCGATGCCTTCGCGCATCAACTTATTCGGATCCACATCATCCACGTAATACGTGTTCAGCTCCCGATAAATGGACGTGTAGATGTCAATATTTTTGGTGACCTCAAAGAGGTTGGGAGGGGTGTAGGCCGCCATTAAAACCAACCCGGCTGCGAGGGCCAACAGGGGAAAGCGCAATTTTTTCAACATAGTTTGCATAAGCGTTAGTTGGGTAGAAGGAAACGTCAAAAAAAGGAACAGGCGAAAGCGAGCGTTGGCGTAATCTC
>Ga0209591_10000561_pt1 | contig 47999 bp, 43 predicted proteins | sample MAT01_FD_187207 | JGI IMG/M metagenome (GOLD analysis project Ga0209591, IMG submission 187207) | Freshwater microbial communities from Lake Fryxell liftoff mats and glacier meltwater in Antarctica - MAT-01 (SPAdes) (version 2) | ecosystem: Environmental > Aquatic > Freshwater > Ice > Liftoff...
ACGTCGCCGTCCACCGCAACGGCCCATCCCCCTTTCTGGTCATGCGCCGCAACCTGGCCACGCCGCTCGCCCTGCGCCTCACCGCGCGACGCTTCGACATGCCCGTCTTCGTCGACCCGCGCGGTCACGAGACGAAGTGAGCGACGATGGGAGGTCATATGCGGGGTGGTGGAGATCGGTGGTCATCGGAGCGGTGGGGGGCGGTGCAGCGTCCATGAAGGTCACGCGCACCTTGCCGACCATGGTGGCGCCCACCGCGACCAGGCAGAGGTCCTCGGCCGCGCCGGCCACCGACAGGAACGCGCCCAGACGCTCGGTGACGGCGAACAGGCCGTCGACGCCCTCGACGCCGATGCGGTTCACCGGCGACAGGGCCCCCGGCCGGTGCAGCATAGGCGGTAGGACTTGGCGAATGGACAGAATGGCCGGTATCGGACGTGCACCTCCCGCCCCACTCCGGCAGTGTTCTGGCGCCGAAGTACCCCACGTGGGGGCGCAGGAGTAAGGGCAACGCGCGCCCCTGGTGGCGGGCGAGCAGCGAGCGGGTGGACGGGGGCGCCGGCGGGACGCGGCGGCTGGTCCCGCGACCGGGCGGCGCCGGCGCGCCCTCAGGTGGCGTCCGGCAGCCAGCTGGCTGTGCGAGCGGGCGGACCGGGTCGCCGGCGGGCGACGCAGATGGGGTGCGCTACCCGGTGTGACGGCCGGGTGCCCGATCCCGGCGGAGGGTGGGTCCACCGGATCGGCAGAGGGTCGTTGCACCGGCGAGGCGCCTTCCGCCGCAAGGCCCGCGCCGTTGGCGGGGCGCGCCGCCCGGCGCCCGGCGCCGCTGCCGCGTCGCCGTCGGCTATTGACAGGCCGCCCGGGGCGGCCCTACGACGCCGGAGTCCCACCGAGGAGGAGCCCATGCCCGTTGCCACGCGCCTGCGTCCGCAGTCCGGACCCCGCATCGCCGCCCGCACGCCGGAGGGCTGGGAGGACAGCCCCTACGAGCGATGCACGGTCGAGCCGTTGTCGCCGACCATCGGTGCGGTGATCGGCGGTGTCTCGCTCGCCGCGCCGGTCGACGCCGCGCTGCGCGACGAGCTCAACCGCGCCCTGCTCGAGTGGAAGGTGCTCTTCTTCCGCGGCCAGGACATCACCCGCGAGCAGCACGCCGCCTTCGCCAGCCTGTGGGGACCGCTCGAGCGGCATCCGTTCGTCAAGCTGCACGTCGCCCAGCCCGACGACGCGCCGGCGGTGCTGCGCCTGGAGAAGAACGCGACCGTGCCGGGCGTGGAGAACGTCTGGCACAGCGACGTCACCTGGCGCGAGCAGCCGTCGCTCGGTTCGGTGCTGCGCGCCGTCGAGGTGCCGCCGCTGGGCGGCGACACGCTGTGGGCCGACATGGGTGCCGCCTACGACCTGCTGTCGGCGCGCCTGCGCGCCGAGATCGACGAGCTGGTCGCCGTGCACGACTGGGTCGACACCTTCGGCCGCGGCATGGACGACGCGACGCGCGAGGCGCTGCGCCCCGACTTTCCGCCGATGCAGCATCCGGTGGTGCGCACCCACCCGGAGACCGGCCGCCGCACCCTGTACGTCAACGGCGCCTTCACGCAGTCGGTCGTCGGCCTGGAGCCGGAGGCGAGCGACGCGCTGCTGGCACGCCTCTACGCCCAGGACAGCTACCCGGAAGTGCAGTGCCGCTTCCGCTGGCAGCCCGGCGACGTCGCCTTCTGGGACAACCGCTCGACGCAGCACTACGCCACCTCCGACTACTACCCGCAGCGCCGCGTCAAGGAGCGCATCACCATCGTCGGCGACCGTCCGCGCTGACCGATCCTTGCACCCGCGCGCGCCGTTGCGCCTCAGACGCGTACCGCCTGGGGTAAGGAATCCTTACCTGAGGGAATCCTGAAATGATCGCCAAGGTGACCGCCAAGAACCAACGGACATTGCCCAAGCGCATTACCGACGCCGTCGGCCCGACGGACTATTTTGCGGTCGAGGCGCGCGACGGATGCATCATCCGCACGGCGGTGCGCATCCGGCGCGCCGACGCGGTGCGTGCGAAACTGGCCGAGCTCGATCTCGGCGACGCGGATCTCGAGGACGCCGTCGGGTCGGCGCGGCGTGCCCGGCACGCCGCGATCGATGAGCGCGGCGCCGCGCGTCGTCCTCGACCCGCGGGTGGTGCTCTCGGCGCTGCTGTTCGTCGGTGGCCGGCTCGTCCCGCTCCGCACCGCTTGGCGCGCCGCGCGACTGCGGCCCCTGGTGTCGCGCGAAACGACGGCCGAGCTGGTGCGAGTGCTGGCGTACCCGAAGTTCTCTCTTTCCGCAGTGGAGCGCCGCGAGCTGCTGGGCGACTATCTGCCATACTGCACCACGGCCCGTATCCCGCCGAGGACGCCGCGCACGCCACCCTGCCGCGACGCGGGCGACGTGCCATTTCTGCCGCTCGCGCTGGTGACTCGGGCCGAATGCCTGGTGACGGGCGATGCGGGTCTGCTCGCCCTCGCGCCGCGCTTCGCGCAACCCATTCTGGCGTCGGTGCGCTTGCTTGCAACGCTGCGAGAGTGATGGAGGTCATCGCATGACGTTTCCTCGCGCATGGCGCGGATGCTCCGTCGGCCTCGCAGCCGGGCTCGCCCTCGGTCTCGCGCTGGGGCGGCCGGCCGCCGCCGCGCCCGCCGCGGTACGTATTACGCCGCTGCTGCTGGCGGTGCACGACGCGCCGCTGCCGTTCCGCGGTTCCGACGGACGCACGCATCTCGTCTACGAGCTGTGGATCACCAACTTCTCGAGCGGCGAGGCGATCGTCGAAGGGGTCGAGGTGCGCGGCGACGGCGCCGCCCTGGCGACGCTGGACGCGGCGGCGGTGGCCGGCCGCCTGCAGCTGGCCGGGCGTCGCGAGGCGAGCGGCACGCTGGCCGGCGGCGGGACGGGGCTGCTGTTCGTGCACGTCGTCCTCGCCGCGGGCACGGTTCCACCGGCGCGGCTGTCGCACGTGGTGCGCGCGTTCGTGGCGGCGGCGCCGCCGGGCCTGCAGCAGATGACGCTCGCCGGCGGCGCCGTGGCGGTCGACCGGCGCGCGCCGGTGGTCGTCGGCCCACCCCTCGCCGGCGCGCGCTTCCTCGCCGCCGACTCGTGTTGCGACGCGACCCGCCACACGCGCGCCGCCCTGCCGGTCGACGGCCGCGTGCGCCTGGCGCAGCGCTTCGCCGTCGACTGGGAACAGCTCGACGGCGCCGGCCGCATCTATGTCGGCCCGCGCGACGCGCTCGCCAGCTACACGATCTTCGGCCAGCCGGTGCTGGCGGTCGCGGATGCGCCGGTGGTGTCGGTCGTGGACGGGTTGCCGGAGCAGACGCCCGGCGCCTTCCCGACCGCGATCGCCCTCGACCAGGCGGACGGCAACTCGGTGGTCCTCGACCTCGGCGAGGGCCGCTTCGCGCTGTACGCCCATCTGCAGCCGGGCAGCGTGCGGGTGCGCCCCGGCGAGCGCGTTCGGCGCGGGCAGGTGCTCGGCCTGGTCGGCAACTCCGGCAACTCGGTCGCGCCGCACCTGCACTTCCACGTCATGGACGCCCCGTCGCCGCTCGATGCCAACGGGCTGCCGTACGAGATCGACCGCTTCGCGGTCGTCGGCCACTCGCCGGGGACGGCGGCGTTCGACACCGCCGAGGAGACGGGCACGCCGCTGACCATCACGCCGGTCGCGCCGCCGCGGGCGGTGACGCGCGCGCTGCCGCTCGACCAGTCGCTGATCGACTTCGCGCCGTAGCGCTGTCCGCTGGTGCGCGTCGCGCGCCTCACGGCGCTGCGCCGCACAGCGTGCCGTTGATGTCGCACTGCGGCGTCTCGTCGGCGGCGCGCTGCGCGGCGTCGAGGACGAAGATCTTCTCCTCGGTGGCGTCGTTGGCGGTGCAGTTGCACAGCTGGCTGGCGCAGCAGCTGCACGCCGCCGCCGCCTCGGCCTTGAAGACCTCGCTCAGGGCGCAGGTCTGCAGGCCGAGGCAGGCGTCGAGCACCAGCGGCTGCTGGCTCGACGTGCACAGCACCGCGTCGCAGGTGTAGCCGAGCTGGATGTCGCCGCTCGACGACCGGCAGGTGTCGTACTGTTCGCAGACCAGGGCGCAGTCGACGCCGCTGCCGGGCGGCAGCGTGGTGGAGTCGTCGTACAGCGGGCAGCCGCACTGGTCAGGCGGCGCGTCGGGGATGCAGCCGCCGGCGACCAGGTCGCACGGATCGGGTGGCGCGTCGTTGACGTTGTACGCCGCCGACCAGACCTGCGGTGCGTCGTCGCAGGCGAGGCCGTCTTTGCCGACCTGGAACGGCCCGTCGAAGATCGGGCACTCGCACTCGACGGTAACCGTGCCGTCGGCGTTGCTCATCGTCGGTCCGCCGCAGGGGGCGGTCATGCAGCCGGCGTACGGGCCGGGCATCGTGGTGCAGTCGGTCGAGCCGATCGGCTCGACGTTGGCGCGGTAGAAGCTGAAGGTCGAGACGCGGGTGGCGTTGGCGTAGAACTCGCCGCGGTTGAGGTCGGCGCATACCGGCGCGCCGTTGGTCTGCCGGCACGAGGCGGGGTCGGCGGTGCACTGCGCGACGGTGGCGGCGTACGAGTCGGCGTTGAGGATGCTGTTGATGTCGACGAAGTTCGGGCCGAACCATTCGTAGCAGGGGCAGTTCGCCACCTCGCCGTCCACGGCCACCGTGCAGTTGGCGTAGTAGCAGAGTGCGTACGGGCCGAAACAGGGTAGAAAGTCGGTCGGCGCGAGCAGGACGTTGGCCCACGCCGGGCCGTAAGGCGTCGTCGCCTCCAGATTGAGCGGGAAGTCGCCGCCGCAGAACGGCAGCGGCAGATCGCAGGTGATCGGCGTCGGCGTCACCGTCGGCACCGGCGTCCCCGTGCGGGTGACGGTCGGGGTGGCGCGCCCGCCGCCGTCGTCGTCATCGCCGCAGCCGCCCAGGCCGACGAGCATCGCCACCAGTCCAAACGCCACCACCGTACATCTCTGCATCACCGACACCTCCGTCTGCCTGGCTGCGGAGAGAGACTAGGCCAGTGCGCGTATCGCACAAGAGCGTTTCTGGAACCAGCGGCCGCCCCCGTGCGATCGACAGTATCCTGGATCCCCTCACCCGGTGTGAATCGGCAGGGGGTCTGAGCCTCGATCGGCGTCCGCGATTGACCCCGCCCGAGAGCAGCCAACCTGCGGCGGAGATTGATCATTCACACCGTTCCCCGGGGTCAGGATTGGACGCCGAACAGGGTCAAACTTCGACGCCGATTCATACTCTGACCGGCCCGGCGATCCCTGGGCCCTGGCGCGGTGGCCGCCGCGGCGGCGCGGCGATGGCCGTCCGACTGTACGGCGACACGGGCGGCGCGCTGCGTTGACATCGCCGACGGCCCTGCTCATGAGCAGCCGATGACGTTGCCGCTCCTCGCCCTGGTCACCATGACCGTCCTGGCCCTCGGTTACACGGTCTACGGCCGCTTCATCGCCCGGCAGTACCGGCTCGACGACGGCGCCGTGACGCCGGCGGTGGCGCTCGAGGACGGCATCGACTTCGTGCCGACGCGCCCGTTCTACCTGCTCGGTCAGCACTTCAGCGCCATCGCCGCCGCCGGGCCGATTGCCGGCCCGATCCTCGCCTGCCTGCAGTTCGGCTGGCTGCCGTGCATTCTGTGGATCGGTTTCGGCGTCGTCTTCATCGGCGCCGTGCACGACTTCTCCAGCCTCATTGCCTCGGTGCGCCATCAGGGGCGCTCGGTGGCCGAGATCGTCAGGGAGACGCTCGGCGCGCGCGCCGGGCTGGCGATCATGCTCTTCATCTGGATCGCTCTGGTCTACGTCATCGTCGCCTTCGTCGACATCACGGCCAGCAGCTTCGTCAGCGGCGGCGAGGATCTCGCCGGCAGCGAGTTCGCCTTCAACCCCGGCGGCGCCGTCGCCGCCGCCAGCGTCATGTACCTCGCTCTGGCGCTGCTCATGGGCGTCGTCGATCGCTTCCTGCACCCGCCGCTGTGGCTGCTGACGGTGATCTTCGTCCCCGCCACGCTCGGCGCCGTCTGGCTCGGCACGCAGATCTCCACCTGGCTGGTGCTCGACGGCCTCACCTGGGGCCTGCTCATCCTCGCCTACTGCTTCGTCGCCTCGCTGGTGCCGGTGTGGGCGCTGCTGCAGCCGCGCGGCTACCTCGGCGGCTTCGTGCTCTACTTGGCGCTCTTCGTCGGCGTCGTCGGCATCTTCTTCGGGGGCTTCGAGATCAAGCAGGAGGCCTTCAAGGGCTTTCAGGCGCCCGGCGCCACCGGGGCGCTGTTCCCGTTCCTGTTCGTCACCATCGCCTGCGGCGCCTGCTCCGGCTTCCACGGCCTGGTGTGCTCGGGCACCACCTCGAAGCAGATCCGCAGGGAGTCGGACTGCCAGCCGATCGGCTACGGCGCCATGCTGCTCGAGGGCTTCGTGGCGCTGATCGCGCTGGCGACCATCATGATGGTCGACACCACCAGCATCAGCGGCCAGGCGCCGGGCACCATCTACGGCGCCGGGCTCGGCCGCTTCCTGACAGTCCTGATCGGCGAGCAGCACCTGCTCTTCGCCACCACGTTCGGGGCGATGGCGTTCTCGACCTTCGTCTTCGACACGCTCGACGTCAGCACGCGGCTCGGCCGCTACATCGTCCAGGAGTTGCTCGGCTGGAGCAGCCGCGCCGGGGGCGTTGCCGCGACGGCGCTCACCGTGCTGCCGCCGGCGGTGTTCATCAGCCTCGCCGGCACGGGCTCCTACCGCGCCTTCTGGACGCTCTTCGGCACCAGCAATCAGTTGCTCGCGGCGCTGACGCTGCTGGCGGTCAGCGTCTGGCTGCGGCGCAGCGGCCGGCGCTACTGGTTCACCGTCGCGCCGATGCTGTTCGTGATGGCGATCACGCTGTGGTCGTTGGCGCTGCAGGCGAAAGCGATGGTCGCGGGGCTGCTCGGCGCCGGCGTCGCCGACGGCACGCAGATGATCAACGGCGTCGTCGCGATCGTGCTCGCCCTGCTCGCCGGATCGCTGGTCGTGCAGGGCGGCCGCGCCCTGCTCGCGCCGGCCGTGCCCTCTCGCTGACCCGGCCCGCGCCGCGGCAGGCTTGCGCCGCGGCGTGCCGCGGGTGCATGAATCGGGCATGGCCACGCACGAGGTGTTCAACCAGCCGCCGCCGTTGCGCGACTACAACGTGTTCGACGCCGACCAGGCCCTGCGCGACGGGCTGCGGCGCGAGGGCGCCGAGTGGGCCGCGCCGCGCGCGCGGCTGCTCGGCGGTCTGTGCGGCAGCGCCGAGGTGATCGAGTGGGGCGTGCAGGCCAACGCGGCGCCGCCGGTGTTGCGCACGCACGACCGCTACGGGCATCGCATCGACGAGGTCGAGTACCATCCCGCGTACCACCGTCTGCTCGAGCAGGCGGCGGCACACGGCCTGCACGCGTTGCCGTGGCGCGAGCCGCGGCCGGGCGCGCACGTCGCGCGCGCGGCGCTCTTCTACCTGCAGGCGCAGGTCGAGGCCGGGCACGGCTGCCCGATCTCGATGACCTACTCCGCCGTGCCGGCGTTGCGCGCCAACCCCGAGCTGGCGCGCGTATGGGAGCCGCGGCTGACCGCGCCGCGCTACGACGCGCGCTTTCGGCCGGCGACGGAGAAGAGCGGCGCCCTGTGCGGCATGGCGATGACCGAGAAGCAGGGCGGCTCGGACGTGCGCGCCAACACGACGCGCGCCGAGCCCGCCGACGGCGCCTGGGCGATCACCGGCCACAAGTGGTTCTGCTCGGCGCCGATGAGCGACGCGTTCCTCGTCCTGGCGCAGACGCCGAGCGGTCTGAGCTGCTTCCTGCTGCCGCGCTGGCGGCCCGACGGGACGCGCAACCGCTTCTTCCTGCAACGCCTGAAGGACAAGCTCGGCAACCGCTCCAATGCCTCCAGCGAGGTCGAGTTCGACGGTGCCTGGGCGCAGTTGGTCGGTCCCGAGGGGCGCGGCGTGCCGACCATCATCGAGATGGTCAACCACACCCGCCTCGATTGCGTCATCGGCGCCGCCGCCGGCATGCGCCTCGGCGTCGCGCACGCGACGCATCACGCCCACTACCGCAGCGCCTTCGGCAAGCGGCTCGCCGAGCAGCCGTTGATGCAGAACGTCCTCGCCGACCTGTGCGTCGAGTCGGAGGCGGCGACGGCGGCGATGCTGCGCCTGGCGCGCGCCTACGACGCGCGCGGCGACGAGCGCGAAGCGCAGTTCGCGCGCCTGGCCACGGCGGTGATCAAGTACTGGGTGTGCAAGCGCTGGCCGGCGCACGCCGCCGAGGCGCTGGAGTGCCTCGGCGGGGCCGGCTACGTCGAGGAGTCGCTGTTGCCGCGCCTCTACCGCGAGGCGCCGCTGAACGGCATCTGGGAGGGCAGTGGCAACGTCATCTGTCTCGACGTGCTGCGCGCCATGACCAAGGAGCCGGAAGTGGTCGAGGCCTTTTTCGCCGAAGTCGAGCGCGCGCGGGGCGGCGACCACCGGCTCGATCAGTACGCCGCCGACCTGCGCGACGATCTGCGCGGCGTGGAGGCCATCGAGGCGCGCGCCCGCGAGCTGGTCGAGCGCATGGCGCTGGTGCTGCAGGGCGCGCTGCTGGTGCGCGACGGCGACCCGGCCGTCGCCGAGGCCTTCTGCGCCTCGCGCCTGGGCGGCCAGCACCGCCTCGCCTTCGGCACCATGCCGCCGGGATTCCACTTCACCAAGATCATCGAGCGTTCCCGGCCTGCGCTCTAGGTGGAGGGCGCCCTCCAGGTCAGCGCCGATCGGTGCGCAGCAGCGCCGCCGTGATACGGCTCATGAAGCGAATCGCCTGCTTGCGCGGCAGCGCCGCCAGCGCGGCGGCCCCCTGACGGTTGAGCTCGCCGGGAATGACCAGCGGTTCGCTGCCGAGCGCGGCGAGCGCTTCGCCGACCACCTCGGCGGGTTCCATGACCGGCAGCGCCTGCTCCGCGTCGGCCGGTTGCGATGACAGCCAGCCCGGCGTGCGCGTCGAGCCGGGTTGCACGGCCAGGACGTCGACGCCGGACGGACCCAGCTCGGCCCACAGGGCGTCGGCGAGCACCAGGGTGAAGGCCTTGCTGGCGGCGTAGGCGGCGAGCTGGGCGGAGCCGATGTTGCCGGACATCGACGACATGAGGATGACGCCGCCGCGGCCGCGCTGCGCCATGGCCGGCGTCAGCGCGCGCGCCAGCTGCATCGGGGCGCGGCAGTTCACCGCCAGCATGGCGTCGAGATGGGCGGGCGCGAGCTCGAGGAACGGCGCCACCGTGCCGATGGCGGCGTTGTACACCAGCAGGCCGATCTGGCGGTCGGCCAGGGTAGGGGCGAGGGCCTCGACCAGGTCGAGGCGGCCGAGCTCGAGCGCCAGCGGCAGGACGTCGATCCCGTGCGCGGCGCGGATCGCGTCGGCGGTGGCGCGCAGCGGTCCCTCGTCGCGATCGATCAGCACCAGGTCGATGCCGCGCGCGGCGATCTGCCGCGCGTACTCGGCGCCGAGGCCGACCGCCGCGCCGGCCACCAGCGCGCAGGGTCCGTACTTGGTGCGGAAGCCGGGGTCGTTCGTCATGGCGCGCGCTTGTCGCACGCGCGGTCGCTCAGGTCGAGCGCCGCGAACGGGACCATGGCGGATGCGGCGCTAGCCGCGCCCGCCGCTCATGCGCTAGGACGCGGGCGTGGACACCTCGCCGCTCGTCTTTCCCCTCGCCGTTGCGGCGATCGCCGCGGCGGCGCTGTGGGGCGCGGACAGCGGCCTGTCGCAGCCGCTGCTGTTTGCGTTCGTGTTGCCGGTCGCCTACGCGATCATCGGCGTCGCCGAGCGGATGCGACCGTATCGGCGCGAATGGACGCGGCCGCAGGGCGATGTCGGCACCGACGTCGCGCACCTGGTCTTCACCGGTATGCTGACCAACGAGCTGGTGCGTGTCAGCATCTACGGCGGCGCCTTCACCGCCGCCGCCTGGCTCGCCGACCACACCGGCGGCGGGCTGTGGCCGCGCCAGTGGCCGCTGCTGGCGCAGCTCGGCCTGGCGCTGCTGGTCGCCGAGTTCGGGCATTACTGGTTCCACCGCCTGTCGCACGAGCGACCGCTCATCTGGCGGGTGCACGCCACCCACCACAGCCCCGCGCGCCTGTACTGGCTGAATGCGACACGCTTTCACCCCATCGACCTCTTCGCGCTCATCGCGCTGCAGACCGCGCCGCTGATCCTGCTCGGCGCCGACGCGCGCGCGCTCACCGCCTACGGCCTGTTCAGCGCCGCCTACGGGCAACTGCAGCATGCCAACGTCGCGCTCGACAGCGGCCCGCTGCGCTGGGTGTTCAGCACGCCGGAGCTGCACCGCTGGCACCACTCGACCATCCCGGCCGAGGGCAACGCGAACTACGGCGCCGTGCTGAGCACCTGGGATCTGCTCTTCGGGACCTACTTGTGGCCGCGCCACCGCACCTTCATCGGACCCGTCGGTCTGCATGCCCTGCCCGACTTCCCGCGCGGGTACGTCGGGCAGCTGCTGTCGCCGTTTCGCTGGCCGGCGGGCTGACTCCCACCCGGCGCGCGGGTCACCCCGCCCGCCGCGCGGGGCGCACGGTCAGGGGGGCGCGCGCCGCTGCACCGCGTTGGTGGTGATCTCGCGCGGCGTCGCGCCGATCCGCGGCGTGCAGGTCTCGAGGACCAACGGCGTACGCGCAGCGGGCGCAGCGATCGCGGTCTCCACCTCCAGCTCGTACCGCGCCGCCGGCTCCGCGAAGACCCAGCACTCGCCCTCGGCGCGCGCGCCGCGCGCCGTCAGCACCACCGCGTCGCGGCCGAGGCGCGCCGTGCGTCGCACGCCGAGCGGCAGCACCGTGATGCTGTGCAGGCTGAGCACGGCGCCGGCGAGGGAGTCGTAGCGATCGAAGTCGGTGCGCGCGAACAGGCGCGCGTTCTGCTGCGCGGCGTTCTGCGCGACGCCCGACGTCGCCGCCTCCCAGAAGCGCGCCCGTCCGGTATCGAGGTGCAGGAAGCCCTCGCCCTGGTAGAGGCCGACGCCGCCGACCTGCGCGGCGCGCAGCTGGTTCCACAGGGGCCGCAGCTTGACGCCAGCCGGGCGCACGTCGGCCGCCATGCCCTCGGCATGCAGCGACGCCTGCGCCACCTGCCGCCCCTTGCCGCGCAGCGCGCGGTTGAACTCCGGGCTGCGGTAGCCCGAGACCAGGGTCAGGCGCGTCGGGTGGTAGCGGTCCTCGACGTAGTCGAGCAGCTCGAGCAGGCGCAGCGACACCGCCCCCTGGGCGCCGTCCTCGCGCGAGCGGAAGAAGTGCTCGACGCGCGCCAGAGCCGCCGGGTCGTAGCGCCCGTCGGCGTCGCGGTAGCGGACGTGCAGCGTCTCGCCGGCGAAGTGGGCGTGCGCGAGGGTCAGGGTGCCGTCGCCGGAGAAGTAGAAGCGATCCGGCTCGGCGGCGGCCGCCGCCGTCGCGGCCAACAGGGCCAGCAGCCAGCCGGCGCTCATGCCTCGCGTCCAACCCACGCAGTCGGATAAGACATTGGAGCGCAGCGGACGCAAGCGCGGAGCGCGCGAGACTCATGCACGGCGACAGCATCCTCACAGACATTGGCGCCGCCATCCTGGCGGCGACGGTGCTCGCCTACGTGGCGCGCTGGCTGCGCCAGCCGCTGCTGCTCGCCTACATCGGCGCCGGCCTGCTGGTCGGCCCGCCGGGGCTCGGCATCGTGCAGAATCAGGAGCGTATCGCCGAGCTGTCGGAGCTCGGCCTGGCGCTGCTCATGTTCATCGTCGGGCTGGAGATCGACCTCAAGAAGCTGGTCAGCTCGAGCCGCGTCGGCGTGCCGGTCGGCGCCGGCCAGGTCGCCCTCTGCGCCTTCCTCGCCTGGGCCGCCATGCAGGCGGTCGGCTTCGGTGGCCTGCCGGCCCTCTACCTCGGCGTCGCGTCGGCCTTCTCGAGCACCATGATCGTCGTCAAGCTGCTCTCCGACAAGAGCGAACTCGACACCGTCGATGGGCGGCTGACGCTCGGCATCCTGTTGGTGCAAGACGTCCTCGCCATCGTCGTGTTGGCCCTGCAACCGAACCTGCAGCATCCCTCGCTGGCGCCCATCCTGGGCTCGCTGGTCGCCGGCCTCGGGCTGGTCGGCGGCGCGCTGCTGGCGGCCCGCTACGTGCTGACGCCGCTTTTCCGGTGGGCCGCGAAGAGCCCCGAGATCGTGCTCATTTCCGCGATCTCGTGGTGTCTGCTGATCGGCTACCTGGCCGTGCTGGCGGATTTCTCCATCGCCATGGGGGCGCTGATCGCCGGCGTGACGCTGTCGGCCCTGCCCTACACCCTCGACGTCGTCGCCAAGATCCGCGGCCTGCGCGACTTCTTCGTCACGTTGTTCTTCGTCGCGCTCGGCATGCAGCTCGAACTCGGCTCGGCGCGCGTGCTGTTCGCCGCGGCGGTGCTGTCGGTGGTGGTGGTCGCCAGCCGCTTTCTCACCGTCCTGCCGATGCTGGTCGCGGCCGGCTTCGGCGCGCGCGTCGGCATCCTCAGCTCGCTGGCGCTCGGCCAGACGGGTGAGTTCGCGCTGGTCATCGTCAGCATCGGCCTGGCGCTCGGCCACATCGACCGCGAGATCACCTCGATCATCGCCCTGACGCTGGTCGTGACGTCGACCCTGTCGACATACATGGTCATCTCCAACCATGCCCTGGCGCGGCGTGCGATGGACCTGCTGGCCCGCTTCGGCCTGCACGAGGGCGGCACGCCGATCGCCGGCGAGGTGATGACCGCGGCGGCGCCGGGCATCATCCTGCTCGGCTTCCATCGCACCGCCAGCTCGTTGTTGCACGTCGCACGCGGCGGGCCGGCGGGCGAGCCCCTACACATCGTCGACTTCAGTCCAGAGGCGTATCAGCGGCTGCGCGCCCTCGGCGTACCGGTGGTGTACGGCGACATCAGCCACCTCGACACCCTCGAGCACGTCGGCGTCGAGCACGCGCGCATCGTCCTCTCGACCGTCTCGGATGACTTCCTGCGCAGCACCAGCAACATGACCCTGCTGCGCGCCGTGCGACGCATCAACCCGGAGGCACGCGTCATCGTCTGCGCCGAGACCGTCGAGCAGGCGCGCGCGCTGTACGCGGCTGGCGCCGACTTCGTCGTCATGCCCCGCCTGGAGGCGGCGCGCGCCTTCCTCGCCGCCCTCGACGCCATCGGCGCCGGCACTCTCGCCGAGCTGCGCGCCCGCGCCGTTGCCGACCTCGCCGACCGCGACGAAGTGCTGGCGTAGCAGGTGCGTCGTGCGGCCGCACCTGCCGCGGCCGTCCGGCACTGGGCTCAGCCGCCGCCCTCCAGGGCGTCCAGAATCCGCGCCGCCTCGGTCTCTGGCGTCATCGCCCCGGTGTCGATGATCAGGTCCACGGGCGCGTCGTACATTTGCGCGCGCTGGCCGAGGGCCCAGCCGGGGATGCGGTCGCCACGGCGTTGTTCGTGTTCGCGCACGACGCCGTCGGAGCAGGTGACGCCGACCCACAGGACGGGCAGGTCGGCGAAGCGGCGGCGCGCCTCGTCATACCAGTCGCGGAAGATCCAGATGTTGTCGCCGACAACGGCGAGGCCGGCGCGGCTGAGCGCCGCGACGGCGTTGAGCTGGCCACTGATCAGCGTCCGCGCCACCGGGCCGCACTGCGACTGCGGGTAGGGCGAGGCGTTGTCGGGGCTCGGGCCCGCCGGCACGTAGGAGAAGCCGAGGCGGCCGTCTGGCCCGGGGACGAAACTGTCGAGCTCGTCGGCATGGAAAGGGGTGCCGAAGTAGCGCGGCGACAGGGTGTCGAGGGCGGTGTCGATGCCCATGTAGAGCACGTGCGCTCCGTGGCGCGCTTCGACCAGCGCCTGCACGGCGCGGCACAGGGTGCTCTTGCCGGCGCTGCTCGAGCCGACCAAGACGATGATGCGCCCCGGCCGCGCCGCCTGGCGCGGCACGGCGGTCGGCACCCACCGCGCGCGCGGCTGGCCGCGCATTGGGCGGTGCTCGAGATGGGCGAGGATCGCGGCGGCGGCGGCGTCGACCGCGCCGGCGGCCACCGTCAGATCGGCCGGGGCGCCGCCCGGCGGCGCCCCGGCCAGGTCGACCCAGACGGTGTCGACACCGTCGAGCAGCGCCGCGAGTTCGCGCCGCCAATCGGCGTCGAGCAGGGCGTGATCGACGAGCACGTTGCAGCCGGCGCGCGCGTGCCCGGCGGCGGAGAGGTGCAGCGCCTCGAGGTAGCGGCGTCGCGTCGCGGCGTCGCGCGGCGTGCCGATCGCTGACGGCGGCATCATCACCTGTTCGAGCAGGCGCAGGCCGACCGAGACGAAGGGGAGCGCGGCGCCGGACTGCAGGGCGGTGACGAGCGGGCGTAGATCGCTGTCGGCAGGTGCGTTGAGGACCACGACGGTGCCGGCGATCGCCATGGTGGGTTCTTAGCTCGATCGGCGTCGTATGTCCGCTGGCGGGCGCCGCCCTCCAGGGCCCGGGTCCAGGCTGCTGCTCGACTCCGCTGCGCCCGGGCTGCATAGTCGCGCGCATGCCGGCCACCATTCGCCCCGCAACCCGGGCAGATGCCGCCGTCTGCGGCCGCATCTGCTACGACGCCTTCGCGGCGATCGCCGCGCAGCACAACTTCCCGCCCGACTTCGCCTCCGCTGATTTCGCAACGACGCTGCTGGAGATGATGCTGCGCCAGCCGACGACGACGGCGGTGGTGGCCGAATGCGACGGGCGCGTCGTCGGCAGTTGTTTCATCACCGACACCGGCACGATCGCGGCGATCGGGCCGATCTCGGTCGACCCGACGGCGCAGAACGGCGCCGTCGGCCGGCAGATGATGGTGCACGTCCTCGACCAGGCGGCCAAGCGCGGCTTCGCCGGCGTGCGTCTGGTGCAGGCCGCCTACCACAGCCGGTCGATGTCGCTCTACGCCAAGCTCGGCTTCGAGGTGCGCGAGCCGCTCGCCTGCATGGCCGGCGCGCCGCCGCGCGTCACCATCCCCGGCGTCGCCGTGCGCGCCGCGGTGGGGGCCGACCTCGAGGCCTGCAGCGTGCTGCACTTCCGCGTCCTCGGGCACACCCGGCCGCACGAGCTGGCCGACGCCGTGCGCCAGGGCTACGCGACGGTGGCAGAGCGCGACGGCCGCATCACCGGCTACGCGACGCTGCTCGGCTTCCCCGGCCATGCGGTGGGTGAGGCGAACCTCGACCTGCAGGCGCTGATCGGCGCGGCGCCAGCGGTGATCGGGGCGGGCTTTCTGGTGCCGACGCGCAACGGCGAGCTGTTCCGCTGGTGCCTGGCGCAGGGGCTGCGCATGACGCAGCCGCTGACGTTGATGAGCCTGGGGCTCTACAACGAGCCGGCGGGAGCGTTTCTGCCTTCGGTGTTCTGCTGAGGTCGTGGCGGTCGGCCGCGTCGCGCGCCGCGCCGCCGCCGGGCTCGGGTCGGCAGCCGCTGGCACGGTGGAGGGCGCCGATTTTCCCTACCAATCCGGGCCGCGGCCGGGGTAAGGTTCCATCGCTCGGGCGGGTTGGCGGCTGGGCATCGCGATGACCAGCGCGGCGACGGCGGTGGGCCGACGCCGGCGCGAGGTCGAGGCGGAACAACACGGGGGGATCGTCATGACCATTCGCTTCCTGCTCCTGGCCGTCGCGTCTCTGGTCGCCGCGCCGGTCGCCGCGCTGACGCAGGCCGACATCGACGCCGGCGCCGTACGCGCCACGCGCGGCCTCGAACGCACCACCCGCAGCCTGGCGAGCAACCGCCTGCACGGTCGCGACAACAATACCGCCGACTCGACGCGCGCCCAGCGCTACCTGATCGGCCGTCTGAAGCGCCGCGGCCTCGGCGCCAACACCGCCGCCAGCGCCTTCGACGCCTACAAGCAGCCGTTCGTGCAATCCGGCCAGACCGGCACGAACCTGCTCGCCGTCATCCCCGGCCGCGAGCTGCCGAACGAGTACGTCATCATCGGCGCCCACTACGACCACCTCGACACGCGCAGCACGCCGAGCGGCGATTGCTCGTCCACCGGCGCCACCGGCGGCGAGGTGTGCAACGGCGCCACCGACAACGCCACCGGCGTCGCGGCGGTGCTGGCGATCGGCAAGGCGCTGAAAAAATTACCCGGCGGGCCGCGCCGTTCGGTGGTGCTGGCGCTGTGGGACGCCGAAGAGGACGGCCTGCTCGGCTCGCTGTACTACGTCAACCATCCGCTCGTGCCGCTGGCGCAGACGGTCGGTTACATCAACTACGACATCGCCGGCGCGACGCTGCTGCCGACGCTGCGCAACGTCACCTTCTCGGTCGGCGCCGAGACCGGCGGCAGCGCACTGCGCGCCATCGTCGGCAGCGCCGTCGCCGCGCAGACGCTGACGGCGGGACCGTTCAGCTACATCTTCGGGCAGCTGCGCAGCGACTACGCCAACTTCGTCAACGCCGGCGTGCCGACGGTGTTCTTCTCCGACTCCACCGGTGGCTGCTACCATACCACCGGCGACGACGTCGGCATCGTCAACTTTCCCAAGCTCGAGCAACAGAGCGCCCTCGGCTTTCGCACCGCGGTCGGGCTCATCGAAGCGGCGACGCCGCCCGCCTTCGTCGCCCCCAATCCGGCGCTGGCGACGTTCGAGGATGCCCTGACGCTGCAGATGGTGCTGACCACGGCCCTACCCGACCTGGCCCTGTTCAGCCCCGCCGACCAGGCGCAGTTCACCACCTTCAAGACGCAGGTGGACCAAATCGTCGCCGACGGCCCGGGCCTGTTCGACGCAGGCGATGTCGGCACCGTGCTCGGCGCGGCGGTGACCCTGATCGGCACGCTCACCAACGTCGGTTGCCAGGCCTTCTGAGATCCGTTCCTGGAGGCCGCGGCGCCCGCCGCGTCGCATTCACGACGGCATGGCGGCAGCCGCGCCCTCCGGCAGCACCTCGTGCATGGCGGCGTAGAGGCGTTCCGGATCCACGGGCTTGGCCACGTAGGCGTCCATCCCCGCCGCCAGGCAGCGCTCACGATCGCCGCTCATCGCGTGCGCCGTCATGGCGATGACCGGAACATGCGCGCCGCTGGCGTGCTCCTGGGTGCGCAGTTCGCGCGTCGCGGCGAAGCCGTCGAGGACCGGCATCTGCACGTCCATCAGGACCAGGTCGAAGGGCGCCGCGGCGAGCGCGGCGAGCGCGGCGCGGCCGTTGTCGACCAGGACCGTTTCATGGCCGCGGCGTTCGAGCAGGCGCGTCACCAGCCGCTGGTTGACCGGATTGTCCTCGGCCACCAGCACCCGCAGACCGGACGGCACGGCGCGGGGCGCCGCCGGCCGCGGCGCCGCGGCCGGCGCCCAGGCCGGCGCCAGGGCGCCGAGGATGGCGCGCAACAGCTCATCTTGCTTCACCGGCTTCATCAGATGGGCGCGCACGCCAAGGGCGCGGCCGCGCGCCGCGTCGCCGACCTGCGTCGACGAGGTCAGCAGCACCAGCGCCGGCGCGTCGGTGCCGGCCAGGCGCTCGGCGACCGCGTAGCCGTCGAGGCCGGGCATGACGCCGTCGAGCAGCACCAGGTCGAACGGCGAGCCGGCCGCACGCGCCTCGGCGACGACATGCAGCGCCACCACGCCGTTCTCCGCCGTCGTCGTACGCAGCTTCCAGCGCCGCAGCAAGCCCTCGAGGATGCGGCGGTTGGTGGCGTTGTCGTCCACCACCAGGACGCGCCGGCCGGCCAGCGCCGCCAGTTCCGCCGGCGCCACCGCCGTCTCGCCGGGCGCCTGCTCGGCGCAGGCGAGCGTGAAGTGGAAGACGCTGCCGACGCCGAGCGCGCTCTGCACCCACATCTTGCCCCCCATCAGTTCGACCAGCTGTTTCGAGATCGCCAGGCCGAGGCCGGTGCCGCCGTACGTGCGCGTCACCGAGCCGTCCGCCTGCTCGAAGGCTTCGAAGATGCGCGCCTGGACTTCGGTGCGGATGCCGATGCCGGTGTCGCGCACGCCGACGTGCAGGCGCACGCCGGCGGTGTCGCCGGGCACGTCGCCGCGGCGCACCTCCACCACCACCTCGCCGCGGGCGGTGAACTTGATGGCGTTGCCGATCAGATTGAGCAGCACCTGGCGCAGCCGGCCGGCGTCGCCGATGAGGCGGTCCGGCACGTCCGGGTCGACGAACCAGGCCAGTTCGAGTCCCTTCTCGTGCGCCCGCACGGCCTGCGTCCGCAACGCGTCGCCGACGCAATCGCGCAGCGCGAACGGCGCCGCGGCGATATCGAGCTTGCCGGCCTCCACCTTGGAGTAGTCGAGGATGTCGTTGATCACCGTCAGCAGCGCGTCCGCCGAGGCATGCACCATCTCCAGGTACTCGCGCTGCTCGTCGCTCAACTCGGTGTCGAGCGTCAGTTGCGTCATGCCGATGATGCCGTTCATCGGCGTGCGGATCTCGTGGCTCATGTTGGCGAGAAAGTCGCTCTTGGCGCGGCTCGCGTCCTCGGCCGCGACGCGGGCGCGGCGCAGCGCGATCTCGACCCGGGTGCGATCGTCGCGATAGCGCTGGAACTCGCGCGCGACATACAGCGAGGCGCCGAAGGCGACCGCCATCGCCGCCGCCGGGTAGCCGAGCAGCGGCCGCAGACCGTGATGGACCGCCTCGACGTTCCACAGCACCGCCAGCGTCGCCACCACCACCACCGCCAACTGCGGAAGCAGGCCCCACGGCAGCAGCGTCGCCGCCGCCATAGTGAGGATGATGAAGATCAGCGGCGGCGTCGCGGCGTCGCCGACCACCGTGGCGCCGATCACCGTGGTGACGATGAGGACCAACACCGCGGCCAGCGCCACCACCGCCGCATTTTGTCGCCCGCCCGGCCGCCGCAGCGCCAGGGCCACCGCCGCCGCCGCACCCAGCTCCACCGCCTTTAGGGCGTACAACGGGACCAGGTACTCGCGGTTGAGCACCGCCTCACCAATGGCGAACAGGACGATCGCCGCCAGGACCACCCACAGCCCGGCGCGCATGCGGGCCAGCAGCAGCGCCCGCCCGCTCTCCGTCACCTCGTGTTCGATTTCGAAGGCAGTCATGGCCCAGACGCGAACAGAGCACCAAGCATGCCAGTCGCCCTATCGCGCCGCCGCATGCCGCCCAGGGTTGAATGAAAGCCCCGACCGTCGCCGCGCCGCCACTCTCGCTCTTTGGCCGCACCGCGGCTATGAAGGGCGCGGCTCCCCCGATGAGCATGCGCCTGCGCCAGATCGCCTTCGCTGCCGCCGACCTCGATCAGGCGGTCGCCGACCTTACCGCCGTCCTCGCCCTCGCGCCGCCCTACCACGATCCGGGCGTGGCGGCGTTCGGTCTGCGCAACGCGGTGCTAGCGGTCGGCGACACCTTTCTCGAGATCGTCTCGCCGGCCGAGCCGGGCAGCGCCGCCGCCCGCTACATGGCGCGCCGCGGCGGCGACTGCGGATACATGGTCATGGTGCAGGCCGACGACACCGACGCCGCGCGCGCGCGCGCCGCGGCGCAGGGGGTGCGCGTCGCCTGGCACCTCGACCTCGACGACATCCGCGGCACCCACTTCCACCCGCGCGACCTCGGCGGCCCGCTGCTCTCGATCGACACGCCGACGCCGCCCGCGGGGTGGCGCTGGGCGGGCCCGGACTGGCCGCGCCACGCGGGCGCCGGCCATGCCCGCGCCCTGGTGGGCGTCGACATGGCCTGCGCCGACCCGATCGCGACCGCGGGGCGCTGGGCGGCGTTGCTTGCCGTGCCGCTGGCCGGCGAACGCACCGCCCCCCTGCTGGAGCTGCCACACGGCGTGCTGCGCTTCCTACCCGGCGCCGCTCCGGGCAGCGACGGCGTCGTGGCGATCGACCTCGTCGCGACGGATCTCGCCGCGGTGCTGGCGGCGGCGGCGGCGCGCGGCCTGCCGTGCGGCGCGGACAGCTTCCAATTCTGCGGCACCAGCATCCGCATGGCGGCCGCGGCGCCGCCGCGCCGCGGCTGACACGACGCGGCAGGGGTGCTGCGCCGCCCCGCTACGTCGCCTGGCCCCAGTCGGCGAGCGGCCAGCCGCGCTGCCGCGCCAGGCGCTTGAGCCGCGGATCGGGGTGGACGGCGACCGGCCGGCCGACCGCGTCGAGCATCGGCAGGTCGGAGATCGAGTCGGTGTAGAAGGCGCAGTCGGCGAGCCGGACGCCGAGGGCGCCGGCCAGGCGCTCGGCGAGGGCCACCTTGCCGGCGCCGAAGCACAGCGGCTCGACGGCGCGGCCGGTGTAGCGGCCGTCGGCGTCGACCTCGAAGCGATTGCACAGGTAGTCGTCGAGGCGCAGGTCGTCGGCGACGCGCGCCGAAACGTAGTTCGACGACGAGGTGAGCAGCACCAGGCGCTCGCCGGCGGCGCGGTGCGACTCGATGACGGCCGCCGCGCCGGGGCGTAGGATCGGCTTCACGATGGCCTCGTAGAAAGCCTCCACCCGCGCCTGCATTTCCGCCTCCGGCCAACCGGCGATGCCGCTGATGCTGCGCCGGATCGGTTCATCCATCGCCGCGGCGCCGAGGCTGTAGCGCACGACGTAGCCGAACGCCTGCAGCGCCTGCCACGGCGTCACCCGGCCCGCCGCGAACTCCTGGCGGATCCAGAGGGTCGCCGAGTTGCGGCTGATCAACGTCTTGTCGAGATCGAAGAAGGCGATCGACACGGCGGCAGTCTGGCACGGATACGGGCCCGGGCGTAGCGCCGAGTCGCGCGCCGGACCGGTTGTCGTATAGGCTGCGCGCCGCATGGCGGAGCCTGAACGCAGCCCGGGGACGGTGGCGACGGCGGCGGAGACGCCGACGCGCCGGCTGTCGCCGGCTGACTGGGAGGCCTGGCCGGACGAACGGCTGCTCGGCCTGCGCCTGTGCGACCTCGGCCTACGCATCCGCGGCACCGACCTCGAGCCGCGCATCCGCGAACTTCACCGTGAACTGCGCGCCGCCGGCCTGGTGCGCTTCCGGCCGCACTTCTGGCTGTCGGACGATTGGTACACGCCCGACGGCGTGCCCGGCGTCGCCATTCCCTCCTACATGGCCCACCCGCGCCTGGCGAAGCTCGAGTTCACCCAGATGCTGGAGGTCGAGGGCGGCACGCCGGAGTGGTGCATGCGCATCCTGCGCCACGAGGCCGGGCACGCGCTCGACAACGCTTATGGGCTGCGCCGGCGCCACCGCCGCCAGCAGCTCTTCGGGCTCTCGTCGAAGCCCTACCCCGAGTTCTACACGCCGCGCCCGCACAGCCGCAGCTTCGTCCAGCATCTCGAGCCGTGGTACGCGCAGAGTCATCCGGACGAGGACTTCGCCGAGACGTTCGCCGTCTGGCTGACGCCCGATTCGCCGTGGCGCACGCGCTACCAGGACTGGCCGGCGCTGAAGAAGCTGGAGTATGTCGACGGCCTGTTGCGCGAGATCGCCGCGACGACGCCGCGCCTGGTGACGCAACGCACGGTCGACGCGCTGCCGCGCCTGCACAAGACCCTGCAGGAGCACTATCGCGACAAGCGCCAGCGCTACGGCGTCGCGGCGCCGAATGCATATGACCACGACCTGCGCCGTCTCTTCTCCGACGCGCCGGAGTTCCGCGCCAATCCGTCGGCGGCGCAGTTCATTCAGCGCGTGCGCAAAGAGGTGCGCGCGCTGGTGGCGCGCTGGACCGGCGAGTATCAGTACACGATCAACCAGGTGATCGACGAGATTGCCAAGCGCTCGCGCGCGCTCAATCTGCGCCTGGCCGGCGCCCCCGACGCCACGCGGCTCGACTTCACCATTTTCGTCGCGGTGCAGACCATGCACTACCTGCACAGCGGCCGGCACCGGGTGTGGCTGTGAAGAAGTACCGCATCCTCGCCCTGGTGCACGACGACCTCGTGCCGCCGGAGGACGTCACCGGCATCGACACCACGACGGTCGATTGGAAGATGGAGTTCGACGTCACCGTGACGCTGCGCAACCTCGGCCACGAGGTGCGCCCGCTCGGCGTCGGCGGCGACCTCGGTGTCATTCGCAAGCCGATCGACGAGTGGCAGCCGCACATCGTCCTCAACCTGCTCGAGCACTTCCACGGCGTGCCGCTGTTCGACCAGAACGTCGTTAGCTACCTGGAGCTGCTGCGCATGCCGTACACGGGCTGCAATCCGCGCGGCCTGATGCTGGCCCGCGACAAGGGCCTGTCGAAGAAGCTGCTCGCCTATCACCGCATAGCGGTGCCCGACTTCGCCGTCTTCCCGATCGGCCGCGCCGTGCGCCGGCCGAAGAAGCTGGCCTTCCCGTTGATCGTCAAGTCCCTGACCCGCGAGGCGTCGACCGGCATCTCGCAGGCGAGCGTGGTCGAGGACGACGCGCGCCTGCGCGAGCGGGTGGCGTTCATCCACCAGACCATCGGCACCGACGCCATCGTCGAGCGCTTCATCGACGGCCGTGAACTCTACGTCGGCGTCGTCGGCAACCAGCGCCTCGAAGTGTTTCCGGTCTGGGAGCTGCGCTTCACCAAGATGCCCGACGAGCTGTGGCACATCGCCACCGACCGCGTGAAGTGGAACCGCGTGTACCAGCAGAAGCGCGGCATCAAGACCGAGGCGGCGAAGCTGCCCGAGGAGCTGGCGGCGCATGTGCAGCACGTCTGCAAGCGCATCTACCGCACCCTCGATCTGAGCGGCTACGCGCGCATCGACCTGCGCCTCGATGCCGCCGGCAAGGTCTACGTGCTGGAAGCCAACCCCAACCCGCAGCTCGCCTACGGCGAGGATTTCGCCGAGTCGGCCGAGCGCGCCGGCCTCGACTACCCCGAGCTGCTGCAACGCATCGTCAGCCTCGGCCTGCGCTGGCGGCCGGAACGGGCGGGATGAGTCCAGGTGTCGGTGAAGGGCGCCCTCCATTGAGCTGATCGTATGCTCCGGGCGGCGGCGGCCGGCTTCGCCACGTCACCTTGACGGGGCGCTCCCGCCCTCTAGTGTCGCGGCATGCCCACCGACCCGATCGCCCGCTTCCGCTCCTGGTTCGCCGCGGCGCGCCGCGCCCGGTTGGAGTTGCCGGAGGCGATGACGCTCGCCACCGCCGATCGGCGCGGGCGACCCGCCGCGCGCATGGTGCTGCTCAAGCACGCCGACGCCGCCGGCTTCGTGTTCTACACCAACGCGCAGAGCCGCAAGGGGCGCGAGCTGCGCGAGACCGCGCGGGCGGCGCTGGTGTTCTACTGGCATCCGCTCGGACGCCAGGTGCGCGTCGAAGGCCGCGTGCGAGAGGTCGACGCGGCCGAGGCTGACGCCTACTGGGCGACGCGGCCGCGCGAGAGCCAGCTGGCGGCGTTGGCCTCGACGCAGAGCCGCCCGGTGGACAGCCGCGCGACGCTGGTGGCGCGCTGGCGCGCCCTGGCGCGGCGCTACCGCGGCGCGACGGTGCCGCGGCCGCCGCACTGGACCGGCTTTCGCGTTGCCGCCGAGACGATCGAGTTCTGGACGCAACGGCCGTTCCGCATGCACGACCGAGAGGTGTTCACGCGCACGCCGCGCGGCTGGAAGGTGGCGCGCCTGCAACCGTAGGCACGCCCGCCGCCGTCGTCGCGCGCGGCCGTCTCCCGCGGCGGGCGGCGCCCGTGGTTTACACCGGCACCAGCTCCACCTGTGGCGCATGTTCCCGCATCTCCACCAGCGTCTCGAGCTTGTACGGCTTGGCGTAACAGATGCGTGTGATGCCGGTGTTGATCAGCACTTTAAAGCAGTGCTGGCAGGGCGTGTGGGTGATGTAGATCGCCGCGTCGCGGATCGCCACGCCGTTCTTCGCCGCCTGGGCGATCGCGTTGATCTCGGCGTGGATGGTGCGGAAGCAGTTCTCCTCTCCGCCGCCGTCGGGGGTCTGCGAGCGGTAGACGAGGCAGCCGACGTCGAGGCAGTGCGGCAGCCCGGCGGGCGAGCCGTTGTAGCCGGTGGCGAGGATGCTGCGGTCGCGCACGATGACGGCGCCGACCTTGGCGCGCGTGCACGTCGAGCGCTCCGCCACCTCGCGGGTGATGGTCATGAAGTACGCGTCCCAGCTCGGGCGCGGGCTCACGTCCAGGCGCCTGCGCGCCGCGGCACCGCCGGCGCGTGCACCGGAATGGCATCGGGGTCGCGTTCGATCGGCGGCAGCGGGGTCTTGAACGCCAGCGGCTCGGGCATGAAGGTCAGGACGAAGAGCAGCAGCGTCGCCACCGCGCCGAGCTGCCGCCGCCGGTCGAGCGGCGTCTCGACGTCGACGATGCGCGGATGGCGCAGGCCGAGGAAGGTCAGCAGCGCCGCCCACACCAGCCAGGTGGCGGCGCCACCGAGGCCGAGGACGATCAGAAACACCAGCGTGCCGAGCGAGATCCAGCGGTGCCAGCGCGCGCCGAACGCGGCGTACACGACGTGCCCGCCGTCGAGTTGCCCGACCGGCAACAGGTTGAGCGCCGTGACCAGGAGTCCGACCCAGCCGGCCAGTGCGATTGGATGCAGGATGATCGTCGCCTCGCTGCTCGACACGCCCAGCACCAGCCAGGTGAGACCCTGAAAGAGGAGCGAGTCGCCGAGGAACAGGCCCGCCGCGTGCGCGGTGTCGCCGGGAATCACCTCCGACAGGGCCAGGCCGAGGACCAACATCGGCAGCGCCGCGACGATGCCCGCCCACGGGCCGCCGGCGCCGACGTCGAACAGCGCCCGCCGGTCACGCGGCAGGCTGCGCATGCGGATGAAGGCGCCGAGGGTGCCGATGAAGAAGATGCCCGGCGGGGCGGGGATGAAGTAGGGCAGCGTCGCGTCGACGTCGTGGACACGGGCGAGGACGTAGTGACCCATCTCGTGCGCCAGCAGGATGGCCATCAGCGCCAGCGCGTAGGGCACGCCGGCGGCGACGGCGGCCGGGTCGGAGAAGACGTCGACTCCCTGCATCATCGCGTTGCTGAGCGTCGCGGTGGCAAACGTGGCGAAGAACAGCGCGACGTGCAGGCCGGGCCCGCGCCGCGGCTGGGCGGCGCGGCGCTGCGCCGCCGCGTCGCCGGGGAGGATGTCGCCGGCGGCCGTCGGCCGCGTGCGCAGGCTGATCGGGTCGGGCACGCGGGAACTCTCAGGGCTTGGCGGCGCCTTGCGTCAGCACGGCGATGGTGTCCTCGTTCTCCCACGACTCGGCGAGGTCGAGGGCCGTTTCGCCGTCGCCGTTCTTGGCCGCCTTGTCGGCACCGGCGGCGAGCAGCAGGGTGACGACCTCCACGTAGTCGTCGTCGGCGGCGATCATCAGCGGCGTCCAGCCGTCCGGCCGTGTCGCGTTGACCTGCGCGCCGCGGGCGAGCACCACCTTGGCCGTCGCCGCTCGTCCCTCGCTGGCGGCGGCCATCAGCGGCGTCCAGCCGTCCCGGGTGCGCTCGTTGACGTCGCCGCCGGCGTCGAGGAGCGCCTCGACCACCGGCGTGTGGCCCTTCAGGGCAGCGGCGATGAGCGGCGAGAGGCCCTGCGAGTCGTCCAGTTTGGGGTCGGCGCCGTTGCCGAGCAGCAGCTTTACCGCCGCCAGGTGGCCGCCGATGGCGGCGCGCAGCAGCGCCGTGGCGCCGGTCTCGTCGGCCGCGTTGACCTGCCCACCGCGGCTCAGCAGCGTCTGCGCCACGGCCGTGTGGCCTTCGCCGGCCGCCAGCATCAACGGGTGCCGGCCGGTGCCGTCGGCGAGGTTGACGTCGGCGCCGCCCTCGATCAGTCGCGCCACGGCGGCGGCGTCGCCGGCGGCGGCGGCCTCGAGCAGCGGCGGATCGCCGGCGCCGACGCGCGCCGGCGCGGTCGTGACGACGTTCGTCGCTGTCGGCGCGAGCGCCGTCGGGGTGGGCGCGGCGGCCGGGTCGGATCGGCAGGCGCCGAGACCGAGCAGGCACAGCGTGACCAACCACGGTCCCTTTCCTCGCCGGGGCGGCGCCGCTGCAACGTCGGTCGAGATCATTGGCCGTACACTGGCTGGGCGGGCTGAGGATCGCAAGGCAAGTCCGGCGCCCGGCCCAGCTGGTCGCGGGCGATGGCGAGGTTCTCGGCCGCCACCGCCATGCCAGGGTCGAGCGTCAGGGCGCGGCAATAGTGCTGCGCCGCGTCCGCGATCTGGCCGCTGCCGTGCAACGCGACGCCGAGGTTGAGTTGCACGCGCGCCTTGTCGGGCGATTTGCCGGCGGCGTCGAGCCACAGCGTCAGCGGCGACTGCCAGACCAGGTTCCGGGCGAAGGTCAGGGAAACCAACGCTGCCGCCAGGCCGGCCGTCGCCGCCGTCGTCGCGCGCGGCGCCCGGCCGCGGCCCCAGGCCGCCGCCTGCGCCGCGATCAGGGCGACGCCCGGCATCGCCAGGTACATACGATGCTCCATCATCACGTCGGGGATCGGCAGCAGGCTCGACTCGAGGGCCAGGGCGGCGAACACCCACAACATGCCGAGCCCGAGCAGCGGCGCACGGCGCGCGGCGGCGAGGGCGGCGGCGAGCAGCGCGGCGAGCAGCAGCGCGCCGGCGGCGACCGCCGGCGTGAGCGCGGCCGCGATCGGCACATCGTGGTCGACGTTGAGCCCCCACGGCAATGCCACCAGCGCCAGGTAACGCGGCACCACCACGCCCTGGGTGCGCGCATAGGTCAGCGGAGTCAGCGCGGGCTGCCCGTCGCCGGCGGCGAGGAACACCCCGCGCAGCCGCTCGTCGAGGGACGGCGGCTGCGGGCCGGCGAGCAGCGGCCGCCAGGTCGCCAGCTTCCAGCCGAGCGGCACGAGGAGCAACAGCGCGACGATGAGCGCGCCGCGCATCAGTCGGCGCCGCGACGGTCGCCCGCCGACGGCGATCCATTCCACCAGCAGAACGAGCAGCGGCAGGCAGGCGGCATTCTCTTTGGAGAGCACGGCGCAGACGGCGAGGAGCAGGGAGGCGAGATACCACCGTGTCGCTGCATGGGGTCTGCCAGTCGGGACCGCGTCGCGCGCGGCGCGGCGGGCGAGACGCCCGCGGTCGCGGCTGGGGGACGCCAACCGGGCGCGCAGGTAGCAGACCACCGCCCAGATGCTGAACAGCCCGGCGAACACCGCCGAGCGTTGCACGACGTAGGTCACGGCCTGGGTCTGCAGTGGGTGGCAGCCGAAGCACAGTGCCGCCGCCGTCGCGGCGGCGCGCGGGTGCGCGGCCAGTGCGCTGTCGGCGAGGCGAGGCGCGCGCGCCAGCAGGGTCACCAGCGTGAAGACGCCGGCGGTCGCCAGCAGGTGCGCCGCGACGTTGACGGCGTGGTAGCCGATCGGTGACTCGCCGCCGATGGCGTAGTTGGCGACCAGGGTCAGCGACGGCAGCAGGCGCGCGCCGCCCAGCCACAGCACCGCCGTCCACCAGTCGCCGGCCGGCAGCGCCGGGTTGTCGAACAGGCGCGCGTAGTCGTCGAACTGGAACGGTGCCGACAGGGCCGGCGCGTAGGCGAGCAGCGTCGCGGCGCCGACGCCGGCGAGCGGCAGCGCGTACGCGCTCCGACTCACGCCGCGATCCGGTAGGCGCTCCCGGTGATCAGCCGCTGCATGTCGCCGTGCCATTCGCCGAGCCACTTCTCGATCAGCGCGTCGGCGGGGCAGCGCCCGTGGCCCACCTGCTCGGCGAGGCGTTCGAGGTAGATCGACTCGTCCTGGCCGCGCGCGTCGAGCAGGCGCTGGCGGCGCAGGCCCTCGGCGCCGATGGCCACCAACTCGCGCGCGATGTCGGTCAGGGCGTGGCGGCGGATGCGCGCCTGCAGGGCCTGCTTGTGGACGTCCTGCCACAGCGTCAGGCGCTCCTCCCAGGTCCACGCCTTGACGAGATCCCACGCCGCCTGCAGGCAGTCGGCTTCGTAAAACAGCCCCTTCGCCAGCGCCGGCAGCGCCAGCATCAACTCCGGCGGCTGGCTGTCGGCGCCGCGCAGCTCGAGGTAGCCCTTCAGGCGCGCCTCGGGGAATAGCGTCGTCAGGTGCGCCGACCAATCGGCCATGGTCGCGCGCTGGCCGCGGTGCCCGTCGCGCAGGAACTGGCGGAAGGTCAGCGCCGTCATGTCGGACCAGGCACCGTCGCGCACGATGAAATACATCGGCACGTCGAGTGCCCAGTCGACATAGTCCTCGAAGCCGGCCGAGGCGCGGAAGGCGAACGGCAACAGGCCGCAGCGGGCGCGATCGGTGTCGGTCCAGATGTGACCGCGCAGCGTCTTGTAGCCGTTCAGATCGCCGTCGCTGAGCGGCGAGTTGGCGAACATCGCCGTGAACAGCGACGCCGTGCCCATGGCGACGCGCAGCTTGATCATCGCGTCGGCCTCGCTGGCGTAGTCGAGGTTGACCTGCACGGTAGCGGTCTGCGTCATCATCCGCTGCCCGAGCGTGCCGACCCGCGCCATGTGCGGCCACATGATCGCGTAGCGCTTCTTCGGCACGCGCTGAAAATCGGGCACGCGCGTCAGCGGCTGCATGCCGAGGCCGAGGAAGGCGATGTCCAGCTCGTCGCCGACCGAGACGATCTGCGCGATGTGTTCGGCGAACTCGGCGGCGGCGCAGTGGACGCTGTCGCAGAGCTCGCCGCTCAACTCCACCTGGCCGCCCGGCTCGAGGGTGATCGACGCCTTGCTGCCCGCCAGGGCGATGATGCGCCCCTCGTCCTCGATCGGTTCCCACCCGTAGCGGTCGGCGAGGCCCATGAGCAGTCGTTCGATGCCCTGCGGCCCGTCGAAGGGCACCGCCTGCCCGTCTGCGCGGCGCACCGCGACCTTCTCGTACTCGGTGCCGATGCGCCATTGCGCGGCCGGCTTCGCGGTGGCGACGAAGGCGTCGATCAGCTGGTCGCGGCGCTCGATCTCCGGCGACGCGCCGGCCTCTGGAACGTACTGCGACATGACGGGGTCCTGGAAAGCGGGGGGACTGTACTCCGCCGCCGCGCCGGCCGGCAAGGCGGGGAGCCTTGCCGGGGGGATGCCCCGCTACTCGCGGCGCAATGCGGCGGCGGTTTCGGCGGCGGCGTCGGGCGGGGCGAGGGCCGGGACTTCGATGAGCAAGCGCGCGATGCTGCCGGAGAACGCGAACGGCGGCTGGTAATCGTCGCAGACCGGGAAGCCGCGGTCGCGGCCGACGAGCAGCCCGGCGCCGCCGATCTGCCAGCGCAGCGGCAGGGAGCGCGGCAGCGGGCCTTCGGCGACGACGCGACCGTCGACGCCGACGGCGATCATGCGCGGCCGTTCCGCCCAGCGGTACTCGACGTTGAGGACGTGCCGGCCAGAGGTGAGCGGCGCACGCGCCGCATAGCGGAAGACGGCGCCGAGGAGATTGAACGTCAGCACCGGCCGGCCATCGAGGACGTACAGGGCCCAACCGTTGCTCCAATCGCCGAGGGCGCAGACGATGCCGGCGGCGCCGGTCTCGACCTCGATGTCGGCCGACAGGCGGAAGCCGCCGGCGAGCGGCGGCAGGGCGTCCTCGGAGACCGGGCCGCCGCCGGGCCGCAGCACGGCGCGCCAGCGCGGCCCCCACGGCGACGGCTCGAGCGCCGCGGCGCGGCCGAAGAATGAGTCGAGGAGCGGCAGCACCTGATTGCGGCCGGCCTCGGCCCACCACAACTCGGTCATGGCGCGCAGGCGTTCGGGGTGTTGCGCCGCGACGTCGTGCGCCTCGGCGAAGTCGCTGCCGAGATCGAACAGGGCCCACTGGTCGCCGTCGAAGTCGTGGCTGCCCGGCACCTGCGCGCGCTCGACGCTGAGCTGCGCGCCGACGTGATCGGTCGTCGCCTTCCAGCCGTCATGGTAGATCGCCCGGCTGCCGAGCATCTCGAAGTACTGCGTGCGGCGCGGCGCCGCGGCGGCGGCGTCGGCGAGCACCGGCAGGAGCGAGGCGCCGTCGAGCGGCTGCTGCGCGACGCCGTCGAGCGTCATCGGCAGTGCCACGCCCGCCGCGTCGAGGATGGTCGGCATGAGGTCGACGGCGTGGCAGAACTGCGCTCGCACGGCGCCCGCGTCGGCGATGCGGCGCGGCCAGCGCGCCACCAGCGGCGTGCGCACGCCGCCCAGCCAGGCGAAGCGCTTCCACAGCCGCAGCGGCGTGTTGCCGGCCCAGGCCCAGCCCCACGGATAATGGTTGTAGGCGCGGAAGCCGCCGAGATCGTCCAGGCGCGTCAACGTGTCCTGGATGTCGTCGACCTTGTCGTGCACGAAGCGATGCTCGTTGAACGAGCCGATCGGGCCACCTTCTGCGCTGGCGCCGTTGTCCGACAGCAGCAACACCAGGGTGTCGTCGAGAACGCCGGCGTCTTCGAGCGTCGCCAGCAGGCGTCCGATCTGCGCGTCGGTGTGGGCGAGGAAGCCGGCGAAGGCCTCCATCATGCGTGCGAAGAGGCGGCGCTGGTCGGCCGGCAGCTCGTGCCAGGCGGGAATCCAGCTCGGCCGTTCGCCGAGCGCGGTCGCCGCCGGAACGATACCGAGCTGACGCTGGCGCGCCAGCGTGCGCGTCCGCCAGGCCTCCCACCCGTCGTCGAAGCGGCCGGCGAAGCGGTCGATCCAGGCGCGCGGCGCCTGATGCGGGGCGTGCACGGCGCCGGGCGCGAAGTAGAGGAAGAAGGGCTTCGCCGGCGTCGCCTGCTGCTGATCCTGGATGAGCCGGATGGCGTGCTCGGCGAGATCCTCGCTCAGGTGGTAGCCGGCCGCCGCCGTGCGCGGGGCGTCGACGAAGCCGTTGTCGCGCACCAGTTCCGGCGTCCATTGGTTGGTGTCGCCATTGAGGAAGCCGTAGTAGCGCTCGAAGCCGAGGCCAAGCGGCCAGCGCGCGAAAGGCCCGGAGGCGGTCTGTTCCCAGCGCGGTGCGAGATGCCACTTGCCGACCGCGAAGGTGCTGTAGCCGGCGTCGCGCAGCAGGCGCGGCAGGGTGCCGGCGCTGGGCGGGATGCGGGCGTTGTAGCCGGGGAATCCGAGCGGGATGTCGGTGAGAAAGCCCATGCCGACGGCGTGGTGGTTGCGCCCGGTGAGCAGGCAGGCGCGCGTCGGCGAGCACAGGGCGGTGACATGGAAGTGGTTGAAGCGCAGGCCGGCGGCGGCCAGGGCGTCGATCGCCGGGGTGTCCACATCGCCGCCGAAGCAGCCGAGCTGCGCGAAGCCGAGATCGTCGAGGACGATCATCACGACGTTCGGCGCCCCGGCCGCGGGCCGCGTCGCCGGCGTGCAGTAGGGTGTCGAGTCCGCCATGGTTCGGCCGATCACGGCGCACGGAGGCATGGGCGGCGGGCACCGTCGCACCGCGGCGCCGGCCCTGTCAATTCGCGCCGCCTGCGACGGGCTTGCTCGCCCCGGCTTCACCCTCTACGGCTGAGGACGTGCAGGCAACCACCACCGCGGGCGCAGGCTGGCGCTTTGGGCTCTTTCTCGGCGTCCTCGCCGTCACGGCCGCCGGCGCATTCGTGATCCTGCGCCACGTGCCGCTGTCCCCCGAGGCGGTGCGCCAGGCGGTGCAGGCCTGGGGGGCGCTGGCGCCCCTGGCATACATTGGCTTGGTGGCCGTGCGGCCGTTCGTCTTCCTGCCGTCGATTCTGCTCTTCGTCAGCGCCGGACTGGTGTTCGGACCGTGGTTGGGCACGCTGTACGCGGTTGTCGGCGGCCTCCTCGCGGCGCTGCTGACGTTCGGCCTGGCGCGTGGTCTCGGGCGCGACTTCGTCCAGGGTCGCCTGCCGGCGCGGCTGCAGAAGCTGCAGGACGCCGAGTGGGGCGCCGGACTGATTTTCGCCCTGCACCTGGTGCCGGTGGTGCCGATGACCCCGGTGAGCTACGGCGCCGGGCTGTCGCGCGTGCCGCTGCTGCACTTTGCCGCGGCGGTGCTGGGCGGACTGACGCCGCGCGTCTTCGCCTACACGTTCTTCGGCGACGCGCTGCTCGATGTCGGCTCGCCGCAGTTCATCGCCGCGTTCGCCGCCCTCGGGGCCCTGATCCTGGTGCCGCTGATGTTGCGCAAGCGGCTGTTCGCCCGCTGGGGGTAGGGGCGCGACGCTGGCGCCGCGGCCGGTGGACCCGGGCGACGGTCAGGGTGAGGGCGAGTCCGCCAACGCCGCGGCGGCCAGCACGACGAGCGCGATCCAGATGGCGTCCGAGAGCAGCAGGTGCGCCAGCTGCAGGCCGATCGGGGCGAGCAGGGCGACGTTGACGGCGCCGAGCAGGAGCTGCGCGAGCCAGAGCACCACCAGCGCCGCGGCGAGGCGGCGGACGAGCGACGTCGGGCGCCGCCTCGCCGCAAGCAGCGCCGCCAGGGCGACGCCGATGCCGACGCCGACGGCCAGGAGCGGATGCCAGATGCGCAGCCGGACGAAGACGTGCGCACTCGGGGAAAAAGTCAGCGCCTTGCCCTCCGCCAGCGTCGCGACCGGGAAGAGCGTGTCGCCGAGGGCGGTGACGGCGCCGCTGACGCCGACCAGCAGCACGCCGGCGCCGGCGGCGAGCAGTGCGGCGGCGAGTCCGCCGTTGCCGCGCCAGCGCGGCGCCCGGCCGTCGTGCGCCCACCAGGCGGTCAACGCCAGCGCCGCGACCAAGAGAAACGTATTGAGCAGATGGCCCGCCACCCAGTAGCCGCGCGCGACGCGGGTGTCGTCGGCGACGTACTCGAGCAGCACCAGGCCGGCGCCGATCAACGCCTCGACGAGGATCAACACGCCCGACCACGCGGCGGCGCGCCGCGCCGGGTGTCGGGCGGGGAAGGCGCGCCGGGCGCCGAGTACCAGGCCGACGACGAGGAGCATCGCCAGGCCGCTGCTGGCGCGGTGGCCGAACTCGATCAGCGTCTGCAGCCCCGGCACGCGCGGTACCACCTCCCCGTTGCACAGCGGCCAATGGTTGCCGCAGCCGGCGCCGGAGCCGCTGGCGCGCACGAAGGCGCCCCACAGAATGACGGCCAGAGTACAGGCCAGGACGCCCCAGGCGTAGCGGGTGAAGCGCCGGGCGGGTGAGGCCATCAGCGCAGGGCCGGCGGCGGACTGGCCGGCGGGCTCACCGGCTGCAGTACCTCCGGCCCAAACAGGTGCGGCACGAGCAGCGCCACGCCGATGCCGACGATCATGAAGGCGACGAACATCGCCATGATCCACACCGCTTCCCTGGGCCCTTCCTTCGGCATGGCGCCGCCTACTGCAACAGTCCGTACGACCAGGTCTCGGTCAGCACGTCGCCGTTCTCGGTCAGGAATCCGCGCAGCTCGATGGGGCCGCTGCGTTTGGGCTTCATCTGGAATGACAGGCGCCAGCCGCCGGTGGCGGGGTTCTTCACCACGTGTTGATCGAGTACCTCGCCAGCATCGATGCCGGGTCCGGCGGTGACGACGCCGGTGGGCGCCCGGTCGGCGGGCACGGCGCGCAGACGGTCGCTGTCGAAGTCGATGACGAAGCGGTAGCCGCCCGGCACCGTGCCGCGATCGCGCCGCGTCGCCACCGCCCGGCCGGCCGGCGGGCGCTGCGCATCCTCGCCGTACCAGAACAGTCGATAGGCGAAGGCCAGCGGCTTGCCGGGTTGCAGCGGCGCGTCGGGTACCCAGAAGGCGACGATGTTGTCGACCAACTCGGTGGTGGTGGGAATCTCGACCAGCTCGATGTGGCCGGCGCCCCAATCGCCCTGCGGTTCGACCCAGACGCTCGGCCGCAGCTCCATGCGCGTCTCGATGTCCTGGTAGCTGGCGAATGTGCGATCGCGCTGCAGCAGGCCGAAACCGCGCGGGTCGGTGGTGGCGAAGCTGTTGGCGTTGATGCGCGTCGGGTTGTCGAGCGGTCGCCACAGCCACTCGCCGCCGGCGAAGTGCACCAGCAGGCCGTCGGAGTCGTGCACCTCGGGGCGGAAGTCCTCGAAGTGGCGCGGCGTGTTCTCGCCGAAGAAGAACATACTGGTGACCGGGGCGATGCCGAGCTTCGCCACTTGGCGGCGCGGGAAGAGCTTGGCCTGCACGTCGACCTGCGTCTGGTCGCCGGGCTTGATGTCGAAGCGATAGGCGCCGGCGACGCTGCGGCTGTCCATCAGCGCGTACAGCACGACGTGGTTCGCCTCCGGCGCCGGCGTTTCGAGCCAGAACTCGATGAACGACGGGAACTCCTCGCCCGACGGCTCGACGGTGTCGATCGCCAGGCCGCGCGCCGACAGGCCGTAGACGTTATCGCGGCCGAGGGCGCGGAAGTAGCTGGCGCCGAGGAAGACGATCAGCTCGTCGAGGTAGTTGGGGTCGCGCAGCGGGTAGTGAATGCGCAGCCCGGCGTAGCCAACATCGGTCGGGATACGGTCGGCAAAGATGTTCTTGCCGTAGTCGAAGCGCTCGGCGGAGAACGGCACCGGGTGGACGCCGTCGGCGTCGATGGTGTGCACCTGAATGGTGCGGTCGTAGTACAGGCCGGGGTGGAAGAACTGCACCTGGAACGGCAGGTTCTTCTCCTTCCACAACGCCTGGTCGGGGCGGAAGCGGATGTCGCGCCACTGGTCGTAGGTGAGCGAACCGACCAGCATCCAGTCCGGCACCTTCTTCGGCCGGTCCGCGTACGGTTCACCGGCGAGCGTCGCGGCCCGGGCCGCGACGTCGTCGAGATCGAAGGCCGGCGCGGCGACGGGCAGGAGCGCGCACAGGATCGAAACAGCGATGGGGCGCATGGGCCCCATCCGACCGCATGGCTGGGCGGCGGTCAAGCCTGGGTACGGCGCGTGGGCACGGCGCGGCGCCGCGTTGGCCGCCCGCGCGGCGCGTGCTAGCCGTCCCGGCCATGGCGGACGGACGCGAGATCTACCGCGGCCGCATCATCACGCTGCGGCTCGAGGAAGCGCGGCTACCGACTGGCGACCGCGTCATGCTCGAGATCGTCCACCACCCCGGCGCGGCGGCGATCGTCGCCGTCGATGGCGACGATCAGGTGGCGCTGCTGCGCCAGTATCGCCACGCTGCCGGTGGGTACATCTGGGAAGTGCCGGCTGGCACGCTGGCACCGGGCGAAGCGCCGGACGTCTGCGCCCGGCGCGAGCTGCGCGAGGAGACTGGCCTGACGGCGACGCAGTGGACGGGGCTCGGCAGCGTCCTCACCACGCCCGGCTTCTGCGACGAGCGCATCCACCTGTTCCTGGCGCGCGGTCTGTCGCAGTCGGTCCAGCAACTCGACGCCGACGAGGTACTGACCGTCAGCCGCGTCCGGTTCGCCCGCGCGCTCGAGATGGTCGCCAGCGGCGAGATCGACGACGCCAAGTCCATCGCCGCCCTGCACCGCGCCACCGCGCGTCGGTAGGCCCCAGGGCGCCGCGGCGATGGCACGTTGACCGCTGGGGGTCGCCGGGCTAGCCACCAGCAATGGATTTCGCCTCCTCCCAGGCTGAAGAGCGCTTTCGAAGCGATCTGCGCGCCTGGTTGGAGGCCAATCCCCCCGCCGCGGAGCCGTCGGCCCTGGCGGCCTGGGTGGCGCAGGGCAAGGCGTGGCAGCGTCGGCTGTACGAGGCCGGCTGGTGCGGCGTGCACTGGCCCGCCGCTTACGGCGGTCGCGGCGCCTCGCTGATCGAGCAGATCATCTTCCAGGAAGAAATGGCGCGCGCGCGCGCGCCGCAGTTGATCAATCTCGCCGGCTTGACGATGGGCGGCCCGGTGCTGATCGCGCACGGCACCGAGGCGCAGAAGCAGCGCCACCTGCAGAAGATCCTCGCCGCCGACGAAATCTGGTGCCAGGGCTTCTCGGAGCCCAATGCCGGCTCGGACCTGGCGGCGCTGAAGACGCGCGCCGTGCTCGATGGCGACGACTTCGTCGTCAACGGCCAGAAGGTGTGGACCAGCTTCGCGCGCTACGCCGATTGGTGCATGCTGCTGGTGCGCACCGACGTCGAGGCGCCGAAGCACAAGGGCATCACCTTTCTGCTCGTCGACATGCACAGCCCGGGCGTCACCGTGCGGCCGCTGCGCCAGATCAGCGGCGACGAGGACTTCAACGAGGTGTTCTTCGAGGACGTGCGCGTGCCGCGCGCCAACGTCGTCGGCGCCGTCAACGGCGGCTGGGACATCACCATCGCGACGCTCATGCACGAGCGGCAGACGCTCACGTACAGCCGGCAGTTGCAGTCGCGCGTCGCGCTCGAGGACCTGCTCGACCTCGCTCGCCGCTGGCCGGCCGGGGCGCCGCTGGCCGCGCAGCCCCTGGCGCGCCAGCACCTCGCCGCCGCGGTGATCGACAGCACGGCGATGAAGTATACGGCGCTGCGTAACCTCACCGGGGTGTTGCGCGGCGGCACGCCGGGTCCGGAGGGCTCGGTGGAGAAGCTCTTCTGGAGCGAGATGTACCAGCGCATGCTCGAGAACTTCGTCGCGCTCACCGGTCCCTACGGCCAGCTGCTCGTCGGCTCGCCGCACGCCCTCGACGAGGGCCGTTGGCCGCACCTGATGCTCTACTCGCGCGGCCGTACCATCGCCGCCGGCTCCTCCGAGATCCAGCGCAACATCATCGCCGAGCGCGTGCTCGGCCTGCCGCGGCCGCGCTGAGCCCGGCGCTGAACCCATGAGCGACGCACCGAGGCGGGTGGTGACCGACACCATGATCGGCATGGACATGCCCGACATCGCCGTGTGGTCGGCGCGCGTCACCGTCGTCCTCGGCCAGAACCCCGGCCCCTTCACCGGCCCGGGCACCAACACCTACCTGATCGGCACCGGCAAGCGGCCGCTGCTGCTCGATACCGGCCAGGGCCTGCCGCAGTACCTGCCGCTGCTCGAGCGCGGCCTGTTCGAGACGCGCGGCGGCGAGGGCCTGCAGGGCATCGTCCTGACGCACGGACACGCCGATCACATCGGCGGCGTCACCGGCATCCGCCAGCGGTTCGGCGGCCTGACGGTGGCGAAGAAGCCGTGGGACAAGCTCGACGGCGACCTGGCGCTGGACGCCGTCGACGAGGGCGCGGTGCTGGAGACCGACGGCGCCACGCTGCAGGCCGTCTGGACCCCCGGCCACGCCTGGGACCATCTCTGCTGGTACATGCCCGAGGAGCGAGCCCTGTTCACCGGCGACGTCGTCCTCGGCGCCGGTACGACGGTGATCCCGCCGGACGGCGACCTCGGCGACTACCTCGCCTCGCTGCGCCGCCTGCTGACGCTCGATGTCGCCGTCATCTACCCAGCGCACGGCCCGGCGATTTACACGCCGCAGGCGAAGATCGAATCGTACCTCGCCCACCGCGCGCTGCGCGACCAGCAGATCCTCGCCGCCCTGCGCGCCGGCGACACCACCGTCCCCGCCATGGTGCGCCGCATCTACACCGACGTCCCCGAGTTCCTGCACGCCGCCGCCGCCATGTCGGTCAGCGCCCATCTGCGCCAGTTCGAGCGCGACGGCGCCGTCGCCCACGACGGCGATGCGTGGCACCTGACCTGAGCCGCTGCGCACGGCCAGCCTCGGCGTGATTCCCGGCCGCGGCGGCACGTGGTACGGGCGCGCCATGGCGGACGACACGTACGAGCTGGTGATCCGCGCGCCGGGGCGCAACGCGCTCAGTCGCGAGCTGATGGAGCGGCTGCTCGGCGCGCTGCGCGAGGCCGCTGGGCGGCCACTCGTGTTGCGTGGCGTCGACGGCGTGTTCTCCGCCGGACTCAACTTGCGCGAGGTCGCGGCCCTCGACGCATCCGGCATGGCGGCGTTTCTGCGCCTGCTCGAGGCGCTGATTGGGGCGCTGTACGACTATCCCGGCCCGACGGTGGCCTGCGTCGACGGCCACGCCATCGCCGGCGGCTGCGTGCTGGCGTTGTGCTGTGACTGGCGCGTCGCGGCCGACCAGCCGCAGCTGCGCCTCGGGCTCAACGAGGTCGCGCTCGGCCTGGAGTTTCCGCCCGCCATCCTCGCCCTGGTGCGCGACCGCGTGCCGCGGCGGCATATCGAACGGGTGGTGCTGGAGGCGGGCCTCTACGATCCGGTCACCGCCTGCGCGCTCGGCCTGGTGGACGAGGTGGCGGCGGACGCGCCGACGGCGGCGCGCGCGGCGCTGGCGCGCCTGGCGGCGTCGCCGGCCGAGACCTACCGCGCCACCAAGCGCGCGGTGCACGCGGGCGTGCTGGCGTTGAGCGCCGCGCAGCAACGCGACTTCGAGGAGCGCATCGTGCCGGCGTGGTGCGCGCCGGCCACCAAGGCGCGTATCGCGGCGGTGCTCGAGCGGCGGCGGTAGCGTCCCCCCTCCGGGCGCGCGCTCGCCGCGGCGTCAGCTCTTCTCGGAACAGACCAGGCGGGAGAGCTCGCGGACCTGCGCGGCGCCGGCGTCCTCGAGGTGGTGCACCAGGTCGATCGCCTTCTCCATACGCTCCTTGCGTAGGATGAAGCGGGTCTCGCGGCGGAACTTGTCCTCGACCGCCTTGCGCCGGTCGTCGAACGGGCGGGCGCCGCTGCCGAGTGGCGTGTCCTGCTCGGCATCGAGGCTGCGGCCGCCGTCGAGCTCGATGCGCACGCGCGCCGGGAAGGTGGACTTGTAGGCGTTGATGTCGCAGCCGCCGAGGTCGAAGAGCTGCGCACTCGAGCCGTCGTCGCCGACGACGCGCAGCGGCGAGCGGTCGCGGGCCCGGCGCGCCAATTCGTCGTCGAGCGACAACCGCACCTTGCCTACCACCTCCCAGACGACCGGGTTGGCGATGCGCTCGCGGATGAACTGGCGTGGCGACAGCTCGCGCTCGACCAGCGCCGCGGCGACGCAGTAGGCGACCGACTGGGTCAGGGTCGACGGCAGCGACTCGGCGCCGTGCACGAAGGGCGCCGAGCGCGCGTCCATCGCCAGCGTGTGTGGGCCGGCGGCGACGTGCACGGTCTGGATCTTGCGCGGGTCGAGGTGATGCTGGCGCACCAATCCGAGCACGCAGTCGATCGCCGCTGCCAGGTACGGCGAGCCGGGGTAAAGCTTGTAGCCGAGACTCTCGGTGAGCCACACCTTGCCGAGGGCGCCGCAGGCCCCGGGCAGAATCGGCTGCCCGACGCGCTGGAACAGGCCGCCCTCGCCGCCGACCGCATCGTGCGCGCCGCGCAGTCCGTTCGCCGCCAACTCCGCCGCCTGCACGCCGATCGGCGCCGTCAGCGCCGTCGCGACCACCTTCGCCTCGGAGCCGAACACCGCCGCCGACGGCATCGCCGTCGCCTGCGCCAGCGCCAGGCCGAGGGCGTGCTCGGTTTGTGCCGCGTCGAGCTTCATCAACGAGGCGCCGACGACGGCGCCGGCCGCGAGGCTGACGAAACTCGCCATCGGTGCGTCGCCCACCGCCAACGAGGTGGCCAGCCCGAGCCGGCCGCCGACCTCGTTGGCCAGCACCTGGGCGGTGAGGAACTCGACGCCGCTCGAGCCGAGCTTCTCGGCCACCGCCAGGGTCGTCAGCACCGCCGCCGGGCCGGTGCGAGCGCCGAACATATAGTCGTCGTAGTCCAGTGCCAGGGCGAGGGCGGAGTTGGCCGCCAGGGCGTAGTGCACGGCGGTGCGCTCGCCGGAGGGGATCAGCGTCGCTTCCTTGCCGCCGGACCATTCCTTGACGGTGCGGGTAACGATGCGGCCGGCGTCGCTGAAATGGCCGGCATGTACGGCGGCGAGCATGCAGAGGATCTGGTTCTTGGCCTCCTCCAGTACGCGCCGCGGCGGGGCGTCCGGCTTGGCCACCCAGTCGGCGATCTGGCGCGTGATGGTGGGCATGACGCGGGACCCTACCCGAAATCGCGCCGACGACGCCAGCCCGTGCGCCCCGCGCCGCAACCGCCCGCGAGCCGCCGCGACCAGCGCCGTGGCGGTACCCGGAAATCTACGTCTCACGGTTGCATTCCGCTGTACGCTATGAGGAACTGGCCCATTCGAATGTAAGTTATCTCCGCATTCGCGAAATGGAGAGGTGTGACGTGGCGACAAAGACGACGAAACCGACGAAGCATAAACCCGGCAAGCGCGGGTCGATCGGCACCGAGACCTTCGACCAGATCGAGAAGCTGATCGCGGCCGAGAAGATCGGCCGCACGGAAGCCTTCAAGCGCCTGGCGCAGAAGACTGGCCGGCAGCAGGGCACCGTGGCGGCGAACTACTACCGCGTCGCCCGTAAGCGCGGCGCGACGCTGGCGCCGCGGCGCCGGCGCGGCCTCGGCGCGGCCAGCGGTGGCGCCGCCCTCGGCTCGCTGCAGCGCGCCGCCACGGCGCTCGGCGACGTCGGTGCGCTGGTACGCAAGTTGGAGGCGGAGATCGTCCGCCTGCGCAAGGAGAACCAGCGCTTCGCCGCGATTCGCCGCCTGATGGCGCGCTGACGGCGCGGGGGCGCGCTTGACGTGCGCGCCCCCCGCCGATAGGGCGGCCGTCGTCTACGCGATGCGCCGCCTCATTACCTTTCTCGCCTCCGGCGGATACGTCGGATACATTCCGTTCGCCTCGGGCACCTTCGGGACGCTGGTCGCGTTTCCCCTCTTCTGGCTCTACGCGCCGGTGCGCGACCTGTCGGTGCCGCTCTATCTCGCGATGTACGTCGCCATGGTCGTCGCGGCGTGCTGGATCGCGGGGCGCGCGGAAACGCTATTCGCCGAACACGACAGCCACAAGATCGTTCTCGATGAGGTCGTCGGCTATCTCGGCGCGACGCTGTTCCTGGCGCCGACCTGGGAGCACACGCTGATCGCCTTCTTCGTTTTCCGCGCCCTCGACGTGCTCAAGCCGTACCCCGCCAACGCCATCGATCGCGACATGCCCGGCGGCGCCGGGGTGGTGCTCGACGACGTGGTGTCGGGGTTGTACAGCAACCTGGTCACGCGGGTTCTCGCCGCGTGGCTCTTCACCTGACCGCGGCGGCGTGCCGGCCGCGGCGCCCGCCACGTCGAGGGAGTCTCCATGCGCGCCGCCATCCTCAGCACCGGCGATGAGCTGACCACCGGCCGGACGCTCGACACCAACGCCAACTTCATCGCCGACCACCTGGTGGCCATCGGCATCGACGTCGCCGCCGTGCTCGTCGTCGGCGACTATCCTGAGCGCATCGCCTGGGCGTGGCGCGAGGCGATGACGCAGGCGGACGTGATTCTCAGCACCGGCGGCCTCGGTCCGACCGCCGACGACCTCACCACCGAGACGGTCGCCGCGGTCGCCGGCGTCGGGCTGCGCATGGAGCCGGCGGTCGCCGACCGCATCCGCCAGATGTTCGCCGCCATGGGCCGCGAGATGCCGGAGAACAATCTCAAGCAGGCGATGTTTCCGCTCGGCGCCGAGATCATCCCCAATGGGCTCGGCACCGCACCCGGCTTCCGCCTGACCCTCGCCGCGGCGCACGGCCCGGTGCACGGCATCGTCCTGCCCGGCGTGCCGCGCGAGATGAAGCAGATGCTCACCGACTCGGTGCTGCCGTGGTTGCGCGGCGCCCGCGGCGGCGCCGACGAGTACCGCAGCCACACCTTCCAGACCTTCGGCATCAGCGAGTCCGCGCTCGACGAACTCGTCGCCGGCGCGCTCGACCCCGCCGCGTCGCGCCTCGCCTTTCGCGCCGCCTTTCCGCAGATCTCCCTGCGCGTCACCGTGCACGGGCCGCCGGGCGACGTCGATCGCCGCCTGGCCGCCGCCGCCGCGACGCTGCGCGCGCGCCTGGCGCCGTATTGCTACGGCGAGGGCGATACGACGATGGAGGCCGAGGTCGGCCGCTTGCTCGCCGCGGCGGGCGCCACGATCGCCGTGGCGGAGTCGTGCAGCGGCGGCCTGATCGGCCACCGCCTCACCGACGTACCGGGCAGTTCGCGCTACCTGCTGGCCGACGTCGTCGCCTACCAGAACGCGGTCAAGGAGTCGGTGCTCGGCGTGCGCGCCGAGACCCTGGCGCAGCACGGCGCGGTCAGCTGCGAGACGGCCGAGGAGATGGCGCGCGGGGCGCGGCGCCTGGTCGGGGCGACGCTCGGCCTCGCCACCACCGGCATTGCCGGGCCCGACGGCGGCACGCCCGACAAGCCGGTCGGCACCGTCTGCATCGCCCTCGATGGTCCGACCGGCACACGCAGCCGCCGCTACCAGCTGTGGGGCACGCGCGAGTGGGTGAAGTTGCTGACCTCGCAGATCGCCCTCGACTGGGTGCGCCGCGCGCAACTCGGCGAGGATCCCGCCGCCTCGGCCATCCTGCGCCGCTGAGGACTCGCCCCCTCCCTGCGGCGGCGGGAAGCTGCTATACGGGTCGGGTCCAATCACTGGGTAGAGGGGTGTGCTCGATGCGCGCGCGCCATTGCGGGGTGAACCGCGGCGTGGGTATCGGGCCCGTGGAGGTGCACAGCATGGCAGTCGACACCAATCGCGAGCGCGCGCTCGATCTCGCCGTCAGCCAGATCGAGAAGCAATTCGGCAAGGGCGCCATCATGAAACTCGGCGACAACGCCGCGGTGCCGGACGTGCCGGTGGTGTCGACCGGGTCGCTCGGCCTCGACGTCGCCCTCGGCGTCGGCGGCCTGCCGCGCGGCCGCGTCGTCGAGATCTACGGGCCGGAGTCCTCCGGCAAGACCACCCTGGCACTGCAGGCCGTCGCCTGCGCGCAGCGCACCGGCGGCGTCTGCGCGTTCGTCGACGCCGAGCACGCCCTCGACGTCAGCTACGCGCGCAAGCTCGGCGTGCGCATCGAGGACCTGCTCATCGCCCAGCCCGACAACGGCGAGCAGGCGCTGGAGATCGCCGAGACGCTGGTGCGCAGCGGCGCCATCGACGTCCTGGTGGTCGACTCGGTCGCCGCCCTGGTGCCGCGCGCCGAGATCGAGGGCGAGATGGGCGAGCCGCAGATGGGTCTGCAGGCGCGCCTGATGTCGCAGGCGCTGCGCAAACTCACCGGCACCATCTCGCGCTCGCAGACGATCATGATCTTCATCAACCAGATCCGCATGAAGATCGGCGTCATGTTCGGCAACCCGGAGACCACCACCGGCGGCAACGCCCTGAAGTTCTACGCCTCGGTGCGCCTCGACATCCGCCGCATCGGCGCCATCAAGCAGGGCGAGTCGGTCGTCGGCAACCGTACCCGGGTCAAGGTCGTGAAGAATAAAATGGCGCCCCCGTTCAAAGAAGCCGAGTTCGACATCCTCTATGGGATGGGGATCTCCCGCGTGGGCGAGCTGGTCGACCTTGGCACGGATCGTGGACTCATTGAGAAGAGTGGAGCGTGGTACTCGTACGCCGGCGAACGCATCGGGCAGGGGCGTGAGAACGCCAAGGAGTTCCTGCTCGAGCATCCGGAGGCCGCCGACGCCATCGACCGGCAGTTGCGGGCCCAGCTCGGTGTCGGCGGCGGGCCGGCGCCGGCCAAGGGCGCGGCGGGCGCCGCGGCGGTCGAGCCGGAGCTGAAGAAGGCGAGCAAAGCGACGTCGTAGCGGCGGCCATCCTCGGTAGGACGGTTCGGCGCGCGGCGGGGGAGCGGCAAGCGCGATGGAACTGAACGAAATCCTGGCCGAGGCGGTGCGCAACGAGGCATCGGACGTGCTGCTGAAGGTCGGCGTGCCGCCGGCCTTCCGGGTGCGCGCCGACTTCCTGCCGCTCGAGGGCGCCGCGCCGCTCGACGCGGCGACGATCGAGCACATCGTCGAGGGCATGCTCGACGATCAGCGCCGCCGCAAGCTCGAGCAGGACTTCCAGGTCGACCTCGCCTACGCCCATCCCGACCTCGGCCGCTTCCGCGTCAATGTCTTCCGCCAGCGCGGCTTCCTGAGCCTGGTCATCCGGCTCATCCCCACCCGCATCCGCAACGTCGCCGACCTCAACCTGCCGGCCTCGGTCGAGCGCCTCGCCACCGAGCGGCGCGGCCTGATCCTCGTCACGGGCACCACCGGCAGCGGCAAGAGCACCACGCTGGCGGCGCTGATCGACTACATCAACCGCAGCCGCCAGTCGCACATCATCACCATCGAGGACCCAATCGAGTACGAGCACCCCGACCGGATGAGCTTCGTCAACCAGCGCGAGGTCGGCTACGACGCGGTCAGTTTCCCCTCGGCGCTCAAGTCCGCCCTGCGCCAGAATCCGGACGTCATCCTGGTCGGCGAGATGCGCGACATCGAGACGATCGAGACGGCCATCCTCGCCGCCGAGACCGGCCACCTGGTGATGAGCACCCTGCACACCCTCGACGCGCAGGAGACGATCACCCGCGTCATCTCGGTGTTTCCCGACCACCAGCGCGACCAGGTGCGGCTCATCCTCGCCAGCGTGCTGCGCGGCATCGTCAGCCAGCGACTCATTCCGCGCGCCGACGGCCTCGGCATGGTGCCGGCGGTCGAGGTGCTGGTGGCCAGCGCCCGCGTCAAGGAATACATCGCCGACAAGACCAAGACGCGCGACCTGCACGACGTCATCGGCCAGGGCCACACCTCCTACGGCATGCAGACCTTCGATCAGTCGCTGATGGGCCTCTTCCGCTCCGGCCTGATCACCTACAACGAAGCCCTGCTGCACTGCTCGAACCCGAGCGACTTCGAGCTCAAGGTGCGCGGCATCGCCTCGACCAGCGACTCGCGCTGGGACAACTTCGAGAAGGGCGACGCGGCCGGCGGCGACGACCGGGCGAGCCTCGACATCGAGCGGTTCTAGAGCTTTTCACACGGAGGATCGGAGGAACGGAGAAGGGCCTTGAAGTCCGGCTCCGTTTCTCCGTGTGGATCCGGTTCTTCGCCAGAAGGTCAGCAGCACTTCGAGGACGCTGTAGTTACCGTTGGTGCCGACGAAGGCCTGGTTCACGAGGCCCTGGCCTGGTTGGGTACTCCGGTCGTGCGACGTGCCATGATCACCAACCCCACCGCGGCGGCTCCAGCGATCATCGCTCCAGCGATCGCCAGGTGCAGGGCCGGCGCGCCGGGCGCGGGCTGGCGGAAGGTCTCGAGCACCGCCTTCCCTCCTTGGCCGAGGACCAGACACAGCAACAATAGTTGGCCGTCGTAGGTCTGCCGGCGGCGGAACCACAGGAGGAATCCCCCAACGACCAAGTGCAGGAGCATGAAGTACACGGCCAGCGGGTGTACCGGCAGCGTGGTGAGATCGCCGGGGCCGATCAGATGCAGCGCCTGATGAACGGCGCCGGCCTGCGTGTCGCGCGGGAAACGCATGGCCCACGGCAGATCGCTGACCGTACCGAAGCAACATCCCGCAGCCAGGCAGCCGAATCGTACGAAGGCGAGCGCGAATGGCGCCGCCAATGCCCCCAGATCGAAGACGCGCGCCAGCGGCACATCGGGTCGAAACACACGTTGCCCGAGCGCCAGACCGACTAACAGCCCGACCACCGCGCCTGGGAGACGGAATCCTCCGTCGAACCATCCCGACTGCACGGCGCCGTTGCGCCATTGCTCAAGCAGAATGTACGCCCGCCCGCCGGCCAGGGCGACGACGACCGTCACCCGAAGCATCGCCGCCACCCGCCAGTCGATGCGGAGCGCAGCTCGCCACCACGCGCAGCAAAACAGGACTACACCCAACAATGCCCCGGTTAGAACGTATGTAAGCGTCCGGCCGACCACACCCTTCCGGGAGTAGGCCTCGGACCGCGAGAATCGCGGTCGGAGGTGAGCAATGGCGAGCAGGGGACGAGGAGCGGCGCGCGAGGAGGAGATGCGCGCGCTGCTGGGGAAGTGGGAGCGGAGCGGAGTGCCGCTCTCGCGGTTCGCGGAGCGTGCGGGGATCGCCCGCAAGACACTGTACCGGTGGCGTCAGCGATTCGGGGTGGGCGCCAGCGATCTGCGGCGAGCGCGGCGGTCCAAGATGGCGGGGAGTCACGCCCGGCGGGGGGAGCCGGCGGCGCCGTTCCTGGAGGTGAGCGCGGCGCTGCGCCGCGCGTCGTCGGCGGTGGCAGTGATGTTCGAGGTGGTGCTGGGCTCGGGCACGACGGTGCGGGTGCCGGAGCACTTCGAGGCGGGCGCGCTGCGCCGCCTGCTCGAGACATTGCGCGCATGTTGAGCCTGCCGCCGTCGGTGCGGGTGTTTGTATGCACGGCGCCGACTGACATGCGGAAATCGTTCGATGGCCTGTGCGCGCTGGCGCAGTCGGTGGTGCAGCAGGACCCCTTCTCGGGCCACCTCTTCGTGTTCCTGAGCCGGCGCCGGGACCGGGTGAAGATCCTGTACTGGGATCGCTCGGGATTCTGCCTGCTGTACAAGCGGTTGGAGGAGGGCACGTTCCGGATGCCCGAGCGCGGGGAGATCGGCGCGCGGGAGCTGGTGATGGTGCTCGAAGGGCTCGACGCGACGGAGGTGCGCGAGCGGCGCTGGTATCAGCGGCCACCGTGAGCGAAGTGTCTCTGCGTTCGTGCACGGTGTCGGTGGAGAACTCTTCATCCTCGCCGCGCGCGCGCTGTGCTATACACGGTGGCGTTGTCGGTGTGGTGGTGAGGACGTGGAGATGCAGGAGACGACGGCGCCTCTTCCGCGGGATCTGCAGAGTGCGCACCGGCTGATCGCCGAGTTGCTGGGCAGCAAGACGGAGCTGCGCGGCGCGTTCGATCTCTCGACGCGACGCGAGCAGGTCCTGTACGAGCGGATCGACGAATCGAGCAAGCGGGAACACGTCTTGCACGCGCAGATCGGCGCCGAGCGTCGCCGCGTAGAGGCCCTCGAGCAGCAGCTGCAGTGGCGGCGCAAGCAGGTGTTCGGGCGGCGCAGCGGGCAGGGCGTGCCGGTCGAGCAGCAGGCGCTGCCGTTTGCCACCGCCGCCGGCCCGATCGAGGCGGATGCCCGCGACGAAGACGGCGGGGAAGCACACGCCGCGCTCACCGCCGTGCCCGCCCACACGCGGCGCACGCGTGGCGGACGCACGCCGCTGCCCGCGGACCTGCCGCGCGAGATCGTGGAGCTCCGGTTCGCCGCCGCCGAGCTGTGCTGCCAGGGCTGCCAGAGCGAGAAGGTGAGAATCGGCGAGGACCGCACCGAAGAGCTGGACTACGTGCCGGCCTCGATCGTGGTCCGGGTGTACGTGCGGCCGAAGTACGCGTGTCGCACGTGCGAGAGCGGCGTGGTGCAGGCCGCGCTCCCGGCCCGCCCGATCGAGAAGGGACGACCGGGGCCGGGACTGCTGGCGCACGTGATCACCAGCAAGTACGCCGACCACCTCCCGCTCTACCGCCTGGAGCGAATCTGTCCCCGGCATGGGATCGATATCAGCCGCAAGACGCTCTCCGAGTGGTGCGGAGCAGTGGCCGACCTACTCAAACCGGTGGCGACGCAGATCGCGGCCGACGTGCTGAGCTCGACGTGGGTGCAGAGCGACGACACCGGCGTGGATGTGCAGGACCGCACGGCCAATCCGCAGATCCGCACGGGGCACGTGTGGACCTACCGGGGCGCGGATGGCAGCGCGTTCTACGACTTCACGTGGAGGAGAAACAGCGAGGGCCCGCTGCGGGTGCTGGCGCACTTCCGCGGGTATCTGCAAGCGGACGCGGCCCCGGCCTTCGACGACGCGTACCGCACCCTGCCGATCGTCGAGGTGGGGTGCTGGGCGCACGCGCGGCGGCGGTTCAAGGAGGCGGTGCGCACCGCGCCGAAGGAAGCCGCGCAGGTGGTGGTGTGGATCGGGGAGCTGTACGGGCTCGAGCGCCGCGCCAAGCAGCACACGCTCGACGACGACGGGCGACGGGCGCTGCGCCAGGAGCGGTCACGGCCGATCCTGAAGAGGCTCCACGCCTACCTGCAGGAGATCACGGTCACGGCCCTGCCGAAGAGCCCGCTCGGCGATGCGATCGGCTACGCGCTGCGGCAGTGGGAGGCGCTCACCCGCTACCCCGAGCACGGTAGCCTCGAGATCGACAACAACGGGGCGGAGAACGCCCTGCGACCACTCTGCCTCGGGCGCAAGAATTGGCTGACCTTCGGCTCCGAGGCGGCGGCGCACCGGGCGATGGTGTTGCTGACGCTGGTGCAGACCTGCAAGGCGCACGGGGTCGACCCCTTCGCCCACCTGCGCGACGTCACCGACCGCGTGAGCACGCACCCGATGAGTCGCATCGACGAGCTCACGCCGCGACGCTGGAAAGCGCTG
>Ga0209591_10000565_pt1 | contig 47773 bp, 39 predicted proteins | sample MAT01_FD_187207 | JGI IMG/M metagenome (GOLD analysis project Ga0209591, IMG submission 187207) | Freshwater microbial communities from Lake Fryxell liftoff mats and glacier meltwater in Antarctica - MAT-01 (SPAdes) (version 2) | ecosystem: Environmental > Aquatic > Freshwater > Ice > Liftoff...
CGAGGGGGACGGCGCGGTGACGTCACGAGAGCGCTGCTGTCCAACCGGTGCGGGTCCACTCCGCCCGTATGGTGATTCGGCTCAGACGCCTGCTCACCATGTTGGTGCTGGTCAGCGGGCAATGCGGCTGGCTGTGGCCCGGTGCCCCCGGTGGGATTCGAACCCACACTGGAACCCTTTTAAGGGGCCTGCCTCTGCCGGTTGGGCTACGGGGGCAACAGCGGCAGCGTACGACGTCCGCCCCGGTGCTCCCCTTCTACGGCCGATGCTCCTCGTCGACGGGGGGCGTGGGCGTGGTCGGGGGGCACGGCGTTGGCGATCCGTGCGCCACTGACGCGGCTCAGCCCACGCGACGCGGGACCCGCTCCTCCTTGTCGGCACCGACCGGTGGGTTCGTCCGAGCGGGGGGCGCCGCGGCCGGGGTCGGCGAGGGTTGGGTGCTCGCGACCCGGTGAAAATCGGCGCGTGGGTCGTTGATCTGACCCAGCGAGACGACCTCGCGGCCCAGGAACAGGGCCCCGGTCCAGTCGAAGACGATGCGGATGCGCCGGTTCCAGGTGGGCATCTGGCTGACGTGGTACGTGCGGTGCATGAACCAGGCCACGATACCGCGCAGCTTGATGCCGTAGATCTCCGCGACGCCCTTGTACAGCCCGAGACTGGCCACCGAACCGGCGTAGGAGTGCCGGTAGGACTTCAGCGGGCGGCTGCGGATGTGCGCCACCACGTTGTCGGCCAGCACCTTGGACTGCCGCACGGCGTGCTGCGCCGAGGGGCCGGTCTTCGCGTCCGGGTCCTCCTTGGACAGGTCGGGCACCGACGCGCAGTCACCGGCGCTGAACACTCCTGGCATACCGTCGACCTGCAGCTCGGCGCTGCACTCGATGCGGCCGCGGCTGTCACGGGGCAGGTCGGTGTGGTCCAGCATCGGGTTGGGCTTGACCCCGGCCGTCCAGATGATCGTGTCGGTGTCGAAGGACTGCCCGTCGTCCAGCTCGACGTGCCCGCCCACCAGGGACTTGACGCGCGTCTCGAGGTTGACCTCGATGTCGGCGTCGAGCAGCCGTTCGACGGTGTAGCGGCCCATCTTGGGGCCCACCTCGGGCATGATCCGGTTGGCCGCCTCCACCAGCACCCACCGGATGTCCTCACGGTTGATGTTCTCGTAGTAGCGGCTGGCGTAGCGGGCCATGTCGGCGAGCTCGGCCAGCGCCTCGATGCCGGCGTAGCCACCACCGACCACGAGGAAGGTGAGCAGCCGCCGACGCAGCAGGGGATCGGCGGTGGTGGCCGCCGCGTCGAGCCGGGAGAGCACGTGGTTGCGCAGGTAGATGGCCTCCCCGACGGTCTTGAACGCGATGCCGCACTCCGCGAGGCCGGGAATGGGGAGGGTGCGCGCCACTGACCCGGGAGCCACGACGAGCACGTCGTAGCCGACGGTGGCGACGTGACCGGCTGCGAGCTCGGCGGTGACCTCACGCCGCTCGTGGCTGATCGCCGTCACCCGGCCGGTGAGGTGGTGGCACTTGCGCAGGACCTTGCGCAGCGGCACGACCACGTGCCGGGGCTCGATGGAGCCGGCGGCGGCCTCCGGGAGGAACGGCTGGTAGGTCATGTGCGGCTGGGGGTCGATCACGGTGACCTCGGCCTCGCCGCGGCGCAGTTTCTTCTGCAGCCGCAGGGCGGTGTACATGCCGACGTAGCCGCCGCCGACCACGACGATCCTGATGTTGCGCGCCATGACCTCATGTTCCCACTCCCACCTAGGTTTCATGCGCCCGATCGGCGTGATGCCTGTGACGATCCGGAGACGCGCGTGGTCCGGGGCCGTCGGAGGACGTCGGCGGAAGTCGTCGGCGGAGATAAGAGCCCGGCCGATGCGGCCGCGGCGCGCAGCACCTGTTCAAGCATCTCGAGGGTGAGCCGCCCGGTGAACGTGTTCTGCTGGCTCACGTGGTAGCTGCCGAACACGTGCAGGGGCCCCTGCTCACCCGCCAGCTCGACGTGGACGCCGTGCCCGAACCGCGGGCGTGGCCTCGGCACCGTCCAGCCCGCCCCGTTCAGCACCGGCAGCAGTGCCTGCCAGCCGAACGCACCGAGCACCACCACCGCCCGCGGGCGCAGCAACGCCAGCTCCGCGCGGAGCCAGGAGCCGCACGTGTCGCGCTCGGCCGGCGTCGGTGTGTTGTCCGGCGGGGCGCAGTGCACCGGCGCGGTGATGCGGGTGCCGCGCAGCGTCAGACCGTCGCCCGCGTGCACCGCCGTCGGCTGGTTCGCGAGTCCGACGGCGTGCAGGGCGGCGAACAGCACGTCGCCGGAGCGGTCGCCGGTGAACATCCGGCCGGTCCGGTTGCCCCCGTGGGCGGCCGGCGCGAGGCCCACGATCAGCAGGGACGCGTCCGGCGGGCCGAGTCCGGGCACCGGCCGACCCCAGTAGACCTGGTCCCGGAACGCCGCCCGCTTCTCGCGCGCCACCCGCTCGCGCCAGTCCACGAGCCGCGGACAGGCCCGGCAGTCGACCAGCGCGGCGTCGAGACCGGCCAGGGTCTCGAACGCGCCGCCGGTCGCCGACGTGCCTGTCATCCGGTCCACGGTACGCAGCCCTGCCCACCACCCGACCGAGCGCACCCGCGTGGCATCCCGCTCGTCGAGAGCGAACGCACGTGGACGCGGGTCAGGCGATCGAGCGCGCGATCCCGTCCAGGATGTCGTGCTCGCTGACGACCATCTCCGTGATCCCCGCGCGTTCCTGCAGCTCGCCGGCCAGGACGTCGACGATCAGGGCACCGCCGCCGATGACGTCGATCCGCCCGGGGTCGATCGCCCGGTGCTCGCCCCGCTCGCGGCGGCTCATGCCCAGCAGGTCGGCCGCGACGCGCGCCACCCCCGCGCGCGAGAGCCGGGACAGGTGCACCGCCGCCGGCTCGTACGCGGCGAGGCCCTGCGCGAACGCCGAGAGCGTCGTGATGGTCCCGGCCACGCCGACCCACGTCCGTACGCCCAGCAGCGGCACCACCGCGAACGCCTCGGCGAGCAGCGTCGACACCAGCTCCCGCGCCCGCGCGACCTCCGAGGCGGTCGGGGGATCACCGGTCAGGCACCGCTCGGTGATCCGGACACTGCCGATGTCGACGGACCGCGCGGCCCGCACCGTCACCGTGCCACCCGTCGAGTCGCCGACGACGAGCTCGGTGGAGCCGCCCCCGGTGTCCACGACGACGAACGGTCCGTCGTCGGGATCGAGGTCACCGACGGCCCCGGCGAACGACAGCGCGGCCTCTTCGTCACCGGAGATCACCTCCGCGTCGGCGACGAGGGTGGCACGGACCATGTCGACGAACTCGTCGCGGTTGCGGGCGTCACGCGTGGCGCTGGTGGCGACCATCCGGACGCGCTCGGCACCCGCTCGGCGCAGTACCGCTGTGTAGTCCGCGAGAGCGGCCCGGGTGCGCTCCAGCGCCTCCGGCAGGAGCACGCCACTGGCGTCCACCCCCTGGCCGAGGCGGACGACCCGCTGCTCGCGGTGCACGTCGCGCAGCGATCCGGTGGAGCTGACATCCGCGACGAGCAGGCGGATCGAGTTCGTCCCGCAGTCGATGGCGGCCACCCGTGACATTCGCACTCCTCCCGCAACCAGCACCCGAACCCGGGTCACGGTACGCGGGGTGTACCGCCGCAACGGTGAACGCGCCGGGCGCGGAGTCCCACGAACGGGCGGCCGCGCGGCTACCCTCGGCCTGTGGCCGATCCGCGCGAACAGACGGAACGGTCCGGATCCGACACCGCCGCGACCACCAGGCCGTCCGCACAGGCCCCGGCCGCGACCGGGGCGCGGCGGATGCGCCGTCCGAACGCGTCGACGTCACCCGATCGGCCGCCCGTTCCCGGTCGGCGCGCGGGCACCGAACCGCCGCCACGCGACGGTGACGACCGCACCCACCGCGTCGAGAACCAGCCCCCGCCGCTCGCCGGGTTCGACGCCCTGGCCTGCGACCCGGCACTGACCGACGCCGTCAGCCGCGAGGGTGCCGTCGAGGCGCTCCCGGCACTTCAGCAGCTCGCAGGTGTCGTCACCTCACGCGAGGCGCGCGAGCACGCCCGGCTCGCCGACACGTGCCCACCGACCCTGCATACGCACGACCGCTACGGCCACCGCATCGACGAGGTCGAGTTCCACCCGTCGTGGCACTGGCTGATGCGCACCTCGGTCGGCTGGGGGCTGCACGGCACACCCTGGGTGGCCGAGCCCGGATCGGGTGCCCACGTCGCGCGCGCCGCCGGCTTCTACCTGATGGGACAGCTGGAGGCGGGGCACGGCTGTCCGGTGTCGATGACGTACGCCGCTGTGCCCGCGCTGCGCACCGATCCCGGGCTCGCGGCGGCGTACGAACCCGGGCTGCGGTCCACCACCTACGAGTTCGGGCTCGCCGAGCCGTCGACGAAGGCCGGGTTGCTCGCCGGCATGTCGATGACGGAGAAGCAGGGCGGCTCGGACGTACGCGCGGGCACCACCTCGGCGACCCCGTCCTCGGACGGCTCGTACCGGATCGTCGGGCACAAGTGGTTCACCTCCGCCCCGATGAACGACGTGTTCCTGACCCTGGCCCACGCGCCGGGCGGGCTCACCTGCTTCGTCCTGCCGCGCGTTCTCCCCGACGGCACCCGCAACGGGATCCGGCTGGTGCGACTCAAGGACAAGCTCGGCAACCGGTCCAACGCCTCCGCCGAGATCGAGTACACCGGGGCCGTCGGGTGGCGGCTCGGCGACGAGGGCCGGGGTGTCGCGACGATCATCGAGATGGTGTCGCTCACCCGGCTCGACTGCGTCCTGGGTTCGGCGGCGATCACCCGGGCCGCGCTGACCGAGGCCGCGCACCACGTGCGGTACCGCAGCGCGTTCGGCACCCGGCTGGCCGACGCGCCCCTGATGCAGACGGTGATCGCCGATCTCGCGCTCGAGTCCGAAGCCGCCACCGCGCTCGCCCTCCGGCTGGCCGGGGCCGTCGATCGGCAGGAGCGGGCGCTGCTGCGGCTCGCGCTGCCCGCGTCGAAGTACCTGGTGTGCAAGCGGGCGCCCACCGTGGTCGCCGAAGCACTGGAGTGCCTGGGCGGCAACGGGTTCGTCGAGGACTCGGGGCTGCCACGGCTCTACCGCGAGGCCCCTCTCAACTCGATCTGGGAGGGCTCGGGCAACGTGACCGCACTCGACGTGCTGCGCGCGGTGACGACGGAGCCCGACTCCGTCGAGGCGGTGCTGGCCGAGATCGACACCGCCGCCGGCGCGGACACCTGGTTCGACCGTGGGGTGCGCGAGCTGCGCACCGAGCTGCGCGGCCGCGAGGAACGCCGGGCCCGGCGGCTGGCCGAGATGCTCGCGCTGTGCCTGCAGGGAAGCCTGCTTCTGCGTCACGCCCCCACCGAGGTCTCCTCGGCGTTCGTCAGCTCCCGTTTCCTGCCCGACGGCCCGTGGCGCACCGCCGGCACGCTCCCGGCCGAGTCCCACACCGCCGCCCTCCTGACGCGCATCACACCCACCCCCTGACCCGCGCGAGTCGGGGCCTCCGTGCGCGCGAGTCGGGGTTTGCGTGCGCGCGAGTCGGGGTTTGCGTGCGCGCGAGTCGGGGTTTGCGTGCGCGCGAGTCGGGGTTTGCGTGCGCGCGAGTCGGGGTTTGCGTGCGCGCGAGTCGGGGTTTGCGTGCGCGCGAGTCGGGGTTTGCGTGCGCGCGAGTCGGGGTTTGCGTGCGCGGAGCGGTCAGTGGGTGGGCGCGGGGATGCAGGGTCCCTGGCGCCACCACTCGCCGACCTCGGCCAGGGCCTCGTCGCCGAAGGGGTTCACCCCGCTGCCGGCGGCGAGGGCGTGGGCCACACAGACGTGCAGGCACTTCACGCGGTCGGGCATGCCACCAGCACTGACGGTGGTGCCGAGCGGCTCGATGGCGTCCCGCTCGGCGAGGTAGGACTCGTGCGCAATCCGGTACACCGCGGCGAGTTCCGGGTCGCTGTCGAGCCGGTCGGTCATCTCCCGCATCCGGCCCTCGGCTTCGAGGGTGCCCAGACGCGAGTTCAGTCGGGAACAGGTCAGGTAGTACAGCGTGGGGAAAGGCGTCCCGTCCTCGAGGCGCGGCGCGGTCTCCACCACCGAGGGCAGCCCGCACGGGCACCGGTGCGCCACGCCCCGTACCGCCCGTGGCGGACGTCCGAGCTGTGCGGCCACCGCCGTGGCGTCGGCCGCCTCGATCCCGGCGCCCTCGACACCCGCCCCGTCGAGACCAGCCCCGTCGAGACCAGCCCCGTCGAGACCCGCCCCGTCGAGACCAGCCCCGTCGAGACCCGCACCGTCGAGACCAGCACCGTCGGGACCAGCCCGGCCGAGATCTGCCCCGTCGAGACCCGGACCGCGACGCCCGGGTGCGTCGCCCCCGTTCGTCACGGCGCTCCTTCCGCGACCTCGCGCCACAACGTGCGGTACCAGGGCACGCCGGCGTTGGGGTCGGGCGCCGGACCGACGTCGGCGCCGGACGGCAGTTGCACCACGTACGGGACCTCACCGGGGAGCGCGTAGCCCAGCCGCGACCGCGCCTGTGCCGCCACCTCGGCCGGATCGGAGAGCCGGGTGCGTTGCCTCGTGAGTGCCTCCACCTCGGCGGCCAGGACGCGCTGCTGCTCGGACACTGCGGCGAGCTCCTGGCGTTGGGCGGCGTAGTTGCGCAGGGGCACCGCGACGGTCAGGGCCAACGCGCACACGACGATGGCGAGCAACGCGGCGCGACGGGTGGAGGACACCCCGAGCAGCCCGGTCGTGGCGGCCACGACCCGACGCGAACGCGCCCGGGTCAGCTGCGGCTCACGGCCGCGACGGCGCGCGGCAACGGTGCCGCTGCGCCGCGGACGGGGGGTGCCGGCGCGCTCCGGCCGCTTGCGTTCCTCGACCAACCCGCCCCCTCAGCCGGACGGCCCGGACGCACTGACACCCCGACTCGCGCGCACCCAGGCCCCGACTCGCGGGCCTGGGGCGGGTGCGGTGCGGGCGGGCGGCATGTCAGGTGCTCGGCGTGAAGCGCGGGAAGGCCAGGTCCCCCGCGTAGCGGGCGGCGTCGCCGAGGCCTTCCTCGATGCGCAGCAGCTGGTTGTACTTGGCCACGCGCTCGGAACGGGCCGGGGCGCCGGTCTTGATCTGCCCACAACCCGTCGCAACGGCGAGGTCGGCGATCGTGGTGTCCTCGGTCTCGCCAGAACGGTGGCTCATCATGCAGCGGTAACCCGCCGAGTGGGCCAGCGTGACGGCGTCGAGGGTCTCCGACAGCGTGCCGATCTGGTTGACCTTCACCAGCAGGGCGTTGGCCGCGCCCCGGTTGATGCCGTCGTCGAGCCGCTCGGGGTTGGTCACGAACAGGTCGTCGCCCACGATCTGGACGCGGTCGCCGAGCGAGCCGGTGAGCGCGACCCAGCCGTCCCAGTCGTCCTCGGACAGGGGGTCCTCGATGGACACGAGCGGGTAGGCGTCCAGCAGCTCGGCGTAGACCGCGCTGAGCTCCGCCGAGGAGAGCTTGCGGCCCTCGTAGGAGTAGACGCCGTCGGAGTGGAACTCCGTCGCGGCCACGTCGAGTGCCAGCGCGATGTCGCGGCCCAGGGTGTAGCCGGCCTTCTCGACGGCCTCGGCGATCAGGTCCAGCGCTGCGCGGGTGCCGGGCAGGTCGGGGGCGAATCCGCCCTCGTCCCCGAGCCCGGTGGCCAGACCCTTGGCCTTGAGCACCGACTTGAGCGACTGGTAGACCTCCGCGCCCCAGCGCAGCGCCTCGCGGAAGGAGTCGGCGCCGATGGGAGCGATCATGAACTCCTGCACGTCGACCGAGCTGTCGGCGTGCGCCCCACCGTTGATGATGTTGAGCATCGGGACGGGCAGCACGTGGGCGTTCGACCCACCGATATAGCGGAACAGCTCCAGGCCCGACGACTCGGCGGCCGCCTTCGCCACCGCCAGCGAGACCCCCAGCAGCGCGTTGGCGCCGAGGTTCGACTTGTTCGGCGTGCCGTCCAGATCGAGCAGGCGCTGGTCCACGACGCGCTGGTCGACGGCCTCGAGGCCTGCCAGCTCGGGCCCGATCTCCTCCAGCACGGCCTTGACGGCCTTCTGGACGCCCTTCCCGCCGAACCGCTCGGGGTCGCCGTCGCGCTTCTCGACCGCCTCGTGCTCGCCGGTGGACGCGCCGGACGGCACGGCCGCGCGGCCCAGCGACCCGTCGTCGAGCGCGACCTCGACCTCGACCGTCGGGTTGCCCCGCGAGTCGAGGATCTCGCGTGCGCCGACCTCTTCGATGACCGCCACCAGTGCTCCCGTCCAGCGAGTGATCTCCCTCTTGCGGTGCACAGGCTATCGGGCGAGGGCGGGGAAGCTCGGCAGAACCCGCTGCTTTCGCACAGGTCATCTGACGTTCGCCGCGCGGACATCCGGGTGTCGCCTGGTCCGACACCCGTCCCGCAGCTCACACCACCGCCCATCGACCCTGTCAAGACCTCGCAGATCGCGCCGTCGGCCTTTAACGTAGGGACGACCATGACGAGCCAGCCAGCCTCCGACGGCCTGTTCGAGTCGTTCCGCCGCGCCGAGATGTTGATCGCGCGCAGCCGCCCCCTGGACGCGCTGCAGGCACTGGTACCCGTGCTGGAGAGCCAACCAGACGACGTCTCGGTGCAGCTGCTGGCCGGGCGTGCCTACCTCAACTCGGCACAGCTGAACCGCGCCGAGGAGGCGTTCGATCGCGTGGTCGACCTGGATCCTGCCGATCACTACGCGCGGTTCGGCCTGGGCAAGGCCCTGCAGCGGCAGGGTCGGCTGTCCGAGGCGCACGCTCAGCTCAAGATGGCTGCGGCCATGGATCCCCGGCCGGAGTACCAGGAGGCTCTGGGCGAGGTGCGGGCGCGGATGGCGCTCGCGGGCACCCTCGACGCCCCGCCGCGCGATCCCGACCGGACCGACTGATCCGCCGGGTGTGCCGGGGGCAACCCTTCCCGCATCGCTTAGGACAAGCTAGCCTCCCTCCGTTCTATTGAGGCTGACCTAACTTCCGGGAGCAGCGGTGCTGAGCAACGCCCTGATCGGGCTGCGGGAAGGCCTGGAGGCCTCCCTGGTCGTCTCCATACTGATCGCGTTCCTCGTGCGGACGGATCGGCGCTCGGAACTGCCCCGGGTATGGGTCGGCGTCGGGATCGCGGTAGTGATCAGCGTCGGTGTCACGCTCGGGCTGACCCTCACCCAGCAGGCCCTGACTTTCGAGGCGCAGGAGACGTTCGGCGGCGTGCTGTCGAACGTCGCCGTCGGCTTCGTGGCGTGGATGATCTTCTGGATGCGGAACATCGCGCGGTCCCTGTCCACCGACCTCCGGGGCCGGCTCTAGGACGCCATTCGGACGGGTCCGACGGCGGTCGTCGTCATGGCCGCTCTGGCCGTCGGCCGCGAGGGGCTCGAGGCCGCGCTGTTCTTCTTCACCGCCGCGCAGGCCACCGGCCGGACGACCGAGCCGCTGATCGGGTTCCTGGTCGGGATCGCGGTCGCGATCACGCTGGCCTACCTCGTCTACCGTGGGGCCGTCCGGCTCGACCTCGGCCGGTTCTTCTCCGTCACGGGCATCCTGCTGATCTTCGTGGTGGCGGGCATCCTCGCCTACGGGGTGCACGACCTGCAGGAGGCCGCCATCCTGCCCGGTCTGAACGTCCTCGCCTCCGATGTCAGCGCCGCCGTCCCGCCGGACTCCTGGTACGGCGTGCTGCTCAAGGGAATCGTCACTTCTCCCCGCGCACCACGTGGATCGAGGCCGCCGTCTGGGCCGCCTACGTGGTCGTCGTCCTCACACTGTTCGTGGCGCCCACCCGGAAGTCCCCGGCGACCACGACGACGGGCCCGGCCGCGCCCGTCACCACCGCAGCGTCATGAGCAGGAGAAGAATGTCCCGTACGTCCCGCGGCGGTGCCGTCACGGCCGTCGCCGTCGCCACAACCGCAGCCCTCGCCGGATGCGTCAGCACCGCGGCCCCCGCCGGTGACGCGGCGGGCGGCGGCCCGATCGCCGTGCGCGCCGCCGACGACGCCTGCGCCGTGTCCGTCGCCGAAGCCCCGGCCGGCACGATCACCTTCGCGATCGACAACACCGGCTCGAAGGTCACCGAGTTCTACCTCTACGGCACCGGCGACCGGATCATGGGCGAGGTCGAGAACATCGGCCCCGGCCTGACGCGCCGGATGCTCGTCGAGGTGCCCGACGGCGGCAGCTACACCACCTCGTGCAGGCCCGGGATGGTCGGCGACGGGATCCGGGCCCCGTTCGAGGTCACCGGCTCGGCGGTCCGCTCGGTCGACACCGACACCCGGCTCGCCGAGGCGACAGCGGGCTACCGGCGCTACGTCGGCTCGCAGATCGAGGCGCTGGTGCCCAGGACCCAGGAGTTCGCCGACGCCGTCAAGGCTGGTGACGTCGAGGGCCCCAAGGCGCTGTTCCCCGTCGCCCGCACCTACTGGGAGCGCATCGAGCCGGTCGCGGAGTCGTTCGGCGACATCGACCCCAAGATCGACGGCCGCTTCGACGACGAGCGCGAACCCGGGGTGGGGTTCACCGGCTTCCACCGGCTGGAGAAGGACCTCTGGGCCGACGGTCTGCAGCCCGACTCGGCGGCGGTCGCCGACCAGCTGATGGTCGACCTCGGTGAGCTGGTCGCCGCGGTCGGGGCCGTCGAGCTCACCCCGGTGCAGCTCGCGAACGGCGCGAAGGAGCTTCTCGACGAGGTGGCCACCGGCAAGATCACCGGCGAGGAGGACCGCTACTCGCACACCGACCTGTGGGACTTCAAGGCCAACGTCGAGGGCTCGCAGGGCGCCGTCGCCGCCCTCCGCCCCGTGATCGACGAGAAGGACCCCACGCTCGGACCGCTGCTCGACCCGCGCTTCTCCGCCGTCGACACGCTGCTGGAGACCTACCGCGTGGGTGACGGGTTCCGGCTCTACACCGAGCTGACCCCCGACGACATCCGGAAGATGACCGAGGCCGTCGACGCGCTGGGCGAGCCGGTGAGCCAGGTGGCCGGAGTCGTGACGTCGTGACCGGTGTCTTCTCCCGCCGGAAGCTCCTCGGCTGGACGGGAGCGGGTGCCGCGGTCGCCGGCGTCGGCGCGGCCACCGGATGCGCGGCGGCCGGCGCGGCGCCGGCACCTGGCGAGCGGGTCGTGCCGTTCCGCGGCGCGCACCAGGCCGGGATCGTCACGGCGGCCCAGGACCGGATGCACTTCGTCACGCTCGACGTCACCACCGGGGACCGCGAGCAGGTCCGCGCGCTGCTGGAGAGGTGGACGCCCGCGGCCGAACGCATGACCGCGGGCGCGGAGACGACCCCGGGCGGCGCGGTCGACCTCAACCCGCAGGCCCCGCCGACGGACACCGGCGAGGCACTCGGCCTGCCCCCGTCCGCGCTGACGCTGACGTTCGGCGTCGGCGCGACGCTGTTCGACAAGCTCGGGCTCTCCGCGCAGCGCCCGGCCGGGCTGGCCGACCTGCCGCGGTTCACCGGCGACCAGCTCGACGCGGCCCTCTCGGGCGGCGACCTCTGCATCCAGGCCTGCGCCGACGATCCCCAGGTCGCCGTCCAAGCGGTGCGCAACCTCGTGCGGATGGGCTTCGGCACCACCGCCGTGCGCTGGTCGCAGCTCGGGTTCGGGCGCACGTCGTCGACGTCCACGGCGCAGGCCACGCCACGCAACCTCTTCGGTTTCAAGGACGGCACCAACAACCTCAAGGCCGAGGACCCGGCGAGCCTCGACCAACACGTCTGGGTGCAGCCCGGCGACGGCCCGGCCTGGCTCGACGGCGGCAGCTACCTCGTCGCGCGGCGGATCCGCATGCACGTCGAGATCTGGGACCGCACCTCGCTCTTCGAGCAGGAGACCATCATCGGGCGGACCAACGGCGAGGGTGCGGCGTTCGGCAGAACCGCCGAGTTCGAGACCGCCGACTTCTCGGCCGTCGGCCCCGATGGCGCACCCGCCATCGCGATGGAGGCCCACGTCCGGCTGGCCTCGGCGGAGTCGCTGGGCGGGGTGAGGATCCTGCGTCGCGGCTACAACTTCGTCGACGGCAGCGACGGCCAGGGCCACCTGAACGCCGGCCTGTTCTTCGTCGCGTTCATGCGCGACCCGCACGGCCAGTTCGTCCCGATGCAGCGGGCGCTGGCCAACGACGACGACCTCATGGAGTACATCGAGCACACCGGCTCGGCCGTCTTCGCCTGCCCCGCGGGGCTGGGTGAGGGCAGCTACTGGGGCCAGAGCCTGTTCGAGTCCTGACGACTCGCCCGGAAACCCCGACTCACCAGCACGGAAACCCCGACTCGCGGGCAGTTGCCCGCGAGTCGGGGGCTCCGTGCGCGCGAGTCGGGGTCAGGGTGCTGTGGCCGTCGCGTAGCGGTCGGCGGCGGCCCACACCAGGCGGGCGTAGTCGCCCGACCTGTTGTACGTGAGTACGCCGTCCCACCAGCCCTCGCCGCTGGCGGTGTCCCGACCGTCTGCGCACACGTAGGCCGCGGCCGCGCGGGCGGCGTCGTCGAGCTGGTGAGGGTCGCGCACCCCGTCACCGTTGCCGTCGGCGCCGTAGCGCGCCCACGTGGTGGGCAGGAACTGCATCGGCCCCACCGCGCGGTCGTGGACGGTGTCGCCGTCGAGCGCGCCGCCGTCGGTGTCGAGGATCTCGCGGGTGCCCCGGGAACCGTCGAGCGCGATCCCGATGACGGACGGCCGGGCGACGCCGTCGGCGTCGAGGTCGGCGCGCCCCAACCGGCCGTGGTCGGACTCCACGCGGCCCAGGCCGGCGAGCGTGGTCCAGGACAGGCGGCACTGCGGGGTGTCCGCGGCCTGGGCCAGCTCGGCCGCTGCGTAGGAGCGCAACGCCCGCTCGGGCACACCGTTGCCGGCGGCCGCGCCCGCCCAGGCCACGACGTCGAGTTCCGGGGCCAGCGGCGGGGGTTGGGCCACGGGTGTGTCCCGCTCGACGTCCGCGGCAACGAGCCCGTCCCCGCGCTGCCACGGCTCCCCCCCGCCGGTCCCGCTGACGAACGCGACCCCGGCGACGAGCACGAGCGCGAGCAGCGCCAGCGCGACACCCCCGGCGAGCACACCCCCGGCGAGCACCCCGAGGCCGGAGGATCGATGGGTGGGACGGCGGTCCGGGTAGGGCACCAGCCCAGGCTAACCGCGCGACCCCTGAGCTCCTCTCAGCCGCGGCCGTCCGGTCACGGTCCGGTCCCGATCACCGTTGCGGACCGACGGAGGACGCTCAGCCGGGCCAGTGCCGCTTCCAGGCCGTCGCGTCCAGTGCGTGCGGGTCCTCCCCCGCGTCGCGGGCGGACCGTTCGGCCGTCCGGACGTCGGCGGCGAAGCCACGGGCGGCGGCGCGGAGCTGGGCCTCCGGGTCGATGCCGCCGAGCCTCGCGCGGGCGGCCAGCGCGAACAGCTGTTCGCCGACGCCGGAGCCGGCGGGCAGCAGGTCGGCCGGCAGGCCGGCCCGGGCGGTGCGGCTGGTCAGCTTCGCCGCGAGCGCGACAGCCGGCTGACCGGTCGGCACACCATCCACACTGGACTCGCGCTGCTTCTCCACCCGCTTGATCTCCTCCCAGCGCTGCTCCTGCCGAGCGACCGCCCCGATCCCGGTGCCGACCCGCGCGTCGAGCCCGGCGTCGTCCCCGAAGACGTGCGGGTGCCGTCCGATGAGCTTGTCGACCAGACCGGACGCCACCTCGTCGACACCGAAGGGCTCCGGCGAGTCGAGCGCGACGCGGGCGTGGAACAGGACCTGCAGCAGGACGTCACCGAGCTCCTCGCGCATCGCGGGCCGGTCGTCGTCCTCGATGGCCTCGTAGAGCTCGTAGCACTCCTCGACGAGGTGCTGCAGCAGCGACGAGTGCGTCTGCTCGGCGTCCCACGGACACCCGCCCGGCGAGCGCAGCCGGTCCATGACGGCGACGGCGTCGAGCAGCGCGGCCCCGGCCGGTTCGGGTGCCGACACGACGAGGTCGGCGTCGGGGTAGCGCAGGGGGTCGGTGGTGAACACGACCCCGTCGGGGGTCCCGTCCAGGCGCGGCACACCGAGCGACTCCCGCACGTGTTCGGGCACGGTCTCGTCGGCGTGCAGATGCGCCGCGGAGCGCAGAGCGGGTACGGCGGCCACCGGGAGGACGCCCGACCAGCGAGCGGGGAGGACGACGACGGTGCGCGGCACGCTCAGCCCAGGCCCGGGGGCAGGGTCTCCCCGGCCATCTGGTCCTCGGGCACGACCCGCAGCGGGATCGGATCCCACACGCCGTAGCGCGGGTTGACCCGGATGCCGACGCTGTCGGCGACCGGCTGCAGCATCCGCTCGCCGATGGCCACGAGCTGTTCCTGGCTGATCTGCCCGGCCGCAGCGGGGTCCGACGGGGCGTCGGTGCGCCGGTCGGTGACACGGAAAACGATCCAGCTCGCCTGCTGGGGGTCGGGCTGGAACAGGACGGTACCGCCGACCGGGGTGCCGAACAGCACCGTGCCCGCGACGTCGGGCTGCGTGACGGCGCCGTAGACCATGTCGCGCACGGACGTGTCCGGGTTGGCCGCGAACAGGGCCTCGGCCTCCGGGCCGTCGGCCGCGAGAACCTCCGCCTGTTGCTGCGCCTCCTCACGGGACGTGGCTGCCACCAGGTCGGCCGTGACCGACAGGCCCGCGACCGAACGCTGGGCCAGCTCTGCGGCGATCAGCTCGTCGCGCACCCGGTCACGCAACCCGGGGAGATCGGAGAACGTGCTCCTCAACAGGACCTCGGCGCCGCCCCGCTCGACGATCGCCGCGTCGACGTCCGCGTCGGAGATCACGATGCCCGCGGCCCCGCCCTGCTCCTCCAGCAAGCCGTGCAGCACCTCGCGCGTGACGATGTCGCGCGCGATGTCGGCGGGCCCGCCGCCCTGCTCGGTGACCTGCGCCACCAGCTCGGGGCGCGCGAGCACCGCGTCCAACCTCGACTGCACGAGTTCGAGCGGCACGGCGTCGGAGCCCACGATGACCGCCGATCCCGCCTGGCTCGGACCGCCGCACCCACTGACCACCGCGCCGATGACCGTCACGGTCGCGACGACCCACCCCACCTGCCTGCGCACGGGCGCCACCCTCTCACGCGCACGCCGTCGGCCGGCCTCAGACCCCCGCGGGCACCTTGGCCGGCGCGAGCAGGTCGCGCAGCAGCCTCGAACACCAGTCCAGCAGCTCGACGTTGCGCAGCGGGGTCCCGCCGATCCGCCCGCCCTCGACGGGCCGGGGCACCAGCACGACGCGCGCCGCGGGCTTGTGGGCCGCCTTCGGGTGCAGACGATGAAGGCGCAGCTGAGCGGAGTCGGGCAGGTCGACGGGGCCGAGACGGATGGCGTTCCCGGCCACCGTCACCTCCCCGACCCCCAGTGCGCGGCAGGTCTGGCGGAACGCCGCGACGGCGAGCAGGTTGCGCACGGGCGCCGGCGGCTCGCCGTAGCGGTCGACGAGCTCCTCGACGATGCCGTCGAGCGCCGCCTGGTCACCCGCCTCGGCGATCTTGCGGTAGACCTCGAGGCGCAGCCGCTCGCCCGTGGCGTAGTCGTGCGGGATGTGGGCGTCGACCGGGAGGTCGACCCGCACGTCCGCCAGCGCCTCCTCCTGCTCCCCCTCGCCGGCGCCGGCCTGCTGGCGGAACGCCGTGACGGCCTCGCCGACGAGCCGGATGTAGAGGTCGAACCCGACGCCGGCGATGTGGCCGGACTGCTCCGCGCCCAGGATGTTGCCGGCGCCGCGGATCTCGAGGTCCTTCATGGCCACCGCCGCGCCCGCACCCAGCTCGGAGTGCTGGGCGATCGTCGCCAGGCGATCGTGGGCGGTCTCGGTCAGCGGGTGCTCGGGAGGGAACAGGAAGTAGGCGTAACCCCGCTCGCGACCCCGACCGACCCGGCCGCGGAGCTGGTGGAGCTGGGAGAGCCCGAGTGTGTCGCTCCGCTCGACGACGAGGGTGTTGGCGTTGGAGATGTCGAGGCCGTTCTCCACGATCGTCGTGCACACCAGCACGTCGTACTCGTTGTGCCAGAAGCCCGCCACGGTGCGTTCGAGCACATCCTCGTTCATCTGGCCGTGCGCGACCGCGATGCGCGCCTCGGGGACCAGCTCGCGGATCTTCGCCGCCGCCCGGTCGATCGTCGAGACCCGGTTGTGGACGTAGAAGACCTGGCCGTCACGCAACAGCTCGCGGCGGATCGCGGCCGTCACCTGCTTCTCGTCGTAGGCGCCGACGTAGGTGAGGGTGGGATGGCGGTCCTCGGGCGGGGTGGTGATCGTCGACATCTCCCGGATGCCGGCCAAGCTCATCTCCAGCGTCCGCGGGATCGGCGTCGCGCTCAGTGTGAGCACGTCCACGTGGGTCCGCAGCGCGGTGATGTGCTCCTTGTGCTCCACGCCGAAGCGCTGCTCCTCGTCGACGATCACGAGGCCGAGGTCCTTCCAGCGCACGCCGCTCTGCAGGAGCCGGTGCGTGCCGACGACGACATCCACGGTGCCGTCGAGCAGGCCCTTCATCGTCTCCTTGGCCTCGCCGGGGTCGGTGAACCGCGACAGCCCCCGGACGGTCACCGGGAACGCCCGCATCCGCTCGGTGAACGTGTCCAGGTGCTGGCTGGCCAGCAGCGTCGTCGGGACGAGGATGGCCACCTGCTTGCCGTCCTGCACGGCCTTGAACGTCGCGCGCACCGCGATCTCGGTCTTGCCGAACCCGACGTCGCCGGAGATCACCCGGTCCATCGGGACCGGGCGCTCCATGTCGCGCTTGACCTCGTCGATCGCGGCGAGCTGGTCGGGCGTCTCGGTGAACGGGAACGCGTCCTCCATCTCGCGCTGCCACGGGGTGTCGGCACCGAACGCGTGGCCGGGCGCGGCCTGACGCGCGGCGTAGAGCTGCACGAGCTCCGCCGCGATCTGCCGGACCGCCTTGCGGGCGCGGCCCTTGGTCTTGGCCCAATCACCGCCGCCCAGCTTGTTGAGCGTGGGCAGCTCGCCTCCGACGTAGCGGCTGATCTCGTCGAGCGCGTCGGTGGGGACGAACAGCCGGTCGGCCGGCTGACCCCGCTTGGACGACGCGTACTCCAGCACCAGGTACTCGCGGGTGGCGTCGCCGACGGTGCGCTCCCTCATCTGCACGAACTTGCCGATGCCGTGCTGGGAGTGCACCACGTGGTCACCGGGCTTGAGCGTGACCAGGTCGACGCCGTTGCGGCGCCGCGTCGGCATCTTGCGGGCGTCGGACGCGGCGCGGTTGCCCGTCAGGTCGGCCTCGCTGAGCACGACGAGCGGACCGGCCGTGAACCCCTCGGTCAGACGGCCGCAGGTGACCGTGACCATGCCGGGTTCCGGCTCCCCGTCGAGCCGCTCGACGAGAACGGCCGGGACGTCGGCCTCGTGCAGCTGCTCCAACGACCGCTGCGCGGTGCCCTGACCGCCGACGACGAGCACCGCCGTGCCACCCGTCATCACGTGGGCGCGCAGGTCGACCAGCGCACGGTCGGTGTCGCCGCGGTAGGACTCCACCTCGTGCACGGCCGGCGCCAGCACGTCGTCACGACCCGACAGCAGCGGGCTCAGGGTGAGCACCGGGTGTCCGGTGGCGGTGGCGTGGCCGAGCACGGCCGCCAGGTCGCGGTAGGCCGACGCCCCGACGTCGATGGGGGCGTCTCCCGCGGTGCTGTCTGCGCGCCTCGTCGAGCTCGCCGCGGTGCTGTCTGCGCGCCTCGTCGAGCTCGCCGCAGTGCTGTCTGCGCGCCTCGTCGAGCTCGCCGCGGTGCTGTCTGCGCGCCTCGTCGAGCTCGCCGCGGTGCTGTCTGCGCGCCTCGTCGAGCTCGCCGCGGTGCTGTCTGCGCGCCTCGTCGAGCTCGCCGCGGCGAACCACGACGCCTCCAGGAACTCCTGCCCGGTCCGGACGAGGTCGGCGCTGCGGGTGCGGATGCGCTCGGGGTCGGCGAGCAGCACCAACGACCCGGCGGGCAACAGGTCGGTGAGCAGCTCCAGCTCACCGCCGGCCAGTACTGGTACGAGCGACTCCATGCCCTCGGCCGGGATGCCCTCGGCAAGATGTTCGAGCAGCTCGCGCAGCTGTGGGTTGTTCTCGTGGCCTCGTGCGAGCGCCGCCGCCCGCTCCCGCACCGGGGCGGTGAGCAACAGTTCCCGGCAGCCCGGGGCGAGCAGCTCCTCGACGGGCGCGACCGACCGCTGGTCGGTGACGGCGAAGGACCGCAGCTCGCTGACCTCGTCACCCCAGAACTCCACGCGGACCGGGTGGTCGGCCGTGGGCGGGAAGACGTCCACGATGCCACCCCGCACCGCGAACTCGCCGCGGGTCGTGACCATCTCGACGCGGGTGTAGGCCAGCTCGACGAGCCGCTCGAGCACGGCGTCGAAGTCGGCGGTGTCCCCGACGCGCAGCCGCACCGGGTCGAGCGAGCCCAGGCCCGGCGCGATGGGCTGGATCAGGCTGCGGGCCGCCGCGACCACGACCCGCGGGGTGTCGTCCCCGCCCAGCCGTCGGAAGATCGACAGCCGCCGCCCGACGGTGTCGGGCCGGGGCGAGAGGCGCTCGTGGGGCAGCGTCTCCCACGACGGGAGCACCGCGACAGCATCGGCGCCGAGCAGGTCGGCGACGGCGCGACCGAGGTCCTCGGCCTCCCGGTCGGTAGCGGTGACGGCCAGCACGGTCCGGTCGGCGCCGGGCGCGGGTGCGCCGAAGGCCGCGGCAAGGAACGGGCGCAACGCCGTGGGGCCTTCGATCCGCAGGTCCGGCACCTCCACCGCCCTGACGCCACGAGCGGCGTCGACGACGGCCTGGAGGTCGGGAGCGGACAGGGCGGAGCGGAGCAGACCGGCAAGCTTGGCCACGGTTCGGGAAACCCCTCGCAGGAGTGAGCGCGCGCGGAAACAAACCCCTGCCGGGCAGAGTGCCCGGTGAGGTTCTCGTTTCCCAGCCTACGCCCGCCCCGACCCCCCGCGAGTCGGGGTTTCCGCGTGAGCGAGTCGGGGTTTCCGTGCGCATGCAGACCCCGACTCGCGCGCACGGAGACCCCGACTCGCGGGGCTCAGGCGTCGCGGCGGTTCGCCACGACCAGGGCCGCCACGAGCATGCCGGCGGCGATCGCCGCGAAGTACGCCAGCGAACCCCACGGCCCGAACGGCATGGACGACGCCGCTTCCACCTCGTCACCGACCCCGACGGTGAGGAAGTGGTCGGCGTTGACGAAGGGCATCCACCGCTGGATCTCCTCGCCGACGTTCGGGATCAGGCGGACGAGGTTCTCCGCCAGTAGCGCCCACACGAGCAGCAGCGCCACCGCGCCCCCGGTCTGGCGGAGCAGGATCCCGACGGCCACGGCCAGCACCGCGGCGACCGCGAAGACCAGCCCCGCACCGAGCAGCGCGCGCCAGCGGTCGGGCGAGTCGAGGGCGAGGCTGCCGGTAGGCGCGAGCAGCACAGCCGCACCCCAGGCCCCGAACGCCGCGACCAGACCGACGACCGCGGCCACGAGTGCGACGACGGTGGCCTTGGCGAGCAGCAGCAACGTGCGGTTCGGCACAGCCTGGAACGTGGTGCGGATCGTGGAGAAGCGGTACTCGGTCGTGACCGAGACGGCGGCCATCACCAGCACGATCATCAGCCCCAACTGCACGAACGACCCGATGAGGTCGAACGGGAGCGGCCCGGCCTCGGCCGAGGACGTGCCCGCCAGCAGCGCCGTGAACCCGACGACGATCACGATCGCCAACCCGCTGCACCACCACGGTGAATGGGTGGAGAACAGCTTGATCCGTTCCGCGGCGAGGACGCTCATCGGGTCACCGCCGCGTACTCCACGTCCTGCTTCGTGATCTCCATGAACGCCTCCTCCAGCGACCCCCGGACCGTGCTGAGCTCGTGGAGCACGAGCCCGTGTGCCGCCGCCAGCTCACCGACCTGTTCGGTGGTGGCGCCCGGGACGCGCACCGCCGGCGGTGTCGCCACGTCGGTGACGGTGAGACCCGCCTCGCGCAACGCCGCGGTGAGCAGGTCGAGCCGCGGCGCGCGGACCTGGACACTCGCGCCGCCCGCGCCGTCGACGAACTGCGTCGTGGCGCCGTGGGAGATGAGGCGCCCCCGGCCGATCACGACGAGCTCGGTGGCCGTGAGCGCCATCTCCGAGAGCATGTGGCTGGAGACGAAGACGGTGCGGCCCTCCCCCGCCAGGCGCTGCATGAACTGGCGGATCCACAGGATCCCCTCCGGGTCGAGCCCGTTGACCGGCTCGTCGAACAGCAGGACCTGCGGGTCGCCGAGCAGCGCACCCGCGATGCCGAGCCGCTGCGACATCCCCAGCGAGAACGACCCGGCCCGCTTGCGCGCCACGGCCGTCAGCCCCACGGCGTCGAGCATCTCGTCGACGCGCTGGACCGGCAGGTTGTTCGACGCGGCCAGCCACGCCAGGTGCGCCCGCGCCGAGCGGTTCGGGTGCACCCACTTGGCGTCGAGCAACGCCCCGACGGTGCGCAACGGGTGCTTCAGCTCGTGGTAGTGCTTGCCTCCGATGAGGACCTCACCGGCGGTGGGCCGGTCCAGTCCCAGGATCATCCGCATCGTCGTGGACTTGCCGGAACCGTTGGGTCCCAGGAAGCCGGTGACGGTGCCCGGCCGTATGTCGAACGTCAGGTCGTCGACGGCGAGCGTCGAGCCGTAACGCTTGGTGAGACCCTTTGCCTCGATCATGGTTTCCCCCCTTTTCGGGTAGGGGAAGCACACCGCACGGTGACCGGGCGTGGAATCCGGGGGGACCCCGGGCTGTCCCTGACATCCCTGCGGGTGACGGGTGGGTCAGGGTCGGGGTGGCAGTTCCGGGCGGCGGCGGGACGGACGGGTGGACGGGTCGGGCGGTGTGGCCGCGGGGCTGCGGGTCAGCTCGTCGAGGGCCATGTCGACCGCGCGCTCCAGCTGCGGGTCGCGCCCGGCCACCCAGTCCTGGGGTGTGATCACGACCTCGACGTCGGGATCCACCCCGTGGTTCTCCACGCCCCAGGCGACGTCGTCGAACCAGAAGGAATACCGGGGTTGGGTGACGGACGTGCCGTCGACGAGGCCGTAGCGGCCGTCGATGCCGATCGCTCCGCCCCAGGTGCGCACCCCGACCACCGGGGCGATGCCCAGGCGCTTGATCGCGGCCGTGACGATGTCGCCGTCGGAGCCGGAGAACTCGTCGGCGAGCGCCACGATCGGCCCGCGCGGCGCGTCGCCGGGGTAGGTGGTGGGCTGCCGGTGACGGATCACGTCCCAGCCGATCACCTTGCGCGCCAGCTTCTCCACCACGAGCTGCGAGGTGTGGCCGCCGCTGTTGCCGCGGACGTCGAGGATCAGGCCCTCCCGCGAGGTCTCCCGGGTCAGGTCGCGGTGCAGCTGCGCCCAGCCCGGCGCCATCATGTCCGGGACGTGGAGGTAGCCCAGCCGCCCGCCCGAGCGCTCCGCCGCGAACGCGCGCCGCCCCGCGACCCAGTCCTGGTAGCGCAGCGCGACCTCGGAGCCCAGCGGCCGGACGACGACCCGGCGCACCTCACCGCCGCCGTTCCGGTCGGGCCCGGTGCGGACCGTGAGCTCCACCAGCTCGCCGGCCGTGGAGACGAGCAGCGGCGCGGGTCCGACGGCCGGGTCGACCGGCCGACCGCCGATCTCCAGGATCACGTCGCCCGCCCGGACGTCGACGCCCGGCCCGGCCAGCGGGCTGCGCGCCGCGGGGGCCGACGTCTCCGGCGGCAACACCCGCACGACGCGCCATCCGCCGTCCGGGTCGGGAGCGAGATCCGCACCGAGCAGCCCGGGCCGCCCGGAGTGGTCGCCCGCCCCGTGCCCCGACACGTAGGCGTGGGAGGTGCCGAGCTCGCCCTGCAACTCCCACAGCAGGTCGACGAGGTCGTCGTGGCTTCCCACGGCGTCGACCAGCGGCCGGTAGCGGTCCATCTCGGCCGCCCAGTCGACCCCCGCCATGTCCTCGACCCAGAAGTGGTCACGCATCAGCCGGCCGGCCTCGTCGAACATCTGGCGCCACTCGGCGGCGGGATCGACGGTGACGACGATGCGGCGTGTGTCGATGTCGAACTCGTCGGCGCCGGCGTCACCCTCGGTCGGGACGGCGGAGTCCGAACGGTCGGTGCGCAGCACCCGCAGCGCGCCGTGGTCGCGCACGACGAGCCGGGTGCCGTCACCGCTGACCGCGAAGCCCGAGACCCCGTCGGCGATGACGTCGAGCTTGCGGCGGGTGAGGTCGAACCGCTCCAGCACCGGCCGCTGGGCCTTCTCGTCGGTGCCCGCACGACCGTCACCGAGCACGCCGGACACCGGCTCGCGGTACCAGAGCAGGCAGTCCTTGGCCGCCGCCATGCCGCTGTAGCGCGCCTCGGCCACCGGGATCGGCACCACCCGGGCGCCCAGCCCGTCGACATCGACCACGACCTTGGACGGCGTGTCCTTCGCCTTCTCCCCGGTGCCGGACTTCTCGGCGGTGCCGGGTTCCTCGGCGGTGTCGGGTTTCTCGGCGGAATCGGGCTTCTCGGCGGGGTCCGCGGACGGGTCGGAGGTACCCGGCGCGGGTGGGTCCTCGGGCGCCTCGTCGGAGGCCGACACCGGCCGGCCGTCCGGGCTCGCCCCGAACGGTGACGGCGTGCGTGCCGCCAGCGGCACGAGGAACGGGCGCCACGACGCGGGGAAGGTGAGGTCGAAGGAGTGCTGGTCGTAGATGGGGTCGAAGCTGCGCAGGGACAGGAACGCCAGGTACTTGCCGTCGCGGGTGAACACGGGGTCGGAGTCGGTGAAACGCCCGTCGGTGACCGGCACGAGGGTGTCGTCGGACAGCCGGGCGATCACGATCCGGCTCAGGCCGGCGCCGACACCCTCGCACCAGGTGAGCCAGGCGCTGTCGGCCGACCAGGACAGGCCGTCGATGTCGCCGTCGGCACCCCGGGCCAGCTCACGCATCGTCCCGGCGGCGGTGTCGGCGAGATCGAGCACCAGCAACCGCCCGTCGTGCGTGGCGAGCGCGGCTGCCGAACCGTTCGGCGCCGCCTCCAGCTCCAGCACCCGGCCCAGCTCACCCGCCCCGTACCGCCGGGGCGCGTCCCCGGCGCGCGCGTCGAGCGGGGCGACGCACACGGCGTCCTCACCCTCGACGTCGTCGATCCACACCGCGCGCTCCTCCCCGAGCGGGCGCGCCAACCGCGCCCGGGCCCCCGGCTGCGCCAGCAGGGTGCGGGCCGGGCCGTCGCGGTGGGTCAACCGGTGCACGGTGCCCCGCACGACGGCGATGCTGGTGCGCCCGGTGCGGTCGGGCCTGGCCGAGGTCAGCCACTCCGCCGTCGACACGCGGGCGGGTTCCCGGGCCGTGCGTGGTCCGCCGAGGCGCACGTCCAGTCGGCGCGCCTGCTCGTCGAGCGACTCGACGAGCCACAGCTCGCCCCCCGACTCGAACACGACGCGCTCACCGTCGGTGGCGGCGTGCCGGACGTAGAACGCGGGCGCGCCCGCGCCGCCGTGATCGGTGTGACGGCGCAGACCGCCCCCGTCGAGCCCGACGGAGTACAGGTTGCCCCAGCCCTCGTGGTCGGAGAGGAACGCGATGCGGGAGCCGACGAGCATGGGCGAGGCCAGGTTGGCGTCGAGCTCGGGCAGCAGCCGCGCGAACTCGCCACTGCCGGTGGCGTCCCACCACAGCTTCCCGGCCGTGCCGCCCCGATACCGCTTCCACCAGGCCATCTCGCGCGAGACGGGGGTGGCCAGCAGTACCGCGCCACCGGCGGACGACGCCAGGTCGGACGCCGGGCCGTGGTCGAGCCGGCGCGGCGCGGTGCCGTCCACGGGGACGGCGTGGGCCCAGCTGCGCCGCGCGGAGGACTGCTCCGACGCGCTGACGGCGAGCACGTCCCCGCCGGCCGTCCAGCCCACCGTGCGGGTGAGCCCGTCACCCCAGTAGGTCAGCCGTCGGGCCCCGCCGCCGTCGAGGTCGGTGAGGAACACCTCGGGCGCGCCCTCCCGCCAGGACGTCCAGGCCACCTGCAGGCCGTCGGGGGACAGCCGCGGCCGCGCCACGGGCACGTCGTCGGCCGTGAGCCGGTAGGCGCGGCCACCCGAGAGCGGGGCGCTCCACACGTCGTCCTCGGCTGTGCAGACCAGCGAGTCGCCGTGCAGGTGTGGGTGGCGGAGGTAGCTGCGGGACATGGGTGCAGACCGTAGCGACCACCCCCGACAGCTTCGGGGGGTTCACACGAGGGTCTCACCCGGTCGGAGGCAGGATGGTCACCGTGCGGAACTCACGACGGACGACCTTCCGGGTGGCCGCGGTCGCCCTCCTGGTGGGACTGACCGGGTGCGCAGCGGGCCCGGGGACCGCCACGTCGGTGGCCGGTGGTGGCGCCGGGGAGGCCCCCGCGACCGGATCCGTGGGGGCGTCGCCTGCCCCCACCCGCACGGGCACGCCCGAGCTGTCGGTGTCCGTCGTCGCCGGGGACTTCGAGCACGTGTGGGACGTCGGGTTCCTGCCCGAGGGCCAGGTGCTGGTCACCGAGCGCGCCGGGCGGCTCACGCTGCTGTCGAGCGCGGAGCCCGGCGCCGACCGCACCCCCGTGGACGCCGACTTCGGTGACCTGCTGGCCGAGGGCGAGGGCGGCCTGTTGGGCATGGTCGTGCACCCCGACTTCGACCGGACCCGGCGGTTCACCACCTGCCAGACCCACACCGAGGGCGGCACCGCCACCGACGTCCGGTTGGTGACGTGGGAACTCGCCGCCGACGGTTCCGCGGCCACGCGGCTGCGGGACCCGCTGGTCGGCGGCCTGCCGATCAACCCCTCGGGTCGCCACTCGGGTTGCCGCCCCACGATGGCCGCGGACGGCTCGCTGCTCGTCGGCACCGGTGACACCGCGCGCGGTGCCATCCCCCAGGACCTGACGTCGCTGGGCGGCAAGGTCCTCCGCATCGACCTCGCCACCGGTGGCCCCGCCGACGGCAACCCGTTCTCCGACGCCGACAACCCCGCGCAACGGCTCGTCTGGAGCTACGGACACCGCAACGTGCAGGGGGTGGCCGTCGAGCCCGGCACCGGGAACGTCTACACCGCCGAGCACGGGCCGAGCACCGACGACGAGGTCAACCTGATCCGACCGGGCGGCAACTTCGGCTGGGACCCCTCACAGGGCGGCACGGTGGGTGGCTACGACGAGTCGGTGCCGATGACCGACCTGGAGCGCTTCCCCGACGCGGTGCCCGCCGCATGGAGTTCGGGCAGTCCCGTCGAGGCCGTGGCCGGGACGGCGTTCCTGTCGGGCCCGCAGTGGGGTGAGCTCGACGGCCGGCTGGCAGTCGCGGCGTTGCGCGGCGAGAAGCTGCTGCTGATGAACCCGGGGACCGACGGGGCGATCGCCGAGGTCGGCGTGCCCGGCCCGCTCGACGGCGAGTTCGGTCGGCTGCGCGCGGTGCGCCTGGGCCCGGACGGCGCATTGTTCGTCTCCACCTCCAACGGCGGCGACGACAAGGTGCTGCGCATCGATCCGGCCTGAGCCCCGCGGTCACACGATCGCGAAGGTCGGGCAACGAGCGGCACTCCCGTCCACCCCGTGTGGGCGGGAGTGCCGTTCGTTCGCGTGTCAGCGGGAGTAGCGGACGGCGGAACGCTCCCGCGCCTTCGCTGCCTCCACCTCCCGGTCCTTGGGCGGCGCGGCACTGACCAGCGCGTCGAGCAGATCCTGCGTGGCCACGGCCACGGCGGAGACCGCCCGCTCGAACGCCTCGGCGTTGGCCTGCGAGGGCTGGGCCGAGCCGCTGATCTTGCGCACGTACTGCAGCGCGGCGCCGAGCACCTCGCTGTGCGAGGCGGGCGGCTCGACGTTGTGCAGGGTCCGGATGTTGCGGCACATGCGCCCGATACTGGCAGCCGGGCCGGGTGAGCGCGGCCCTCAGATGACCCTCATCGACCCGTCGAGGGTGCCGTCGGCCTGCCGGCGGTTGAGGACGGCGAGGCGCGTGAAGCTGTTGTCGAAGGCGTCCTGGGTGAGGGCGCGGGCCTGGTACTCCCTGGCCAGCTGCTGCGCCCCGTCGGCGATGGTCCAGCCCGCCTCGAAGTTCAGCTCCTTGCGCGCACGGGAGAAGTCGACGCGGTAGGAGCGGGGGTCGTTGCCGGCCTCACCGGTGATCTCCAGCGTCGAGCCGGGCACGGCCTCGACCACGGCATGGGCGATCTCGGCGACCGTACGGTTGTTCTTCTCCGTACCCACGTTGAACGCCCGGGCGCGGACGACGTCGGCGGGCGCGGCGAGGCCCGCGACGACGGCTCCGGCGATGTCCTGCGCGTGCGCGAGCGGACGCCACGGGGTGCCGTCCGAGAGGACCTTCACGACGCCGGTCAGGACGGCGCGCCCGACGAGGTTGTTGAGCACGATGTCGGCCCGCAGCCGCGGGGAGAACCCGAACGCGGTGGCGTTGCGCAGCGAGAACGGGACGAAGTGCTCGTCGGCCAGGTCGGCGAGATCGCTCTCGACCCGCACCTTCGAGATCGCGTAGGGCGTGACGGGCTTCAGCGGGGCGTCCTCGTCGACGAGGTCGTCACCGGACTGCGCACCGTAGACCGAGCACGTCGAGGCGTAGGCGAAACGCTGCACGCCGGCCTCCTTCGCGAGGGTGGCGAGCCGCGTCGAGGCGTGGTGGTTGATGTCGTAGGTGATCTCCGGAGCCAGCGAGCCCAGCGGGTCGTTGGACAGCGCCGCCATGTGGACCACGGCGTCGAAGCCGGCCAGCTGCGCGACCGTCACGTCACGCAGGTCGGTCGACATCCCGGCCACGTCGGGGGTGTCGAGCGAGCCGAGGATGCAGTCGGCGAACAGGCCGCTGTCCAGCCCGGTCACCTCGTGCCCGGCAGCACCGAGGATCGGGGCCATGACGGTGCCCAGGTAGCCCTGGTGACCGGTCAGCAGAACGCGCACAGATTACTCCCAGAAGTCGGCGGTACAGGTCAGTCGACCGGCACCGATCCGGTCAGCGGTGCCACTCCGAGCACCATCTTGGACACGTGGAACGCCTCGGCGTAACGGGCGTGGCACTGCACACCTCGGATACGGGCGAGACCGCCGAACGCCTCGGCGTCGAACCAGCTGCGGTCGCGCTGCGATCCGTAGTGCTCGTGCAGCTTGGCCACCTTCTCGCGCAGCACCGGCTCGGCCAGCGGCAGGTACACCGACGGCTGACGCAGGTCGCCCTCCCACTTGAGGATCTCGTAGCCCAGCGTCAGATGGTCCCGGAAGACGGTAGGAACGAGCTCGGCGAGCGTGCGGTGGTCCTGGTGGGCGTCGTGCAAGGACGGCGCGAAGATCAGATCCGGTTCGTCGGGAACGTTGCGCAGCTCCTGCAACGCCAGCTTCGCGCGTTCCCAGCGGGTCGGCACGCGGCCGTCGGGCAGGTCCAGCACGGTGATCTCCAGCCGCGCCCCGGGACAGAACGAGGTGAGGGCGTCGCGCTCCTCCTCCTCGCGCAGCGAACCACCGCCGGTGAGTACGAGCACCGAGACCGCGAGCCCCGAATGGGCGCGGCACAGCTCCAGCAGCGACCCACCCGCGCCGATGGCGATGTCGTCGCAGTGGGCGCCGAGCAGGAGGACGCGGTCGAGACGCTCGGGCAGCAGGTTGAGCACGGTCTCAGCGCTCGAGGTGCGCGTCGTTCAGCGCGGCGATGGCGGCCTGGAGGGGGTCGCGGTCCGGTTCCTCCCAGAGCATCCACGGCCGCGTACCGCCCTGGTAGGCGGCCTCGAGCGCCGTGCGTTCCTTGACCGTGTCGGCCGGCTGCCAGAACCCGCGGTGGCGGTAGGCGAGCATCCGGCCCTCCTTCGCGAGCACCGCGCAGCCGTCCTGGATCAGGTCCGCGTTCTCGGGGAGGTAGTCGAAGATCTGCGGGCGCAGGACGAAGTAGCCGCCGTTCTCCCACAGCGGCAGCTCCTGCAACGTGGTGATCGAGGCGATGCGGCCGTCGTCGGCCACGTCGACGCAGTGGAAGGCCGACTGCGGCGGGACAGCCAGCAGCGCGCCCACGTTGTCGGAGGCGGCGAACTCGTCGATCATGTCGTTGAGCGGCATGTCCGTCAGCACGTCGGCGTAGTTGGCGAGGAACATCTCCTCGTCCTCCACCAGCGACCGCACCCGTCGCAGGCGCTCCCCGATCGGGGACTCCAGCCCGGTGTGGACGAAGGTGATCGTCCAGTCCTGGATGTCGCTGCCCAGCATCTTGACGTCACCGCCGCGGAGCACGAAGTCGTTCGACGCGGTCTCGGAGTAGTTGAGGAAGAACTCCTTGATGTGGTGGGCCCCGTAGCCCAGGCAGAGCACGAAGTCCTTGTGCCCGAAGTGCGCGTAGTAGCGCATCACGTGCCAGATCAGCGGGCGCGGGCCGACCGGGTGCATCGGCTTCGGGAGGTCCGACACCCCGTCCCGCATCCGCATGCCGAAACCACCACAGAACAGCACGACCTTCACGAGACCACCTCGAGGCTCGGGATCGGGAAAACCAGTCGCCCGCCCCATTCACGTACATAGGACAGCTGCTCGACCAGCTCGTCACGCAGGTTCCACGGCAGGACGAGCACGTAGTCGGGACGGTCGGCGGCGATGCGCTCCGGCGCGAGCACCGGGATGCGGGTGCCTGGGGTGAACCGGCCGTGCTTGTAGGGGTTGCGGTCGACCGTGTAGGCGAGCAGGTCTGGCCGGATGCCGCAGTAGTTCAGCAAGGTGTTGCCCTTGCCGGGCGCCCCGTAGCCGACGACCTTCCGCCCGGCCCGGCGCGCGTCGATCAGGAACGAGACCAGGTCGTCGCGTACGCGGGAGACGGCCTCGGCGAACCCGTCGTGACCCGCCGCGCTGTGCAGTCCCGCCGCCGCCTCCTCCGCCAGCACGCCCCGGACCCGGTCCGACGGCTCGCCGGCCACCCCGGTGGGGCGCGCCCACATGCGGATCGAGCCCCCATGGGTGTCGAGCACCTCCACGTCGACGAGGGTCAGGCCACCTGCCGCGAGCGCCCGCGCTCCGGTGAACAGCGTGTAGTACTGGAAGTGCTCGTGGTAGATCGTGTCGAACTGCGTGCGCGCCACCAGCGTCAGCAGGTGCTGCACCTCGATCGACACCCAGCCGTCGTCGGCCACCAGCGACCGCAGACCCCGGGTGAACCCGACGACGTCGGGGATGTGGGCGTAGACGTTGTTGAGGCAGACCAGGTCGGCCCCGCCGTGCTCCGCCCGCACCGCGGCGCCCGTCTCGGGGGTGAGGAACGCGGTGAGCGTCGGCACACCCTTCTCGCGGGCGGCCTCGCCGACGTTGACCGACGGTTCGATGCCCAGGCACCGGATCCCGCGCTCCACGACGTGCTGCAGCAGGTAGCCGTCGTTGCTGGCCACCTCGACCACGAACGACTCGGGCCCCAGCTCCAGCCTGCGGGCCGCGGCGTCGACGAACTGGCGCGCGTGCTCGACCCACGACGTGGAGAACGAGGAGAAGTAGGCGTACTCGGTGAACGTCTCCTCCGGCGTGATCAGCGGCGGAAGTTGGGTGAGCAGGCACCGATCGCACACCCGGACGTGCAGGGGATAGGTGAACTCGGGCACCTGCGCTGTCGCGGCGGTCAGGAACAGCTCACACGGTGGGGTCGCCCCGAGGTCGAGGAAGCTTCGCAGCTGCGTCGACCCGCAGAGCCGGCACGCGACCGTCGGGACCGTGACCGACGTACCCGCCGCAGCCACGGCGCTGCCCGTCAACACCTCGGTGCCCCCGATCGCGTCGCCTCGGTGAGTGGCCTCCACTCTGCGAACTGGCGGAAGTATTTCACGCGCGGAGCGACATCCCCTGCGGGGTCGGCCATCGCTTCACGCCGATCGGCGACGCCGACGTCCCGGACCGGTGCTCAACCCTGACCGCTCAGGCGGGCGAGCCGTTTCGGGCTCGGCCACCGCACGTCATGGGCCCACCCGAGCTTCTCGAAGATCCAGATGAGCCGCGCCGAGATGTCGATCTGGCCGGGCAGGACGCCGTGGCGTGCGCACGTCGGATCGGCGTGGTGCAGGTTGTGCCACGACTCGCCCATGGACAGGATCGCCAGCGGCCAGAAGTTGCGCGAACGGTCCCGTGTCTGGAACGGACTCGCGCCGATCATGTGGCATATCGAGTTGATCGACCATGTGACGTGGTTGGAGACCGCGAGGCGCACCAGCCCGCCCCAGAAGAACCCGGTGAGCGCACCCTCCCAGGACCAGGTGATCAGGCCGCCGAGCAGCGCCGGCAGGAGCAGGCTGACCGTGACCCAGATGCCGAACGTCCGGCTGACCCCGACGATCAGGCGGTCGGCCAGCAGGTCGGGGATGAAGCGACGGTGGTTGGTCTCGTTCTTGTCGAAGAACCAGGTCATGTGGGCGTGCAGGAAGCCGCGGGCGACGGCGGCCGGCGAGGTGCCGAACAGCCACGGCGAGTGGGGGTCGCCCTCGCGGTCGGAGAAGGCGTGGTGCCGGCGGTGGTCGGCCACCCAGTTCAGGACGTTGCCCTGCACGGCGAGCGACCCGGTGATCGCCATCGCGACACGCAACCACGGCATGGCCTTGAACGCCTTGTGCGTGAAGTGCCGGTGGAAGCCCACCGTGATGCCGAGGACGGCGACGACGTAGAACACGCCGAGCAGACCGAGATCGCTCCAGCCGACGCCCCACCCCCAGGCCAGCGGCACGGCCGCCACGAGCGCGACCATCGGCACCGCGACGAAGACGTAGATCATCACGTGCTGGACGGCCGTACGACGTCCGGAGATCACCGGGTTCGGGCCGGCGGTCAGCGGGTTCGACCCGGCCTCGGTGGCGATGGTGGACATCGATCTCCTTGATGATCGGCACTGTCGGGCCGACAGTCCGTCGGCTCCCTCCTCGGAGGGTAGGTGAAGGTCCCGTGACGCACAGGCTGTCGACGGGGAACTTCCTGCGAACCGGGGCCGCCACCCTCCTGGCCGAAGACCGTTGTCGCTGCATGTCAAGATGGAGGCCTGTCCGCCGTGGTGTAAAGGCAGCACCTCAGATTTTGGTTCTGATGGTTCAGGTTCGAATCCTGGCGGCGGAGCGCCTGCCGCACAGCCGCGGCCCGTCACGGGGCTCCGATCCACCTGGGGATGTCGATGTTGACGGGCAGTGCGTCCACCGTCACCGGCGATCCCGTCCGGTCGGCCCCTTCGGATGCGGCGAGCCTGAGCGTACGGCCGCGGCGGGTCCGCGGTCGCGGACCCGCCCCGGCGGGGTCTCCGGGGGCCGCGCGGGTGTGCGCGGCGCCGGGTTCGTTCAGCGACCGTTCGGTCGCGGCTGCGTCGGTGCGGGCGGTCGCCCGTTACCCGTGCACGTCATGTCGTTCCCCTGTTCTTGTCCGACTCCGCCTCAGCGACTCTGCTTCGGCGACCGTGCTCCATCTACTGCGCTCCATCTACTGCGCTCCGTCTACTGTGCTCCATCGACTGTGCCATCGATGGGTCGACCTCACTCGAGGCCGGCGTCCAGCGTGATCGTGGTGCCGGTCAGCGCCTTGCTGACGGGGCAACCGTCCTTCGCCGCCTGAGCGGCCTTCTCGAAACCGGCGGCGTCGAGACCCTCGACCTCACCGCGGACCGTGAGCGCGATGCCGGTGATGGCGAAGCCACCCTTCGGGTCCGGGCCGAGCGTGACATCAGCCTTCACGTCGAGGGACTGCGGGGTGCCCCCGGCTTCGGCGATGAGCGCCGAGAACTGCATGGCGTAGCAGGAGGAGTGCGCGGCGGCGATGAGCTCTTCGGGGCTGGTGGTACCGCCGGCCTCGTCCGCCGCCCGCTTCGGGAAGCTGACCTCGTAGGTTCCGACCTTGCTGCTCGAGAGCTCGACCTGGCCGGAGCCCTGCTCGAGGGTGCCGTTCCAGGCGGTGCGGGCGGTGCGGGTGGGCATGAAGCCTCCAGGCGTGTCACAACGGTTCGTCGTCGACGACAACCTGACCGTCGCCACGGGCATTCGACGCATGACATACGAAGAGGCGACCGGTAGGTGAGCGACGACGAGCGGCCGACCCCATGCGGCGGGGTCAGCGCACGTGCACCGTGTCGTCGACCGCGAGGAAGTCGTGGAAGGCGGACGCGTCCGCTCCGGCCAGCCGCACGCATCCGGCCGACGGTGTCTGCAGGTTGCCCTCGTGGAAGGCGATCGCGCCCTCGGCGAAGAACACGGCGAACGGCATCGGCGCGCCGTTGAACTCCGCGCTGCGGTGGTGCTTGTTCTTCCATTCCACCCTGAAGTCGCCCCGGGGCGTCTCGTGGCCCGGGCCACCGGAGCTGATCGGCAGCGGGCCGCGGACGACCCGCCCGGCGTCGATCAGCCAGGCCTGCCGGGCGTCGAGGTCGACACACGCCCGCGCGGCGGCGGTGCAGGGCGTACCGGCGACCGGCCGGGGCCCGTCGCGGGTGCCGGAGCGGCGGGCGGCGCCTGGGCCTGCGCGACACCCGTCGACGCAAGGATGGCGAGACCGATCAGTCCGGCGGCGGACGCCGAGCGCATCCGGGGTCGTGACGGCGTGCTGTGCGTGCCCATGCTGAGGTCCTGTCCACCTGCGGATCTGTCGCCACCGACGGCCGAACGGACACCCGGAGCGGCTCGGCCGGGTCAACGAGCCGCCCCCGGACGGTTACGGGGGAACACCCGTCGCGGGCACGGCGGCCGCCGGACCCCGTACGCTTCCCGCGTCCCAGCGCGCCATCGAACCAGGGAGTGGGCATGCCCGACCGTCACGGGCCAGGCCAGGACGTGACCGGACGGTCCGACCTCTCCGCGTCCGACCCTCCCGCGCCCGACCCGGCTGTCTCCGCGATCGTGCTGGCCGCCGGGGCCGGTACGCGGATGCGCTCGGCCGTGCCGAAGGTCCTGCATCCCGTCGGGGGTCGCACTCTGCTCGGGCACGCCGTGCACGCCGTCGCCGAGCTGTCTCCGGAGCACCTCGTCGTCGTCGTCGGGCACGGCCGTGAGGTGGTGGTCGAGTCCGTCGTCGCCCTCGCCGAGGAACTCGCCCGTCCCGTGTCGACGACGGTGCAGGAGCAGCGGCTGGGTACCGGACACGCGGTGCGCTGCGGGCTCGACGCGCTGCCCGACGGGCTCACCGGGCCGGTGCTGGTCACCTACGGCGACGTGCCCCTGCTGCGGTCCGACACGCTTCGCGCCCTGCTCAGCGGGCACGCGGGCGCGGCGCTGACCCTGCTCACCACGGAGCTCGACACACCCACGGGGTACGGCCGGGTGCTGCGCGACTCCGCCGGCGCGGTCGTGCGCATCGTCGAGGAGGCCGACGCCTCACCCGAGCAACGGGCGGTGCGCGAGGTCAACTCCGGCGTCTACGTCTTCGACGGCGCGTTCCTCGCCGCGGCGCTCGGGCGGCTGCGCGCCGGAAACAGCCAGGGCGAGCTGTACCTCACCGACCTGGTCGAGATCGCCCGCCGCGACGGCGCCGCGGTGCACGACGTGCGGTGCGACGACTCCTGGCAGGTCTGCGGCGTCAACGACCGCGTACAGCTCGCGGACGTCGCGGCGGAGCTCAACCGCAGGCTCCTGCGGGAATGGATGCTGGCGGGCGTCACGGTCGTCGATCCGGCCACGACCTGGGTGGACGTCCAGGTACGCCTCGAACCCGACGTCGTGCTGCACCCCGGCACCCAGCTGCACGGGGTCACGACGGTCGCGCGCGGCGCCCGGATCGGTCCGGACACCACACTCACCGCCTGCGAGATCGGTGCCGGTGCCACCGTCGTGCGCACCCACGGCAGCGACTCCGTGGTCGGGGTCGGTGCCTCGGTCGGCCCGTTCGCCTACCTGAGGCCCGGCACCCGCCTCGGCGAGCACGGCAAGATCGGCACGTTCGTCGAGGTGAAGAACGCCGACATCGGCGCCGGCACGAAGGTCCCGCACCTCACGTACGTGGGCGACGCCACGATCGGTGAGTACAGCAACATCGGCGCGTCGTCGGTCTTCGTCAACTACGACGGGGTGCGCAAGCAGCGCACGGTCGTCGGTTCCCACGTCAAGACCGGCTCGGACACGATGTTCATCGCGCCTGTCCGGGTCGGCGACGGCGCCTACACGGGCGCGGGAACCGTGCTCCGCACCGACGTACCGCCGGGGGCACTGGCCGTGTCGGCGGGGTCACAGCGGATCATCGCGGGCTGGGTCGAGAAGAACCGGCCCGGCACCCCGGCCGCGCAGGCGGCCGCGCGGAGCATCAGCGACCAGCAGGACCCAGACCAGCAGGACCCAGACCAGCGGAACACCATCGAGCGGGACCCGGACGAGCGGGACCCGGACGAGCGGGACACGGACGAGCGGGACACGGCCGCGGCGGCAGCGGACCCGGCGAACAACGGCCATGGAGGCACAAGGTGAGCGCGATGTCGGCGACCCCGAAGAAGAACCTGATGCTGTTCTCCGGCCGGGCACAGCAGGTCGCGAAGCACCTCGACGTCACGATCACGCCCCAGTCGGCGTACAACTTCGCGAACGGCGAGATCTTCGTGCGGTTCGAGGAGTCGGTGCGCGGTTGCGACGCCTTCGTGCTGCAGTCGCACTCGGCGCCGATCAACGACCAGATCATGGAACACCTGATCATGGTCGACGCGCTGAAGCGGGCCTCGGCCAAGCGCATCACCGTGGTCATGCCGTTCTGGGGATACGCACGCCAGGACAAGAAGCACCGCGGACGTGAACCGATCTCCGCGCGGCTCGTCGCCGACATGTTCAAGGTGGCCGGCGCCGACCGGATCATGACCGTCGACCTGCACACCTCGCAGATCCAGGGCTTCTTCGACGGCCCGGTCGACCACCTCTTCGCGCTCCCGGTGCTCGCCGAGCACATCAAGCGCACCTACGCCACCGACAACGAGCTCGCCGTCGTCTCCCCCGACTCCGGACGTGTCCGGCTCGCCGAGCGCTGGGCCGAGACCCTCGGCGGCACGCCGCTGGCGTTCATCCACAAGACCCGTGATCCCCTCAAGCCCAACGAGGCGAAGGCCAACCGGGTCGTGGGCGAGATCGACGGACGGCTCTGCGTCGTCATCGACGACATGATCGACACCGGCGGCACTGTGGCCAAGGCCGTGCAGGCGCTGCTGGCCGAGGGGGCCAAGGACGTGATCGTGGCGGCGACGCACGGGGTGCTGTCGGGCGAGGCCACCGAGCGGCTCGCCAACTGCGGCGCGCGCGAGGTGATCTTCACCGACACCCTGCCGATCCCCGACGAGAAGCGGTTCCCCGCCATGTCGGTGCTGTCGATCGCCCCGCTGCTGGCCCAGGCGATCCACGCCGTGTTCGTCGACGGCTCCGTCACCAGCCTGTTCGACGGCATCGCCTGACCCGCGAGTCGGGGTTTCCGAGCGCGCGAGTCGGGGTCTGCGAGCGCGCGAGTCGGGGTTTCCGTGCCCGACCCGGGCGGGGGGTACCGCCGACCGGTCGCGTATCGTCCACGCCAGTTCCGCGGCGAGGGCGGGTGTCCTTCTAGCCCACCGTTATCGACGCAGCTCCGGCCCCGCCGGTCTGCCTCGCCGCGCGTCCACACACGCAGCATCGAGGAGAAAAATCGTGGCCGAGGCCCGTATCGACGCCGAGACCCGCACGGAGTTCGGCAAGGGCGCAGCCCGCCGCACCCGTCGTGCCGGAAAGATCCCCGCCGTGCTCTACGGGCACGGCACCGACCCGCAGCACCTCGCGCTGCCGTCGCTGGAGTTCGCGCGGGTCATCCGCGAGCAGGGCCGCAACGCCGTGCTGACCCTCGACATCAGCGGGACCCCGCAGCTCGCGCTGACAAAGACCGTGGTCACCCACCCGATCCGCCCGTACATCGAGCACGTCGACCTGCTGGTCATCCGCCGCGGCGAGAAGGTCGTCGTCGAGGTTGCTCTGGTCGTCACGGGCGACGCCGCTCCCGGCACGCTGGTCACCCAGGAGCTCAACACCCTCGAGATCGAGGCGGACGTCTCCAACATCCCCGAGCAGATCGAGGTCTCCGTCGAGGGACTGGTGATCGGCACGCAGGTGCAGGCCTCTGAGGTGACGCTGCCCGAGGGCAGCACGTTGCGCGGCGAGCCCGAGATCCTGGTCGTCAACGTCGTCGCCGCGCCGACCGAGGCGGACCTGGAGGCGACCATGGACGGCGCAGGTATCGTAGCGGACGCACCGCAGACCGAGTCCCCGGACAGCTGAGAGGTGACACCCGCCCTCGTCGTCGGGCTCGGCAACCCCGGCCCGGACTACTCCGACACCCGGCACAACGTCGGGTTCGGCGTGGTCGAGCTGCTGGCCGGGCGGGCAGGTGGCCGGTTCTCGAAACACCGGACCAACGCCGACGTCCTCGAGGGCCGGCTCGCCGGACGTCGCGTCGTGCTCGCGAAACCGCGCACGTACATGAACGTCTCCGGTGGGTCGGTCGTCGGCCTGGCGAAGTACTTCTCCGTCCCGGCGGAGGACGTCCTGGTGGTCCACGACGACCTCGACCTCGCCTTCGGCGTCATCCGGCTCAAGCGCGGCGGGGGCGAGGGTGGCCACAACGGGCTGCGGTCGATCAGCTCGTCGATCGGGACGCGCGACTACCTGCGCGTCCGGTTCGGCATCGGCCGCCCGCCCGGCCGTCAGGACCCGGCCGACTTCGTGCTCAAGCGGTTCTCCGGCGCCGAGCGCAAGGAGCTGGAGCTCGCGCTCGACCTGGCCGCGGACGCCGCGGAGGCCCTTCTCGCGGACGGTCTGGAACCGGCCCAGAACCGCTTCCACGCGCTGTCGGGCTGAACCGGCGGAGGGCGGGGAGTGGGGGGTCAGACGCGTGTCCGGAGCAGGTCGGCCGTCGCGGAGCGGCGGAGCTTGCCCGACGGGGTCTTCGGGAGCGTGCCCGGGCCCAGCACGACGACCTCGGCCGGACGCACCCCCACCTCCTTCACGACCCGGCTCGTGACGTCCTTGCGGATGACCGCCTCCGCGGACGGGTCTCCCGCCCTGCGCGACTCGACGGCGACCAGGAACGACTCACGGTGCCGGCCGCCGTCGTGCCCGGCCGGCAGCCGTACCGCCACGGCGTTGCCCGCGCGGACGTCAGCGGCCGCGGTGGCGGCCCGCTCGATGTCGGTGGGGTAGATGTTGCGGCCACCCATGATGATCACGTCCTTGCGCCGGCCGCACACCACCACCTGGCCCTCGGCGAGATAGCCTTCGTCGCCGGTGTCGAGCCAACCGTCGGCGTCCTGGGCCGCGACGGGGCCGCCGACCGTGAGGTAGCCGAGGGTGACCGAGGGGCCGCGCAGCTGCAGCACCCCGACCTCGCGCTCGCCGAGCACCGCGCCGTCGTCGGCGACCACGCGTACCTCGATGCCGGGCAGCGGCGGGCCGAGCTTCGGGAACCGGCGCGCCGGTCCGTCGGTGGCCGGGACGGCGCGGCGGTGGGACTCGAGCCCGTCGGCGTCGATGTGATCGACCTCCAGGCCGGTGTCGAGCGGCGCGAACGCGACGCCCAGCACGGTCTCCGCCATGCCGTATGCCGCGAGCACCGACTCCGGACGCAGGCCGAACCGCTCGCCCGCGCGCGTGAACGCGGCGACAGCGTCGGGGTCGATCGGTTCGGCGCCGTTGAGGGCGAGCCTCAGCGACGACAGGTCCAGCGGGCCGTCGGCGCGCGCGAGCTGGCGGGCGAGCACCGCGTAGGCGAAGTTCGGCGCGGCGGTGACCGTGCCGTGGTGGGTCGAGATCAGCTCGGCCCACACCAGCGGGCGCGCCAGGAAGTCGACGGGCGTGACGGTCACCAGGTCCAGACCGACGACCATCGGCGCCGTCAGGAACCCCACCATCCCCATGTCGTGGAACAGCGGCAGCCACGACACCATCACGTCGTTCTCCACGTCGAGTGCCGCGGCCCGCACCATCGCGGTGATGTTGGCGTGCAGGTTGCCGTGGGTGATCCGGACGGCCTTCGGCTCGGCCGTGGAACCGCTGGTCAGCTGGAGCAGTGCGGTGTCGCCCTCGCCGGCGACGTCCGCGTCGGGCGTCATCGGGGGCCCGTCCAGGGACTCGATCGCCCGGAACGCGATACCGCGCTCGGCGAGGACCGGGGCGAGCGCGTCGAACGGGGGGCCGAGCAGCACCAGCGACGCGTCGATCATGCGCAGGACCGAGAACGTGTCCTCCGCCCAGGCCGCGAGGTCGGTGCGGGCGGTGGGCTGGTGGAGCATCGTGACGCTGCCGCCGGTGAGCCACACCGCCTGCGATGCGGGTGCGATCGAGGCCGGCTCGCCTGCGAGCACGCCGACAGCCGCACCGCGCGTCAGACCCGGACCGGCGCCTGGTCCGGCGAGCAGGGCACCGGCCATGCTCCGAGCCGTGGCGTGGACCTCGCCCCACGGGCGGCGGACCGGGTCCTGCGCACCGGTCACCATGGCGCGGGGCGAGCTGACTGCGGAGTCCAACAGCATCGTCAGGAAGCGGGACATGGTCGCGGAGCCTACGGCCCGCGGGCGCGGCGAGGACGAACAGAACACGAGCACACCGCCGCGGTCCCCGACGATCGTGCGGGCCCACTGCCGATCATGAGGTCCGGCGTACGATCCACGGTTGTGCCGAACCCGCGTGCGAAGACCCTGGACGAACTCCCCACCGCCGTCGCGTCGGTACTGGACGCGGCGCGGGCCGATCTCGAACGGCTGGTGCGCATCCCCAGCATCTGGGCCGATCCCGCGCATGCCGACGACACGCGGGCCTGCGCCGAGGCGGTGGCCGAGCTGGCCCGTGACGCGGGGGCCGCGGACGTCGCGATCCTGGTCGCCGAGGGTGGCGCGCCCGCGGTCGTCGCACACTTCCCGGCCGCCGGGTCGGCGCCCGACCCCGCCGCCGGCCCCTGCGCACCGACGGTGCTGCTCTACGCCCACCACGACGTGCAGCCCACCGGTGGTGACGAGCACTGGACGAGCCCGCCGTTCGAGCCCACCGAGCGCGACGGCCGGCTCTACGGGCGCGGCGCAGCCGACGACAAGGCCGGCGTGATGACCCACCTCGCCGTGCTGCGCGCCTACGGCGGCCGCCCGCCCGTCGGGGTGACGCTGTTCGTCGAGGGCGAGGAGGAGTCCGGTTCCCCCACCCTCACCGCGCTGCTGCGCGAGCACCGTGACCTGCTGGCGTCCGACGTCATCGTGATCGCCGACTCGGCCAACCCGGCAGTCGACGTCCCGGCGTTGACGACGAGCCTGCGCGGGCTGGTCGACGTCGTCGTCGAGGTCGCGATGCTGGAGCGGCCGGTGCATTCGGGTGTGTACGGCGGCCCGGTCGGCGACGCGCTCACCGCGCTGTGCCGCACCCTCGCCACGCTGCACGACGAGTCCGGTGACGTCGCTGTCGCGGGGCTCCTGCACGGCACGTCGGACGCGCCGGACGTCGACGAGCCCACGTTCCGTTCCGACGTCGGCCTGCTCGACGGCGTGGAGCTGATCGGCAGCGGCAGCATCCCGGAGCGGGCCTGGCACCGCCCGGCCGTCGCCGTGCTGGGGATCGACGCCCCGCGCGTCGCCGAGGCGTCCAACGTGCTCGTCCCCCGGGCACGGGCGATGGTCAGCCTGCGGCTGGCACCCGGTGACGACGCCGGGAAGGCCCTGAGCGCACTGACCGAGCACCTGGAGCGGCACGTCCCGTGGGGCGCCCAGGTGAGTGTCGTCGCGGGTACGGGCGTGGCCGAGCCCTTCGGACTCACCACCACCGGCTCCGCCTACGACGCCGCGCGCCGCGCGTTCTCCGCGGCCTACGGGAACGAGGTGGTCGAGACCGGGATCGGGGGCTCGATCCCGTTCATCGCCGAGTTCGCGCGGACGTTCCCGGGGGCCGCGGTGCTCGTCACCGGCGTCGGTGACCCGGCGAGCCGGTGGCACGGCATCGACGAGAGCGTGCACCTGGAGATGTTCGGCCGCGGAGTCCTCGCCGAGGCGATGCTGCTCGCCGAGCTCGCGCGCTGAGGCCTGACACACCCGAACACGCTTGCCCGGACGGGGATCGAGGGCCACCCTGAGCGCCGTGATCCACGCACGCGGACTCGCCCGCACCTTCAAGACCCGCCGTGGAACGGTCGAGGCGGTGACCGGCGTCGACATCGATGTGTCCGCCGGCGAGCTGGTCGGGTTCCTCGGTCCGAACGGCGCCGGCAAGTCCACCACGCTGCGCATGCTGACGACGCTGATCGTCCCGACCGCGGGCACCGCCACCGTGGCCGGCCACGACCTGCTCACCGACGCTGCCGGTATCCGTCGCCAGATCGGTTACGTCGGGCAGAGCGGCGGGGCCGGCCCCGACTGCATCGTGGCCGACGAGCTGGTCCTCCAGGGCCGCTTCTATGGCCTGACGTCGGCGCGGGCCCGCACGCGCGCCACCGAGCTGATCGAACAGCTCGACCTCGTCGGCACCGAGAACCGGGTCGTCAACACACTCTCCGGCGGCCAGCGTCGTCGCCTCGACATCGCCATGGGCCTCATGCACCTGCCCACGCTGATGTTCCTCGACGAGCCCTCCACCGGCCTGGACCCGCAGAGCCGCGCCAACCTCTGGGACCACATCCGCTCGCTGCACGCCGAGCACGGCACCACGCTGTTCCTCACCACCCACTACCTCGACGAGGCCGACGCCCTCTGCGACCGCATCCTGGTGATCGACACCGGCAGGATCGTCGCGGAGGGCACCCCCGACGAGCTCAAGCGCCGCGTCTCGGGCGACCTCGTGCTGGTCGGCGCCGGCGAGCCCGCCCGGGTCGCCGAGCTGGCCGCGCACCTGCCCGGCAGCAGCGATGTCGTCGTCGACGGCGCCGGCGTCCGTTTCCGGGTGCCGGACGGCGCGAAGGTGCTCCCGGCACTGATGCGTGAGCTGGACGCCGCCGACATCGCGATGACCTCCGTCGAGGTACGACGCCCCAGCCTCGACGACGTGTTCCTCGCCGTCACCGGCCGGACGCTGCGGGACGCCGAGACCCCGACCACTCCCGAACCCGCCACGGCAGGAGCCTCACGATGACCACCGCGGCGCGTCGGGGCCCGGAGGCGATGACATGAGCGTCCTGACCGACACCTGGCTGATCTTCCAGCGGTCCATGAGGCAGTCGCTGCGCAACCCGTTCTGGGTGATCATCGGCATCGTCCAGCCGTTCCTCTACCTGGCGTTGTTCGGCCCGTTGCTGATCCCGATCGTCCAGAGCACGCCCGGTTTCCCGCCCGGGGACGCCTGGCAGGTGCTCGTCCCGGCGTTGCTCGTGCAGCTCGGGCTGTTCGGCGGGCTGTTCGTGGGGTTCGCCATCCTCGCCGAGTTCCGGGCGGGGGTGATCGAGCGGATGCGCGTGACACCCGTGAGCCGCGTCGCCCTGCTGCTCGGCCGGGCGCTCAAGGACACCGTCGTGCTGCTGATCCAGGCCGTGCTGCTCACGGTGCTCGCCGTGCCGTTCGGCCTGCGCGCGCCCATCGGGGGAGTCCTCGTCGGTCTGGTCCTGGTCGCCGTGCTCGGCTTCGCGATGGCGTGCGCGTCCTACGCCCTCGCGATGCAGGTGAAGAGCGAGGAGGCGTTCCTGCCGATCGTGCAGGCCGTCTTCCTGCCCGTGTTGCTGCTCTCCGGGATCCTGTTGCCGCTGTCGCTCGCGCCGTTGTGGCTGTTCAACCTCTCGCGGGTCAACCCGTTCGTCTACGTCGTCGATGCCACGCGGGCGGTCTTCCTGGGCGACCTCGCCTCGACGACCGCGCTGGTGGGCATCGCGGTGGCGCTGGTCCTCGCGGTCGTCACGGTGTTCTGGGGGGTGCGCACGTTCCAGCGCGAGAGCGCCTGACGACCCGCCCACCACCCCCGCGAGTCGGGCTCTGCGTGCGCGCGAGTCGGGCCCCGCATGCGCTGCGTCAGGTGTCCGGGCCGGACCTGGCCCGTCGCCTGCGCTCGGCGGCGACACCGTCACGGCCCGGGTCAGGACTCGGCGAGTTCCGCGGCGCCCAGCCACTGCAGCTCGACGGCCGCGACCTCCGCCTGTACCTGGGTCAGCTCCGCGTCGAGGGCGTGGAGCCGGGGTGGGTCGGTCGCGGCGTCGGCGAGCAGCTCGTGCAACTGCTTCTCCCGCTTCGTCAGTGTCGACATCCGCCGTTCCAGCCGGGACGCCTCCTTCTGCGCGGCGCGCTGCTCGGCCGCACCGGTGGCCGCCCTGGGCCGTGCGGGAGCAGCGGACCCGCCGGACAGACCGGTCGTCTGCGTGTGGCCACCCGCGACGGAGTCGGCGCGGCGCCGCAGGTACTCCTCGATCCCGCCGGGCAGGTGTGTGATCTTCCCGTCGCCGAACAGCGCGACGACGGTGTCGCACGCCCGCTCGACCAGGTACCGGTCGTGGCTCACGACGATCAGCGTGCCCGGCCAGCCGTCGAGCAGGTCCTCCAGGTTGGCGAGCGTGTCGACGTCCAGGTCGTTGGTGGGCTCGTCGAGCATCAGCACGTTCGGCTCGGCCATCAGCAGCCGCGTCAGCTGCAGCCGCCGCTTCTCGCCGCCGGAGAGCTGCCCGACGGGCGTCCACTGGCGGGCGGGCGGGAACCCGAGCCGCTCCAGCACCGACGACGCCGTCATCTCCTGCTTGCCGAGCCGCACGTACTTGGCGACGATCTCGGTCGCCTCCAGCACCCGCATGTCCTTGGGCAGGTCGACGAGCTCCTGGCTGAGCTCGGCCAGTTGGACGGTGGTGCCCTGGATGCGCCGCCCGGCGTCGAGGGGCCGTTCCCCGGTGAGCGAGCGCAGCAGCGTCGTCTTGCCCGAGCCGTTGACCCCGACGATCCCGACCCGGTCGCCGGGCCCGAGCCGCCACGTCACGTCGTCGAGCAGCACGCGCTCGCCGATGCGCACGGTCGCATCCTCCAGTTCCAGCACGGTCCTGCCGAGCCGGTTGGTGGCGAACCCGAGCAGCTCCACGGCGTTGCGCGGCGGCGGGACGTCGGCGATGAGCGCCTCCGCGGCCTCGATCCGGAACCGCGGTTTCGACGTCCGCGCGGGCGCACCCCGGCGCAGCCACGCAAGCTCCTTGCGGGCCATGTTCTGGCGGCGCGCCTCTGCGGAGTCGGCCTGGCGGGAGCGTTCGGCGCGGGCGTAGACCCAGTCAGCGTAGCCGCCGAGGTAGCTCTCGACGCGCCCGCCCGAGACCTCCCACGTCCGCGTGCAGACCGCGTCGAGGAACCACCGGTCGTGCGTGACGACCACGACGCCGCACCGCATCGCCAGCAGGTGCCCGGCGAGCCAGCCGATGCCTTCGACGTCGAGATGGTTGGTGGGCTCGTCGAGCACGACCAGATCGGGGTCGCCGACGAGGGCGGCCGCGAGCGCCACCCGCCGCTTCTCGCCGCCGGACAGGCCCGTGACGGTCCGGTCGAGGTCGGCGATGCCGAGCCCGTCGAGCACGTCCCGCACCTTCGAGTCCGACGCCCACTCGTGCTCCGCGACGCCCTCCCATGCGGCGAGCACGACGTCCCGGACGCGCGCGCCCGTCGGGAGCTTGTCGCCCTGGGCGAGGTGGGCGAGCCGCAGGTGACCCACGCGGCTGACGCGCCCGCCGTCGACCGGACGGTCACCGGTGATGATGTCGAGCAACGTCGACTTGCCGCCCCCGTTGAGCCCGACGACCCCCACCCGCTCCCCGCGCTCCACGCCGAGCGACACGGCATCCAGCAGGACGCGCGACGCGTCGCCGGGGACGTGGGCGGTGACGGCTTCGAGGTTGACGAGGTTCTGGGCCGATCCCTTCTGCCCCGATCCTTTCTGGGCCGATCCTTTCTGGGCCGATCCTTTCTGGGCCGATCCGCGCGCGGCCATCAGCCACGCACCGGCGGCCACGAGGTGGGCGGGCCCGACGGGGTGCCCGGTGGTTCGTGCTGGTCGACGACCCGTGCGCCCGGTACCGGCCCGTGCGCGACGCGGACCGTGCGGCACACGCCGAGGCCCGCGAGCTCCGTGGCGACGTCGATCGCGGACTCCGCACTCGCGCACAGGAACGCGCATGTCGGCCCCGAGCCCGACACGAGCCCCGCGAGCGCCCCCGCGTCGACGCCCGCGCGCAGCGTCCGGCGCAGGTCGGGCGCCATGCTGACGGCAGCAGCCTGCAGGTCGTTGCCGAGTGACAACGCGAGCTGGCGCGGGTCACCGCCCGCGATGGCCTCGAGCACCGGCTCGACGGGCCGCGCGATCGGTTCGGCGCCTGCGCGGAGGCGGTCGAGCTCGCGGAACACGCTCGGCGTCGACAGGCCACCACGGTGCAACGCGATCACCCAATGCTGCGCGTGCCGGGAGAGCACGGGCACGATCTGCTCACCGCGCCCGGTGCCCAGCGCCGTACCGCCGTGCAGCGCGAACGTGACGTCGCTGCCCAGCTCGGCGGCCATGACCGACAGCTCGTCACGGGAGAGGTCGAGCTTCCACAGCGCCGAGAGCCCGACGAGCGCCGCAGCCGCGTCGGCGCTGCCGCCCGCCATGCCACCGGAGACCGGGATGGTCTTGCGCAGCATCAACCGGACGTCGGGGTCGCGGTCGGTCCGCTCGGCGAGTTGCAGCACCGCGCGCCAGGCGAGGTTGGTCTCGTCGGTGGGCACGTCCGAGACACCCTCACCGTGCACGTCGATGCCCGGGTCGTCACTCACCGCGACCGACAACTCGTCGAAGAGGCTGATCGCGTGGAACACGGTGACAAGGTCGTGGTAGCCGTCGTCACGGAGTGGGCCCACGGCCAGATGAAGGTTGATCTTGGCGGGTACCCGCACGGTCACGGGGGGTTGAACGGCGGCCAGCACTCGACAACCCTACGTGCGCCCGTCCCGACGGCGCCGGGGGACGCCGACTCACGCACGTCGAGACCCCGACTCGCGCGCACGGAAACCCCGACTCGCGGGTCAGGGGCGGGCGGCGGCGAGGCGGGCGAAGTCGGTGATGCCGAGCCGTTCGGCGCGTTGCAGCGGCTCGATGCCCGCCGCGCGGAGGGCTCCCTCTGCGGCCACGGGAGAGCCCGCCCAGCCGGCCAGCGCCGAGCGCAGGGCTTTCCGACGCTGCGCGAACGCGGCGTCGATCAGGCGGAAGACCTCGACGCGGTCACCGGGCGGGGGCTCGCGGCGGTCGAAGGCGAGCAGGCCCGAGTCGACGCCCGGCACCGGCCAGAAGACCGCCCGCGGCACCGGCCCGGCCCTGCGCGCCGAGGCGAACCAGGCCAGCTTGGCGCTCGGCACCCCGTACGTCCTGCTCCCCGGCTCTGCCGCGAGCCGCTCGGCCACCTCCGCCTGCACCATCACCAGCCCGCGCCGCAGACCGGGCAGCTCGGCGAGCAGGTGCAGCACGACGGGTACCCCGACGTTGTAGGGCAGGTTCGCCACGATCGCCGTCGGCGCGGGTCCGGGCAGGTCCGCGGCCCGGACGCGCAGGGCGTCCGCCGTGGTGACGGTCAGTCGTGCGGCCAGCGTCGGGGCCCGCTCGGCGGCGGTGGCCGGGAGCCGATCGGCGAGCACCGGGTCGATCTCCACCGCGTGTACGGCGGCGACGGCCGGCAGCAGCGCGAGGGTGAGCGAGCCGAGGCCCGGGCCGACCTCCACCACCACGTCGTCCGGCTTCAGCTCCGCGGCCCGGACGATGCGGCGCACGGTGTTGGGATCGTGCACGAAGTTCTGCCCGAGTCGCTTGGTGGGCCGCAGACCCAGCTCGGCTGCGAGCCCCCGCACCTCGGCGGGTCCCAGCAGGCGCGAGAGATCACCCGTCACCCCGGAAGGGTGCACCGTGCCGCGGGTCCGCCGGTCATCGGGGCAGGCCGAGCTTCTTGGCACAGCCGGGCCAGGCGCCGTAGCCGCCACGGTCGTCGCGCACCTTGGACGCCACCGCGATCTGTCCCTCGCGGCTGGCCTGATGCGGCAGGGAGGCGTAATCGGTGCCGCCGTAGGCGCGCCAGGTGCCGGTGTCGAACTGCAGGCCGCCGTAGTAGCCGTTGCCGGTGTTGATCGCCCAGTTCCCGGTGGCCTCGCACTGGGCGAGGCGGTCCCAGACGCTGCCGTCGTCGACCGCGGGCGCGTCGGAGCCGCCTCCGTACTCCGGCTTCTCCTCGTCGGACTCCGGAGCCTTCTCCGGCTCCTTCTCCACGCCCGTACCGACCTTGACGATCCTCGGCCTCGGCGGCGTGCTGCTGCCGGCCCGGACCTGCTCGCGCCGGACTTCCTCACCGTTCTGCACCCAGACGCGCATGATCGCGGTCCGCTCGCCGGGCCTGCCCTTCTCGACGACGACCTTCTTCCCCCGTGGCATCTCGGGATCCTCGACGATCTGCTCGGGCGGGGCGATCGGACGGATCTCCACCACGTCGCCGACGCCGTTGCGGACCACCTGGACGGACATGCCTTCGGTGAGTGCCGTGCCGCCCGCGGGGACGGAGATGTCGTCGATCCCCAGCTCGATGTCCTGCTCGGCCAGCAGCGCCGCCACGGTTCCCGCCGTGGACGTCAGCGCGACGGGCACCCCGGTGCCGTCGGTGAGCGAGACGTCGCGAGGGACGCGCAGCTCCAGGGCCATGCCTGCCAGCGGGATCGCCGAGTTCGGGGCCACGGACATCTGGATCGGGGCGGCGTCGACGCCCAGTCCGGCGAGGGCGTCGCCGACGTACGCGGCGGTCGTCCAGACCTCCCGCTCGGATGCGCCCTCCATGAGGGTCAGCTTGCGTGCTCGGCTGACGATGATGTGGTCGCCGTCGGCGACGTCGGTGGACAGCGCGGGCTCCACGCGGTCCTGCGCCGTGGGGAGCATGCCGGTGGCCGCGAGCGCCGACGCGACGTCGGCCGCGTAGGTGTGCAGCGTGCGGTCGCGCCCGTCGACGGTCACGGTGACGGTCTTGTCCATCGCGACGGCGGTGGCCCCACCACCCACCAGGGCGAGCAGGACCGCGAGCACCGCGGCGCGCACCAGCGTGCGACCCCTCGCCGATCCGGTCGCGATGTGGCGGGAGCGGGCGGGCACGGGCTCGGGGGCACGCGCTGCCGGTGCGACGACCGGCGTCGCGATCGCGACGATGGCGATGGGCTCGGTGTGCGACTCCGGAACGATCTCGACCGGCGCGGTGACAGGCTCGTCGACCCGGTCGGCGGCGGCGAACAGGTCTCCGGCCGGGCGGGGCGGCGGCGAGGCGTCGATCAGGCTGCGCGGTGCGGCACCGGCCGGGGTCCCGACACGCGGCAGGGAATTGGTCGGCTCACGGGCGGGGTCGACCGCGGGGACGGTCTGCAGCGGCCCGGTGAGCGGGTCGGCCGAAGCGTCCTCGGCCACCGATCCCGGTGCCGGCCGGGTGACGACAGGCCGCGACATCGTGCGCTCCGCTCCGCTCCCGCGGGTGTGCGGCCGCGCAACCGTGTCGGCCACAGTGGCCACAGTGGCCACGGCGGGCGTGTGCGACTCGATCGAGGGCGACGCCGACGGCGCGGGGAAGAACTCGGGGTCGCCGCCGCCGTACCAGGCGGCGTAAGGATCGGAATCGACCGCGGGCGCGGCGCCGACGATGAGTCCCACACGAGCGCGTGCGGCACGGCGTCGCGCACGCGCAGAGACGTCGACCACTGGCATCCAGACCTTGTTGGACCGGGCAGGGGAGGATTCACCGGTCACGGTGGCCAGGGGCA
>Ga0209591_10000566_pt1 | contig 47765 bp, 42 predicted proteins | sample MAT01_FD_187207 | JGI IMG/M metagenome (GOLD analysis project Ga0209591, IMG submission 187207) | Freshwater microbial communities from Lake Fryxell liftoff mats and glacier meltwater in Antarctica - MAT-01 (SPAdes) (version 2) | ecosystem: Environmental > Aquatic > Freshwater > Ice > Liftoff...
TTCTCCCAGTCCAGGAGTAGGTTTTTAAATCTTGTCTGATGGGAGTATTTTACCATGTTTTACTGTGGCGTAAACACCACAGCTAGCTTTCATCCCTTGCCTAAAGTACGAAATACGCAACTGAGTTCGGAGGCGGAGTGTCTCCGACTCCGCGCTGTTTCTCAAGGGTTTTCAGCATTTTCCATATAATCGCCTCTCGACAAGCTCAGTTAGTATAGTTTATTATCCATAGGCATCTCAGTAGAAAAAACAATACAAAATAAATTGATGAACAATCAAATTAGGATTTTGATAGCAGCAGTATTACTTGTAAGTTCTACAGCAGCAAAACCTTCGACTGCGGTAAAAGAAAATACTGTTTTTTTTACTAATAATATTGGCTCTATAAATCAGGCTCAAATCAAAGTAGCACAAAGTATAGAACCTAGAGTTATTAAGCTTCGTTTAGCAGATTCTGGTGTTTCAGTGGGAAGTGTTTTGTCTTGGGGATTTGCTGGTTTGATTCAAAAAAGATCCACTGATTGGGTTCGTTTAGAAATCACTGATAATCAAGTAAAAGTAGTACATACAACAAGGACGACTAATTGGTTAACTCAAGTTTCTAAATGGTGGGATCATCCTGTCAGAAAAATTGCTTTTAAGCCAGATTCTTGTAAACTAGATAATGTGGATAACGTGTCTAACTCAGGTGGTTCAGATATAGAGACCCAACTGAGAGACATAAAAAAGCTGTACGATTCTAAATTAATAACAGAGCAACAGCATCAAGAATTACAGCGTAAAATTCTTAATCAAATAAATACAACACCAGTCCAAACTACTACTACTAATACTGAATGCATTATATTAGGAGAAAATGCTACAGTCCCATTTAAAGATATGAGTTTATTGACTAAGGGAGAATTTAAAATTGAATATTTAGAGGGTAATGAATGGAAATATGCAGCTTTTAGAGTACCAGAAAAAGAATATTAATAGCGAGTTGCATTCATAATTCATAATTATTAATTGTGAATTTTCAAACATCCTCTTATGATTAAAATACAAGAGCAAGATTAAAGGAGTTAACTAATGAGTCAAATGCTTAATACAGGAGTACGCTGGACAACCCACGATGTGGAACTGTTACCAGAAAATGAAGGGACGCGCTACGAGATAGTTGATGGAGAATTATTTATGACCAGGGCACCTCACTTTAAACATCAGCAAACTTGTGGCAAAATTTTCCGACAACTTGATATTTGGTCAGAGTCTACTGGTTTAGGAGAAGCTGTGATCAACCCCGGTGTTTTATTTTCCGAATCAGATAATGTGATTCCTGATGTAGTTTGGGCTACTAAAGAAACCTTGGCGCTAACATTGGATGAAGCGGGACATTTAACTGGTGTACCGGAGTTAATAGTCGAAGTTTTGTCTGCTAGCAAAGAAGACTTAAGACGAGATAAAGAAGCTAAATTTAAACTTTATTCTTCTAGAGGGGTAAAAGAATATTGGATTGCTGATTGGCGATCGCGTAAACTAGAAGTATATCGGCGCGAACAAAATCAACTTAAGTTGGCAGAAACTCTATTTAGTAGTGATCATATAATTTCTCCCCTATTGCCTGGTTTTAGCTGTATTGTAGACCAGTTTTTCCCTGTATAAAATTTATCGTAAATTAAACCAGGGAATAGAACATGACTATCAAGCGGATTATCCAACCTGGGGAAAGCTATACGTTTAGCAAATATTTTGAGCTACCTTATATAACTAAAGATATTCTCACAGATTTTAATTGTAGCTATGAAAAGAAGGTACTAGAACTACCTATTTATCTAAAGGAGATAACATATTTAGACTTTCTAAATCGCTATCTAAAACGTAATATATCTATCTTTGATTCAGTTTCAGAAATAGCTGTTAGAGAAATGTTAATTTCTCCGATTCTTGTAGAAGTTTGTGACCAAACAGAATCTATTCTTTATATTGAGTATACTGTTAATGTTAGTGAACAGCTTAAAGGTACATTTGACTATTATCTAGTTTCCCAGAGTTCACTTTTAGTTATTGAGGCTAAACAATCAGATTTAAAAAGAGGATTTAGTCAGCTGGCGGTAGAATTATTAGCACTAGACCAGTGGGTAGATTCCCCTAACTCTATATTATATGGAGCTGTTACAAATGGATATGATTGGAAATTTGGACTATTGCAAAGACAGGAAAAACATATCATAGAAGATACTAAACTTTATCGCGTTCCAGAAGGTTTAGAAGAATTAGTTAGAGTACTTGTAGGAATTCTTAGTAATACTAATCACTAGCTTAGACCCAGGGCTATTTCATTCTAGGCATAAACCGCCCAAAACTAAAGTTCCTTTTCTTATAGCTAAAGTCCGTTAAAACGGACTATAACCTTTTCTCAGTCGTCTTTAGACGACTTTCGCTATTAGACTCAGAATTCATTCTGAGGCGGGCTTGCAAATAGTCCATTAATTCGGAGAACACTTTGCACAGAAATCAGGACTAAATTTACAGTATTGGCTACCTGTCAACGGGTAAGCTGTACAATAAGGAAAACTGGTAACTTCGACTTTAGCTGGTTGTAATTTGCAACCATTCGGCAACGCTTCAGTAAGTTTGGTTTTATCAGCCACAAAGATAGCTAAAATCTTAGGTAACGCCATACAAGCAGTAATATTGAGCAGCGTTAGCAATGTAGCGTCTATCAAATTCATAGGTAATCATCCCTTGTGAAAAATAGTCGTAGCCCGCACTTCGGCAAGCTCAGTGACCATCGTAGACATCGCTGTTCTTAGATGCAAATATAAACTATTGCTTGAACTATTGCTTGCAATCTATTCAACTAACCTTAACATAAATTTTTGTAAATAAAAACGTGGAATTCCTGGAATTATTATACACAAAAGAGAATGTGGATAATGAGGATGGTTATTGTAGCGAAATAACAAAATAAGCTAACAATTCCGATCAGTTTACAAAATTTAGGTAAGGTGCTATGTCAAAAATCCCACCTGCGTCTTCTTTTTTATCTAACATCAGTGAGCAAGAACGTCAGGCATTAAAGCGGTTGGTAGATTACACAAATGTAGAATCGCTACCAGAAATTTGGCCTTTAGCAGCCAGGCGATTTGGTGATGTTGTCGCCCTCCGTAACCCTAACGCTAAACCAGAAGTAGCGATTACTTATACCCAGTTAGCAGAGCAAATACGGCTATTTGCGGCTGGGTTACAGGCGTTAGGAATAAAGGTAGGCGATCGCATTTCCCTGATTGCTGACAACAGTCCCCGTTGGTTTATTGCCGATCAAGGCATAATGACTGCTGGCGGAGTTGATGTAGTGCGTAGCTCCCAAGCCGAAAAAGAAGAACTGCTGTTTATCATCGCTAATAGTGGCAGTACGGCAATAGTTGTTGAGGATTTAAAGACACTTAAAAAATTGCAAGATCGCCTCAACGATCTATCAATTCAACTAGTAATCCTACTTTCGGATGAAGCACCACCGACAGAAGCAAGCCTAAAGGTGTTGAACTTTGCCCAGTTGATCGAAATTGGGGTAAATCATAATTTTGTGCCATTCAAGCAAAATCGTGACGCTCTGGCAACCCTAATTTACACCTCCGGTACTACGGGCAAACCCAAGGGTGTAATGCTGTCTTATAACAATTTGATGCATCAAGTAACAACATTTGGGACAGTATTACAACCAAACGTAGGCGATATGGTTCTCAGCATCCTACCTTCATGGCATAGCTACGAACGGACTGTTGAGTATTACTTATTATCTCAAGGTTGCACACAAGTTTATACCAATTTACGCTCCGTAAAAGGGGATCTGAGACAATTTAAACCCAACTACATGGTGGGTGTACCGCGTCTGTGGGAATCGATTTATGAAGGAGTTCAAAAGCAGTTCCGCGAACAACCAGCGAATAAACAACGCCTAGTTAACTTTTTATTGGGCATTAGCGAGAAATATATCAAAGCGCGGCGAGTTGCTCAAGGGTTGAGTTTAAATAATCTTCATGCTTCAGCCGTCGAACGATTAGCAGCGAAGATACAAGCATCAGCTTTATTACCCCTCCATACTTTAGGAGAACGACTGGTTTATGCCAAAGTGCGAGAAGCCACAGGAGGAGAAGTTAAGCAGATGATTAGCGGCGGCGGTGCGCTTCCTAGACACATAGATAACTTCTTTGAAATTATTGGTGTGCAGATTTTGCAAGGCTACGGCTTAACAGAAACTTCTCCTGTTACCCATGTGCGTCGTCCTTGGCGAAATTTGATTGGTGCATCAGGGCAACCACTTCCGGCTACAGAAGCTAAAATCGTAGATCCTGAGACAAAAGCGCCTTTGCCAATAGAGAAGCGAGGCTTGGTATTGTTGAGGGGGCCGCAGATTATGCAAGGTTATTACCAAAATCCCGAAGCGACAGCAAAAGCAATTGACGCTGAAGGTTGGTTTGATAGCGGTGATTTGGGTTGGCTGACACTACAAGACGACTTAGTGTTGACTGGCAGGGCGAAGGATACGATTGTATTGACTAACGGGGAAAACATCGAGCCGCAGCCGCTCGAAGATGCGTGTTTGCGATCGCCTTACATCGATCAAATTATGCTCGTCGGCCAAGATCAGCGCAGCCTGGGAGCCTTAATTGTCCCCAATCTCGAAGCTTTAGAAAAATGGGCAGCGACTCAAAATCTAATACTGGATACGCAGAACGATCAGGTTACTTCTTCACCTAGTCAAAAAATTGACTTAGAGAGTAGAATGATCCAGGATTTATATCGGCAAGAATTGAACCGGGAAGTGCAAAATCGTCCAGGTTATCGACCGGATGACCGCATCGGGACGTTCAAACTCATTTTGGAACAGTTTTCTATCGAAAATGGCTTGATGACACAAACCCTAAAAGTTCGGCGACACGTCGTTACGGAACGCTATCACGATATTATTGACGGGATGTTTGCCTGATAATTCCACCTGCTAACCATAAGAGTGAACGTGAAATATTTATGGATGTCTCCAAATCTAATTTGCTCCTGAAACGCGTTGTTAACGTCAAAGTCATTGTTACTCCCCTCTGGAAAGATGAAGTACAACAGCAACTACAAACGCAGATCAATCAAATCGACCAACAACTGCAACAGCTAGAAGTCGAAGGACAAAGAGCTGTTACTGCAATTCAAAAGCAGAGTCTGCAACCACCTGGACCCCAGACTCTCCAACAAATTGACAATATCCAACTCCAAGTTAATCAAAAGAAAAGTGAACTGTTAGAGCAGAAAAATCAGTTGCTACAAAACCTCCAGCAAGTGCAGTTTCTCCAGCAGGATCAGGAAGTTAACCAATTCCAAATGGAAGGCTTTTTTCGGGTAGAAATCGGAGATAACCTGATTAGCAAAATGCAGGTCGAAATCGTTCTGCGCGATGGCATTGTAGAAGAAATTCGCGGCGACATTTAATAAAGTTATAAGTTATGAGTTATGAGTTTAAATTCCTCACTCCTAACTCCTAACTAACTTTTCACCCCAGCCCAAACAATTTGCCACATTGGAGGTGAGCTAATAAAAAGCGATCGCCCAAAGGTGGTCATCTCAACTCGATATTTAACCGTACCAACTGCATTATCACCCCGCTTGATTTGCGTAATCGTCACCGAGGACTGATTTGGTTGCGGATAAGTTACCTCTACCTTTCGCGTTGCTCCTGCTGATGCTAGGTCTTCAAAGGCACTTAGAGCGAGGGTGGTAGGATCACTACCTTGGAGAGATGAGTTAATACTTTCTAGAGGTATGGTTTTATAATCGGAACGCTCTGGGTATGCCACAATCTCCTGAGACTGGTGTATTGCTGCCACCTGCTGAGTTTGTCTATCACTAGTCTCAATAATCGGTACAGATTGCTGGCGCTGGGTAACATAAACTCCAGCGCCAGCAGTGGCAAAAATACTTAATATTACAATCAAAAAGAATTTCAACTTTGTTGACATAAAATTAAACAGGAATTTCAAACGGGCTTATTACCAATTTTGAATTCTAGATTGAACTGCACCCCATATCCTCTACCTGTGAGAAGTTCCCATATCTTGAGCAGTGGGATGAGGAATATAAAATATATAGCAATCCCATTTGATTTGTGAGAAATTCGTGATGGTTTGTAAAAGTCAACAACCAAAACGAGATATTGGGTAATCATTGAGGATAGCTTTGTACTATAGACTTGTAAGTTATATTTAGGTTCCTGGAGTCAAGGGTTAGTAACTCTCCCCCCACTCCCCAAGCAAAATATAAAATCTCCATGTCAAAACTCTGCCGCCAAGATACAATTTGATGTGGCAAAAGCTGTTAAAGTCCATAAATTATTGATTTTCAAACCACCCTATGAGCATTCACGAAGTATTTATGCCGGCGCTGAGTTCTACCATGACGGAAGGCAAAATAGTCTCCTGGGTGAAATCGCCGGGTGACAAAGTGGAAAAAGGCGAAACAGTGGTGGTTGTCGAGTCAGATAAGGCAGATATGGATGTAGAAACCTTTTATGAGGGATTTCTGGCACATATCATAGTTGAAGCTGGTGAAACTGCCCCGGTAGGATCTGCGATCGCCTTTATTGCCGAAACGGAAGCTGAAATTGAACAGGCAAAATCTCTTGCCAATTCCGGCGGCGTGGCTGCTACTACCTCTTCCCCTGAATTAATCCCCGCCGCCACAGCCTCAGTTGCCACACCTGCCTTAGCGTCTCAAAACGGGTCTAACCACAAAGAAGGAAGGCTTGTTGCTTCACCCCGCGCCCGCAAGTTAGCCAAAGAACTCAAAGTTGATTTAACTACACTCCAAGGCAGTGGCCCCTACGGTCGCATTGTTGCCGAAGATGTAGAAGCATTGTCCAATAAAGGCAAACAACCCGCCACTGCCCCCGTTGCACCACTAGCACCTGTAGTAACCAGTACCCCAGCTGCGCCCCCAGCACCTCGGACACCAGCACCCACAACCTCAGTGACGGCTGTTCCTGGTCAAATCGTGCCTCTAACTACCTTCCAAAATGCTGTAGTGCGGAACATGGTAGCTACCGTATCCGTGCCTGTCTTCCGTGTCGGTTATACAATTACTACTGATGGATTAGACAAACTTTATAAACAAATTAAATCCAAAGGCGTGACGATGACGGCGCTACTCGCGAAAGCTGTAGCGGTGACGTTACAAAAACACCCATTATTAAATGCCAGTTACTCAGACCAGGGAATTGTCTATCATTCTGATATCAACATTTCCGTAGCAGTAGCGATGGATGATGGCGGATTGATTACACCTGTGCTGCAAAATGCAGACGCAGTGGATATATATTCTCTATCGCGGACTTGGAAGTCTTTAGTAGAGAGGGCGAGGGCAAAACAACTACAGCCTCAAGAATACAACAGTGGTACTTTTACCCTATCCAACTTGGGGATGTTTGGCGTAGACAAATTTGATGCGATTTTACCGCCTGGACAAGGTTCAATTTTAGCGATCGGGGCATCCCGTCCGCAAGTGGTAGCAACAGCCGACGGTTTATTTGGCGTGCAGCAGCAAATGCAAGTCAATATTACTTCTGACCACCGGATTATTTATGGTGCCCATGCTGCGGCGTTCTTGCAAGATTTAGCAAAGTTAATTGAGACGAATCCTCAATCTTTGACAATGTAGTTTTGAAAAGGCGTCAAATTTACACGTTAGCGCTATAAGCAGGGTTAGCGCATCTCAAGCCCTATTGACAGTTGGATTCTAGGAGAGAGTTGAGTTTGAGAAAGCCGCCGTCAAGACGGAAAGCATATACTGATCATTCATAGCGGCTCGCCGAGACTTTTGGCGAATACTGCGGCGGAAAGAAGATTCTCGTTCTAAGGCATTGAGAGCAATGCAACGGAGCAATGCAAAATTCTGTGGACTATGCAGAGAATGAATCCGACATTCATCCTCACCAAAAGTCCTCTTGTCAATAGCTTTTGAGACGCGCTAACCCTGATTATCAATAATACCCATTGCTTTTAGAGAAATAAATAATCTTCTAACCAACTAAGTAAGTGACCTATGAAAATACACTATAAAAGTCATTGAACAAAGATCGATCGCAACATTGAGCAAGAACTAGCTAAAAAATAGCGATCGCGCTAGCCTTGTCGTCAGACATCGCACTCCAGCAAATACAATGAGAGTACAACTATTGTTGTACCTCTAAATTTATTTAACACTCCTAAACCACTCAGTAATTCCCTGAGCGATCGCATTAGCCATTTTCTTTTGTTCCTCTGGGTTTACCACCTGCTCAAATTCATCAGGATTACTCATAAAACCCAATTCCAGCAACACCGATGGCGCAGCCTCTGGACGTGTCAGCGCTAGGTTATTCCAAAACACACCGTATGAAGGTTTGGCGAGTTTTTTGACTACATAAGTTTGTAAAAATACTGCCAAGTTGTGAGCTTGGGGATGATACCAAAAAGCGCCGAATCCCTTGGTTTTTTCGGCATCGCCATTATCGGGTAGGGAGTTGTGGTGTATGGAAAGAGCGATCGCAGGTTCTTCTTGACTGATAATTGCCTGACGTTCTGGTAAAGAAACCTCCTTATCATCTTCCCGCGTCATCACTACAGTCGCGCCGAGCTTCACCAACTCGTCGCGCAGCAACTTAGATATTACCAAATTCACATCTTTTTCTAAATATCCAGTTGGGCCACTGGCACCAGATTCTTTACCGCCATGCCCTGGATCTAGTACAATCTTAAAATTAGCTAAAGGCTTTCGTATTGTGTTCCCGATTTTAGGCGGATGACGTAAAGCCAAAACCAGGGTTGTACCGTCGTATCTCAGCTTATATCCCCACTGTTGAGCTTTTTTGAGGTTAAGGGTGTATTTTACTTGTCCTGGAGCCACCTGTTGCCAGTCTAGGCGAGAAATCAGGGGGTCATCATCCAGGCGAATAATATCTGTTTGGGCAGTGGTATTGTAGAGAGTGAGAGCGATCGCTTGCTCAGTTTGTTGTAGGCTCACAGGTACGGCAACTTGCAAGGGGAAAATTATCTCTGTGGCAGTAGGGAGTTGACGGTATCCAAGACTGCGAATTATTGTCTGTGGCGGAACTGCACCAGGGAGAATGCGGGTTTCTTTACTATTAATCCAAGCGCCATAATCTAGGCGCAACCATTCACCTTCCTTACCTGTAACTGTTGCTCGTGTGCCTTTGGGCAGTGGTGTGAGTCGAGAATAATCGGTACTAGCGCCAGTGCGAGCAACGCCTGAATCTACTGTCACCTCCGAAACTGGCAACTGGGCGGGTGAGAGGATTTGAATTTTACCAGATCCGGGTTGAGTTATCGTCTTGCCATTTAGCGTCAGTTGAAACTGAGGTTGTCCCAGATCGGCGGCTGTTGCCACTGTGGTACAACCTTTGTAATTACCTCCGCTAGATTGAGTATGAGCCTGATTTTGCCCTGTTAGAGCTGCCAAATTACTTGGTAGTTGTGCCTGTTGGGGTTGGGGTGAAAGAGTAACAGTTTGATTAGCCAAGTTGACAGATACACTGGCATTCGGGGGTGCGATCGCGCTAAAACAAATTAGTTCTCCCGGTAGTCTGGCAATGTCAACTGCGGGAGTCAGGGAATCTTTAGCAAAGGCTAAACCCTGTGGTAGCTCAGGGCTAGTAGTAAGCCTTGTCACCTTAATCTGGAGTTCTTGATTGGAGTGACGCACAGTAAAAATATTCTCCCCCAACTGCAAGGGGAAACTAGGGGAAAAATGACCGGCTTTGCTGCGGATAATTGGCTTACTATTGAACAAAACCTCACCATCTGGTGGTGCAGTGCCCAGAAAGAAAATTTTTTGGGCGCTCGTCTGGTAGTTTGTCTGGGGAAAAACGACTATAAGAGATGGCTTTGCCAAGGCTACGGAGGATGTGACAATACAGCCTAATATTACTAATCCTAAAAGGTTTTTCACAGCAGATCACAGAATATTACACCATAATAACTGTGGCACAATGACGGGATGTATTTTTAGAATTTGTTAGAAATTCAAACTACTATGACTAAGTTTATCTTTGTAACTGGAGGCGTAGTTTCCAGTATTGGTAAGGGCATTGTAGCAGCAAGTCTAGGGCGTTTGCTCAAGTCGCGCGAATATTCGGTGTCGATTCTCAAACTCGACCCTTATATCAATATTGATCCTGGCACGATGAGTCCCTTTCAGCATGGGGAAGTATTCGTTACCCAGGATGGTGCGGAGACAGATTTAGACTTGGGGCATTACGAACGCTTTACTGATACTTCAATGTCGCGCTTGAACTGCGTTACTACTGGCTCGATTTACCAGGCAGTCATCAATAAAGAGCGACGCGGAGACTACAATGGCGGCACTGTACAGGTAATTCCCCATATTACCAATGAAATAAAAGACCGCATTTTGCGAGTTGCTAAAAGTACAAACCCCTCTGTAGTGATTACAGAAATCGGCGGTACGGTGGGAGATATTGAATCACTGCCGTTTTTGGAAGCAATTCGCCAGTTCCGCAAAGAGGTGGGACGGCAAAATGTGCTGTATATGCACGTAACTCTGGTACCGTGGATTGCCTCTGCGGGTGAGATGAAAACTAAGCCAACACAGCATTCAGTTAAAGAGCTGAGATCCATTGGCATTCAACCAGATATTTTAGTTTGTCGGAGCGATCGCCCCCTATCCAAAGGCTTAAAGCAGAAATTATCGGGATTTTGCGATGTGCCGGAAGAATGCGTCATCACTTCCCAGGATGCCAAAAGTATCTATGAAGTACCGCTAAATCTGGAATGGGAAGGAATGGCAGAACAAGTGCTGAGGTTACTGCAAATGGAGCAACGCAAACCAGATTTGACACAGTGGCAAACTTTGGTAAAACAGTTACATAGTCCTAAGCACGACGTAGAAATTGCCATTGTCGGGAAATATGTGCAGTTAAGTGATGCCTACCTATCTGTAGTGGAAGCACTAAACCATGCTGCAATCTCTACTTATGGTCAATTACGCTTGCGTTGGGTGAACTCAGAAGATTTGGAAACTGAACCAGCCGAAACTCATCTTGAGGGTGTTGATGGACTGATTGTACCCGGAGGTTTTGGTGTTCGGGGAGTAGATGGCAAAATTGCTGCCATTAAATATGCGCGCGATCGCCAAATCCCCTTCTTAGGTTTATGCTTGGGGATGCAATGTGCTGTGATTGAATGGGCGAGGCATATAGGGGGATTAACAGATGCCAATAGTGCTGAATTTGACGCTTATACAACTGATCCGGTAATTAATTTATTGCCAGAACAGCAAGATGTGGTGGATTTAGGGGGTACAATGCGCTTGGGATTATATCCATGTCGTGTTATACCTGATACTCTAGCTTTTAAGCTTTATCAAGAAGATGTAATTTATGAACGACATCGACATCGATACGAGTTCAACAATGCTTATCGCGATCTGTTGTTAAAGTCTGGCTATGTGATCAGTGGTACTTCTCCCGATGGACGCTTAGTTGAAATTGTGGAATTACCCAAGCACCCATTCTTTCTTGCTTGCCAATTTCATCCAGAATTTCAATCACGCCCCAGTACTCCTCATCCTTTATTTAAAGGGTTTATTCAAGCAGCGATCGCTCTTTCTCTCACGAATGCTGGTACACCAACACCATTGGAGGTGTCATAACAATTCGTAATTCAAAATTAATTTTTTAGATTTTGAATTGGTGGATAGCAACATTAACTTAAGGCTTCAGTAGATTTGGACATACAGGGTGCATCATTCATAAATTTCGGACTTGAGGAGATGTTGTGGCGTACTGGGTAACAATCCTTTACGAGAGGAAAGAATATGTAGTAAATTTTGAACGTGTCCATGCTTTTTGTTATGAGCGGAATGGCAGGGTTACTTTTTGGTTACCCGATAGTGCTATTCCCATAGTGATTAATCCGCAAAATAATATTGAAGATTATCAAAAAGTTCTCGATTATCTAGAATGCGTTACAGGATTGGAATTAGATCATGCCCACTGGGTGAAAATAATTTACGAAAAAAACGAATATGTAATTAATCTCAACTGTATTAGTTCCTTTTGTCATGAACCGAATAGTAGGATAACTTTTTGGTTGCCGGATGGCACTATCCCCATCATTATCAGCCCTGTGAGTAATCCCGAATCTTATCAAAAAGTGGTGCAATATGTTCACAATGCAACAGGACATTCTTTATCTTAGTATTAATTGATAATAAAGTTTTAACTAAAGATAACGATGTTAGCAATAAAGGCACGAGGAAAGATTTAATGAATACTGTTGTGCTTAATCTAGAACCGATTGCTCATTTAACCGATGAGCAATTTTATCAATTGTGTATTGCGAATAGCGATTTAAGCCTGGAAATGAATGAAGCAGGAGAATTAATAATTGTGCCACCAGTAGGAGGAGAAAGTGGAAATCAAGAAGCTGGACTAATTACCGATTTAGAAATCTGGAATCGTCAAGCTAAATTAGGCAAAGTTTTTAGTTCTTCAACTATTTTTATACTTCCAAATGGTGCAAAACGTTCCCCTGATGCGTCTTGGGTAAAGTTGGAACGGTGGGAAGCTTTAACACTAGAACAGCGAAAAAAATTTCCGCCACTTATACCCGATTTTGCAATTGAACTGCGTTCCGAGACAGATCGGCTTGCACCTATCCAAACGAAAATGAAGGAATACATAGAAAATGGTTTACGTTTAGGTTGGCTAATTAATCCTCAAGATAACCAAGTGGAAATTTACCGATTTTTGAAAGCTGTAGAAGTTATTCAAATGCCGACAATTCTTTCTGGAGAAGATATATTACCTGGATTTGAGTTGCAAGTATAGGTAGGCGATAAGCCTGATGTCATGACTTTGCTTACCGCATTGTCCCAAAAAAACAATTTGGTCATTCAGAGAGTAAAAGGACAATAGTCTCGGTTTCAATCTCAAAAGGAGGTTGATAAAACCCAGCTAAATCGAGTAAAGGAGACAGCACTACCATCTTTACCGCCTCTTCTGACATTAGACGGTGCTTAGTTAAGTTTATATAGTTACTTTTCACTCGGGCGATCGCTTGCTTTTCATTATCAGTCAGATTTGGTAAATTTTCTGCCCATTCTGTCAATAAGTTGGTATCTGTGGCAAGTTGCAAACCAAATTTTTCTTCTAATTCGTAAAGACTGATATCTCTAGCTGGGATTGTTTGAACCATAATCTAAAATCCTGAATAGAGTTGCCATGCCAACTTTGCTGCACCCACTATCCCAGCAAAATTGCCTAACTCCGCTGGCAAAATTTGTAAACCCGCTCGTGATAAAGGCTGTACTCGCTTCTCAATTTCTGCCTTCACTGCTGGTAAGAAAAACTCAAAGCTGCCACTAATACCGCCACCAATGACGATCGCTTCTGGTGTCAATACATAAATCAAACTTGTCAAACCAATCCCCAAATTCTTACCATATTCTTCCCAAAAAGTCAATGCTGCGGGATCTCCTTGTTGGGCAAGAACACCCAACTCGGCGGGTTCCTTGAGAGTGCGGCGACGAATTGCAGTAGCAGAGGCGTACTGTTCCAAAGAGCCTTGATTGCCACTATTACACATTGGACCATCAGGGTTGAATAAAATTAAACCCAATTCCCCAGCCGCTCCTTGATGCCCAACAAACAGTTTGCCATCGAGGATAATTGCGCCACCAACCCCAGTCCCTAAAGTTAGCAGAATCAGATTTTGAAAGTGGCGACCGGCTCCCAACCAAGCTTCTCCCAAAAGAGCGCAATTAGCATCATTAGCGATCGCAGTGGGTTTGCCAGTTTTAGCTTCTAGCCAGTCTGCTAAAGGCACATCGCGCCATCCAGGTAAGTTAATGGCGATTTTGGCAATGCGCCCCGTTGCATCGGCAGGTCCTGGAGTACCAACACCAATCGCCACAGTTTGATTATCTGGATCAATTTGAGCGATCGCATCTACAATCACCGCCAGTACATCCTCTGGTGTCGTTGGTTGAGGAGATACCACAGTCAAAGATTGCAGACAAGTACCATCATCTGTAAAACGCCCCAGCTTAATCGCTGTTCCCCCCACATCAACCCCAATTACTTGAATTTTGTCATTTGTCATTTGTCATTTGTCATTGGTGAACAGCTATTACTCATAACCCATTCCCTATTTTCCAGTTCAAAATCAACAGTTCGTCAGGGTTTTAGGCAAATGTGTACTTAGCGTTTTAGGATTTTGGCACGAAAAAAGTCTAAGTTTTCTGTCTTATTGGCTGTGAGTCGTAAATCAGCAACAGTCGCAGTCCGAAAACTCGATTGCTCCTGCCAAGCTGTAATTGGCGCACCTCGTAAAATACCAGCAAGGGCGACCGAAAGCATAAACCCGCCAGTAGCGGCAGCAATTAACGTTAGATTATCTTTCATACAAATCTCTGTATTGTTTATTTGGGCTTTGTCCTTTGTCTAAAACTAATGACTAATGACTAATGACTAATGACTAATGACTAATGACCATTGACCAATGACCAATGACCATTGACTACTTTCGGATTCTATTTTCTCTGCGTAATCGGGGATTGACGAATTCATTTAACCCCTCACCAAGTAGTGATAACCCTACCACCATAAATGTCATCATTAAACCAGGGAAAAGCGTAGTCCACCAAATGCCAGTAGGTAAAGCTTCTAGGGCTTGTTTTAAATCATGTCCCCATTCTGGCACTTCTTCGGGAAGTCCTAGCCCCAAAAAGCCCAAACCGCCCAACACTAAAATCGCATCAGCAGCGTTGAGTGTGAATAGGACGGGTACACTTTGAATGACGTTGAAAAATAGATATCGAGAAAGCACAACCCAAGTAGAAGCGCCCATTGCTTGAGCAGCTTCGATGAACACTTCCGTTTTCACACTCACGGTGTGGTTGCGAACAACACGGTAATATTGAGGGATGTAAGCAATGCTAATAGCGATCGCTGCATTTAATATCCCCCGCCCCACTACAAACGCCAGTGTCACAGACAGCAGTAGCCCTGGTAGGGTGTAGATGCTATCCATAATAAACAGCAACACTTTATCCAATTTACCACCGAGATAGCCACTCAGCATCCCCAAAGGCACACCGATAATCATACTCAGCGCTGTTGCCAAGATCACTACCAGCAAAGCGGCTTGAGCGCCGAACATTGTCCGGGAAAAGACATCATAACCCAGACGACTAGTACCAAACCAATGTTTAGCTGAGGGTGGCTCGTGAATTGGGTTAGAGAGAAAATCTTTCGGGTTTTGCAGCCATCCCCAAGCCTGAAATATGGGAGCGAAGAATGCCAGGAAGATAAAAAATAGGGTAATGGCTAACCCGATGAGCATGAGTTTCTGGGAAAGATTTGAAGTTTTGCCAAACTGTAAAAATGTCGGTAGCCGCCGTTTTGTAATGGCCATAAAGCGATCGCTCAGATCAAGCAAGATACGCTGACCATTTTAATTTATTATTTATACCTTCAACTTTACCAGAGGGATTTTGGATTAATTTGAACCAAGAGTTAAGAATCTTGACTCCCTACTTCGGGAACTTCTTTTATATTTGGTAATGGCGAACCAAGGACGCTCAAATTGAGGACATGGCCACCAGTAACTAAATAAACAGTTTCGCTAAACGCACCTAGCTGGCGCACCAAAGAACCCAGGCGATCGCGGAACGTTCTCCCAAGGGGATAAGCTGGTACTATACCCCAACCCACCTCTTCTGCTACAAACAGCAGATCAGCAGCAACCAAATCCACCGTCTCTAACAGTTCTACAAGGATGTTTTCCCAGCTAGATTCGTCCTCTTCTAGCAGATTAGCTACCCAAGTTCCTAAAGAATCAACTAAAAGGCAAGTATAGGGTTTCGCATCAGCAAGAGTAGTAGATAGTTCCACCGGTACTAATAGAGTTACCCAATCTTGGGGACGACGTTGTTGATGTTCTAAAATGCGTTGATGCCACTCTGCGTCATCTGGGTTATCGCTGGCTGTTGCTACGTAAACAACTGCTTTTCCTGACTGCATAGCCAGAGTTTCTGCCCATTCACTTTTACCAGATCGGGCTGGCCCTATTACTAAGATGACTTTACCCAAAGTTGTTTCCTGAGAATCTTAACAATAATAGAACTTACGCAAACAATAGCCAAAACCCTGATTTTCAGGTAGGAACAATTGATGAATTTCCCCGACAGCGTGTAGTTGTGTGTAAGTCCTAAATAAGTAGCTAGTTACAATTTATCATCGCAGTTTTTACTTCAAAAGTAAGATTTTTGGTTTCAAATAACTTTTAAGAGATAAAATTAGCACCAGCATCATTAATGCCACGGCTGGCAAAAGCCGAAAATCCCAACAACCCCATTCTTAATTATTCAAATTGGGGACAGCAAACTTTAGGATGTCTTTATGAACGCAGGCTTAAAACGCATCGAAGCAACTCTACACGATTTAGGAAATCGCGGGACTGCCTCTACCTCGGAAACAGGTGATTCAACCACAAAACGGCCTTTCTCCTTTAGAATTAGCGTCGGAGCTAACGAACCTACAGAAAGTACACAAATTTCATCGGCTGAGGATGAGAAACCAAAGACACAAGGGCAAACAGTTGACTTGGGCGTAGATACTGAGAGTGATTATCCTCATGAACAAAATTTATTTCCTCACCATGACTCTGTGCAGACCTTTCAAACACAAGAGAATGGTAGCAAAACGCCCAGCCTACCTAAGTTGAAAACTCCAAGCTTTAGTAGCCATCGCCACGGAGCTAATCCAGCCTTGGCAATGAATCTATTGCAAGAAATTCAGGAAACTGTCGCCGGTTGGCAAACAGAACTGCAAAATATTTTGAAGCAAATTCAGGATATTTACTTAGAAGGGCCAATTGTCAATGGCTGGTTAGAATCCAATCCCCAGGAACCAGAACCGGAAGGAACCGCAACCCTGCGCCATGCAGAAGTTGACCGCTTGATGGACTACGTGGAAGAAATTTGTGCGACTGGCGGCAAAGTATCCTATGAATCATCTATTACTGGCTACCGCCTGTGTGGTGTGGATGATACTGGTAAAGTCTGGTCACGCTCATGTCCAGCCGATCAGGTTCCTAATGTTAGCATGGCGATCGCTCGTTACCAAAAGTTACGTCAACTGTTAGGGCGCAAGCAATCCTTGGAAACCCATCTGAGTCAATTAGCCCAAACTCTTGTAGTTTTACGCAGTCATATTCAACAAACATGAAGTTTTAAAGATTATTTCCGAAGAAACTCGGTTGGTGGGTCGGTAACTTTTAGTTTAGATTAACTCTCAGGAGATGTGAGTTAGATTTGAGATCAAAATCTCAAATCCAAAATTAAATCTATGCCAGACAACCAAATCTCTGCCATTATCTGTACCCACAATCGAGATACCTATTTAGGTGCTGCAATTGATAGTCTTTTAGCCCAGGATTTCGCTGCTAACTTTGAAGTTGTAGTAGTTGATAATGCTTCTAACGATCGCACTCGTGAGGTTGTAGAACAAAGGACTCACAATCCGCGCCTGAAATATGTCTTTGAACCCACCATCGGTTTATCTGTCGCCCGCAACACGGGTGCCAAAGTAGCTAGTGGTGATATTATTGCTTATCTAGATGATGATGCCGTTGCTAGCAAGGGTTGGCTACAAGTTTTATATTTTGCCTATAATAACTCTAAACTAGCGATCGCTGGTGGCAAAGTCACTCTCCTCTGGCCTGAAGGAATCCAACAACCACGGTGGCTATCTCCAGGGCTAGCGGCAAATCTGGGTGCATACGACTTGGGTGACAGTATCATCTATATAGAGCAACCTGGTTTAACACCCAGAGGCTTAAATTACTCCATTCGCCGCAGTTTCTTAGAAGAAATTGGCGGTTTTGATCCTCATCTCGGTCGAGTCGGCAAAAATCTCTTATCTAATGAAGAGCTGCAAATGACCGAATTTGCCTTACAGCGTGGTTGGCAAGTCGCTTATCTTCCCGAAGCACTAGTTGCTCACAATGTTGCCCCAGAGCGCCTCCAACGCTCCTGGTTTTTAAACCGAGGCTGGTGGCAGGGTATCAGCGAGTGCTATCGAGAACAACTCGCTGGTAAAGCCGGTATCGCTCAGTTGCAGCGAGGTGGCGAAAGGTTTGTGCGCGGCTTGTATAAGGCATTGCAATATTTCTCTGATCCAGCAGAACGGTTTGACAAACTTGTGTATGCTTATGGTCAGATTGGGTACTTAAATGCTGCTATTCAAGGTCTTTTATCTCCATCAAATAAGAAATAATCAATAACATAATTTATACTCATATGACATCTAAAATCCCAGTTTCCGTACTAATTCCGGCAAAAAACGAACAAGTAAACTTACCTGCCTGCCTCGCTAGCCTCACTAGAGCAGATGAAATATTTGTAGTAGATTCTCAAAGCACTGACAAGAGCGTTGAAATTTCTAAAAGTCACGGTGTCAATGTCGTGCAATTCAGCTTCAATGGACGCTGGCCCAAAAAGAAAAATTGGTCTTTAGATAATCTACCTTTTCGCAACGAATGGGTGCTGATTGTAGATTGCGATGAGCGCATCCCCCCCGAACTTTGGGAAGAAATTGACCAAGCAATTCAAAACGCTGAATATACAGGTTATTATCTCAACCGCCGCGTATTTTTCTTAGGAAAATGGATTCGTTATGGTGGTAAATATCCAGATTGGAATCTGCGTTTATTTCAACATAAAAAAGGTCGCTACGAAAATTTAAATACAGAAGATATTCCCAATACTGGTGATAACGAAGTTCACGAACACGTGATTTTGCAGGGGAAAGTTGGGTATCTCAAAAATGATATGCTCCACGAAGACTTCCGCGACCTTTACCACTGGTTAGAACGACACAACCGCTATTCCAACTGGGAAGCTAGTGTTTATTTTAATATTCTCACAGGTAAAAGTGATAGCGGTACTATTGGTGCGAATCTATTTGGTGATGCAGTGCAACGCAAGCGCTTTTTGAAAAAAGTGTGGGTACACCTGCCATTTAAACCTATTTTGCGGTTTGTTTTGTTTTATATTATTCAACGCGGTTTTTTGGATGGCAAAGCAGGATACATATATGCACGCTTGCTGAGTCAATATGAATATCAAATTGGGGTTAAACTTTACGAATTACGCAGCTGTGGTGGTCACTTAAATACTTCAACTATCCCCAAGGAGGGAGCAGGTGAGCAAGCGAGCAGGGAAACAGAGGGAAAACTATTGACTCTTAACAGACGCGATTAATCGCGTCTCTACTTTTAACAGACGCGATTAATCGCGTCTCTACTTTTGACAAATGACAAATGATCAACCTTTCGTAGACTTACGCAAATATGACCAATCTTGGTTTGACCGGGGACGGCCAAGTTGGTATATTTTTTTATGGTGGTTTGTACAAGCGATCGCCTTTCCCCTCACTCCTCAACCGTTAAATATTCTGCGTTGTTCTCTGCTACGACTATTTGGCGCTTGTATCGGCAAAGGTGTATTAATTCGACCCACTGCCCGCTTCACCTACCCTTGGAAAGTCACCATTGGTAACTACAGTTGGATTGGAGATAACGTAGTTTTATACAGCCTCGATCAGATCCGCATCGGTGAACACTGCGTAATTTCGCAAAAAAGTTATCTGTGTACTGGTAGTCATGATATTCAAGACCCGGCTTTTGGGTTAAAAACAGCTAGTATCACTATTGACAATGGTGCATGGGTGGCGGCAGATTGTTTCATTGGTGCAGGAGTACAAATCGGTGCTAATGCTGTGATTGGCGCTCGTAGTAGTGTTTTTACGGATATGCCTTCTGGGCAAGTTTGTTGGGGAAGCCCCTGTCGCCCGAATACAGTTCGGATAAAACTTGATCCCTCTTAAAAAGCAGGGCTGTTTCATTCGATCTCTTAAAGATTTTGTCAAGAGTATGAGTTAGAAATTTGCTTGATTTGGTAATCGAAAAGCTACCACCTCAACGAGTAAATTTCAGTGCGATGTCTACGACGGGCTACGCCTACGCGATTTTCTTGCCCAATCAGATTTTTAGTCCCCTGACTTTTTGCTTGAAACGCTTGTAAATCAAAGCCTTTTAGGGGATGAAACAGCCCTGCCCTTAAAAAGGGGGACTTTGATTCCGGTTCCCCCCTTTTTTAAGGGGGGTTCGGGGGGATCGATAAGTGCCTAAAATCACAGCTAAATACTTTTCAAACATCCTCTAATAGCGAAAGTCGTCTAAAGGCGACTGAGAAAAGGTTATAGTCCGTTTTAACGGACTTTAGCTATTAGCCTGGAACTTTAGTTCTGGGCGGTTTATATCTAGAATGAAATAGCCCTGGCTTTAACAGGCTGGTTTTGTATAATCTCAACCTCCCAGTCTGAAGAACAATTTGCCATCTCATAGCCACTGCTCTTAACATCGGCCAACATCAACTCATCCCTTTGATGCCAAACTGCAAATATTCTCTCTCTGCCATCATATAGCGTTTCTGGGTCGATTTGATAAACCTCATTTACCCGCTTCAGTTTCAAACCCAACAAATTTAAAAGTCGGCTGAGTATTTTTATCGCTGAAACCTGCTCTTTCTCTCCAACTAAATTAATACCAAGCGCTCTTTTAATATGCTTACTATGCCGAAAAGCAACATCTTTCAGCAATATCAAATCTGGATTACTCTCGGCAAATTCTCGTTCTGCTTCGATAAATTGAAGCATTCCCAAAGCTCTCATTGCCTCAACTTTCAGCGTATAAGTTTTTAAATCTGGTAGAAAAACTTTCCCTTCACCCCAAGATAATTGCTGATGCCATTCTTGCTCATCTCTAACGTGAAAATACTCGCTTTCGTGAGTTAGATAATAGTGAATTAAAAGTTGAGGATAGTATCCTTGGTCATCCTGCAACTTTAGCCAAGGAGTAACTTCTACCCCATATTTTTGTCTAATAACATACTTATTAATTCGGTTTCGTTCTTCACTAGTCAAAGATTGTTTAACTAATAGCTGCTTATGTTCTACATAATCGATATCCTTAGCATAAGCTACAGCAGTTGCCATCGTTAATTGATTTTGCTGTCTAATATCTTTAATTTTGCGTTTAATGTCTTTAGCTTTTTGACGGCTTTGCGCCCAATCTTTTTGAACTTGGACAATTTCTAAAATTAACCTTCTGCGAGTTTCTAAATCATCGGTGTCAGTCGCCAGAAAAGCCAGACGTAAATCTCGAATAATATTATTGTGAACAGCATTACTCCGCATTTGAATTTGATGCCCATCAGCAATTAAACCATCTTGCATCGATTGACGGTAGAGGCGAATAGAAGCATTTACTCTTGCAGACAACTTCGCCCAGGTTCGCAAATGAATTGGGTCATGAACTAAAGGCAAATCTACATCTATTTTATGTAAGGGACTAAGCAAAGCTAAGTTTTCTTTTTGATTTTCTTGATACCAATTAGATAGCAAGCGATAATTTGTACTACCACTACCAATTAAACCAATACCTCGTTTAGCACACCAGACAATACGCGGCACATTATCTCGCACCCTTGCTAATGCTTGTCGTGCTTCCGAGTCAGGAATTACCCCTTGAAAAATGCCGTAAACTCGGTCGAAATGTTGGACATCAATACTAATTCCCGTACCAAGGCTAGGGGTAACAAAAACGCCGTCATATTCAGAGATTTTTTGATTGATAGCTGCGATAAAATCAACCGCAGCATGACCAGGTGTGTTTGTAGTGTGGCTACTAACTACCAAGGTTTTAGGAAATTGTCGCCGTAATTTTTGTAGTCGTTCTTTTAGATAACGTTCAACTGTTTCACAACTATAACGCCCAGCGCGACTATCAGTAGTAACATAACATTTGCGTCCAGCAAGTAAATCCAATTCGAGTTGGTGAATTAGCGGCGTTGGATTCGGCGAATCATAAAAAGTAACGTCCCAACCTTGCTGAGGTTTCCACTGATTGAGAACTACCCAAGGTGTTAATTTAATTCCTGCTAATCCCTGTAAATATTCTAGTGAAACATCTGATAAATCAGCATCTTGGGCAATTATTAACCCCCCAGTTGTTAAAACTGTGGAAATTAGTTGCTGGAATAACTTTAATATTTTTACACGCTTATGTTTACAAGTACTACTGTTTAATAAATGCCACAAAGATTGCTCTACTTCATCCAAAATTATTATTGCCCCGTGCCAGTTTTCAGGGTTAAGCTTCCAAATTGAATCAACGCACAAACCAAATGATTTATTAATTGGTAGTTGGTAATTACTAAAAAGTAATCCAGATTCTTTTTCCATGCCCCATTTAATTCCAATTTTCTCACACAAAAATCGTCCCAGTAAAATTCTGTGAGTAATTAATAAAACAGGTTGATTTCGGCTTTTAGCTTGCTGAACAACGGCTTGTAATGCCGTAGTTTTACCTGTTCCTTTAGCCGACTTGACTCCGACTAATCCAGAGGTGGGGTAAGGTATTTCACCTATATAAGGACGATTAAAGGTTAGTGCAGCAGGAATGGTTAACTCTGTGTGAGGTTTCGTTTGAGCAAGATAAATTTCTAAATCAACGCTTTGGCGATAAACTTTATCGAAACTAGTTGCACCTTTAGCAACGATAAATTCATCAACTCCTTTTTCTATTCCTGGAAGTTCAATGACTTTAACAGGGCAATTTTTTTGCTGGAATAAACAACCAAGTTGAGAAATGGCATTATTTATCGCAGCAATTTTCTTAGGTTGAGTTTCAAAATCAAAACAAATATAAAAGCTGCGCTTTGTAATCGCAAAGGCCGCTAAGTCTGGAATCAGCTGACGACGGGTAACTTTACCAAATTCATCTTTGACAACTCGATAACCGCTAGTAATTCCGGGAATAGCAATAGCTGCATATCCTTGTGTCAATAGCGTCGCTGCTTTCTTGACACCCTCGCAGATAACGAGGGGGATATTCTGTTCCATCACCCATTGCCAAAAGCCTGTAACTTCACCATCGAGGGTAAGGCTAATATTATCAGGCATAGTTAGATTGTAACGTGCAGCAACTTGCTGCCATATTTGCAGCGTTACCCGCAAACAAAACACCCGCGTTGGCGTACTGGGGGGATGCTCGTATTTGATGGATTTGCCATTGTTATTTTGTCGGGGTTCATTTGGCTTAAAGCATCCCCATTCCATCATTTGCCAATTATTCAAAGGGTCTAACCCCGAACACCACCAACCACCTTCAGTGATATGAGCATAACGCTGCAACAAACTACTTTTCACCATTCCGGTATTAGTGCGAGGAAGCAGTTCAGAAATCAACAGGTACTCATAGGCGGTTGCACCTTGGAGCGACCTAAAATTAAGTTGCACTAAGTGTAAGTCTATACCACTACTCTTGACTAATTCTTCAAGGTGTTGGGGGTGTAAATAGTGCAGATGCATAGGGAAAGCCGTGAAGGAAAGACGATGAGATTAAAACAGTAACACGCATCTGCTTTTTCCCTATACGAGAGATTGCTAGGCTTTGATGATGCTTTTTTTACTTCGTTGTAGTAGACACATCGGTTGAGACTTTAGTGGCTTATTCTGCCTATTAGCTCGCTGAAGTAATAGTTTTGTATTGTGATATTTGTTCGTTATTAATTTTTATTTACTAGTAAATTTACTTATTAAGGAATGCGATCGCTAGCGGTACAACCGTACCACTAGACCTTTGTTTAAAAAATCTAATCGCTTTTATAAAGCCCGTAGATGGTGATTTCGCACACGTTCGGCGCTACCAGTAGGAATGGCAGCAATTAATTTTTGGGTGTATTCCTCTTTAGGATTTTGGTAAATGCTTTCGGCTGTCCCTTGTTCGACAATTTGACCGCGATTCATGACTAAAATGCGATCGCTCATAAATTTCACTACACTTAAATCATGAGAAATAAAAATATAAGTAAGCTGAAAATCTGACTGTAATTCTTTCAGCAGATTTAATACCTGCGCCTGTACTGAAACATCCAGTGCTGAAACTGACTCATCGCAGATGATAAATTTGGGGTTTAACGCCAAAGAACGAGCAATGCAAACTCGTTGGCGTTGACCTCCAGAAAATTGGTGAGGATAGCGATTCATCGCATCTGCATTCAACCCCACCCGTTCTAAGAGTTCGGCTACCCGTTCACGTCGTTTTTGCTTTGTCTTACCAACGGAGTGAATTAACAATGGTTCCATCACCGCGTCCCCAACCTTCATGCGGGGGTCGAGGGAACTAAAAGGATTTTGGAAGACTATTTGCATTTCTCGCCGCAATTTTTGTAACGGTTCTCCTTTGAGGCTAGTAATATCTTGTTTCTCAAAGATAATCTGACCACTCATCGGTTCAATTAATCGCAGTAAGGTTCTGCCGAGGGTGGTTTTACCGCAACCAGATTCTCCAACTAATCCTAGTGTTTCTCCTGGTTTGACATCAAAAGAAACGCCATTAACTGCCATATTGTAGCGTTTTGTACCGCCAAATACACCGCGCACCGGAAAACCAACTTTCAGATTGCGGATTTGCAACAGGGGTTCTTTCTCATTGAAGTTTGCCAATCTTGCAGCAATCTCTTCGGTAGTCACTTCTATGGGTTGTGCGGGTTCTTTCGCCTGAATTACTAGTTGTCCCGTTGCTGTTTCTTCTGCACTCATGTAGTCGGAAACGGTGAGTAATTTTTGAGGACGGCGGTCAAGTGAGGGGCGACAGGCGATCAAACCTTTAGTATATGGATGCTGGGGACTGCTGAAAATTTGGTCAGAAGCACCAGACTCGACAACTTTGCCTCTATACATTACCGCTACTTCGTCAGCAATTTCCGAAATTAGCCCCAAGTCGTGGGTGATGAAAATCATTGCCATGTCACGGTTTTGCTGCAATTCTCGGATTAACTCCAAAATTGTCGCTTGCACCGTCACATCCAAGGCTGTGGTTGGTTCATCGGCAATTAAGATTAATGGGTTGCAAGAAATTGCCATTGCAATCATTACCCGTTGCAACTGACCCCCAGAAAGTTCATGAGGGTAGCGTTCTAGCATGGCTTCTTTGTGTTCTTTAACCAACCGTGGTAACTTTGATGGATCTAGTTTCGATGAAGTTTCGGTATACTGCTGTTGTATCTCCTCATCGCTAGGTAGAAGTTTTACCTCTTGTAAACCTGCGATCGCAATTTGTTTTGCTTGAGATGCTGACACATTTTGATGCCGCATAATCGCTTCTATTAGCTGAAACCCAATGTTATAAACTGGATTAAGCGAACTCATCGGTTCTTGAAAAATCATCGCAATGTCGCCGCCTCGGTGTAGCTGCATTTGCTTAGGAGGCAATTTCACCAAATCGATGGAGTTGGCATTCTCCTGAGGACGAAACCAGATTTCACCGCCAGTAACTATACCGGGAGTTTGCAACAAACCCATTACAGCCAGGGCTGTGACTGATTTCCCACTCCCCGATTCTCCTACTATTCCTAGAGTTTCACCTCGATGCAGCGCAAAAGAAATACCATCCAAAGCTCTGACAGTGTTGCCATCACTGGGAAATTCAACTTGGAGATTGCGAACCTCTAGGACAGTTTCTCTCATAGGAGTTTGGTATGAATATTAACTTAAAATTATCTGGATTTTAACAATAGATCAGGCATTATTACATCTTAAGCACTAACCCCAAATTATGTTGGATTTCTCTCACCTTTGGACGTTATGAAAAATAAGTATATGTCAAATCAATTTAATATCCCAGACTTGCGTAAGTATTTTAGATTGATTGGATTAGTATTTTTGACGTTAGGTCTGGCTTTTGTGTTAAATATAGACTTTGCCTTGGCACAAGAATCTGCAAATCCAAATTCTTTCAATCCCCAAGCAATTTTACAGAATGCTTTGCAGTGGATTGATAGCCTTGGTACAGTAGGAGCGATCGCTTTTATTGGACTTTATATTATCTCTACTGTCGCTTTCTTTCCAGGCTTGATCCTTACCTTTGGGGCTGGTATTATCTTTGGTGTACCTTGGGGTTCGTTTTACGTGTTCATTGGTGCAACCATCGGCGCTACCATTGCTTTCCTCGTCGGACGTTATTTAGCAAGAAACTGGGTTGCACGTAAAATTGCACATAACAAAAAATTTGCCGCTATTGACCAAGCAGTTGGTAAAGAAGGATTAAAAATTGTCCTGTTAACGCGACTGTCCCCAATATTTCCTTTCACCTTATTGAATTATGCCTTTGGAATTACAGGAGTTTCACTCAAAGATTACTTTATCGGCTCCGTCGGCATGATTCCCGGAACCATTATGTACGTTTATATTGGTTCCCTTGCGGGTAATCTTGCCATGATTGGTAGTCAGAGTCAACCCACTAACTCTACCGTACAATGGACAATTTGGATTGTAGGTTTTATTGCAACAGTCGCCGTTACAATTTACATAACCCGTATTGCCCAAAAAGCCTTAGAAGAAGAAGTGAGCAACAACTAACTCCTTTGCGCCCCTCTGCGCTTCCCCTTGCGCCCCTCTGCGTTTAAATCTAACCTCTTTAACCTCAATTCACCACGATTTCACGCAAAACTGTACAAATTCTCCGGTATCACCAATGAGCAATTCAGAATTCGAGAGAGTCACAGTTCGCCCAATGGATGAGTATAACCAAAAGTTAGTGTCTTACGTCCATCCGCCAAATTGGGTTAATCCTCAACCAGCCGATATTTATGACCTAGTAGTAATTGGTGCTGGTACGGCGGGATTAGTAGTGGCGGGGGTTGCAGCAGGTATAGATTTGGGTTTAAAAGTGGCGTTAATTGAAAAGCATCTCATGGGTGGAGATTGCTTAAATTTTGGTTGCGTACCATCTAAAACTGTGATTCGCTCGGCTCGCGTAGTTGGCGAAATCTGGAACGCTAAAGACTTGGGAATTAATATACCCCAACATAATATTGATGTAGATTTTCCCAAAGTCATGGCCAGGATGCGGCGGATAAGGGCTGATATCAGCCATAACGACTCGGCGGAGCGGTTCTCATCGTTGGGTGTCGATGTCTTTTTGGGTAGCGGTCGATTTGCAAGTAAAAATACTGTAGAAGTTGGCGACAAAACTCTGCGGTTTAAAAAAGCTGTAATTGCTACTGGTGCTAGAGCCGCACAACTGTCGGTTCCGGGACTTGAAAAAGCGGGTTATCTAACTAATGAGACGGTTTTCTCTCTGATTCAACGACCGGAACGTTTAGCTGTAATTGGTGGCGGCCCGATTGGTTGCGAATTGGCGCAAGCTTTCCGGCGCTTGGGTTGTGAGGTGATACTTTTCCATCGCGGCTCTCATCTTTTAAATAAAGAAGATACTGAGGCTGCGGAAATTCTCCAAAAAGTTTTAATTAGCGAAGGAATTCGCGTCGTGTTGAATTCCCAGTTGGAAGAGGTGGTAACTGTCACCGAGGGGAAACGGCTTTACTTTTGTGCCAATGGTCATCGAGATTCGGTGACAGTAGACGAAATTTTAGTCGGTGCGGGGCGATCGCCAAATGTGGAAGGTTTGAATTTAGAAGCAGTGGGGGTAGAATACGATCACCGCCAAGGTGTGAAGGTAAATGATTACCTCCAAACGACCAATCCCAAAATTTATGCAGCTGGCGATATCTGCATGAACTGGAAGTTTACCCATGCGGCTGATGCAGCGGCGCGGATTGTGATTAAAAATGCGCTGTTTGCTCCCTTTGGTTTAGGACGCTCTAAACTCAGTAGTCTGGTAATGCCTTGGGTAACTTATACCGACCCAGAAATTGCCCATGTCGGGATGTATGAACAGGAAGCACAGAAGTTAGGCATTGAAGTGACGACAATCAAGATACCTTTTAATAGTGTAGACCGAGCGATCGCTGATGGTGAAGAGTCAGGATTTCTCAAAATCCACCATAAAAAGGGGTCTGATAAAATTATCGGTGCAACTATTGTCGCCAGTCATGCGGGTGAGATGATATCAGTTGTGACTACGGCAATTGTGAATAAAATAGGTTTGAGTAAGTTAAGTAGTGTGATTCATCCTTATCCCACTCAAGCCGAAGCTATTAAAAAAGCAGCTGATGCTTATCGTCGGACACTTTTGACATCAAGAACGAAAAAATTGTTAGGATTTCTGACAAAGTTATCTTAGAGGTTGTTTGAAAAGTCGGGGATGTTGTAAAAAAGCTCTCTCAGTATACGCTGTGAATAGATAATAAACAGCACCGAGAGAGTGGTATGAGTAAAGCTTACCCTAGCAACAAAAATGTAAATAGTTTTTGATAAAAGTTGTAAATAAAAAATTTTAAGCGGAGATGTAAATAGTCTTGGCTGTAATTTTCATGTTTATTTTACCCGAAATGACTTCCTTTATTGAGAGAGGGAATCTATTTTGAAACTTCGGGTCTGGAAGATTGGTATTTGCATTGAAGTGAATCGTTGAAGGAGGGCTAGTATCTGGTGCAGAGGCGCTAGCAGCAAATGTCACCGCGATCGCATAGGGGCCAATTTGCAACGTATCGCCATTAGCCAGAACACTGCGCGTTTGTGGTTGACCATTGACATAGACCCCGTTAACACTACCTTGGTCAATCACCACCAGATGGTCTTGTTCCCAGTCAATTAGGGCATGGTAACGAGAAACTTCATTACTGTTAAGCAGCATTCTAGAAACCCGCTCTCCTCTGAGTTCAACAGGTAAGCGAGCAAATTCTCGACCAAAAGCAATCGGCATACTCAACATTGGTTCTCGCCGTTCTCCCGTCGCTGGTTCTTCCCAACTCAATTGGATTTGTAAATCATTTGTCATTTGTCATTTGTCATTTGTCATTTGTCATTTGTCATTTGTCATTTGTCATTTGTCATTTGTCATTGGTCATTGGTCATTTGTCATTGGTCATTTGTCATTGGTCATTTGTCATTTGTCATTGGTCATTTGTCATTTGTCATTGGTCATTGGTCATTTGTCATTTGTCATTGGTCATTTGTCATTTGTCATTTGTCATTTGTCATTTGTCATTTGTCATTTGTCATTGGTCATTTGTCATTGGGCATGGAAAAAACTCTTCTCCAATCTCTATTCCTAACAGACGCGATAAATTGCGTCTCTACGCCTAACTCTTATACAAACGCGATTTATCGCGTCTCTACGCCTAACTCTTGTACAGACGCGATAAATCGCGTCTCTACGCCTAACGATTTATCGCGTCTCTACGCCTAACGATTTATCGCGTCTCTCCTAACTCCCTGCTACCAACACACTTACAGCCGCAGCTAAAGATGTCCCACACCAACAACAGCCTATGTATAGATTCTCTCCTGGGGAAACTTTATGACATTTGGGACATTCTAAGCCATAAACTCCTGGCAGTGGTGCTGGATTGTAGTTATGTCCAATATGTACTGGTGGATTTGGTGGCATCAAAATTGTTGCTGGAATGCTACCCGTCGCAATGCAAGTAACATTGAGTTTTATTTGTCCCAAAGAGATACTACTACCTTGAGTTAAAGGCATTTCACCTTGGACTAATTGCCGTCCATCGACAACGGGGGGATTTTGCGATCGCAAATTTCTGATATAAAAGCGCTGTTGCTGGTGATGAAAAAAGATTTCAATGTGCAGACCAGATACAGTAGGATGACTCAGAATAATGTCGCACCGCAGGGGATTGCGACCGATGCGGACAGTTCCAGGATTTTGACTTGGCTGTTGTTCGTAAATGTTCTGAGTTTTATCTTGATCTGCATCGTGCCACTGTAAAGTTAGTGCGTTCATTGTTCTAACTTCATAACTCGTATTTAGCTACTTCAACTTCCTTCTGTGCGATTTCTAACACGATTGAGTCGGTGTAAGCAAGTATTTAGAAAAAACTTAGCGTTTCCTAATTTAGCAAGGCACAGCGAAACCTCACCCCGACAAAACTGTGCTTTATCTCCCCTCTCTTTGCTAAGGCTACGGTGTACACACAAGTTTTTTTGACTCGCATCTTTGTTGCATCGACTCGCACCTTTGTTGTATCGACCTGCAAAAAATAACTTACCCGACGTTATCCAGTAACTCTAAAAGATTTGTGTGTACACGGTATCCGCATTTCTCACAAGCTTGATTTCAAAGTACCTCAACATGACTTTCAAGTACCTCAACACGACTTTCAAGTACCTCAACACGACTTTCAAGTACCTCAACACGACTTTCAAGTACCTCAACACGACTTTCAAGTACCTCAACACGACTTTCAAGTACCTCAACACGACTTTTAAGTACCTCAACACGACTTTCAAGTACCTCAACACGACTTTTAAGTACCTCAACACGACTTTTAAGTACCTCAACACGACTTTTAAGTACCTCGCCCGCATTTCTCACAAGCTTGAGTGAAAGAAGGGGCAGAGATTTTGTTTTATTTTGCCGATGCTAATTTATCAGCGATGCGTGTAGTTTCTGGCAGCCGATATTTTGGTGTACAGCGTAATACATAGTCAATTGCTGTCGGCAAACTAACTCGATGACCACTGGAAATGTACAGAGGTTTTACTCCTGTGCGTGTGCGTAAAACTGCCCCAATGGTTTCACCCTTATATATCAGTGGTTGCTGGCTGCCTTTAGTTTCTGCCAATTCTTCATGCTTACCTACCAACAATGATTTAGCTACACCAATTGTCGGCATATCTATAAGTAACCCTAAATGGCTAGCTATACCTAATCTACGGGGATGAGCGATTCCCTGACCATCACACAGGATGATATCTGGTGTAATTTTAATCTTTTCTAGGGCATCGAGGACAGCTGGAATTTCTCGAAATGAGAGAAATCCAGGAATATAAGGAAAGGTTGTAGGACGGTGTGCTAGGCTTGTCTCGATTACTTGCAAATCAGGAAAACTCAGTACTGCGATCGCTGCACGGCTAATGGTTCCATCAGCTTCAAAACCCATATCCACTCCAGCAACATACTGAATAGGTTCTTGCAGTTGATCCTCAGTAATTACTTGATATCGCAGCTTTTCTTGGATAATTATGGCTTCTTCCAGAGTTGAAGGCCAAGCATGATCTCGATCAAACTTCATATTTAAAATTGTAATTAAACTGATTAATATTAATCCTGTGAATTTGGCAAGTACATTAACAATTCAAAATTCAAAATTAAAGATATTTTAGCCCAGGTTGGCTGATATCTTGCATCATCATGTTACTTCAGGCTGTCAAGAGGGAATCCTGAGAATATAAGTTTATTTTCCTAGTTTTCTCTTTTACTAGTTATGACACAGCCGAATATTCTAAAACTTGCAAAACAGGGAGATCCCCAGGCGATCGCATTTCTGATGAATCGCCACCTGCACGCCAAAGGAATCACTGCAAAAGTTGCCTTCAAAGATACTTCCTTAGAGGTAATACTAGAATCTGCCAAAGTACTAAACAAGCAAATCTTAGTTGCATTTATCCGCAAAGGGTTAACAGCTTTAGGGGCTGCATCTGTTGAAAGAGTGAAAGTTTACGGACAACAAACGGGTGAGGATTTTCCGGCTTGGAGTAAAGAGTTTAATCTAGGCATAGCAGAAGATAATGAACAGTCTTCCAGCAATCCTCAGATTCTAACTGTTTCTATTAATTTAAGTGGCGATACTGCACGGGAATTAACAAATCATGATTTTGAAATTATTGCTAATAAAATAACAACTGATATTTTATCATCTTGTAATTATGTTTTTATTCAAAAAGTAAGTATTAGTAATGGTAGCTCTGTGATTACAAAGCAACGTTAGTATTTAACTTGATTTATAAGCTAACAGTACACAGAGATTTTATTGGCTGGGTTATAGACAAGTTAAAAGAGGAAGGAATCTCAGCCAAAAGAACAACTGGTAACGACCCAAAGGGTGATATATTGATCATTAAACCAGAAGACGCTCCACGAGTAAAAGAGATAGTTCGCAATTTCAAAAAAAGAATATCAGGATGGAACTAACCGACTTAGGAAGTTACAAGAATTGCTGAAATGTATCGAAAACGAACATTATCTATATCTTCAACGAGTCTAGTTAATAGAGAAAAAGCAGCGCGATCGCACCTCAAAGCTAAACTAGAAAAAGCAGTGCGTAGCTTGCCGTCGTAGACATCGCTCGACTATCTTTATCAAAATAAAACCCTATGAAGACCAAAACCTTAACTGCCATTCTTCACAAAGAAGAAGATATGTATGTTGCTGAATGTCCTGAAGTCGGCACAGTTGACCAAGGTGAAACAATTGAAGAAGCCCTTGCTAATCTTAAAGAAGCTACAAGACTATACTTAGAAGAATGTCCTTTGCTCGACACTGATGCCAGTCCCAGATTTGTAATGCTAGAGGCAGTTTTAACACACCGGAAGAAGTAGATAAGTTTATTCGCCAAGAAAGAGATGCATGGGAATTCTAGATGCTCTCAATTATTTTTATTTAACATAAGTAGAAAATATCTCTAACTTTTGATTATTTCACTCTTTAAATAATTCACTCGCCAGAAAGATGTAGACAAGCATACCAAATGTCTATTTTAGTAAGTACGAGATGGAAATAATTTTTGAGGTTAAATATAATGGTTCTTTACAAACTAGAAGATTTTGAGCCTAGCTACCGTGACTCCTTTGATGGTCAGGATATTAAAGGGCTTGGGGTTTATACACAAGGAACTGACGAAAAAGTTGGTACTGTCAGCGATGTTTTAGTTGATGAGGAAGGTCATTTCCGTTATCTAGTCGTAGATTTAGGCTTCTGGATTTTTGGTAAAAAAGTGTTGCTACCGATTGGCCGTTCACGTATAGATTATAACGTTGATCGCGTCTACACCGTTGGTCTGACTAGAGAGCAAGCAGAAGATTTACCTGAGTTTAATGAACGCCAAGCGCTTGATTACGACTATGAAGAACGGGTGCGTGGGGTATATCGCCAACCTACAGACTCCACCCTACCAGTAGATTCATTAGCACCATTGGCAGCTACAGCACCAGTGGATACAACCTATCAGCAGCCGATTGCGCCCGCACCCGATTACAATCGTGATAACTACACTTACGAAAATGAACCTGCTTTATTTGGGTTAAATGAGCAAGATCATCAAACCCTGAAATTATATGAAGAAAGGTTGGTTGCTGGCAAACGACGCCAAAAAACTGGAGAAGTATCGATTGGTAAACATATTGAGACTGACACTGCACGAGTTGCAGTACCAATTGAAAGAGAACGAGTTGTAATTGAGCGCATAACTCCAGCAGATGCAGGTACGGTTGTTTCTGGGCGTGAAGCAGATTTCCGTGAAGGCGAAGTTGCTCGGATCGAACTCCACGAAGAAGTTGCCGATGTTCGCAAAGAAGCAGTTTTGCGCGAAGAAGTCAGAGTTAGAAAAGTGGTTGATCAAGAAACAGTCGAAACTCAAGAAACTGTGCGTCGTGAAGAGTTAGACGTAAATACTTCTGGACTTCCAGTTGAAGAGCGCTAACTAACATAGTCATTAGCTAATAACTGTAACTAATGACTAATAAATAATTCTACATAGTGCAGGTAAGGCTATTTAATTAGCTTTACCTGTGCTTGTTATACTTCAAAATGATCAATACATTTAATCTAAGTAAAAAGAAGTTCATAAATTTCCGATGACAAAAAACATTGGACAGTCAAACTGGAACTCTCGCACTAGCACCTCATTAGCAGATTTGAAAAAGAAGGTGAAGGATTTTGCTGTAATCGATAGGCAAGGTCAGCTAGTAGGAATGGTTTATGATTTAATTGTGGATACTAATCGTCGGCTAAACCTAGTTATATCTAACCAGGTAAATCAACAAACTGTAGAATATAGTCAGCAGTTAGCCGATAAACATCCTTCTTTATTTCGGTTGCAGAGCCAGAGAATAAAAAAAATCGACAAGCCGACTAAATCTGTTTTCATAGACTTAAACAAATCAGAAATAGAGTATATGCCTGAATATTTAGAAACAGAAACACCAGGCGATGGCAAATTATCAGAAAATTCAATTGAACAACTAGGCTATAGTCAAACTACAAGTAGCCCAGTTGAACCAGAAAATTTAGAATATGTTACCGAAGAGAAGATTATTCGTTTATTAGAAGAACGATTAGTTGTTGAAAGCAGCAAGCGGAAAGTTGGGGAGGTAATTGTTCGCAAAGTAATCGAAACTCGGATGGTACAAGTTCCTGTCCGACGGGAGAAACTAATTGTAGAACAACTCAGCCCAGAATATAAGCAACTTGCAGAAATTGATTTATCACAAGGGGAAGTTTCTGGAATTGATTTGACTGAAGTAGAAAGACTTGAAGCAACACCTTTTAATGGTAGTTTAACGGTAAGTGGCGAATTTAGTTCACCTAAAATTGCTAGTTTATTGTTGAATGCGATCGCACTAGAGCGAGATCACGGATGCAAGCAGGTAAGAGTCACAATTGCTGTTGAAAATGAGTCACACCAGAAAAAATACCAAGACTGGTTTGATCGCTGTTCTGAAGGTGAATCACTAAAGCCTGAATAATAAGTTTCTAGCAGATAAATTAGTAGGGTGGGCATTGCACACTCTATTTTTTTGCTATCAGTTAAGACTCAGGGCTATTTCATTCTCATCTAGCCCGCCTCAGAATGAATTCTGAGTCTAATAGCGAAAGTCGTCTAAGAGGATGTTTGAAAAGTCTTCTTGTTGGTAGCAAAACGTTCTAGATCCCCCTAAATCCACGCCACGTGCTTCAAGTCGGGAAACCCGCCCAACGCAGTGGCTCCCCTTAAAAAAGGGGGACTTTGATTCCGGTTCCCCCCTTTTTTAAGGGGAGTTAGGGGGGATCAGTTTAATTTATCGGGTTTTCCTCCTACCTCCTCATGAATTAGGTTGAGGCGTGTAACTTTTGCGAGTAACTATTGCCAAAAATAATACTAGAAAAGTAAATGTTCCGGCTAAATATAATGGATAGCCATAAGTTTTGGGGTTTGATTGATGAATTATCATTCCTGCAATCACAGGCCCAATACCATTGGAGATGCTTAAATAAGATGCGTTCAATCCCATTGCAGTTCCCTGCTCCTGTGCTTTAGCATTGATAGAAATTAGCGTATTGATCATGGGTTGAACTAGAGAATTGAAGATTGAAAAGAGTATACTGACTCCGACAAAATAAACCGTGCTAGGAAAAACTGGCATTAAGACAAATGACAAACTTCGGATAAATAAAGCTAAAAATAATATATTAACTAGATTAAATTTTTGCATCAGAACTGAAACTCCCCAAGTCTGCATCATCACACCTAGCACTCCAAATAGTATAAACATTAGCGTTAAAGATTGGTTACTTTGACCCAACACATTAATAAAATAGGGTTGAAAAGCATAAGTAAAGATCGTGAAAGTTGTGCCAAGAAAAAAGTTTATAACTAGAAGTACACCAATCTTAGGCATAGTCAGACCTCTAATTAAATTCCCTAAACCTAAATCAAAGATATTTCGCCCTTTACCAGCCTTATTTTGCAGAGTTTCTGGTAATAAGAAGATTGTAATTAACAGGGCGACGAATGCGACTGCACTCGAAACTATAAATGCGAATCCCAAAGAAATCTGCTGTGCCAGTAAACTGGTAACTGGGCCTAGGACAAAGCCTAACCCCAATGCTGCTCCATAAATCCCAAACCCCTGAACACGCTTTTCGGGAGTGGTGATATCTGAAATAATCGCCTGAGCTACAGAAGCATTCCCGCCGGTGATTCCATCCAAGAATCGAGCCAGAAAAAGCATCACTGCTGTTGTCGCTGTTCCAGCGATCAAATTAGCGATCGCAGTTCCAGCTAAACTGATGATCAGTAAAGGCTTACGTCCAAAGCGATCAGATAGTTTACCAATGACGGGAGTTGCAAAAAACTGAGCTATGGAGTAAGTCGAAAACAACAAACTGGTCTGAAAATCGCTAAGACCAAATTGTTTGCCATAAAGATAGATAATGGGAATTAAAACTGTAAAACTGAGGGAGTTAACAAAGGCAACTAAAGCGGTAATCCAGAAATTTCGATTCATCAGTAATATATAGCTATCAGATTATTACCTGAAAACAGGATTTTTCAGCCCTAGTCATACTAACTACTTGTCGTTCTTTTGGCTACCCCGATGAGATTTCCATTGAAGAGACTGTTAAGGAAGCAACGACAGCGCTTGATCCCACTTATTCACATTCAAGTTCGAGATGGAAAGTCTGAAATTATGGGTATGGGTGCATGGCATTCCTATTGGCGCGATCCCTACCATCTGCTGCTGACGATTCCTTGGACTGCCTTTCTGATATTAATTTGTGTTTTCTATGTAACTATTAATGCTCTTTTTGCCCTAGCTTACTGGCTAGGAGGAGATTGTATTGCCAACGCTCGACCTGGCTCTTTTTTAGATGTCTTTTTCTTTAGTGTGCAAACCCTAGCATCCATCGGCTATGGGGCAATGTATCCTAAAACGACTTACGCCAACATTATTGTCACGATTGAAGCGATGATCGGCTTGGTGGGAATTGCTGTAATGACAGGACTAGCATTTGCTCGTTTCTCCCGACCAACTGCCCGTGTGATGTTTAGCCGTGTAGCGGTGATTACATCTCATGATGCAAAGCCTACTCTGATGTTTCGCACTGCTAATCAGCGCCGCAACACAATATCTATATATAATTACCGCGCTCCTGATGCTGTTTGGCTAAAAAATTTGCTATCTATGTGTTGTGCTAATTTAGCAGGGTTAAACAGTGGGTTTTTCTGATGAAAAAATTTTTGAGATACCTGGGTTTAGGTTTGCTATCTACTTTTTTGACTGCTACTCCCGGATTGGGAGCTGAACGTATTAGCTTTTTTTATCCTCCCTTTGGCGAATTTTATTTACCAGTGGACTCGCTGGAACTTTTTGCTAAAGAAGGCAAAATTGATGAAGACTTTTCTTTTTATGCCAGCCGTGCTACTCCCCAACAACTCGCTCAACTGCGCGATCTGCTCCAGCAGCGCTTCAATCTCACACCTACGTTGATATCTCAGGTTACTTACTCACCTATAGGCGAGCAGGTGGTGCGACGGTTAGGAGAATTACTCCTTACTGAGGCTCGAAATAACGGCTTTTATGCTATACGTGCCTCTTTGATTTTGGCTGCTGCTGATCAAGAGGGTTTAACGGTTGTGAATTTGCTGCGTAAATTTCCTAGCAATACTATCCGGGTGAATTTCACAGAGGGGTTAAGGATAGTCGAAGATTTGTCGCAATTACTTAAAAAAAAGGATGAAGTTGTTGCTTTTATTCAAAAGGAAGCGATCGCTCAAGCAGCCAATTCAACAATTGACTTCTCACAACAGCCAGATTTGCGATCGCCGGGAAAATTCCGCTGGCAGAAAACCAGCCTAGAGTTAAATGATATTCGTCGCAATCGCCGTTTACCGGTAGATATCTATCTACCTGCAACTCAAAACTCAGAACTCAAAACTCCGCCCTTTCCCCTGATTGTAATTTCTCATGGACTGGCCTCAGATCGTTCTACCTTTGTCTACTTGGCTGAACATCTAGCATCCTATGGTTTTGCCGTTGCTGTTCTGGAACACCCTGGTAGTAATGCCGAACGGATTCAGCTATACTTTGCAGGTTTGGCAGGGCCACCAGATGCAGCAGAATTTATCAACCGACCTTTGGATATCAAATATTTACTCAATGAACTCGAACGCTTGGAAAAATCTGATCCCACCCTCCAAGGAAAACTTAATTTTCAGCAAGTTGGGGCGATCGGTCAGTCCTTTGGCGGTTACACTGTTTTGACTTTAGCAGGAGCAAAGATTAACTTTGAGCAACTAAGGCAAGACTGTAATCCCAAGAATTCCTTTTTTAATTTGTCGCTCTTTTTGCAGTGTCAAGCAACTGAGTTACCCTCAAGGAATTACGAACTCAAAGACGATCGCATCAAGGCGATCATTGCGATTAATCCTATTAACAGCTCCATTTTAGGTGAGGGAGGAGTCAGTCAAATAAAAGTTCCTGTAATGCTGGTGGCGGGTAGTCAAGATATTTTCGCCCCGCCCGTATTTGAGCAAATTCGCCCCTTTACCTGGCTTTCTGACTCCAATAAGTACCTAGCTCTAATCGAAAACGCCACCCACTTTTCGGCGATCGCAGAATCTACTCCTCAGAATAGTGTGTTACCTGTGCCACCTGCTTTGCTTGGCCCCGACCGCGCTGCTGTTTATTCCTATCTCAAAGCCCTGAGTGTAGCTTTTTTGGAAACCCATCTCCTCAACCGCCCTGAATATCGCTCCTATTTGCAGCCATCCTACGCCACATTCATCAGTAAGGAGCCGCTTAATCTTAGTATTTTACAGTCGTTGTCGGCAGTTCAGTTAAATCAAGTTTGGAATGTGTCAAATCCTCAGTCAACAAAACCACCAAATCCTCAACCTACACCTACCTCTCCTTAGTTATACCAAGGAGGTGTAACAATTACGCATCACGTAAATGTACTGACTGTGGTTTCAGGTAGAATATTAAACTATAAACTATATTGGCTTACGGCTAAGATTCCTGGCTTCTTTAAGAAGTCGGGGATCTTATTGTTAACGAATGATTTAAGTTTGCTATAGATTAGGCAAGTCTCAAGCATTCCTTTAAGCAACTCAAAGCTAAACCCAAACAGATTACAATTTGTACTAAAGTTTTGGCAGATAAATATGCCGTTGTAATTTATATTCAAGACAATAATTTAGCTTTCTTAGCTTATTTTAAAAAAACAAAAATCAGATACATTCATTTTAAATATAACAGTAAATATACTGATATTAATCTACAAGTTAATCAGAAAATCCAACTATTACAACCATAAATTCAAACTCTATATGTCTTTTTTATATCCAAGTCATCATTTAGGTATAACAATTTCACCAAATTGGAGCTAATTGTCAAGAAAGAGAGATATTTGTACTGAGGTATTCATGAAAACTTATTTAATAAAATCTTTTGTATATATATGCTTGTCGTTAAGAAGTATTAAGAAATCCTTATTAAAGAATATTGCAATACCTTGATTTAATTGCTAACGTGTGTATAACAACCATGCTGATGAAGCTCGGATATAGGAGAAATAAAATCTATGAGCTATACGCATTCAGCCAAATATATTAGGCTTTGACGGGTTAAAAACGAGAAATTTCTGCCTCGTATAGACAATTATGAGGGATTGCAGATTAACTAAGAAATATCTCGTTACCAAAGGCTTAATTTCAGTTTGATATCAATTGCGATTGATTATTTGTCTTACCTTGTGTCGACAAGGGAGTAACTGTTGATTGTGTTTGTCGGCAATAACAAAGAGTTTGGTAAGACTTAGATTTTGGAGGATAAAACCAATGGAGATTCAAGGTAAAGTAGCTCTAATTACAGGGGCTTCCCGTGGTATTGGACGAGCGATCGCCCTCGAACTAGCACAACTAGGCATACAGCGACTGATATTGGTAGCACGCGATCGCAAAAAGTTAGTCGAGGTAGCTAACGAAATCGAGGCGATGGGTACAAAAACTGCCATCGTGCCATTAGATTTGACGCAAACAATTGAAGTGAATATCGCTGTTGCCCAACTGTGGCGCAATTACGGACAGATTCATCTGCTGGTTAATTGTGCGGGAGTCGCATACCAAAGCTCGTTTTTGCAATCTAAAATGCCCCAAGTTCAAGAAGAACTCTCTGTAAACTTGTTAGGGATGTACAACCTCACCAGTTTGATAGCTCGACGCATGGCCAGCCAAAGACAAGGGACAATTGTCAATGTATCGAGTCTGATGGGGAAAGTGGCTGCACCAACGATGGCGACTTACTCAGCCACCAAGTTTGCAATTTTGGGATTTACCCAAGCTTTGCGCCGGGAACTAGCTGAATACAATATCCGAGTGATTGCATTATTGCCTTCCCTCACCGACACAGACATGGTGCGCGACTTCAAATTATTTCGCTGGGTGATCCCCATGACTCCCCAGCAAGTCGCTAAAGCACTCGTCACCGGAATGCAAAATGATTCACCAGAAATTTTAGTCGGATGGCAAAGTCATTTAGCTGTGTTGTGTCAACGCCTTGCTCCTTGGTTGCTAGATCTAATGTTACGATTAGCAACTCCGCCAGCGCGAAGAAGACAACAGCCTGAAGAAAAACTGAGCTTTTTGGCTAAAATTCAGCGTGTTGGCGATTTGTTATTTTTCAGAAAAAATCAATGTCAGGCCAAGTCGCTTTAACCACCAACCCCTGATTTTTTAGCTACTGGCAATAAAGTAATACTTCTGAGAGTTTCTATCCCACATGGACAGGAGTATCAAAATCTTTTCCACTAACTGATCATTTGTGAATAACTAGATCCCCGACTTCTTTAAGAAGTCGGGGATCTAAGCCTTGCGATCGCAATTTGGATCAATAAATAAAGTTGCAGATCAGAAATTGCTGTGCGATCGCATAATTAGACATACCTTGTTTCGGAGCAACCAGAAATGCTTTCACTGCCTACTACTCTCCCCACTTTGCCCGAAATCATTGATGGTTTACCAAATATTTCTGGTTGGGAAACAGAGGTTATCTCTGTAGTTAACCATGATAAAGCAGTATTTTTACCAACAACAAATATCCGCCTAGAAGACGTAAATGCAGTATTTGCGATCGCCTTACATATGCACCAGCCAACTATACCTGCTGGACATGATGGTACACTGATCAGCAATCTGCAATATATGTTTGAACATCCAAACGAAGGGGATAACCACAACGCAAACCCTTTTGCATATTGTTACAGCCGCATAGCAGACTTGATCCCCGAACTCGTAAATCAAGGTTGCAATCCCCGTGTGATGTTGGATTACTCAGGTAATCTTTTGTGGGGACTGCGGCAAATGGGACGCGGTGATATTCTTGATAATCTTAAACGGATCACTTGCGACCCAACTTATCAACCTTATGTCGAGTGGCTGGGTACAATGTGGAGCCATGCAGTTATTCCTTCCACACCCATAGCAGATATTAAATTGCATATTGTCGCATGGCAACATCACTTTGCGGCAATTTTTGGCTGGGAAGCACTAGCGCGAGTCAAAGGATTTTCGCCTCCAGAAATGCACCTACCAAATCACCCTGATGCTCTGTTTGAATTTGTGAAAGCGCTGAAAGAATGTGGATATCGCTGGTTACTTGTTCAAGAACATTCTGTAGAAACAATTAACGGTCAATCTCTCAGCTACAAACATTTACCACATCGTCTGATTGCTCGCAATTCCCAAGGTGAAACAATTAGCATTACAGCCTTGATTAAAACCCAAGGTTCTGATACTAAATTAGTCGCACAAATGCAGCCTTACTATGAAGCCAAAACCTTATCAAAACAACAAGTTGGGAGTGTATTTATACCACCAATAGTTAGCCAAATTGGAGATGGTGAAAATGGCGGCGTGATGATGAATGAATTTCCTAGTGCTTTCAAACAAGCTTGGTGGGATATGGTCAATAATGGAGGAGGAAAATCAGGTGTTGTCGGGATGTGTGGTACAGAATATTTAGAATTAATAGAAGCTGCTGGATGCAAACCGGAAGACTATCCAACTTGCCAACCAGTGGGACAACATCAGATTTGGGAGCGAGTTTCAGCAGAAAATTGTAACCCTGAAGCTATAGAGAATGCTATTCAAGAATTAAAGCAAATAAACTCTAATTTTCACATGGATGGAGCTTCGTGGACAAATCATATTAGTTGGGTAAAAGGATACGAAAATGTGATTTCTCCCATGTATCAATTAAGTAGTTTATTCCATCAAAAGGTTGAGCCATTACTACAAATTGACTCAGCAGAACTTATTACCAGACAATCTCATTATCGTAACGCTCTCCTACATAACCTTTTGCTGCAAACCAGTTGTTTTCGTTATTGGGGACAAGGCGCTTGGACTGACCATGCACGCGAAATTTACCAACGTGGCGAAAGCTTGTTACAAAATACATTTTAAGTAAAGAATTACAAGCCATACTCAAATATAACTCTTAAAAAATTGTTAACCTTTGTAGGGCGAAAAATTTCAGAAAGTGGGGTGATACTTCTCAAATTAAGCAAATATAAAAAACAGCACTAATGTATTTTAATTCTGACTTTAGAGCAAAATTATCAAACTTTTCTGGCAAAATCAAAACTCTGCTGGATGTCGCTAAACTACAATTAGATAAGCCAGTAAGTAGAGTTTAATCAAACTAAAGGCAACAATATTTCAAATTCAGTGCCTAAACCTAATTGTGAACGTAAATTAAATTTACCGCCATGTCTGGCTGTGATAATTCGATAACTTACAGCCAAACTAGTTTCTTTACCAGTCTTTGTTTCTAGAGCAAAAGACTCCATAATTTGCTGTTGCAATTCCTCAGATATTCCAGGGCTATTATCGGCAATGCGAATTAAAACCCAACGAGAATCTGGTGCATCTGGGTTGTTTGCTTCTTGTGAAATTACTTCTGTAGTAATCTCAATTCGGGGTTTTTGAACAATCTTTGCATCTTCTAGATGTAACTGTTGTCGCACTGCTTCATTGAGTAAAGTATCCACAGCTTCGCTGAGAATATTCATCAAAACTTGGTTTAATTGCCCCATAAAACAATACACTGGGGGTAATTGTCCATAGTATTTGACAATTTCAATTTCTCCTTGAAGACGGCTATTAATTAATAGAATAATACTATCTATACAACCGTGTAAATCTACTGGTTTGGGATAAATCTCATCGATATGACAGAAGTTTTGTAAACTAGTAACAAGTTTTTTTAATCTTTCGGCTCCGGTGCGGATGCTAGCAAGCGATCGCACCAAATCTTGTTCTAAAAAATCAAATTCAATCTCTTCTTTAATTTGATTAATTGCCTGGGAAGCTGATGGTAACTCTTTGTCGTAAGCCGCTATCAGCTTGAGTAAATCTTGGCTGTAATTTGAAACATAAATTATGTTACCCCAAATAAAACTCACTGGGTCTAAAATTTCGTGCGCTATCCCGTCTACCAAACGTCCCAGATTTGCCATTTTATCATTTTGAATCATTCGGGCTTGGCTGCGTTCATAGCGCACCAGATTTTCAATTCCCCGAATTTGCCAAGAGATAATATTCAACTCTTGTACATCTAACAATCTATGAGCGCCAGATACCGTTTGCACTACAATTGGTTCTGATAATAATTCTGGCGATCGCTTTAAGCTAAGTTGCATCGCAATTAAAATCGATGTTGTATCAGCAAGCAGCAACATCGGTATCCGTGCATAGCTGTAGAGAACAGCTAATGGTTGCTGAACAAATAACTCTTGTCCATAGGGGCGAATCAAAAATTCCAGCAGTCGCCGCCGCGAAATCATCCCAATGAATTTTTCCTGTTCTACCAAAATTACTCCCGGTAGCAGGGGATGTTTTTCCAAAAAATTAGCCACTTCCATACCAGTGCAGTTGATTTCCACCGGGAAGTTGTACATTGGTAGTTCTTGGAGGGTTGAATCTAAACCGAGATCGCGATCGCTACCCTCAGACAAAAATGGCGGTGAGATTTGGCAACTGAATTCTTCTGACATTAGACACCCTGATTTTTTTTACAAAGACAGGTAACTAATAAACTAACATTTTACATTCTTGTCATTCTCTAAATCCAGGTTTGGTTTAGATATCTAGTAGGTGTCAGTGATCTCTGCAAGGAAAAATTATCAAAACTTATTAAAAATTATTGTTCTTCAGTAAAAAAACAGCAATAACAGTTGATACAGTCTTTTACGAATAGAATTCGCTACTACACAAAACTTAGTCTACCTCAGCGAAGTAATAAAAAATTAAGAGTTTTATAACCTGCGGAGGCAGGGAAATTCATAATTACGAATTACTCTTTATATGATTCCAAAATATCACTGCGAGTAATTAGTTGCGGCCAGAGTAACACAAAAAATCCCATCCACGTTGCTATAGGGATGGAGACGAGAACTGTTAGCCAGATAGTTTTAAATAGTAACCAGCTACCACCAATCAGCGTCATACCTGTGAGAAGTATAGACCAGGGTTGACACCACCAAGGTTTGTAGTTCCAAGGATTTACCGGCTTTTGTTCAGACATTGGTTTTATTTGGCAAATGTGCAAATGTTCATTGAACAAGTTTAAGCTTTAGAGGATGTTTTAAAAGTCCTCTTGTTGGTATCAAACGAGCGTCAAATCCCTTGAGGGGAGGCTATGAATGTCCAACTTGCCATATATGTTCCAACAAATATACTAGGATAATCAGCATTGCTATCAGCAACAAACCAATCAGGAATTACCTTCTGCTGTCGAACTATTTTATCTAAACCGACTTGTAAGGATATATTCTCATGAACAATTTTTGCTTTGGCGATTTCTAGCATTTTTTCTACTGACTTTTGCAGCCACTCAGCTCGAACAAATAGACTGTGAGATGGATGGTCGCCATAACAAAAAGGTACAATGATCACCAGATATCCTTTATCGCTAAGTATTTTATCCACGCAAAATTGAATAATTTCTTGATCGTCTTTTTGTTCTTGAGTTTCTTTGTTAATGCTGTGAAATAACAAACCGGCTAGCACGACGGCATCAAATTTCTTATTTTCCCTAGCAACTTCTGACAAGAAAAGCGATAAATCTTGGGCAACAAACTTTCTATTTGAGTAGAGTTTTAAACATTCTTCAATAGCCAATTCACTGTGATCAACTCCAAGATAGTCACATCGAGCCGGGAGATATTTGCATAAAGCCGCATTACCGCACCCTAAATCCAATAAAGAAAATGACTTTTTCTCAAAAACATTATCTAGAAAACCAGATGTTGGTGTATATCGTGTGACATTTTCAGGCGATTCAAAGTAAGAATAATAGTCATTTTCAAAACGTTCTTCTTCGGATGTTTTGCGCTCAGGAACTAGATTATTGATCATAAAAACCTCACTTTATTAAGCTTGTTTGATTACAAGGTTGCTCTTGCGTGATTTTGCTAATCAATAATAACTATAAACTAAAGTTGTATTTATCTTGATAGCTTTTAAGAGAAAGCGATCGCCAGCAACCCGTTATACCAGAATATTTGCTGTGGTTAATTTTAAAAATATCTTTCAAGATAGATTATGAATTCATCCTTATACAGGATGGCAGCAACTATAAAATGCTTACGGTACTAGGGTTGATAACGAAGGCTAAAGTAAAAACCATCATCCTGGGCGTTATTACCGCGATCGCTTAGATCGATAAATGGAATTCCATAATCGAGGCGCAAATTCAGCTTATCAATTCCCAAAGCCTGATTCCATAATAATCCTAAACCTGCACCTACTAAAAAAGTTTGATTGGGTAAGTTATTGGGATTATCAGACTTATTCCAAATTGCTCCCATATCAAGAAATGGCGCGAGTTCAATCGTGGATAATCCAGATTCATCACGTTGGACTGTGAACCGATCTTCAATGGCTACCCGAAATCCATTATCCCCAGAGCGGATATTTTGGCGATATCCCCGTACAGATTGTCCGCCGCCTATGACGAATTGCTGTGAAGGTAAGAGGCTATCTGGTGTTAGTTGTAAGTCTGCTTGGATGAACAACAAGTTATCGTTATTGAGTTGCTGTACACGCTGTATTTGACCCAGCCAACTGAAAAAGCGACCATCAGGTGTGGGATTATTGTTGATAGTTGCATCTAAGATGTCAATGCCAAAACTAAACTGCGATCGCAAAAACCAAGCTCCTTGAGGTTCCCGCCTAATATAGTCTTGACCAAATTTAATTACACTGGTACGACTAACGCCATTGGCATCAGGCCCAATACCAAAAGGGGTTGCAAGATTATCGAACAGGAAGGTTTGACCATCTTGATAGGTAAATCCTAATGATAGGGCAAATTCTTCTCTTGGCGATCGCATTAACGGTTGTCGATAATTTATTTCATAAAGATCCTGGTTGGCGCGAATGCCAAAGGCATCAAATGGTGGCTCAGTAATTTCGTTGCGATTAAATGCGGCTCTAATCTGCACTTTGCCATTCATGGCGTTAACTGGAACTTGATAGCTAAAATCAAAGGCATCAGAACCACCAGAGAGCGTGTGATAATAGGAGCCAGCTAACTCATCTCCCATGCCGGTTAAATTGCGATCGCGCAGTTCAATACCCAATCTTTCAGCACCAATGCTAGGAGGCGAATAATTATCTACACCCAAGCTACCAGTTAAAGGGTTTGCCTCTTCAACTCTCACAACAAGAATACTTTGACCAATCTTACCCGTTGGACGCAGACGTGCTTCTACATTTTTAAATAGGGGATCTAGCCGCAGTAACCTTAGTTGGTCTTCGAGTTTAGCAGTATTCAGAGGGATACCGGCACCTAGCTGGATGCGACTACGAATATAAGATTGGTTTAATTTCCGCGTTCCTTGGATTTCAATCTCTGCTAAACCCCCTTCGATCACACGAATTACTACAACACCATCGGCGTTACCAGGTTTTTGAGCCTCTGGAATCGCTCTGGAATTTATATAACCTTTATTCAAGTAAAGCTGGGTAATGGCATCTGCGGCTTGCCTAATTTCTTCTAAAGTTAAGTCACGTTCTTCAAACGGTTTTACAACTGGATTAAAGTCATTTTCATTAAATACTGTGCTACCTTCAACTTGGATTTTGCGAACCCGAATGCGTTCTTGGTTTGGTGGAGATGATTGGGGGTTCGGTTCTGGCTGATTGGGTTCAGTTACCGGGGAGGGTTGCGGTGTTTGTACTATTTGTAACTGTGGGTGATTGCTATTTTGAGCCGAGTCAGAAGTAAAGATATTAGCTGTAGCTCTAAGTTCATTTGCTGTTAAAATCCAGACCGCAGGTAGAATTAGCAAGCCACAGTTGAAACAGTGCCTATTCCATTTAATAGTTGCTAGACTTTGCCAGATGTCTAACTGATGAGAGAAATAGACAATTCTTTGATGAGTCATTGCTTTTGGTTTCACACCAGTTTCTTTTCTCATTTCTCCTCAGTGGGGTGCCTTATCTTACGACTTGGCTGATTTTGGTTTTTGAGTAAGCTATGTATATCTGAATATCATATTTTTGACACTCAGATTTCAGAAGATTTGTAACTAAAAGTATAATTAGGTTGCAGATATTTTCGTAGAGTGCGTTACGCCAAAGGCTAACGCACCATTTGTTTTAACTTATAGTGCCTTGGCGATTAGCAGTCACGGCTACACAGGCAAAACCTGCCTGTGCGGGTTAAAAGACTGAGTTGTATCATTAATAATCGCCCAGGTTTTGCGTAATACTATAAAGTCAAGGTAAGCGAATTGCAATTATTGGCGAACCAGGAGCAGGAAACACAACACTGTTACAGCAGATTGCTGACTGGGTATCTCGTGAGATTGACCAGTTGATTGTGATTTGGGTATCTTTAGCAGATTTGCAAGATCAGGAACTAAAATCTTATCTGTCTGAGACTTGGTTGACTCAGGTCGCACAGAAAACAGGTAAAGCTGAAGCCACTGCTTAAAATCACAGCCAACCACTTTTCAAACATCCTCTAAGTCAAAATGCTTTTGTTGATGAAACTGATCAGTGTATCCATGAAACTGATCCGTTTATCCATGAAACTGATCCGTTTATCCATGAAACTGATCCGTTTATCCATGAAACTGATCCGTTTATCCATGAAACTGATCCGTTTGTCCATG
>Ga0209591_10000567_pt1 | contig 47699 bp, 52 predicted proteins | sample MAT01_FD_187207 | JGI IMG/M metagenome (GOLD analysis project Ga0209591, IMG submission 187207) | Freshwater microbial communities from Lake Fryxell liftoff mats and glacier meltwater in Antarctica - MAT-01 (SPAdes) (version 2) | ecosystem: Environmental > Aquatic > Freshwater > Ice > Liftoff...
GGGGATCATTACTACGCCGAACCAACCGATGTAAATACGGTTGTTGGTGCTGGTGATCCACTCGCAAAACTGATCCCATACGTTGGCGCTTTCGCGACGTTGTAAGGTTGTTGTCATTGTTTTATAAATGCGATTATTTGTGAATGAATTAGGTAGGTTTGACCACCTGTTAGATATCTTAAAGAATTTATTGCGTTTTGTAAAGTACTTTAAGAAAAAATTTTCTCTTGGGATTTACGCACCCAAAGTGGAAAATCCCCAACTCACTGAAAAAAGGTAGGCTCTGCGTAATCACGCAAGACCCAAGATATAATTTCCGAAACGCTGGATTTACTGCTGTCCAGAGACATATTTTGTTTTTTTTTACCGACAAAAGTTTCTAGTTCAACAACAATTTCTAGTCCAGTAACATAATCTTCAACAGAAAAGTTATTCAATTTTGGCGCGGAGTGCGGGAGATCGAAAGAGAGTTGCAAATCCAGCTTGCCGCTCGTTTAAAGGTTCTAGAGCATCGCTCCAAAGACTTTCATAATAAAAGAAAGTTACGCCTAGACCGCGTTCTTGAGCAGCCCGCACCTGAGACTTAATTTGCTGCATGGGAACTGGATTATTTCGTAACCCTGTCATAATGCCAATTCCAGTTGGAATTATTTGTTGGGCTTCTTGAATTTCTGAGCGGGAAATATTAGCCACAAAACTTTGTAGATTCGGACGATAAACTTGCACAATTAGCTCGTCCACAATATTTTGCCGCATCCAACTCAGCCAATCTTGCAGGTGAAACTTGTAAGCAAAATCATAGTAATTAGGAGAAACAGAGAAAATCGCCTGGGGTTTTCTCTGCTTCACGGCTTGGTTAAGTTGTACCATGAACGCCGTAATTTTATCTGCCCGCCATTTTACCCATGCCGCATCTTGGGAATTAGTTGGCGGAGGATTCTTCGTTTCTTTGGTGTACAAAGCAACTGTATATTGGTCGTAGCCAAATTCGTGAGGCAAACTCATGTGATCGTCAAACTGAATGCCATCGGCATCATATTGGGTAACAGTTTCCAGCACGAGATTGGTGATGAACTGTTGCACTTTTGGATGGAACGGATTAAGCCACATAACCTCACCAGCTGCACTAATCGAAGTTTGGCTACCATCCCGCTTTTGTGTGAACCAATCAGGATAATTAAGTGCCAATTCTGAAGTTGGGGGAGCCATGAAACCAAATTCAAACCAGGGAATTACTAGCAATCCTTGGCGATGGGCTTGGTTAATCAGGTCTGCAAGAATATCATGTCCATCTGAACCTTTGTAGACAAAAGGTTGAATACCTGCACGTTGTGCGATCGCACTGGGATACATTACATAACCAGAATTCCACACTACAGGATAGATTGTGTTGAAGTTCAGCCGTCGTAATTGACTCACCGCATCCTGCACTTTGTCCCGATTTTTGAGGGTGTCAAAATCATTGTTGGTCATCCAAACCCCGCGAATTTCCTGACGGGGTAACTGTGCGATGGCTCTGAAGCGCCCACCTTCGGTGATCGCAGGGGTGAAACTGTCTACCAATAATACAGTAACAAAGGATATTAAAATGAGAATCGGAAAAAGAAACTTCACTAGTCGCCGCCAACTTTGAACAATAAAAGATGATTTCATAAATTTGAATGATGCATTAGCTACCCACACACGCCATTGCTCGTTTTTACGATTGAATCTAGTAACCATAGAGTCTACAAGTATTTATGCTTAGTACAGAACTGATGAGTTGGTAGTTGTTCGTTCCCTGCTTATGGAACTTTTGCACCAGAAAAACTAAAGCAGACAAATTAAGATAGTTGACGCAGGTAGTAAGCATTTGTGCCCAATAGATATTAGTATTGGGAATGGGGCATGGAGCATTGGGAAGAGACAAGGGGGACAAAAATTTCTCCTTTATCTCCTCCTGCCTCCTGATCTTCACACTCCCCCACACCCCACCTGTGTCACAATAGAGAACTGTAATAAGAAAAATATTGTTAAGGTAATTTAGTGAGTCCAACTGCTCAATCCACGGCAAGTGTGCGTCGCGTGGTATTTCCTTTTACGGCAATCGTGGGCCAGGAAGAAATGAAACTGGCGCTCCTATTGAACGTGATTGACCCCAAAATTGGTGGTGTAATGATCATGGGCGATCGCGGTACCGGTAAATCCACAACTATCCGGGCGCTGGCGGATCTGCTGCCAGAAATTTCTGTGGTTGCTAATGACCCCTTCAGTAGTGATCCTAGCGACCCCGACTTGATGAGCGATGAAGTCCGCCAACTGTTAGAACAAGGGGCGGAAATTCCTGTAGCTCACAAAAAAGTCCAAATGGTAGACCTGCCGCTAGGAGCTACAGAAGACCGAGTTTGTGGCACAATCGACATTGAGAAAGCTTTATCTGAAGGTGTCAAAGCCTTTGAACCAGGACTGCTGGCAAAGGCTAATCGAGGCATTCTCTATGTGGATGAAGTCAACTTACTAGATGACCACCTCGTAGACGTGCTACTCGACTCCGCCGCGAGTGGATGGAACACTGTAGAACGGGAAGGTATTTCTATCCGTCACCCAGCGCGTTTCGTTCTTGTGGGTTCTGGAAACCCGGAAGAAGGCGAACTACGCCCGCAATTGCTCGATCGCTTTGGGATGCACGCAGAAATTCACACCGTAAAAGAACCACCATTGCGAGTGCAAATCGTGGAACAACGGGCGGATTTTGACCAAAATCCTCCAGTATTTCTCGAAAACTACAAACCCCAGCAAGAAGCACTACAAGAGCAAATTGTCAATGCTCAACAGCTTTTGCCAGAAGTGAAAATTGACTATGAACTACGGGTAAAAATTTCTGAAGTCTGCTCAGAACTTGATGTAGATGGTTTGCGGGGTGATATTGTTAGTAACCGCGCCGCTAAAGCTTTAACAGCTTATGAAGGACGTACTGAAGTTACAGTTGATGATATCCATCGTGTAATTACGCTATGCTTGCGTCACAGATTGCGGAAAGACCCCTTAGAATCGATTGATTCTGGCTACAAAGTCGCCAAAGTTTTTAGCCGCGTCTTTGGCGTCGAACTACCAGAAAGTGATACTGCACAAAAAAACGGCACAGGTCAAAAGTTAGGGGCTAGGAGCTAATTAATTTGGGATTTTAGATTTTGGATTTTGGATTTTTCCTTCAATTCAAAATCTAAAATTGGCAGAGTCTAACTCAACATGGGCTAAACCATAGCTATCCGCTAACAGTACTCAACACTGACTATGAGATTTTGGTCTTTTTGGTTCAACAGCTTTGTTCTATCTAGCCAATACAACCCGCCCAGGTTTGTAGAATTATTGATGCTTTTATTAGCGATCGCTATGTTGGCAATAGCCAGTATTTTACCCGACAGACCCTATTTAATTTTAGGTTTGAGCCTAGTAGTTGGGGCATCTATTTCTATCTTAGTGCGGGAAGCGATCGCCCCCTCACCCCAGACACGAATTACCCAACTAACAGCATCGCTATTGCTCATCATCAGCCTCTATGGCTTTGCTGACTTAATGTACACTCTATAAAATTAGTTATCAGTTAGGAGTTATGAGTGAGAAATTAATTAAAACTCCTAACTCCTAACTCCTAGCTTTTTGAATTACCAATTCTGCATTTCCACCAATTCCATACATAAATCATTAATTTCCTCCAAATCAGGTTTGTGAGGTAGGGTAGATTGTTCGTAAACAATTTCCATTTCGGCGACCAAATCTTCTGCCATTTTCATCACCTGTTCATAAGAATACTCACCCTTTAAAATAACTTTTAAATCCTCAAAATCACCAGCTATTCTCCTGTCTACAATCACTTCACCTCGCCGCAATATTTCTACTCCACTGCGTAACAATCTAATGCAGTGCATCCCATGTTTGAGGTCAAAACCCGACTTTCTTTCCATTTCTGCCCTAGCCGGATTTCTATTTTCCTGCCAAGATAAGTAAGCCTTCCATTCTCTTAAGGCTATTTGATAACTTTGGCTTTTCTGAAGCAGGCGGATAAAATCTTTACGGCTATTGGTTAACTGTTGGGTATATTCTAAAGTTTCATCTGGTAAAGTGTATTGTTTCAACACGCCTTTAAAATCAATATCTGCCGTCAGCAATTGGTATAACTGTTCCGCTTCTTCCAAAAACTCAATCCGTCCTCTGATTAAGTTATAAAGATATTCCAGAAAAGCATTTAGCTCATCTTTGCTGAGTGGTACTTCGTCTTCTATGGCGAAGTCAGAAGGTATAGGCTTTTTTTGCGGTGGCTTTAACAACCATTTACGATGAGTTTCCATCTTTTTGATTTGGGCAAAGGCATAACCAGTGTAAGTATGTTTTACTTTCTTACTCAAAAATAACTGTTTATGATTAATTAAATGCTGTCCGACTGCGTTTACAAAAGGATAGTTATTTAACCAGAGCAATTCTAAAACATTGGGATTTGCGCCCGCTAATAACTGGAGGATTTTTCTTAATTCATATATAACTGTGTCTTTGTTACCATCAACGAATGGAAATATTCCTGGTTCATCCCAACCAGTATCTTTTTGTTCTATGCGATCAAATCCTAAGTAGTACCTTTTGGGTGCGATAAATACTCCCCGATAATCAAAGTCTGAATCAGGACGATTTAAACCATAGCCGTGGCTACCCGCCAAACCAATTAAAATAGTTCTTTGCTCAACTTCTATTCTTTTCATATCACCTGATTAAAATATAGTCATCCTAACTCATGAGTTAAGCAGGTGGGGAGATGGGAAGCAGAGTTGCTTAATTTAATAGGAATGCTCCTAAAGGAGATGATGCAACACTATCCCCTTGAGGAGCAAAACTTGTCAATTCAGTTGTTCTTATACTTTCGCTTTCCTAGAATAGGAATTATCTAGGATTAAGGTGGCGTCTAGTTCCCCATCCTGGATTGACAATGGCGGCTAAATCTTCTTCAGACAATTTGTTAATTTCACTGTCTAGTTCTTCTACGGTGAAATCATAGCCACGCTCTTGAGCAATCTTGATGAAAGCTTGTGGATCATCTGTTGCTTTGAGCTTTTGCTGTAATGCTTGATCTTCTTTTACTGCTTGAAAAAGTCGGGTAGCATTTTGCTGTGTCATGACAGTCCATCTCCTGTTTTAAATATCAGGTTTGAATGTGGTAATTTGATTTCTGTCGATTCACTAAATTCTGTAAAGAACTATTAGATTAAGCGTGTAAGTTTAATTCTAAAACAAAGAATAAAAAGGTGTGGATTTTGACAAGAAACTATAAGTTTTAGTCTAAATATTTCTGCTATTTTGTAAAACTCAGCCCTAAGATAGAAGCAGTTTTTAACTAAAAAGTATTGATTCTGAATTGTAAACGTACTTTACATTCTTTGGGTAAGCGATCGCCGATGACGAGTGTTGGTAAATAAAAGCTTGACTTAGCACCTGTTCATAAAATAGTATATTAGATTGTCTGTCTAATTCCTGCTCGGATCAGGTAGACATATTACAAAAGCTGGCAAAAGCGTCTCTACAGGAGATAAAAACCAGCTACCTGTACGGCAACCTCAAGGACAATTCCATGACCTACGCAATTATTGAAACTGGCGGCAAACAAATACGAGTAGAGCCAGGCCGGTTTTACGATATTGAACTGCTTCCGATCGAACCAGATGAAAAAGTTACCATAGACTACGTATTACTCGTGCAGCACGATGGCGAAGTCACCATTGGACAGCCACTAGTGACAGGTGCGACTGTAGAAGGGACTGTAATGCGACATTACAGAGGTCGTAAAGTTCTGGTATACAAGATGAAGCCGAAAAAGAAAACCCGCAAAAAGCGGGGGCATCGTCAAGAAGTTACCAGACTTATGATTGACTCCATCATCCTTAACGGTGAAGTGTTTGTTGCCCAAGGAGAAACGGAGAAGGAAACCCCCGTTGTAGATGAGACTCCTGTCGAAGAAGTTGAAACCGCTGCTGAATAATAATAAGAAGAAGATACACAAGAGGAAATCATGGCTCATAAGAAAGGAACAGGTAGTACACGCAACGGTCGTGATTCTAATGCCCAACGTCTGGGTGTAAAGCGTTATGGCGGTCAAGTTGTGCGTGCAGGAAATATTCTCGTGCGTCAGCGTGGTACCAAATTCCACCCTGGTAACAACGTCGGTATTGGTAGCGATGACACTCTGTTTGCCTTAATCGACGGTGTTGTAATGTTTGAGAGAAAGGGTAAAACCCGTAAAAAAGTTAGTGTTTATTTACCCATAACTGCTGTTGAGGCAGCCCCTGCTGAAGCAGTAGCAAGTTAGAGTCTTAGGGTGGGGACTGTTACCCACCTTAATCGCTAGTTAGGGCTGGCATGATGTTCAGATTTACATAAATATTCCCAGCCGTTGCTTAAAAGTCGCTTTGTTCTTCTGTTGCCCATAGATTAGTATCAGAAGCATCAAAGCGCAGATATTCTTCACTAATAAAATATTACACAAAGAAATTGGGTTGCGTAACTTGCTGCCGTAGGCATTGTATATCAAGTCTGTTTACAATTGCTCATTCCTTACTTGCCCTGAAGGTAGGAAGCATCCGTCTAGTTAAGTCTATGTTCCTGTAGAGGTAATATGAGTCTGATTCTTCCCAAACACACTCTATCCCGTCGTCGGTTACTGCAAGTATCTGGACTTTCAGGGGTAGGCTTTCTTTTAGGTGGCTGTGGGACAAATTTGTTCTCAGATAATCTGCGGCAAATATCTGAGCCACTAAACCAAAGTCTTGAAGCACTCCTGTTATCTCAGAAACCAGTTCCAGAATTTCCTGTCAGTGCCATAGAAGCAGACAAATTGCTGATAAATACCTTTGACTTCACACCGCAAATTGATCCGGCGCAGTTTCGCCTGACGATTGATGGCGAGGTTAGTAACGCGATGCAATTGAGTATGGGGGATATTCAAAAACTTCCCTTGACTTCAATGATAATTCGCCATGTCTGTGTTGAAGGCTGGGCTGCGATCGCTCAATGGGGAGGTGTGCGATTGCGAGACTTGGTAGCGCTGGTACAGCCTAAGTCAAATGTCCGCTATGTCTACTTCAAATCTGCTGATGGCTACTATGAAAGCTGGGATATTGCCTCTGCTGTACATCCCCAAACCCTCATGGCTTATCAAAAGAATGGAGAACCTTTATCAGTTGATAATGGTGCGCCGATGCGTCTAGCATCCCCAATTAAACTGGGCTACAAGCAAAGCAAGTGGGTGACTCAAATTACATTCGTTAGCAATTTGTTACCTCGTAAAGGCTATTGGGAGGATCAGGGCTATGAGTGGTTTGCTGGGTTATGAGGGGGCAGGGTAAATAAATCTAAACAGCAGGTATTGCGATCGCAATTGACTTGTGTTTAAGCGCAGATGATATTATAGCGATCGCCTCAAGACAAGCGATCGCTCTCCTTACCCGGATTTCTCACAAAGATTTAAGCGACTAGCCAAAACGCTTATGCCATTTAGACTTGAGATAAAATACCCCGTTCACATACTGTTGTGATTCGTGCAGTGTCTAAAAAGCTCAAAATCTAAGCTGGATAAAGGTTTGGGTAATAGCGATCGCACCGCTTGTGAGAAATGCGGGCTTAGGGATTTTCAAATTAAAAAATCTCCAAACACCTCATACAACAATCCTCTCTCTTCTTCATCTCTCCGTGTCCTCTGCGCCTCTGTGGTTAATTTTCTTGGATACTTTATTTCTTGGAAATCCCTTACAAAGGAGAGGGAAGCTAGATACAGGCAATAGTTCATTATTGTAGGGTGAGCATTGCAATTCCCACCCTACTAACTGTGGTCTATTCAGATAAAATCCACTGTATGGCTATTGAAAATCGCTCTAAGCTACCCCTTAAACCTTAGTCGTGAGAAATCTTGATATTTCCGCATGTGCCAACACAGCAGCAGGTTCGCGCTGGAGAGCGTTGTAATACTTTCTCTCGAAGGTATTGCCCGTCTCTAACGGTATAATCAGCGTGCGGACATCAGCAATCAACTTTTCAAAATCCTCCATTGCTATGGGTTCATCTGCTTCGAGCATTTCATCAACTTGCACAACCACCTCAGAAATGCGATGTAGCCAAGCAAATTGTTCATGAGCGATAACTAGCTGAAGTAGTTCTCCGCTTGATACTCGTCCACTAACCTGTTCGTAGGCAATGCGTTCTGTATCCAGCAACATCTTATGAAGGTGGAGTAATTTATTGCGTAAATCACGCAGATATTGATGTTGACGTATTCTTTGTGAAAGTGTGTTAGAAGTCAATGTTACCCATCCTTTCGTTACGATAGTCTTGAATGGCTTAAATAATTTCTGCGTCGGTATTCATCACGAATAGACTGTAGCGAACAACTGGTTTGTTGAGTGATACGCTGCTAGCGATAAGTAGCATATCCAAATAATGGCGTAAACGTTCGCCAGGAGGCTTGCCGCTCTTATCAGAACTCTCCTTCCCTTCTCTTCTTTTATGAGAGGCTGCGCCAACAAGAGGCTCCACTCACCGTAGGAGTACGGGACTGGTACTCAACAGATACAGGACTTACGCAAAAAATAGCCCAACCGCTTATTCCCAGGTAGGGGCAATTCATGAATTGCCCCTACCGCGTGTAGTTTTGCGTAAGTCCCGAGATATTGCTAGTTCCTCACTGTCTTGTGCAAACAGCACCATTAGCCATCTGCCCAACCTCAGTTTATGTATTCGGTTTCTTTGTTAAGACACATGACAATCAACATATCTTTTTATAACTGTTATATCTTATATTTGATTACTCATATATTAGCATAAACTTATAAGAAGTACATAGTATAGAACCTATCGAGAAAATATCAATTATGGGAAAACTCTCTTAATGTCGCTAGCATACGTAATTCTAGGTCTTCTTCAGCAGCAAGAAATGACGGGCTATGACCTCAAAACGAGCTGCTTTGATCAATGCATTGCCCATTTGTGGCCAGCAGACCAGGCACAAATTTACAGAACTCTCGATAAGCTAGTACAGCTTGGCTGGATTACCTGTAAGATTGAGATTCAGCACGATCGCCCCAACCGCAAAGTCTACAGCGTAACGGAGCCAGGGAAAGCCGAATTCGCCCGATGGCTTGGAACTCATCAGCCTTTACCGACTGTACGAGAACCTTTGCTTGTGCAGTTGCATTTTGCAGATCAGTTGCCGAATGAAACTATCATTTACCTACTGGAAGAACAATTAGCGGCTCGAAGCAAAAAGCTTGCTGAATGTGAAATCATTGATTTGCCATCACTTGGTGATGAATCTGCCAACCGTGAGCAAGTAATGCAAAGGCTTGTGCTGGAGTTGGTGATCCGAAGAGAACAGACTTATATTGATTGGTTGAAGATAGCGCTCAATGTTATCACTCACCAAAAGCCTTATGCATCAAATTATCAGATTCTTTGACACTCCCTAGCACTAAAGCAACGGGGAGAACCCGTTATGATGTTTGAGTGCTTAACCTCAACACAGGGAAAGTGCGTGAGGAGATGTTGTCCGACTATTTGTTCTCACTCCCCACCTCAAATTATTTTTCCCTATACCCACCAGCGTAGTTAATTACACAAATTGTTCTATATGATTTGTGAGTTCCATAAGCAACACCAGACACTTTAAAAGCGCCGTTAAAAATGTTTGTTCGATGACCGCGATCCGGCACACCATCATCAATAATTAACTGCATGACAATATCTTGGGCGGTGTTTGGGCCATAACTAATATTTTCGCCTGCGGTTGTTTGCCATTTACCATAGCGATTGATCCGAGTAAATGGGTTGCTACCATCACTACCATCATGACCTATAGCACCTTTTGTCCCTTGGTCTTTTACATGGTCTTTTGCTCCTAAAGACATACCTTTAGATGCACTCAATGTTCCCACAGGACGTGCTGATTTCAAAAATGCGATCGCCTCATTAACTGCTTTGACTCCTTCTTGAGTTCGCAAATAGGTATTATTAGAAATTTTGACTCGGTTCCCCTCAAAGCGCTTTCTATAGTTTTCCAAAATCGGGAGATATGACTTAGGATTTGTTCGTACCTTATTTGTTTCAACAATTACCTGTTGTTCCAGTGGTGAAAGATAACTCGCCTTTGCTAATAAGGTTCGACTGCTAGGCTTAACTACTGCTGGGTTAGAGTTTGCCACAGATGGGTTAGATTGCAAAAGTTGATTTGAGCAGCCGAAAATCAGGGCTACTGGCAAAAATACCCAAAATTTAATGCGATGCATTCATTACCTCACAATTTTTTCTATGGATTAATTTAGTGAATTAGAAGAAATAATAATTTTCAACACACACAGAAGTTTGTAGACGCTTCTTTATTCGGAATTTTAGAAGCAGCTTGTTGTCAGACATTAGAACTTCGATCAGTTTCCTAAGAAGAACAGAAATAAGTTTATCAAGAGTATAGATAACGCTGCAATCGTCTTTGTTCCTTGAGTGTTAAAAAAGGATTACTTAATACCTGTTGTAACCTATCTAACACTAAAACGTAAAGCACAAAAAAATATTTTTGCTTTATTACGCCTGTTCTTAAGTACAATAATTCAGAATAGTGGCTAACAAAAAATATAACGCAAATAAAAATTTTGCATATTTGCGTTTGACAGAAAAACCCAGAGTTTATATCATGCCCGCTAGATAAGTGTTATTGCGATCGCTCGTTCTCAACATTCCCGGTATGGTAGCAAACTTAAAAAACCTTGCGATGGCGCAAGCGCCCCGTCGTAGGCGATCGCATCGTCTCACTCGCAATTGACTAATTATTAAACTTTGAGAAACCAGCGTTGCCGATACATCAGAACACCAACAGCCCACCACAACAACACGGTGACTATGGCAAACAACAAGGAACCATTCAAAACTCCCGCCCAAGATGCGAAAAAATTCTGGTAAATCCAATTGTAGGTACTGGGAGCGTCTTTGCCTGTGCCGATAGTGGTTTTCACTAAGATTTTAATCAATAAAACGGATGGAACGAAAAGTGCGATCGCATTTAAGCCCATAATTTCAAAAGGTTTACTCCAGCGCCGATTCACCCGGACTTCGATGAGTTCATAACAAGCTGCTAGTAATAGTAACGCCCAACCACTAGTAAAGATTACATAAGAACTTGTCCACAGCTTTTTGTTGATGGGGAATGTCCACCCCCACGCCCAACCGATAATTAAACAACCAACTCCAAATAATCCTAACCCGATACTTGTGCGTGACTGTACAGGTTGACTGCGTATCCATTGTCCAGTGAAGTAGCCAGCGAGGACGCTTACTATCGCAGGAATAGTACTGAACAGTCCCTCTGGATCTCCCATAAAGTTGAAACCATCACCTTTATATAGATGTGCTTTGGGAATAATCAAACGGTCAACATAAGCGCCAAAATTACCTTCTCGTGTCAGAACTCCCGCGCCATATTCTGGCACTGGTAAATACATCATCGTTAGCCAGTAGCCGATGAGTAGCACTGCTGCAAGTATCCATTGACCTTTACGCGGAAGGTTGAGAACTATCAAAGAAGCCAGCAGATAGGTAATGCTGATGCGCTGCAACACTCCCATAATGCGGATGCTACTCAAATCAAAAGTCCAAACACCTTGATTCCAAAAGCCATTTAGTAGCAATCCCAAGGCAAAGAGAATGGCGGCGCGGCGTAAAATGCGCCAGTAAACAGCTGAGGTTGGTTTGTTATCTTCGGTGTACTTTGACAGCGAGAAAGTCATCGCTACACCAACAATGAAGAGAAAAAAGGGGAATACCAAGTCAGTTGGTGTACATCCGTGCCAATCGGCGTGGGCTAAGGGAGGATATACATTATCTGCGACTCCCGCCATATTGACGAGAATCATCGCAGCGATGGTAATGCCGCGAAAAACATCCAGTGAAGTCAGGCGCATAGGCGGAATTTTCTGTTAGATGAGTATCTAAGTACAGCATTTCATTAATTCGTAGCGAATTAAATTTGACAATGCCAATGCATCGACTAACAATGCCAATGCATCGACTAACAATGCCAATGCATCCCTTTGCATTAAAAACGCTACAATTTTACGCAAAGCTGTACTAAGTTACCCCGCTTGATGCAAGTAATCAAGCAAAATTTATAAACTTAGATACAAGGTAAAATTTTGTTAAATAATTACCACAACTCGCTATGCCAATCAAAGTTGGAGATACTGCTCCTATTTTCACTCTACCTGCTCAAAACGGCTCAACAATTAGCCTCCAAGATTTTGGCGGCAAAAATGTTGTCCTATATTTTTACCCCAAAGATGACACACCCGGATGTACTGCTGAATCCTGCGCCTTTCGCGATCAGTATGAAGTGTTTAAAAGCGCTGGCGCTGAAGTTGTCGGCGTGAGTGCTGACTCTACCGAATCTCACCAAAAATTTGCTGCGAAATATAATCTACCTTTTACCCTGTTAACTGACAAAGGCGACCAAGTGCGAAAGCTATATGGCGCAACAGCAGCCTTTGGCTTATTCCCTGGTCGCGTTACTTACGTCATTGACCAACAAGGAGTTGTGCAATATGTCTTTGATTCAATGTTTAACTTTAAAGGTCACGTTGAGGAAGCACTGAAAACTTTGCAACAGATTGCGGCTAAGTAGGAGTTAGGAGTGAGGAGTGAAGAGTTAGGAGTTAGGAGTTAGGAGTTAGGAGTTATTTCTCGCATATCTCCCCACTCCCTACTCCCTACTCCCTATTTACTCGAATGCAACTTTTCGGGCATGACAATATTAGCGTGGGTTGCCTTACCATTCTTGCCGTTAGTATGACCATTACTATTGCGGGGATGGATCACGCCATAACCGCCGTGGTTGCGTTCGTAAATTACATTAATCTCTCCAGTTTCAGAATTGCGGAACATGTAAAAGTCGTGCCCTACGAGTTGTAGTTGTTCTAGGGCTTCTGCAAGAGTCATCGGCGGCATAGAAAAATATTTGGTGCGAACGACTTCGTTGGGTAATTCGGGGGTGCGATCGCCAATTAAATCTGTGACTACCGATTCTACAACAACTACTTCTTCTGGTTGGGACTGAGTTTTCTGGTCTTGACGGCGTTCTTTGTATTTCCGCAGTTGACGGGCAATTTTATCTGCAACTAAGTCAATACTGGCATACAGGCTTTCGCTGCTTTCCTCGGCACGGATAACGCTACCATTAGCGTAAATAGTTACTTCAGCCGCTTGTCTTGTATTGATTCGAGGATTACGGGCTACGCTAAGATGCACATCCACTTCATTTGTAATGCTCTGAAAGTGACTAACTGCTTTTTCAATCTTTTGATGTACATACTCCCGAATTGCATCGGTGATTTCAATATTTTTGCCGTGGATGACAAGCTTCATGTAAACTCTCCCACTGAATATTTGATGTGTGAATTTGCTTTGTATGAAAAGAAATTGCGGTAAGATCTATTACTCCCGCCAAAACAAATTGTGAACTGTTTCTATCTACTGCTAGTAAGCTTTTCTATGACTTACTCCATCTAGGCTTTTGCTCATTATACCTTTGATTTTCTTCCTCATCTCTGCGCTGATATCCAATTGGATATTCAGCTACAACTCTTTGGTGAGGAAATTTGAGCAGTAGCTCCTGTAACTGTCTTTTTTGTTAAAACAATGCTTACAGAACTGTTGATAGTTGCTCCTTCTGTGTTCGGTTGAAGTTTGCTTGCTGTTGTTCAATAATACAAGTCTTTGTGGAAATTTGATTCGTTTGAAATGCAAATAATCTTATGAGAGTCATCAGCCACTACATTCGTCTTTATCGTCTTGGCATGATGCTTATTGCAGAGAATTCCTCCTAAAAACCTATTGAGGTTATATATTCAAGCTAGCACTTTGTATTTTCTAATGCATGTTCCCTTGACCTTCCTTTAAAATCCTTTGCAAATCTTGACATTTGTTGGTTTCAATACTGTAACTTGAAATATATTTCGTTCCCGATAGCAGTTGATTTTTGGCATAATCCATAGTATGGAACCACACAAAAACCGTTGTTTGTTGTATAACCAAGGATTAATGCCTTACTTAGAAGCTCATGGATGGCAGCGATCGCTCCTCACTGAGCGTATCCATGACCCCAGTCTAGATGACGTGTTAATTTTGCTAGAACATCCACCTGTCTACACTTTAGGACAAGGAAGCAACTCAGATTTTCTAAAATTTGATATTGACAAAGGTGAATATGATGTGCATCGAGTTGAACGAGGCGGTGAGGTTACTTACCATTGTCCTGGTCAACTGGTGGGGTATCCAATTTTAAATCTGCAACGTTATCGTAAAGACCTGCATTGGTACTTACGCCAACTCGAAGAAGTAATAATTCGCGTATTGGCAGTTTATGGGTTGCAGGGAGAAAGAATTCCAGCTTTTACTGGCGTTTGGTTACAAGGGCGAAAAGTTGCGGCTATTGGTATTAAAGTCAGCCGTTGGATTACCATGCACGGCTTTGCATTAAATGTTTGTCCAGACATGATAGGGTTTGAGCGCATTGTACCCTGCGGTATTTCTGATAAACCTGTAGGCAGTTTAGCCGAATGGATTTCAGGCATCACCTGCGAAGAAGTGCGTTTTTATGTAGCACAGTCCTTTGCTGAAGTATTTGGTATGGAATTAGTCGAGTCGCAACCTCAAGGATTTTTCCGGTCTGAGTAAATTTAGTTTGTAATTATGTAATAAATACTATAGCAGTCTTATTTAAATTATGAGACACTGATAAGAGTAGTCTATATTTAATAGTATAAAATAACTATTTAACCGTGGTTGTCAAAGCTAAAATCTGATTATTTACAAATTTTTATACTAAATTTTTACGGCTGTCAAGCACAAATTTGCGCGTGAATTACTCAAATAATCTCCAGGTATCTGCCTCATCGTCAACGTCTCTGAGAGAACGTGATTGGACAGCTTTGATAGAACTATTTGATAGAGACGACGGTGATGAAATTGAAGCCGATATCAATAGGAGTTTGTTTTGGCTGATACCTGAACCTTGTTGGGAAGATGATCCCTTTGATTTTTTGCGCGAATATCTTTGAATAGTGATGAGTGATAAGTTATGAAAAAACCTTTAATTGACAACTCCTCACTATCTAACGTTGAGGCGACTGAGGAAAATACGTAGGCGATCGCTTTGGGGATTGGTCAGCAGTTCATAAGCTGGGCCTTGTTCTTCACTAAAGTTACCACGATCTGCTACTGCTACTGCTACTATGGCTCGAAGTTGCGAGAACTTCATGGGCAATTGACGAGAACAAGGGTATAAACATCCTGATTTAATTGTGGCAAAAAGGTTGTATTAGTAATTTTTCATATCTATAAATCCTATTTATACAAGCCATGATTTGATTGCTAACTGATATGTTGCTACTGTAACTTTCAGGAATATTTTTATGAACAATGACATTAGGTGTCTCCCAACAGAAGATATAAGAATAAATTGTAGTTATACGAAATTTATCTAAAAAATATGTATTTATACCAATAAAGAATATCTCATTATTAGGCATTATTTTATGGGTATTATAGTATTAGCATAAATATCTATTTTAGAAATAAACTACGTAAATCCAACCATTTAATGACTATATAATATATTTATTGACTATCAACACACCAATGGCTAATAGAGATAAAATATAAATTAAACATTCGTAACCACAACATAATAACCATTGACGATATTAATTTTTGATAACTGTCATAAAAACTTAAATACTTTTTGATAGTCAACTTGAAGCAGAATACATGGATGCGGATAATTGGACATATCAACTACAAAAGGTACTACTCATGAGTTCTCGCGCACTGCTGTTAGTAAATCGTCATGCCCGCCAAGGGCAAAAGGGTCTATCGGAAGCGATTGAATATCTGAAGACACTCGGCTTTGATTTAATTGAGGAGCCTACAGAAGACCCCAAACATCTTGCCGAAGTTATATTTCGCTATCAGCATCAAGTTGACTTGGTAATCATTGGTGGAGGAGATGGGACTCTCAATGCCGCAGTAGATGCTTTAGTTGATACTCAGTTACCCTTGGGAATTTTGCCTTTAGGAACTGCCAACGACCTGGCTAGGACTTTGGGAATCCCGAATTCCCTCAGCGAAGCTTGCAAAATTATTTCATATAGAAATTTACACCGCATCGACTTGGGCTGGGTGAACGGCAAGCACTTTTTTAACGTTGCCAGTCTAGGATTGAGTGTAAAAATTACCCAGCGACTTACCAAAGAAGTCAAACGCCGTTGGGGAATATTTGCTTATGCCGCCACTGCATTGCAAGTGATTTGGGAAGCTAGACCTTTTACTGCTGAGATTTTAATCAATGGTGAATCAGTTCGCGTGAAAACAGTACAAATTGCTGTGGGTAACGGCCGCTATTATGGCGGTGGTATGGCAGTGGCTGACGATGCGGCAATAGATGACCAAAGGCTAGACCTCTATAGCCTGGAGATTAAACATTGGTGGCAGATTATACTATTACTCCCTGCGATGCGACAAGGGCGACATATACATTGGGACAGTGTACGCTCTCTTCAAGGTCAAGAAATAGAGGTGCATACTCGCAAACCGCGCCCTATCAATACAGATGGTGAAATCACTACCTACACTCCTGCTCATTTTCGGGTTATACCTAAAGCTATAGCTGTTTTAATACCCCGATAAATTAGGAGTTAGGAGTTATTATTCTCTCTTATCTCCCTTTGCTAAAAATGTGGGAACTCGCATCAACTTACGCCAAATGCATCTGAGATTTTCTCAAGATATAAAGTCCCTGTTGCAACGCCTAGCTGAACAACCACTAACTCTAGGTGATATTTTGGCAGAAACCTCAGAACGAGGGTTCTGCCTGGTAATTACATTATTAGTTTTGCCCTTTTTATTTCCTATGCCACCGGGATTAACTGGCCCTTTTGGTGGTGCTTGTTTACTGTTGTCAATGCAAATGTTTTTAGGGAAGCGATCGCCTTGGCTGCCGAAAAGAATTGCTAACTACAAATTTCCTCGTCCCTTTGCCGAGCTACTTTTGCAAAATTTAGGACGTATTACCAAAGTTTTACAGAAAATCGCCCGTCCCCGATTCGCAAAAATAGCCCATAATCCTTTGATTTGGCGAATTAATGGGTTTTGTATCTCTTTATTAACAATATTACTAATATTACCAATTCCCTTTACAAATCCCATCCCCACTGTAGGTATTTTACTTTTGACTGTTGCCACCATCGAATCTGACGGTTTATTAATTTGCATCAGTTACGGTATTACTGTCTTAATTACCTTGCTGTTTGGATTTATTGGTTACGCAATATGGTTAGCTCCCAGTTTGCTGCCATCTATATTTAAATAATAAAAGCCTTCAACTAAAAGCTGAGGGCTATGATTTATTAGGGTGCATCTACCATTTATTAATCCACTTTATTGATTGCCATATCCGGGAATATTTAAAATTATCAGCAAATTTATTTCATTCTTAGATTTAAAAATATCAGCAATAAAAAAGCCTTCAACTAAAAGCTGAGGGCTATGATTTAATTAAGGTGCATCTACCATTTATTAATCCGTTTTATTGATTGCCATATCCGGGAATATTTAACTTTGTAACAAATTTATTTTAATTTCAAACAAAAATATGAATAATAAAAAAAGCCCACAACTAAAAGCTGAGGGCTATGATTTAATTAAGGTGCATCTACCATTTATTAATCCGCTTTATTGATTGCCATATCCGGGAATATTTAACTTTGTAACAAATTTATTTTAATTTCAAACAAAAATATGAATAATAAAAAAAGCCCACAACTAAAAGCTGAGGGCTATGATTTAATTAAGGTGCATCTACTATTTATATATCCGCCTTAGTTATTGCTGCATCAGGAATAATTGAAAAAAAATGGATGGCTGTGGAATTGATTTAGTTTAGGTACAAAGGTAGTACTACCGTCGGCGGAAATAAACCTACCATTTCATTACAGCCAAAAAGCCCAAAATTAAAGCATGAGTGACTTTTGACACTTCGACTTCGCTCAGTGTTAACTTTTGACTTCTGCCTTGCGGTACTAGCTTCCCGGAAGATAGCCTGCGGTATTTAACTAGGTAATCATTGACCAACTTTACAGTAATTTTACAATTATCCCGAATTTCCTTTGGATACACAAAGTTTCTGTTAATATCTCTGATGGATATCCGCAATAGTACGAATTTAGTTTATTAGTTGGGTATATGACTATGAAAGCTAGACGCACCCAACTTGATGAAGCGATCGCAGTTTCTATTAGCCCTTGCTAGTTTTAGTATTGTCGGGGGAAGCTTTTTTTTGAGAAGAACTTTTAGAAATACTAGGCAACCTAAAATAATAACTGATACATCACGCTACAAAGAAATTCGTAATCAATTATGGTCTGATAATGACCAAGTAAAACATTTTCCTAATGAGATTCCCACTGATGCCAAAGATGTTCGCATTGCTTACTCTCCCGAATTTTTGCAAGGAAGTAGTTTTTTTCAAATTAGGCTGAAACAGCAACCAAAAAAGATAGAAACATTGCTTTTACAATACAGAAGTAGTGCAAAGCACAAGTATAGGGGTGGCAACACAAACCAACACATAAATCAACCTAATGGTGTGCCGACAACTTTTTTCTACACCAGTGACTCTCCTACAGAATCTTTTCCACCTACCTATGAAATATTGGTATTAAATACAGAGAATAAAGGTAGACTTGGCTTCAAGTGGAATCATGGAAATAGCTACGGCGTCGCTATTAATACTTCCGCCTCAGAAATTATTTATTGGTCTGAAAAATGGTAATTAACAATTTCATTTTGAATTGGAATCGCCATGAGAAAAATTATGATTTTGGTCACGGCTTTCACTTCAGTACTAAATAGTGCTTTTCCTCTTTTGGGTATATCACTTTAGGTAGTTAAAACTTATAGCCAGCATCGCTAAGATTTTAATGGTGCTTAAAAACTATCTGAATATGTAGAATGCCAACTGCTTTAATTACTGGTGCTTCTAGTGGTATTGGTAAAGCTTTTGCCCAAGTACTAGCTGCACGCAAGACAAATCTTGTACTCGTTGCTCGTTCCGAAGAGAAACTAAGCCAATTAGCTAAACAACTAGAAGAAAAACACAAAATTCAAGTAGAGGTTATAGTCAAAGACCTCACAGAACCTAATGCAGCAGCTGCTGTATTTGATGCCACTAAAGAAAAGGGATTAACCATTGACTTATTAATCAACAATGCTGGTTTTGGTTACTATGGCGACTTTGCCGAAGGGGATGGAGAAAGACAAGTCAAAATTGTACAATTAAACATTTTGGCATTGGTAGATTTAACCCATAAATTTCTCCCCTTGATGCGGCAACGTCGTTCTGGAAGTATTATTAACGTATCCTCTATTACCGCATTTCAACCTATACCATACCTTTCTGTTTATGCTGCCAGTAAAGCTTTTATTCTCAGCTTTAGTGAAGCACTATGGGCAGAAAATAATCAATATGGTGTCCGTATTTTAGTTACTTGTCCAGGGCCAATAGAAACAAACTTTTTTGCAGAAGCTAATTTTCCTCCAGCGCTGGCAAGTACTACAGATAAAGTGTATTCTTCCGAAAAAGTGGTTTTGGAATCTTTAGACGCTTTGGAAAAAGGCTATCCAACTGTTATTAGTTCTGATAATAACACTCAAATTAGAAGCAAATTATCTCGACTTGTACCGCGCAAACTTCTGTTGAATATGTTAGCAAAACACTTTAAAGCCTAAGTATATCTTTAAAAGTTAGGAGAGACGCGATTAATCGCGTCTGTACAAAAGTTGGGAGTTGGGGATTTGGAGTTAAAGAAAACGGGGAATTTAAAAATCCTAACTTTTCACTCCTCACTCCTCACTTTTCACTCTTCGCTCCTCACTCCTCACTTTTCACTCTTCGCTTATTACATATATCTTGTTAGTTGAACTCGGTAGCGGTCTTTTTTTGTAACGGCGATTTCCCCAACTTCTAAACGTCCTTTAGAGCGAATGGCGATTAAGTCGCCTGATTTGACTTGAGAACTAGCTTGGGTAACTTCCTTCCAATTGACGCGGACATCACCAGCATCAATGAAATCAACCATTTTGCTGCGAGACATACCAAAACCAGCAGATGCGATCGCATCTAATCGCAAAGAAGCCTCCACAGTAGTTAATTCTTTTTTCTTTGGTTCCCGAACCCTTAATTCAGTTACCTCAATTCGCTGAGTTTTCACAGGAACCGATCGCACCTGTTTCAGGCTCATTTCCAAAAATTCCACCAACTCTGGTGCGACAATCGCCTGCGCCCCTCGTTCCCCCAAAACAATAACATCTCCTGTCTTTTCACGAATAATTCCCGTTCCCAACATTGCGCCTAAAAAGTCGCGGTGAGAGGCGGTATCAAACAGGAAATTACCAGCAATTTCCACGGCGACAAGGCTAACTTGAGATTGATCTAACGGAAGTTCTGAACGAGCGATCGCTATTCTTTGGCGTTCAGCTTGCGGATATCCGCCCCACGCAACTAATTGCACTTCTGTTAATCGGTTAAACACCCGTTGAATTTCCGCCAATTCTGGGGGAGACAGAAAATCAGTCAAAACCACTTCCCAAGTTTTGATGGCTTGCTCCGCTTGATCGATTACACGAGCTACACTATCTCGATTTTCAACACCCTTTAAAAGTTCTTCTCGTGGCAACATTCTTAAAAATTATGAGTTATGAATTGAGAATTAAGCTGCTAAAACTATCTTGATTCTAACTTTAATTCTCATTTCAGCCATTAGTAACAAGTTAAGGCTCTAAGGCATCAGAAGCACTAGCACTATAGACGACTTATATCAAATCTGGTGCGATCGCTTTTCGCCAGTCTACCACCAAAGATAAGCATACAACCCGAACTGTAGACATCCCACCAGGACTCACATCGATCTGGGGAGTTTGCAGCGTTATGTAGATGTGATGCCAGAGCAGAAGCGAAAAGCTATTTTGGTGATTAGGTTCTGAGGCAAACTACCGATTTTCTACGGGAAATGTTAGCCTATATTAAAAGCTATTACTGAATTTTTAATACAATCTCTAGTTGTAAAAAATATCTTATGAGTAAAAAACTGAGCAGAATATCTGTGGTTCTAAAACTATAAATACGTTTATGTATCTTAAAAAAGCAAGCCAGCTTCTCCTCAAGCAAGCAAAAGAAAATCCAGAAGGCTGTGCTTACAAATATATGACAAGTATGCTTACTTCAGCCTTCTTTTTGGAAGCATATCTAAATCATCTAGGGCGAAAAATAATTGATCAAGATGAATGGGATAAGTGGGAGCGTAAGAGTTCATTTCATAAAATTGGCTCTTCGGTTATTTTTATGGAAAATCTGGTTCAAAATCATTGAAAGCCTTACCCTATAAGCATTTCATTCAAAACATTACCATAATTCTTTATAACCCTTGTCCCGCAAGGGTTTTGTTACAATCAATCCTCAATCACCATAAAAGGGACGCAAGAGCCGTTATTGCTTACTTATGTTGAACTATGACACGGCATTTTCTCTCGTATAAAAATCTCTCATGCTTTTCTGAATATAGTTCCAGCAGCCAGAGTTTTGATGCCTATTGACCCCTGATGAATAGTACGTACAATTATACGTAGAGACTAATAATTTTCTTAAATCGGCGTTGAATAAAAACGCATAACCTATGTCTATCGGGACTTTCGGCAATATCTACTCAGATGAGTTAATTACAGCCACTGAGTTGAATCGTCAGCCTGGACGAGTTCTGGACAAAGCTTTAGAACGTCCAGTGACAATTACTCGCAATGATCAGTCTTTTGCTTTGTTGCGCCGGGAGGAAGTGACTTTTCTCGTAAAGGCAGCAACACAGAGTAAAGCTGTTTTTGAGGCATTAACTGTCGCCTTCTCTTTGTTACTGGGAAAGGAAATCGGTTTTGAACATCCTTATGGATGGCTGAGTGTGTTTGAAGAAGATGATCTGCAAGACTTTATCAAGGAGTTAAGTGAAGGTTTTCGGTTGATAGATTCCTCAACTACAGCATGGGAGATAATTGACGCGATCATCCATGAATGGCATGAGAGCGCCGTAGCGATCGCTAGTCCTGAACTGGCAGATGCTTTTAGTGCCGAGACTGATGAAGTACCATTAAAGTCGCCATCTACTCAGAGTGCTGTGTGAATGAGAGTATGTCAGATAACCAAGAAGAAAATCCAATAGTGGAGAATGTGGAGCCGCCATTCGTTAAACTGACGGCTCCAACCTTATCTGAGATAGAAAGCACTTGGTTGGTGGTAGCTAAAAATCGTCGGTTGAATCGGGACTGGGAAGCTTTAATGCAGCGCCATCCAGAAAACACACGTCGTTGTTACGAGGATTTATGTACTGCACCAACCACCAGACAGCCTGGGCGTGTTTTCCCTTTAAAGGGCAAACCCTACAAGGGGGCATGGGAATATGAGGTGACAAAAGGCGACAGAGTGTTTTACGTTCCTGATGAAGAACAGTTGAAAGTCGTTGTCTACTACGCAGGAAAACATCCAAATCTTTCACCCACACCGTAATTCGTGCCATAAGGAAGAGTGGGCTACAAATTAAAAGTTCTTCTCGTGGCAACATTCTTAAAAATTATGATTTATGAGTTGAGAATTAAGCTGCTAAAACTGTCTTGATTCTAACTTTAATTCCCATTACAGCAGGTTTTCATCCTTAGCAATTTGTTGCATTCCCAGTTTTTCCAAAATGCGAATTGAGGCAACATGATCGTCTGGAGAATGAGCGATAATTCTCTTGAGTTCTTGCTGAGTAAAGGCAAAATCGACTAGTGCTTCTACTGCTTCAAAAGCAAATCCCTGCTGGCGATAAGCTGATAGCACTTCATAACCCATTTCTACAGTTCCTGTCTGATCGGGTTTGCCAATAAAACCCAAATCGCCAATTAAAGTAGAATCAGCAATGTGAATCATTAGCCAGACACCCCAACCCAACTGGGAAGGATCATCTATTAGCATCTGAGCATACATTGGGAAAATATCTAACACCTCAGATCCATACCAATCATCAGGAACTCGTACCCCCAAAAGCCTCTCTACTTGGGATTTATTTCTTGTCACAACGGCTTGCGCCACCTCCAAAGAACAGGGAAGCAACTCAAGTCGCTGTGTCGTAATGTGTAAACTACGATTCATTCATTACACGCTACTTGTGTCAGCATAACCTTGGATATTTTCTGGATCAAACTGACGTAATATTCGGGTTGCTTGCCGAGTTAGAGTTTCAGAACCTTGAACGGCAACTAAGTATTTACCCGCGTCTAAGCGGTTGCGATAAGGTAAAGCATCGCCACTACCTACGACTAAACCGACTCCGCCACCGACAAACACACCACCCATAGCACCACTAGCAGCACCCAACAGTCCGCCAACGATATGATTCCCAACTTCACCTGCCCAGGCAAAAGTATTTAAACCAGTAATGAGGCTGAATGTAAAACCTGCAAAAAAGCCGAATGGTATCAGCCAGGTTGCCATCAGTTGTGCTTGCTTTTTGGCTTGGTCTTTGGGGTCAATTAAGCCAAACTCGTCAGCTGTTTTATATCCTTTCCCCAGGATAGTGCTGTTTATGCCTTGTTCTTCTAAAGCTAAGTAAGCAGCTTCGGCTTGAATGCGGTCTGGTAATACGGCAACAAGGTAATTCATTGATTTTACAATTTGTCTAATAGAAGTTTTGCCTTAATTAACAGCGTATCAGTCCTGGTCGAATCATCTTGCATTGGTTAGGAGTTAGGAGTTACGAGTTTGGAGTTACGAGTTTGGAGTTTGGAGTTTGCAAAGGCTTTGATTCTTACTCCCCAACGCTAGTAGGGAAGGGGTTGGGGGTCAGGTCTGTAACTCAACTGCAAAGCGCGACGCCGAATAGCCCGCCGCAGGCATCGCACAAGTTAAATATACATGGGCTGATCACTTTAGCGAATCTAGTGGCTCACAAAAATTGTTCACGCCTTGCTTAAGGACATATATCAAAACTGGTGTAGCCAAAATTTTAGGAAACGTCGGCATTGCTTTTAGATGTTCCATCATCTTTTGAGGTGAGGTATTAAGCAAATCTTCCCGATATTCTTGTTCACAAATGACCACACGCCATTTTCTAGCTAAGGCATCTAACCACTCGGAATTTGCTCTTTCTGGTTGTTGTCCTGCTCGGATAGCTAGCGTCATCGCCGCATCTTCTAAATCTCCATCACAGTCTTCAATCAAATCCAGCGCTTCCATATCGCTAGGATCATCTGCCAATTGAGAGCGAAACTGTGCAATTTCTTGAGATGTTACTTTAGTCATGAGTCTTTGACAAGGCGAGCGAACGAACAGTCAGTTATGCTACATCATTTCACAAAATTGCTGTTACAAATACGTTTTTTTAGCAAAAAACCTCATTTTTCAATGATTACATTGAAGAATGAGGCTTTTATTTTAATTGAAAGTACAGGTCGGCGGAAATAAACTTACCATTTCATTACAGCCAGAAAGCCCAAAATTAAAGCATGGGTGACTTTTGACTTTTGACTTTTGACTTTTGACTTCCCCAAAGGGGTGCTAGCGTAATGCTCTGAGGGTAACAGACCGTTGTAACTGAGCTAAAGCACGGTTGTAATCCAAAATTGCTGTAACTCGATTACCTTCAGCTCTTGTGAGGTCGTTTTCAGAGTTAATGACATCAGTTTGAGTGCCTACACCAGCTTGGAATCGCAAACGCGCTAAACGTAAGGCTTCCCTAGCTTGTTCTAAAGCGGTGTTAGCGGTTTGAACATTCTCCAAACTAGATTGCTGGGTAGAAAAAGCTTGTTCTACCTGAAAGCGAATTTGGTTGCGCTGTTCGGCAAATTGAGTTTCTGCGATCGCAATATTAACTCTAGACTGTTCTGCCCTTGCTCTTGCTGCTCCTCCATCAAACAAATTTAGGCTTGCCCTAACTCCAAATGAATAACCATCAGTAATGCTGGCATTATCATTGAACTGATCTAGCAGATCGTAGCTGGCGACCAAACTAACTTGAGGGCCTAGCTCACCAAGGGCCTGCCTACGCTGTTGCTCGCTGATATTACGTTGTGCCAACTGCTGTTGCAATTCTGGACGATTTTGAAAAGCCAACACAATACTTTGTTCTAGTGTTGGGTTCCAAAGACCAGCTAATTGTACAGGGTCAGCTGCACTGATATTTATCGCTTGCGGCAAACTTATCCGAGTTGCTAATTGACGACGGGAAATTGCCTGCTGCGATCTAGCATTAGTCAAATCTTGTTGGGCATTTGCTAAATTCACCTGCGATCGCAACACATCAAACCGTGTACCAACCCCAGCTCGCTCTAAAGCTTCTGCATCACGCAAACTAGCTTCAGAGTTCTGCACAGCCGACTGGGCAATACGTACTTGTTCATCCGCTTGTTGCAGATTGTAGTAGTCAGTGGCAACATTCAGACGGATTGTTTCAGACCGAGTTTCTACAGCCAACTCATTGAAACGTACCTGTTCTTCAGCCGCTCTGACGCTAGCTTGCACTCTCCCAGAAGTGTAAATGTTATATGAAAGTTGTGCTTGACCAGAAAAAGATGTACTGGGTTGATCTTGGTTAGAGAGTAAGCCATTTCGGCCGCTTAATTCGTCTTGAAGCTGACTACTAGCAGACTGACTGCGAGTAACATCGGTGCTAACATTAAGAGTGGGCAATAAAGCAGCTTGCGCCTCCCGTAGAGCCGCTCGATTGCGTTCTAGCTCCAATAGAGATACCTGTAAATCCCGATTATTCCGCCGTGCTAGCTCCAGAGCCTGTGCCAAACTAATCGGCTGATTTCCCTGAAGTGTCACTTCCTCCGGTTTGGTAGGAAATTGCAGGGGATTTGAACTAGGAATCAGGTTCTGTGGAATTTGCACCGGCCCTGACGGCGCAGGAGTTACGGTTCTCTGCACAGTGGGAGGTTGTACCGAACCCCCTGGCGCCGGAATTACGGTTTCCGGCACAGTGGGAGTTGGCGTCGAATCTGTCGGAATTGGGGCATTACTCTGAGCAATGCGTAAGCCAGCAGCATTTTGTTGTGAGCAGGTACTTGAAATCAGTAGCAAAGCAGCTGATTTGCTTTTCCCTAACTCCTGTGGACATTGTTGCGCTGACAAAAGTTTTGCTGACCCTACACCTGTAGCTGAAGTTTGTAAAAATGTCTGCGACTGAGTAACAGTATTTATCTTTTGAACCACTGGCTGCTGTCCAGAAGACAGAGACAAAATTTCTTTTTGGACAGAAGAGGGTTTTGAAGTGTAGTTGGGAACTACTATGCTCTTTGATTCCTGCCCATAAGCGCTTGAGCTACTGTTTTTTTGGTTATTTTGAGCAGAACGGCTGACAGCAAGCTGTTGGGAAGCATTAAAGGTAGGTGTCGAACTGAAAAATCTACCTTTATCTTTCTTAAGTACTTGTTTTATTGGCACAACAGTATTTTCAGCCGTAAACACTGGAATACTGTTATTACTTAAAGGCTTCATACTAAGTTTACTGAAACCGAAAGCAGGTACTAGGGTTGGAACACTAACATTTGCACCGTTATGCAGTTGCGTATTCATGATGCCCCCAACTAAGTCTTGACCATAAGTAGAAGTCAAAACACTAGGAGAAGAGGCCAGCTGTACCCCAGTTAGTTTTACAGTACCAGCCCAAGCCGGCTGAGTTGTTAAGACTGCTGCTGTCACACTAGGCAATAAGCTATGGAATAATTGCTGTCCTTTCACCGCATCCCTCACACGAAAATCAATCTAGCGGCAGAAAACCTTTCTTCACCACAGAATATAGCACGATACTAAATTTAGGAATGAATATACTACGATACTAAATTTAGGGTTCGGAACTCTGTTTGTCTTCAAAACGTCTAACAATGCGAGAAAGTTCCGCCTTTTCATCGATACTAACGCGAGTAGGAGCACCGCTAATAATCCGTTCGTAGTTTCGGAATGAATCTTTGATATCGGGCCCGTCAGCAGTAATATTATACTCACGAATGCCCTTATCATGCCAAGAGCCACGCATTTTAAATACGTTAATTGCCCGCGACATTTCTCCACGAATTTCTACGTACTGTAGCATCAGAATGGTATCGGTGATCGTGGAAATATGAGAGTCAGTAATGGAATGCGCTCCCAGAAATTGATCGGTTGTGTTAGTAAAAAAACCAGTAATTTCTTCTTGTTTAGCATAACCCGTCAGACCAATCACAAACTGCCTAAATGCATTATTGCTCACTCCTCTCGCTAGTGCTGAGAGTGAATCAATGGCGATGCGGGCTGGTTTGAAGACAGCAATTTCGGATTTAATAATTTGTAAGTGGTCTTCTAAACCAGTTGATTCGGGATAGGTACAAATTATTTTGAGTAAACCCTGATCTTCTAATTCCTCAAAATCAATTCCCCAAGAGGAAGCATTACGAGATAGTTGGGCGCGTGATTCTTCGTAAGCAAATAATATTACCTGTTCTCCATTCAGGCAGCCATCTTGAATAAACTTACTTACTAACAGGGTTTTACCAGTCCCTGTGGCTCCTGTTGCCAAAATAATCGAATCTTTAAAGAAACCACCACCGCACATTTCGTCTAAGGTTTTGACACCAGAAGATACCCTGACATTAGAAGATCGTTGAGTCAAGCGCATTGCTCCCAGAGGGAAGATGTTAACCCCTTCATTAGTAATAGTGAAGGGATACTCGCCTTTCATGTGAGTTGTGCCGCGCAACTTGAGAATTTCAGTTGTGCGACGGCGGCGTTCTCCTTCTAAAACGTTGCGAACAATTACTACATTATCGGAAACAAATTCTTCCACTCCAAAAGAGGCAACGGGGCCATATTCTTCGCTACGTTCAGTTGTAATAATAGTGGTGACATTGAGTAGTTTGAGACGGGCTACTAGGCGAAAAATCTCGCGCCGGACTACTCCCATCGCTTCATACTGTTGAAATACTGCTGTTATTGAGTCGATTGAAACTCGTTTAGCTTTGTATTTACCAATAGCATATTGCAATCGCTCAATTAGTGCAGACAGGTCAAAATTACCAACGATATCCTGACCTTCAGGATCGGGAGATGCATCGAGAATAAACAACTTGCCTTCCTCAATTAGGCGTGGCAGGTTCCACCCAAAAACATGAGCATTTTTAATAATATCACTGGGTGATTCTTCAAAAGTAACGAATACTCCTGGTTCATCAAAGTAGGTGATGCCGTTATAGAGAAACTGAAGAGAGAATAAAGTTTTGCCTGTACCGGAAGTGCCACTAATCAAGGTAGTTCTACCAATTGGTAAACCACCATGACTAATATCGTCAAACCCTTCGATCATCGTGCGAATTTTTTCTATACCTCCAATTTTCGGTGTTTTTTTTGGTTTTACTTGCTCGGTTTCACTCATTGCTTGATAATAAAAGGGTATGGTATTAAAAACTGTTTTTTTATAAGAAGAATTCATAACTCAGAAGTCAGAATTCAGTAGGAATTTGGTCTATACGATTGGGTGATACCGCCTCCCTTGCGCGTCTCGTAGAGAGCATCTGTAAGTACTTTTGCCCAATAAGGGCGAAACTAGTATTAAATATTCTTGCCTTAAAACTCTATCCCTTTATAGGTAGAGAATTCTGTATTCTGTATTCTGGCTCCTTCATTAATTATTTTCCTCTTCAAAATCTCCTTCACTCAGTTCTTCATAGAGCAAATCTAACCCAATCAATACTCTTTCCCTATCTGAAAGATCCCCGATAATTTTGCGAACGGGTGGAGGCAAAATTTTAGATAATGTTGGCGTCGCCAATATTTTATCTTCTTCTGCCAGTTGTGGGCTTTTCAGTACATCGATCACTTTTAAAGCATAAACACCTTTAAACTCCTGCTCTAAAATATTTTTGAGTGTTTTTAATGCCCGGACTGAATTAGGGTTATTCCCTGCTACATAAAGTTTGAGAACGTAGGTTTTTCTGACTTTATCCATATACTTAATACTTACAGGCTAGTCATGAGGATATAAATACAATATTTTTTTTGCCCATTGTGGCTGACTAACAGGGGTAGATTATTCCAAGTTAAACATCGATAAGTTTAATTTATCTAGAAATCGAACTTCTATAGAGTTCGCACAGGTGAGCCAGGATATCTATCAACGTTAAACGGTAATCAAGTAACGCTTCATTGCTCCTTCCTTCTAATTTTAGCTGCTTAGAAAATTCTTCAATTACCTCCATGTGAATTTCGATGATTTGGGGCACAGGAATATCAGCATAAAATATAGTATTGATAAATTTATCAATTTTTTCTTTGAGTGTTTTATCTGTGGTAAAATAGTTTATAAGAATCAGGCTGTAATCTGATTTAAGCTGTCTTAATAATCCTTGCTTTTCTGGTGGAGTCATCTCCTGGAAATGCTGTTGGCTTTTTTGGGTGTGAGTGGCAAACACATAGATGTACTTGTCAGTGTATGCTTTATCGGGATTTTGTTGCAGCCAATTTGGTAAATAGTTGATTTTTCCAGAGGTAGTTGCAGCAACGGGTAGATAGCCAAATTGGGCAATAATCGTGTCAATAAATTTCCACACCCATCTGCTCCAACCTTTTTGGTTGTCTAAGTCAACTAAATTATTTAAACATTTATTAACATCAGGTTGCAGAATCAATATCGGTAATAACATTTATTCTTGAATCTATCTCCTTGATCGCCTTGACCAAGAAACGTGGGCTGATAAGTTTGGCTAACGCTTCTACGGTAATACTGGGTGTGCAGTAAACTACTGATTCCACCCCCAAATAACGCTCTGTGTTAACAGATAGTGCTAACCACTCAACAACTTAGTGCAGCAACTGAGTAATAAGACTTAGTAGGTCTTTGATGATCAGGTATCTCTCGGCATAGCAAGACACAGAAGCTAATTTATTATTTACATATCTATGTATATAGATAGATTTGTATATAGATAGATTTTTTTATTTTGCTCCTTGATTAAGATACTTAAACGAACTTAAAGGATTGTCCCATTCTAAATCATTATAATTCCTCAAGGTTCTAAAGCGATTCTTTGGGGCCATAATTGTTTTAGCTGTCGCTATCGATGAGGAGTTTAAATACCAGTAAGACACTGGGGAGGCTAGTTGCTAAAAATGAGAAACGTCGCCTCTTGGAAAAATGCACTCTTTTGCAAGCAAGTGTCCGTGAGGGGAAATCCCCTTGTTTTAATGGCGTTGAAATAACCAGAGTTGCTTATATGAGTCTTCTTAGAGGATATGGCTTCAGGCGAAAAGACCATCAACAGTTGGCAGATGGAAATGCCGGAGGGTTCCACAGGAAGAATGACCCCAAAAGCCCTATGTTAATGTTAGATTACCCGCTTTATGACTTTCAGGCAACCGTACCTAGCTGCCCCCAAGCAAGTTCTCTGGCAGCGGTGTTGGAGATTTTTGAGCAAGAGCAGTGCGATCGCTTGGTAATAGTGAATCAACAGCAATGTCCCATCGGATTGCTGTATTCTGCCCGTTTAATCCAAAAATTATTAGCACATAGTGACGATAAAAATCTAAATTTACACCAATCACTCTCGATCTGGGGTCAAGGTCTAATTGAGCCAATACAGACAATATCAGCTTCTGAGCGTGTAGAGCAATTAAGCTTGCACTTGTCTTATGCACAAGGGGAAAAACAGCAGAACTTAGATTGGGCGCTGATTGACTCTGATGGTCAATATTTGGGGTTGCTGGATAGTTCACGCCTGTTGCGATCGCTGGCTAAGGAACGCATGGCTGGGTTACAAAGTTCATCATCAGCAAACAGGTCACAGCCACCAAATAAACCCAAGCCATTGGGACACCAGCCACTTGTACATTTACTGGAAAGACTGCCTTGGCCTTTGATGTTGCAAACGGGTAGTGGCGAGGTGGTAGCACGAAATCCCGCCTGGTGGGAGCAATTAGGAGCGTTGAAAGATCCAGAAGGAGTTAGGCAACAGGTGGAGGCAATACTTGTCCCTAACCGCTCCGAAAAACCAGAATATGTCACTCAACGAGCAATCAAGGTTTATCCCAATGGTAGGGAGAATGAGCATGGTGGTGAAGAGGAACTGACCCAGCAAGAAGCGTCACCAGATCCTGTATACAGTCGATGCTATTTAGATAGTCAAGTAAATACTTGTACTTGCGTTGTTGAAGTGCAAAATGGTCAGGAGCGAATCTGGCAGTTTGCCAAAATTCCATTAGATAGTCCTGAGTTTCAAGTCATGAGTGCTGAAGCTGAGGTTGCACTCAGCGAGGATTTGTGGTTGATCTTAGCTACTGATGTGACTGAGCAGCAACAGCTTTGCAAAGAACTGGCTGCAAAGAATGCCGATTTAATTCAACTAAATCGGCTGAAAGATGAATTTTTAGCTTGTATTAGTCATGAACTCAAAACTCCCCTAACTGCCGTTTTAGGATTATCGCGGTTGCTGGTGGATCAGCAGTTGGGAGAACTTAACGAGCGTCAAGCCCGTTATGCGGGACTAATTCATCAAAGCGGACGCCACCTAATGAGTGTGGTTAATGACATTTTAGATTTGACCCGGATGGAAACGGGACAAATGGATTTGACGCTGACTCCGGTAAAAATTCAGGCTGTGTGCGATCGCGCCTTATCAGATGCTAAAGCTATCCACACTCAAACTACCAAAGCTACATCTGCCTCGCCAACTCAAAACGCCCGTTTATCTGCTACCCAATTCTGCTTTTCCATTGAACTAGGCTTAGATCAGATAGTGGCAGATGAATTGCGCTTGCGCCAGATGCTAGTACACCTACTTTCCAACGCCTTTAAATTCACCGAAATATCTGGCGAAATCGGGCTGCGGGTGAGCCGTTGGGAAGGATGGATTGCCTTTACCATTTGGGATACAGGCATTGGCATTCCTGAACACCAGCAACACTTAATCTTTCAAAAATTTCAACAACTAGAAAATCCCCTCACTCGCCAATTTGAAGGCACTGGTTTGGGACTGGTATTAACCCGGGCCTTGGCTCGTCTCCACGGAGGAGATGTCAGCTTCTTATCTCGTGAGGGAAAAGGTAGCCAGTTTACACTACTTCTGCCGCCCAGTCCTCCGAAAACAGGCTTTTCTGAACCAGATATGGGAATCAGAGAAGAGGAAGAAACACGACACCAACAGAGACGGGAAAATCCCGCAGATCGTCAGCATGTTAATACGCCCGCACAGCATCATCTTGCCAGTTTGCAACGGTTGGTCTTAGTAGTTGAGGCAGTAGCCCGATATATTGAAGACTTGACCGAACAACTCAAAAGTTTAGGATATCGGGTAGTGATTGCGCGATCGGGGACAGAAGCAGTCGAAAAAGCTCGGCGCTTGCAACCAATAGCCATATTTTTGAATCCGTTGCTACCTCTGCTATCAGGTTGGGATGTGCTGACTTTACTGAAATCTGACACCGCAACCCGTCATATATCTGTAATTGTGACAGCGACGGGAGCGGAAAAGGAGCAAGCATTTGCTAACCGAGCCGATGGTTTCTTAAGTTTGCCAGTAGAGAATCACCTTTTAGCACCAGTTTTAGAAAAATTATGTACTGCACCAGCAGTTTCGCCGCAAGGGTTAAATAACAGCGCAATTATCCCAACTAAAACCCCACTGCGAATTCTCAGGTTGGTGAATCCCCAGTTGGAATCAGTAAATCCCCACCCATCACTTCGAGAACACCGGGTGATTGAAGTAGATGACCTAGATCAAGCAGAACTTTTGGCGCGGGTATGGCAGTTTGATGTTATTTTGCTAGATGTCGAAAGTACCACCGCCCAAATTTATCTACAAGAACTAATTCAGCACCCACGTTTGGCGACTATCCCACTAGTTACTTGCGATGTCGCAACTACTCTAATAGCTTCAAAAATACCAGAGTTATCGGTATTTCCTTACTTAACACCATTTGTTAAAGACAACAGCAGTCGCACCGATAAAACAGATGCCTTACTATCAGTACTGGAAATTGCTTCTGGTATTTGCTGTCCTCCTAATATCTTGGTAGTGGATTTGATAATGCTGCGCGATTTACCACAGGTAAGACGCAAGCAAGTTAAGGGTTATCGGACAGCAAAAAATTGCTCAATTAGTAGTGAAACTGCAGAACGGGGGTCTGAGTGGTTCCAAGCTTTAATTCAGTACCTACAAACAGCAGGCTTCAAAGCGGCGATGAGTCCCTGTTGGGCAGAAGTGTTACAACAAATTCGCCACCAAAGCGTTGACTTACTGCTAATTTATTTAGGAGAATCCACGCTCCACAAAGACGTGCTAAAAGCACTGAAAACATTGGGAGATTCGCCTGACAAATTGCCACCAATTTTAGTACTGAATCAGCAATTAAATCGCCCAGAAACTAGTTTTCAACCTGGGGTAGCTTGCAAGGAAATTGACAAGCAGAAGAAGAATAGTTTGGAATCTATAGAAACTGTTGTTGGTGCGATCGCTACCCAAATATTACCGCGATCGATATCAATGGAAGACCTATTAAACCAGATCAATCATGCTTTAGCTGTCAACGGTTACAATGACAAATGTTAATGGGAATTCCTAACTGTTTTATATACCAATAAGCTGACGGCGACAAAAATGACATTAATACGATCTTGGCGATTCATAACACTTATGCTCGCTTCGTTTAGTCTCAGTTTGTCTATGGCACATTTGCTAGAATTGCCGCAAAGAATGCAGTTTGACCAGCAACTTTGGGTTAGAGTTACAGTTTTTGAAAATGTTTATCGGTTGTTTGGCTCAGTCGGCGCAGGTTTTGAAATTACAGCAATTCTGACGGGAATTGTGCTGGTATTTCTTGTTCGCAGACGCGGTTCAACTTTTTACTGGACGTTAGGCGGAGTGATTTTCTTGGTACTGGCGCTTGTGAGTTGGATAACGTTTGTCGCGCCAATGAACGCTGAATTCGCCAAATGGTTGACGAATCCTGTTCCTGCGAATTGGACGCGGTATCGTGATCAATGGGAGTATGCACACGCAGTCAACGCCTTTATCAAAATTATTGGGCTAAGTTTGCTCGTGATTTCTGTGCTTGTAGAAACGCCGAAAAAGAGAGCAATCCATTCTGATCAGGAGTGAGGCTTATTTAGATGGACAATAGTATAGCAATGCCCCATGCCCAATTCCCAATTCCCAATGCCCAATTATGAAATATCTATTTTTTCATTTTTCTTTTTCTTAAAAGGAACTCGAACCAAGTTATAAGCACCTTTGGTTGATAAACTCTTGTAATCATCTGGCTGTAAGTCCATTTGTAAAAACTTTTTCTGTTCAGCCAACAGCAGCAATGAGGGAGGTTGTAGTCCCTTAGCAGCCTGGTTTTGAATATGCTCTATAGCCTCTTGGGGAAATCTTAAATAATTTACGTGAATGTGGCTATAAAATACCACACTAGGCTTTTTGAAGCCAAGCATGATCAATTCTTCATTTGGTTGTTTTGCTTCTAGGATGATCGCAGACAACTCCCTTAAGGGTAATTGACGTTCTCGATCAATAAAGAACGAAGCAGGCGTTAAGACAAAAATTAAAAACGCTACAAACCCTATTAAATTAATACCGATAACGTTGTTCGATTGGCGGCTCAGTAACAAACCCGCAACTAAAACGGCACAAACCAGCCACATTACGCCGGCGATTATTGGTAAACCAGATCGTTGAATTAGTTCGTGGAAGTTGCTTATAGCTGGATCAGTACCTAATATGTGGGTTATGTTAAACAGTGCTGTAGCCAGAACTGATAAAAATACTACATTTACCCAACCACTCACTCGGAAAAAATAGGGGGAGATGGGAGGAGTGGGAGAGGAAGAAACAGGAATTGTTTGCCTAGCCTCTGTATCCTGGAAAAAGTCGCTCCACAAGAGGGCTACTAGGATGGCTGCTGCTGGCATTAAAGGCAACACATAGCTAGGGAGTTTGGTAACAGCAATGCTGAAAAAACCAAAAATGCTAGCAAACCAGAACCAGGCGAATAAACCAAACTGCTGAAAACGTTCAAGCGATCGCCAGTGCGATCGCTGCCAAAACTTTAGTCTTACTATAGAGAGTGGTAAATACACTGAGTAGGGCGCAAAACCCAGCAGCACTACTAAAAAGTAAAAATACCAAGGTGCTGAGTGACCATTAACGACTTCTGTAAAGCGTTCCAGGTTGTGATAACCAAAAAAGGCATTAATGTAATTCCAGCCATTGCGCCAAATTACTAAAGCATACCAGGGCACTGATAAACCTAAAATTATCAATACACCCACGAGAAGGCGCATTTCCCGCAACACCTCTCGAAACTTTCCCATATAAAGCAAAAATGCGGCAACAATTAGCCCTGGTAAAACAATTCCCACTGGCCCTTTAGTCAAAATTGCGCCAGCAATCAGCACATAAAAAGCTAAGTACCACTTATTAGGGAATAGGGCATGGGGCATTGGGGATTGGGCATTGGTTATGAATTCTGCTCCCCCTGCTCCCTGCCCCCTGCTCCCTTCCTTACCTGCGTAGCCTAGAAAGAAACATAACAAAGCTGATGCCATACATCCGGTGAGCAGCATATCAGAGACACCGGTTCTTGCCCAAATAATAGTTTCGGGATTGAGTGCCATGAGCGCTGCTGCTATAAAAGATGTTTTGTAGCGGCGATTAGGACGTGAAACTTGCTCTAATTCGTCTTGTTTAGCGAAATACCACTGTATGGTGTAAAAAGCTAAACAAACTAAGGCGAATGCTGCGATCGCAGAAGGAAGGCGGACTGCCCACTCGTTCACCCCTATAATTGCATAAGCGATCGCTTGACACCAGTAAATTAAAGCAGGTTTATCGAAACGAGTGTCACCATTGAAAAATGGGGTAATCCAATCACCTGTGACGAACATCTGGCGGGAAGCTTCGGCAAACAACGGCTCTGTCTCATCAATCAAGCCAATGTTACCCAAATTCCACCCAAAAGCTATCCAGCTAATCAATATCAACCACAAAATTGATACAGTTACACCAAGGGCTGGATTCTTTGCTATTTTGTTGAACCACTGATCAACAGTGTGCTTAACACTCAATTTCATGCTCATTAGTCAATAGTCAACAATCACTACTCAACAATCACTACTCAATAGTCGTTGATTATCTATCTTTTGTTCTTCAAAGTTTTAAATTCAACAATTTTCTTCTCCTCAGTACTCTACACTTTTTCCCGTTCACTAACGCTAGTTGTTCCAACCCGCCAGAGAAACTTCTCCAACACACTAGTAGTTTGAACAATTTGCTCACAGCAACTTGTCTTGATGATGGTAGCTGAATTTACGCCAATGACTATGGACTCAGCACTAGTTGCCATTCTCTGTTTTGGGAATTCCATTTAGGTAATTGAGTTTCGCCGACAACATAGGGGCCCCAGTAACGACGGGAACCATCTTCTGCGAAAGCAACTAAAATATCTCCCTTCTCCAGCTTTAAATTATTCTGAGGTAGGGATAGAATTAGTCCCTTATCACTACCTTCTTGGGGAGCAAAATCCCAATGTGCCGGTACATCATAGTTAGTCTGTTTACTACCAGAGCCTTTTGCTACCGACTGTCGCGCCAATAAAGCCAACCGTACAGGCTGATTTGTTTGATTGCTCATTCGCAAAGTTCCTTGATTGTTGCCTTTGCTTGCTGATTTATCACGCTCTGCCAAGACAGGATAAGTTTTCTCTCTAATACTATGTTCTACTTTATTGGTTGGGGTATTTACTGGAGTAGATAGACTAGCAGAAATACCTTTTTCAGGTAAAACAGAACTTGTTTCCCACTGGGTAGTTTCAGTTGGCAGTTGTGACGATGTATCTGGGTTTGTGGACTCAAAGGATACACTCACTCCAAAGTATCCCACCAGAGCAATAAGCAGTCCCAAGCAAGAAGCTGTAATACCGACGTTACGATATACTGAAGATTTCATATTGATAGTTATTAGAAATAAATATTTTGTCTAGGCTTGACCAAATAGTAGCCTATTATCACAAAAAACAATCATAGAAAGTAGCCTAATATAGACTTTCGTGAACTACCCACCAGCAATCGGAGTACCGATATGCTGGAGGCTTCCCAATTCAATGGCAACCGCCTCGACAGCAGTAGACTTACGCCCATACTGTTTTGGTCTTACATTGCCTCCAGGGGCAGTAACGCTGGTTCCCAACGCCAATATCCGTAAGCCTTCATTTTTAATATTTGTGGCTGCATTAATGTCTCGGTCATGCCGTTTCCCGCAGTGGGGACAATTAAATTCACGGACAGACATCGCCATATGAGGCAGAGGCAATAATGTTTCAGAACAAAGATGTGACGATGGAAAGAATCGACCTACTTCTAGGTATATCTTGCCAAGAGCTTCTGCTTTGTATTTGAGCATCGTACAGAACATTCCCCAGCCAGCATCACTGATGGATTTAGCCAGATTATGATTCTTCACCATGTTCTTTACTGCCAGATTTTCTACGACAATGATTTGGTTTTCATCGACTATCTTACGGGATAGTTTATGTCGGAAATCTTCACGGACTCTAGCAATTCTGGCGTGAACTTTGGCAACAGCCAATTTAGCTTTACGCCGCTTGTTAGTAATTTTATCCCGTTTGCGAGATAACTTACGCTGCTTCCGTTTTAGATTGCGTTCATGCTTTTTGATGTGTCGAGGATTCTGGTATTTAGATCCATCAGATGTCACAACAAAGTCGAGTAATCCAAGGTCAATACCGATAGCAAGACCTTCTTCATTCACTAATGGTTTGTCAATACCATCATCTATCAGTAATGATGCGTAATAACGACCATCAGGCATCTTAGACACCGTAACCGTCTTAATACTACCCACCAATTCACGATGAATTTTAGCCTTAACCACTCCCAGATTACCAGGGAATTTAATCTGATAATTACCCAAAACTTTAGTATTCTGGGGAAATTGAATCGATTGTTTGTCGTGGCGTTTTTTGAAGGTTGGATATGCTGCTCGACCATCGAAGAAATTGATAAACGCTTGAGACAGATTCAGCACCGAAGATTGAAGGCACTGAGAGTAACATTCTTTGAGCCATTCATGCTCAATTTTCCAGAGTGGAATCTGTTTCTTCATTGTCAAAGCAGAGATACCTTTCCCAGTCTCTTTGTAGGTTTGGGACATGGTAGCCAATGACTGATTCCATACCCATCGGGCACAGCCAAAAGCTTGCGCTAGATGGCTTTGCTGTTCCTTGCTGGGATAGATTCTGACCTTGACTGCTTTTAACACGACTTTGTTTATCACGCTTAGGAGAACTATGATAACACGGATATAAAGACAAGACTTGGACGAATATTTGTTCACTCATCCACCCACCTACTTGCCCAGAAGCTACGCTCTCAGATTGTAAGCGGGTGGAATCGCTCCCTCACTCGCCTTTCATCCCACACCAACCGAGTCCGGTATGGTGTGGGGAAACAGTCTGTTAAGCTAAATATTTATATCCAAACATCCTCTAAGAAATTGTACTTCCCTGAAGATGATAAAATTGGCAAAATTTGAATAAATACTGGAATCCCAGTATTTATCTACAATATTAACAAACAAGCTGATGCTAAAACCAATATCCTCCTTAATATAAGAGATATTTCAAGATATCTTGACTTTTCCCCAGAAGCCCTTGTAATGCAAAACACTCGTCTCAATAACTTATTCGATGCCATTGCTACACGCTTGGGGCAATGGTTTTTAAATCCTTGGCGGCGACTATCGTTGCTAATCATTAGTTTTTTGTTTGGTTTTTTTCTGGGAAACGCAGTTTCCACTACAGCCGGTCAAGAGGGTGTGTTGGATATTGTGGTAGCTGCTTTTTTAGTACTGTTGACGGAAGTTACCAGTAGGATATTTTATAGTCCCAGGTTTTTGTCAAGGCGATCGCTCTTGGTAGACTCACTAAATTTCCTCAAAGTTGGTTTTATCTACAGCCTGTTTCTCGAAGCCTTTAAGCTGGGATCGTAGCATGGGAGATGAGGGACATGGAGAAGCAGCAAGCAAGAGAAGCAGCTTTAGCAGATAAGTTAAGGGCAAAAGCTTTTGGGATCACGCCGAAAAATGTCGATGATGTAATAGAAAGGCGATCGCATTTACTAAAATCTGTCCTCCCAGCTTTTAGTCAATTCTGTCAAACGACTTTTCAAATGGAACCCAAGGAAATGTTACAAGTATTGTGGGACTTGTGGCTACCTTTGGGAATCAAGCTAGCATCGCAGCGCCAACAGCTAGAACGCCCTCTGATTCAAGGAATATTGGGAGGACAAGGCACTGGTAAAACCACAATGTCTAAAGTTCTCAGCTTGATTCTGAATCAGTTGGGATACCGGACTGTGAGTTTATCTTTGGATGACTTATATAAAACTTACAGCGATCGCTTAATTTTAACACAGCAAGATCCCCGCTTGATTTGGCGCGGCCCACCAGGAACCCACGATGTAGATTTAGGCTTAAATGTACTAGATCAAATCCGCCAGTTGCAAAGTCCAGTGATGGTTCCCCGCTTTGATAAATCTGCTTTTGGAGGTGCTGGCGATCGCACTAATCCAGATATGGTAACAGGTGTGGATATTGTACTATTTGAAGGTTGGTTTGTGGGTGTGCGGCCAATTAACGCAGATATATTTGATACTGCACCGCCGCCAATTGTCACAGATGAAGATCGAGCATTTGCCCGTGATATGAATCATCGCCTCCACGATTATCTACCATTGTGGGAGAGATTAGACAGCTTAATTGTGCTATACCCCACCGATTATCGCTGTTCTTTGGAGTGGCGCAAACAGGCGGAACAGCAGATGATTGCTGCGGGTAAATCTGGGATGAGCAATGCAGAGATAGAGCAATTTGTCAATTATTTTTGGCGATCGCTTCACCCGGAATTATTTATCAAGCCGTTGGTAAAAAATGCGACAGTGGTTGATATGGTGATTGAGATTCATGCCGATCATAGCTTTGGTGAAGTTTATTGCGATCGGGCTAATTCGTAATTCATAATTTCAAATTGTAGGTTGGGTTGGGGAAGGAAATCCAACATTTTCGGTGGTTTGTTGGGTTTCACTTCGTACCCCTAGGGGGATCTTGCTACAACCCAACCTACGCAGTTTCAGATTTTTTAAGCTAACTGAACTGTATTATAGCGGTTCTCGTTTACGTGAGGTACACCCGTAAGGGCACGGCAGTGCCCATTGGTGTCAACTTAACGTAAAAGTCATGTCCCGCAAGGAACTGAAGTTCCTTGCTAATAGCGGAAGTCATCTGAAGATGACTATGATATCGCCCAAAATCTTGAGTCTACTTTAGTAGACTTTCGCTATTAGCCTTGGAATTCATTCCAAGGTGGGTGAGGAGGCCTAGCGTAAAGCTATTTTTAGCTTAAGTTGACACGCATGGGCACTGCCCACTGCCGTGCCCCTACACCTCACGATATGATGTTGTACCGCATCTGAACGGGAACCGCTATAAAACCTATGTTAACCCTTGGTTGATTGACCAAGTTCGTTAAGCTGCAACGCCAAAAATATTAACCCTCAAAAACTCCTCTTTAACTTCTTGACTCTGTGTTCTCTGTGCCTAATAAGGTTAAATAAAAAACTATTGAACCGCTCCAGACGCGGAGGGCGCAGAGAAAAAAAGAGATGTTAAAAGTATATTAGCCAAGCCTTTTTTTAACTTCCTCAGCCAAATCTACTAGTAGCACTTCTACTTGCTCACCTGTTTTCAAATCTTTCAGCGAAGACTTTTGCGCTGCTGCTTCCTCGGAACCAATAATTACACAAAATTGAATTCCTTGCTTGTCTGCTAGCTGAAATTGTTTACCCAAGGGGCGCTTATCAAAGTTAGTAATAACATTAATTCCAGCCTGACGCAGATGTTGCGAAACTTTTAAATAAGTTGGCATTAAATCTTCTTGCATATTCACTACCATCACCTGGGCTGGTGTCGCAGCTAACGTACTAAGAATACCAGCTTTTAACAAGCGACTAATTAAGCGAGTTAAGCCTATAGAAATGCCTACACCAGGCATTTTTTCACCCAAAAATACCCCAACTAATTCTTCATATCTGCCGCCAGAACAAATACTACCTAAAGCTTCATGCCCTAATAAGGTTGTTTCGTAAACTGTGCCAGTATAGTAATCAAGTCCACGCGCAATGGATAAATCAATACAGAAACGATTTTCGGCAACTCCGAGATTACGCACACCTGCAATTACCGTTTGTAACTCGGTAATTCCCAGGCTCAATTGTTCGGTTTCGGATAAATTTTGGGCGAGATGCTTAAGTTTATCTAATACTTCATCAACGGAACCATCTATTTTAATAAAGTCAATAATTTTTTGAGTCTGTTCTCCTGAAACTTCCTCTTTTTCTAACTCTTGCTTTACTTTAGTTTCACCAATTTTTTCTAAATTATCAACAATACTAATACACGATTTAATTTTATCTTCGGTAATTCCTACTGATTTAAAAAAACCTGTAAGAACTTTACGATTATTGATGCGAATCAAAAAATCACCAATATTTATTGCTTCAAATATCTCAGTGATAATTGCAGGCATCTGAGCATCATAAAGCAAGCTGAGTTCACGACGAGCAACTACATCAATATCGCACTGGCGGAACTGACGAAAACGCCCATCTTTTGCTCGTTCACCACGAAAAACTACATCCATTTGGTAGCGGGCAAAGGGAAAGGTTAACTCATTTAGGTGACGGGCAATATACGCTGCTAAAGGAACTGTTTGATCAAACTTTAAAGCTCTGGCTTCTGAACCAGTTTCACCCGATTTATCTCTCTCGGCTTGCCGATTTGGTGGCAGGATGGGGTCAATGCCATAGATGATATTGTCGCCTTGATTACCTTTAGCTTGCAGCACTTCTAAACGTTCTACAGCAGGTGTTTCAATAGGCGTAAATCCATAGCTTTCAAAAACTCTACGGATGATATCTAACAAATATAATTCTAGACGCTTTTCAGTAGGGAGAAATTCTGGGAAACCACTAGGAGTAGAAAAGTTTATTTTGTCACCTTTTGCCATGCGTGTACCTTACTAAGTTGAAATTTGAGATGAAAGCTTAACGACTGTAAATCGTGGCTACACAAACATAGACGCTTTGCGGCTTCCCGGAGGGTAGTCCGCCTGCGCGGACTGGAGAATAATGAGTGATTATCTCTGAGGGGAGAAATTACTATCTTACCCGTTCTTTTTGAATTAAGGTGCGTTGAAAGATTTGATTGTTCTTAAACCAATGCCAAGTACGGGCACGATTGTTATTGTCAGGAATAATGTAGATCATTTCATATAAGCTCATTTCTGGGTTTATCTTATAACTAAACCACAAAATAACAATGGAGTCATGACAGCAAATGCCAGTCTTCACTAAATAAGGCATTTTCTAAAATCGAGTCACCTGGTGCTAAGGCCGCGACGAGTAATGCCCGATTGGTAATACTTTTAGAAACAGGAATCTCTACTGTGGCATCTACTGGGGGATTCAGAACAGGGATTGCAATGGTATCCATTTTAAATCTCTGTGCAGGTAGTCAGCTACAACTTAATTATGTTCGCATATTATGAGTGGGGAGTGGGGAAGGTTGTCAAAGACGGCTTTAATCATCGCTGGCATAACTTGACGCGAAGCATAACGAATTCTGTTTGTAGCACTTGCCCGTCAGTTTTTCAGGAGAAACTCAAGGTTGAAAGCGAAAGTGTTGGAGTGATCTTACTTGGGCAATGGTTTCAAAATCGCGATCGTTGTGAATAAGAAGCAAATTATTTTCCAGAGCCGTTTGAGCAATGCAGCAATCGATTGGGCTGCGAATGGTAAGCCCTTGGCGGCGCAAGTCATAGTAAATACGGGCAGCCGTTTGCCAAGAATGAATCGAGGGTTCAATATAATTTTGTGTTTCGAGGTAGGTGGAGAGGAGAGTCCATTCTTGCTCGTTCAGGCTACCTTGAAGCAATTCAAGCTGAGTAAATCGGGTGAGTAAAACTTCTCGACTAGCAATCAAAGTTTCAAGCTGCTGGCGAACTTGACCACTGCGATCGCGGAAGACTACTATCCAAACGGATGTATCAATCAGCAGCATGACGAGTCTCGCGCAGAGCTTTGTGATCAAAGTCTGGGACTAACTGAATTTGTCCAGCGAGGTCGAAAAGGTTTCTCTTGCGGTGCGATGCTTCAGAGGAGCCACTTCGTGAACGTACAAGTTCTTGCAGAGCAAAATTCACTAGTTCTTCTTGGGTAGTGAGGTTGGTAAGTTGTAAGGCTTCGTTAAGGAGAGATTCATCGAGGTTAAGGGTAATTTGCATAGGTATGAGTTGAGAATAAACACAATATTCTCCTCACATTTTAATCCGATAGACGACCGACTCGCCTCAAGTAGGGCGTGATGAAGATTGAACCCACTGCTGATGCTTCAGTGGCGACAGCAAAGATTATAACTTGACGTGAAGCATAACGAATTCCGTTTTTCTTCCAAGCGATCGCGTTTCTCCTCGGCTTTTAATATTTCGGTTGATCTGCTGCAAGTAACCTCTTTATCCACCCAATATCTTTCGCTAGTTGACGGTTTTATTGTCCACGCCCTGGCTTGCAATCTGCAAAACCCAACGCCTCTGTGTCGAGAAAACTTGCGATTCTCTTTCAGAGACACTACGTGAACGCCATCTCAATAACTGCTTCGATTGGATATTCAATTTCAGTAGCACGAGCAATTAGAGCGGCGCGAATTGGTTCAGGTAAGCATCCTAAAATAACTTCGGCATCATTGGGGGAAAGTTGCTCTTGGAATTTTGCTTGCATCGCTTTACTACCGTTTTTCTTCCAAGCAATCGCGTTTTTCGTCGGCTTTTAACGGCTAAGTTAAACGGCGGCTAGTATCCGTTGTATCACCACAAATATCCTTCACTCGTCCACTCCAACGTGTGGGTGTACCTCACGCTTGTCGGGAAACGCTATAAACAGTCAGCAGAATGATTCCAGTTGCTGTTTTGACGTAATAAATCAGACGATAGCCCCCACTTTTACCTTTTTGAGCGTCGCTATTTCGGACTCTCAACTTGAAGATTGCATAACCAACACCAGATATTTGATCTCCTGGCAACTCTCCCTGCTGAAGTTGTTCGATAACAGGTTGTATATCATTCCGAATACTGCGATATTTCTTAGCAAGAGCGCGTAGATTTCGGTTGAAGGTTGGAGAAGCTTCAACTTGAATAAAAGGCTGATCAGTCATCTTCAAGCCCTTCCCAAAGTTGAGCCACCGGGATAGTTTGCCCAGTCATGGCTTCGTGCCAAGCTTGCCGGAAATCTGCTAAAACTTCTGCTTGAGATGTCTCATCTGGGGCTTCCTCATCTAGAATTAAAACAATGACTTCTACACGGCTATTTTTATCTGTTGTGAGAGGATGATCTAAGGTTAGTTGTCCCTCCTCATTGATAGTTGCCATGACTTTAAGTGCTTTCATTGCTACTCCAGTATGTTAAGTGGCTGTGGTTAGGTTAATGCCCAAGGTTTTAAGCTGTTGATTTATCCAAGTGGTTGCGATCGCTTCGTCGGTTTCCTTCGCTCGTTCTACTCCTGTTTTAGCAATTTCCAGCAGTAGTCATTCACTATGGAAAATATCGATATATTTCCTTGCGATGTAATACACGAACAAAGGTAATCATATCTTCGTCTTCGGCAAAACCAATTCGATAGTCACCAACTCGGATACGGTAGTAATTTCCATCTGCCTTAAGTTTTTTGATGTTGCTGATATTCAAGAGACTTTCAGCAGTTTCCACTTCTTCTATTACAGTTTTAATTTTCAGGAGCAAGTCCTCATCTCGAATCTTACCAAGATCCTTTTCAAAGCTTTTTCTGAACTCGACTTTCACGATTTCGGCTTCAAAAGTTGAAAAATGGAGTCGCGGTTAACTAGGTCAGTTGTTTCACCTTCTGCGATCGCTCGTTCCATTGCTATGTCTTCAATAATTTCTGCCAAAAATTCAGAGACTTCTTCACGGTTATCACGAATCAATTCGACGATCGCGCTTTTCAATATTTCCTTGATTTGTTCTGGGTTTAGGGTAATCTCAGACATTATGCCTCCATTAAATTAAGTTCAATTTGATAAATTAATGCCAACCGCTTCAAGTTGCTGGTTTATCCAAGCTCTTGCGATCGCTTCATCAGTCTCTATCGCCCGTTCTACTCCTGTTTTAGCAATTTCTAGCAGTTGTTTGGATTTTAGTTTTAATGAAAATGATGATTTTATCTTCTCAGCAATCTTTTGCTGTTGAGGTTTTGGTAAAATTGGAATTAACAAATTGGCTAAATCTGGTTGAGAAATACTGTAGTAAGCCACACCATGAACTCGACGTTCAACCTGTAAGTAACCGAATTTTGAATTCAAAAATAAACTCACATACTCTGGTAAAACTTTTTGTCTAGAAACTGAAGTTAAACGTACAAGCATAATTTCACTGCTAATAATCCCGTTAAATTCTAGTTCTGTAACGACTGCGGAATTACCAAAACTACCTTTACGGGTAAAAAGAATATCTCCGACTTGTAGACCCACAGGCTTATCAACATCAGCCATCGTGATGGGAATTTTTACGGCACTTTCAAAATTAATCTGTCCGTTTTTGACATCGCCAACACGAATATAAGGCGTTCCTTCCTCGGTATATTCTCGATAGTCAAAACCGTTTTGAATTGGTTCTATCAATGAACCTAAGTTTTGAGATGGAAAACCACAATCTTTAATAGCTTCTTCTACTTGATCGTATTTTGGCTGGTAATACTCAGCGTCGAGGCGACCGGAGGACAGGAACGACTCAGCAAAACTCTTGACGGCAACGGTTTCTTCTGTGGGTTGCCAATCCTTCAAGCCAAGCTCCGACAACAGTAAATCCTCAGCTTGTTGATAGAAATCAGATGAGCTACTTTTTAGACCATGAGCAGTTTCAGCCAATTTCGTAATTTCTGCTTGAAACTTCTGATCTAAATTGGGAGTTAGAATTGATTTGACTTGAAGTAAGTTTAGTAACGGCTGAACATTACCAGTAGAAAGCCGCTCAGTTTGAGATTTTCCATAGTATGAATTTAAAAAAGTAGAGATAAAATAAGGAGACAAATTAGAGTCTATATCTTTGATAGTAGCCACATTTCTATCTGTGTTACCAGTAAATTCATCATAGATGACGCTGGCATTTCCAACTGTTCCGACTATTGACATCAAGATATTGCCAACTTTGACGGAAGACCTGAGATTCTTTTTGTGTAACTTCTCTGAACAATATTGTATATCGGATAAATCTAGGAAGTTGTCTTTAACATTCTTTCCAGACAAATAAATGATTCCGCTATATTCATCTAAATCTGGTGATCCATGTTCTCCGTCTGTAACAGTAGCAAATTCATTTATTTTTTTGAAACCTTTTTTGCGAATTATTTTGTCTACTTCTAGAAAACGCTTGTAATAGTATTCAGAATCAATCCTGAAATAGATATTGTTATCTAAAACATCGCTCCAACTTAATTCTGTTGCTTCCAGCCCATCCATCAACCCCTGATACCTCACAGCATCAAACGGCGTAATAGATGGGCTGGGTTCAAAAAAACTGAAATTCTCCTTTTTGGCAAACTCAATAAACGCTTCAGCAATGCCGTCTTCCGTCTTTCCTTCGTGGTTATACAAGTCATGATCCACCACTAAATGACCGTGAACATCTTGCAAAAAATCACTCTCCACCCCCACCACTCGCTGCATCGGAGAAGGCGGCATCAATTCGCTGAGTTCGTCATCAGGCGGTGAAGCCGTAAAGGATGAAATCTTGCGCCAAATCTTATCCCCAGAGTTATCTTTCCCTGACTTTCGCATCGTGGCAAAAAAGATGTTGTAGTCATCCTGTCGAGGGCAGACTGCGCCCGCTTTCGGGTCATCATTCCACTTCTGCACAAACAGCACCGAAGTTTTCGTACCCGTGTGCGGCCTAAACGTATTGCCATGCAGCCCCACCACCGCCAAAATCCGGCAGCGTTCGGCAATGAAATCTCGAATGTTCTTATCAGAAGAGTTGTTAAACCGTCCTTGGGGCAACACGATCGCCATTCTACCCCCCGGTTTCAAAAAGTCCAAATTGCGCTCAATAAACAAAATGTCGCGCCCCACTTTACTTTGCCACTTACCATCCGGCTTTTTCGCCAGGTCATAGCGGGCAATCATGCGCGGTTCTTTGATGTCTCCGGCAAAGGGCGGATTTGCCATCAGCACATCAAACTGAAACTCTCGATAATCCTTGCTGCCTTTCGGTCGCAGCTTTTTCAGCCGTTTGAACCCCTCATGATAAATGTCATCCCATTCCTCTTGCTCGGTGACTTCATCCCACCAGGGGATAGCGGGAAGGATGGGAGCCGCGTCTCTTAAGAGCGCGGGGGAAATCCGACTCGTGCGAATTTATTCGCCTCCAATATTATCCATGAAACCAAGTAATATCAATGGTTTCATGATA
>Ga0209591_10000568_pt1 | contig 47642 bp, 62 predicted proteins | sample MAT01_FD_187207 | JGI IMG/M metagenome (GOLD analysis project Ga0209591, IMG submission 187207) | Freshwater microbial communities from Lake Fryxell liftoff mats and glacier meltwater in Antarctica - MAT-01 (SPAdes) (version 2) | ecosystem: Environmental > Aquatic > Freshwater > Ice > Liftoff...
CACCACAGCTAGCTTTCATCCCTTGCCTAAAGTACGAAATACGCAACTGAGTTCGGAGGCGGAGTGTCTCCGACTCCGCGCTGTTTCTCAAGGGTTTTCAGCATTTTCCATATAAGGAATATCCGTTAAAACGGACTATAACCTTTTCTCAGTCGTCTTTAGACGACTTTCGCTATTAGACTCAGAATTCATTCTGAGGCGGACTAGATAAGAATGAAATAGCCCTGTCTATCCCCATGCCCAAATCTAAAACCTGTCCGTTTCCTGAGGTGTTCCAACTGCTCCGGGTTGAGCCGTAAAGAAGTTTTGAGCCGCTTCATTCTGATATATACATCTAATATCAGGTTTATCACTGTCCAAGTTACCTGTAAAGCCAAAGGTGTTCAGGCGATTTTTGCAATCTCTTACCTGATCAGATGTTATCAGCTTACGTTGCTCTAAAATTGCCCAGTTGTTTTGTCGGATCACGCATCCAGGACGCATACTAGGCTGGGCAACATAAACGTTGAAGGGGTTGAGAGTGACAAACAATCTTGCGTCCATCACCATAGCGCTAGCCCCATTCTGCACGCAAATTTCCGGGTTTGGTGCTTTGGTGTCGATGAATTCACGGGAAGCCACATTTGATGGGGTTAACGTGGTTGTAGAACTAAAAGCAATGCCAATCCCAATGCCCAAAATCAACACCCCTCCCATAATTGCCATAGTTAAGAGGTTAAACATAGGGGATTGAAAAGCAGAGGGTTTAGAAGTAGTAGCCGATCTACCAGTAGATTTACGTTTCATTGTTGTTTAATCACCTTTATGCCGATTCGGCAAGGAGTTTCCATCTGCCATAACTGGTGAATATTGTTATTTATGTACTGTTTAACGAATTGTTATTAGTTATTACTTTTGTGCTACTTGACTGACAAATCACCTATTGATTATTTATCGATATATGTTTATGTATCATACCATATTTTTGATTTGTCAGGACTTACGCAAACAATAACCAAAACCCTTAATTTTAGGTAGGGGCAATTCATGAATTGCCCCTAGAGCGTGTACTTTTGCGTAAGTCCTAATTTGTATTAGATAGGCTTGGTTTAATTTGCACAACTGATGCAGTCATAATATTTGGATTATCTAGCTTTTGAATTTTCAATCTCTTAGTATTTAGATATTTTTGTCACCCCTAGTAATTTATATATCAAACAATGTAAATTAACATTTAATGAAATTTTGATAAGTAATTGAAAGCACGTGATATTTCAAAAAACGCTACTTTCGGGCAAGAGGTTCAAAACTTCGCAACTTCAAATCTTCCTAGCTGATAGTCTGACCATTTTTTGGGGAGATTGGTTAGATTTACGTGTGAGAATTGTACAAGTTGCTGCATCAGGCTTAATATCTCCACTGATATATATTTTAGCTTTTGGCTTGGGTTTAGGTAGTTCCATCAAACCCGGCTCAGGAATTAGTGGTAACTATAATAACTATTTGGAATTCATATTACCGGGGATGGTGGCACTATCGTCGATGACGATTAGCTTTGGTGGAACGACATTTTCGATTTGCGGAGACAGATTATTCACCAAAACCTTCGAGGAATTATTGTTAACCCCCATACACCCCTTAGCGTTGCACATCGGAAAAATGCTGGCGGGAGTTGTGCGGGGGTTGATGACATCCGGTTCCGTAATTTTGGTAGCGGTACTGTTGACTGGAAACTGGAATTTTCTCAACCCACTATTTCTACTGTTGGTAGTGCTGAATTGTTCAGTATTTGCTGGGTTAGGGGTGATTGTGGGGTTGAGTGTGCGATCGCTCGAATCAGTCGGACTCTACAACAACTTTATAATTATCCCCATGTCATTCTTAGGAGCAACCTTCTTTGACCCTGCTACATTACCAGCAGCCCTCAAAGTCGTAGTTTACCTGTTACCACTGACCTACGCCAGCATTGGACTACGTGCAGCGGCTCATTTACCTTTATCCCAGTTTCCTTGGTATAGCATACCGATTTTGCTGGTGAGGGCGATCGCCCTTTCTCTGTGGGGTGGTTATAAATTTGCTCATCAACAGGATTAAAAACTTTATTCAGAACTTAAAGAGTCAGGAGTGAGGAATTTTTAACTCCTCACTCTTCACTTTTGTAAATTTTAGCTAGCTAAGAGAGTTTTTTCTAGAGAAGTCCAACGGAAGGCGCGATCGCCACCTCTCTCAATGACTACTTTTACTCGTGGTTCTAGCTGAGGCAAATTCGCTAAATACTCAAGTTCCTCATTGGAAAGAATATGCCCTTCAATAATCCACAAAACCAGCCCCTTTGACTTTGGTGGTAGCTGTTCTAGATGAGAACCGATAATTGGTGGCACATAGTATACATCACCTACTGCCGCACCACTACCAGTACTTTTTTTACCTAGATGAGGAGGCCTGACTCCATGAACTCTTGTGAGATACGTAGCCACATCGCCCAGTCCTCTCGCGGTAATATGGAGGGTGGTATAGCCAGATGCACGTAGTCGGCGCTGATACCGACCTTCATAACCCCCCTCCAGAGGTACATACACTCCAAGAGCGCCAAATTTTTCCAGATCGCGGATTAAACCGTTGCCAGTGGTAATTAGTGCCATAGATTTTCGTCTTATCCCACTCAGATATCTCTATTATTTACCCTGAACCGATAGATTAAGTTAAAACATTTGGGACATAATGCCCATTTTTTCAGTCCCCAGTCTCTACTCCCTAAAAATAATTCTACAAATTACTGGACAAACATAAACAAATAATTTATATTATTAGATTGTGACCGAAGACGCAAATTAGTTGGAGTTCTTAATCTCATTCTTAGGTAGTGTTAGCATCAAAAGCTGACGACTCAATGTAAATTGGATAACCTAGCTCAGATTGATCATAAGACTGGTAAACTAAGAAAGCTTTCAGGTAAACACTGGAGCTTATGGGCGAACAACCAAAGCCAATTCTAAGCTCCAAAGTACATTTACTTCTATGCCTCTGAAAAAGCAGGTAAAAGCTTAAACAATAGTTTAAGGTATTTAAGGAAGTAAAAACTGAGCAGAAATGTTGGTTTCATGGCATTACGTTAGTCTCAGTTAACGGATACTGGGCGGTAAAAACCGCTTAAGTCCAACTGCAACAAGGCAGTAGCCAAGCTCCGGGAATCCGTCTTAATTGGCGTATCCGAAGCCCTGCCTTCAAAACGTGCCAGAGCAATTGCTTGGACAAAAGCATTGCTGCACACAGCAAAAAGCTGTAGCGCCTTGCATTGATTCCAGAAGTTACTCTTTCCTAATAGGAAGGGACTTGTAGCTGTTCTGGTGATCTTAATGAGTGAAGCTAACAGATTCACCAAGCAGTATGGACACGGTTTGTTGTGTCCCAAAGCATTTGGAGCGGTTTATTTAATAAGCCATTCCAAATTTCGTAGGCTAACCAGCCTAAACTGATGCGTACAAAGCGTGTCCTCTAGAGTCCAATTCCAAGGTCAGTAAGTAGAAAGGAGAGCCAGTTGTGTCTGTAGGTATTCTCGGCACCAAGCTGGGCATGACTCAAATATTTGACGAAGCAGGAGTCGCCATTCCTGTGACTGTCATTCAAGCAGGTCCATGCACCGTTACACAAGTTAAAACGAAACAAACCGACGGTTACTTTGCCATTCAAGTTGGTTATGGCGAAGTCAAACCAAAGGCACTGAACAGACCACTACTGGGTCATTTGGCTAAATCATCTGCCCCAGCATTGCGTCACCTAAATGAATATCACACGGATAACTCTAGTGATTATGCTTTAGGTCAACAGATTAAAGCAGATATTTTTAGTGCGGGTCAAATTGTCGATGTAGTCGGCACAAGCATCGGTCGCGGCTTTGCGGGAAACCAGAAGCGCAACAACTTTGCTCGTGGTCCCATGTCCCACGGTTCCAAAAACCACAAAGCGCCCGGTTCCATTGGTGCTGGGACAACACCAGGTCGTGTCTATCCGGGTAAGCGGATGGCAGGGCGTTTAGGTGGCAAACGCATCACAATCCGCAAGCTGACCATAGTGCGAGTTGACCCAGAACGCAACTTATTACTAATTAAGGGAGCCATTCCTGGTAAACCGGGTGCATTAGTAAGTGTTGTGCCTGCAACAATAGTGGGTAGTCATTAGTTAAAAGTCATTAGTCAGTAGTCATTGGCTAAGGACAAATGGCAAAAGACAAATGACAAGATGACAAAGGACAGATAACAAAAATGGTTGAAAGCGTAGTTAAAAATTGGCAAGGAGAGCAGGTCGGCGAGACGACCTTCGAGTTGCGCGTTGCCAAGGAAGAAACAGCGTCTCATATTGTGCACCGCGCCTTAGTACGGCAACTGACCAATGCTCGTCAAGGAAATGCCAGTACCAAAACTCGCGCTGAAGTTAGAGGTGGTGGTCGCAAACCTTGGCGACAAAAAGGTACTGGTCGCGCTCGTGCCGGCTCGATTCGTTCACCACTATGGCGTGGTGGTGGTGTGATATTTGGGCCAAAGCCCAGAGAATTTAACCTGAAGTTGAACCGCAAAGAACGACGTTTAGCACTGCGGACAGCATTTGTCAGCCGCATTGATGACTTGATAGTAGTACAAGAATTTAGTACCGAGCTATCTCGCCCGAAGACTAAAGACTTAGTAGCAGCACTTGCCCGTTGGGGAGTAATACCAGAAAGCAAGGCACTGTTAATTTTGTCTGAAATTGCGGATACAGATAATGTTTATTTGTCAGCCCGCAATATTGAAAATTTAAAACTAATTGCAGCCGACCAGCTAAATGTTTTTGATTTACTGCACGCTGACAAGATTGTAGTTACGGCATCAGCCCTAGAAAAAATTCAGGAGGTCTACAGTGCCTAGCTTTGACCCCCGTGATCTTGCCGACTTAGTGCGTCGCCCGATTGTCACCGAGAAAGCGACCATCTTGATGGAGCAGAATAAGTACACCTTTGAAGTCATTCCAAAGGCATCTAAGCCTGAAATCAAGGCTGCGATCGAAGACTTGTTTCAAGTCAAGGTTGTAAAAGTAAACACTATCCTTCCACCGCGTAAAAAGCGACGTGTTGGTAAATTTATTGGTTATAAACCCCAATATAAGCGAGCCATTGTCACCGTCGCACCTGGGGATGAAGACAAGATTAGACAAGTTTTATTCCCAGAAGTCTAGAAAAGTTATGAGTTAGGAGTTAAGAGTTATGAGTTACTACGCTCAAAACTCAGCACTCAAAATTTCAAACTCAGCACTCAGCACTCAGCACTCAGCACTTAAAAATATGGGTACTCGTTCTTTTCGCCCCTATACCCCCAGCACTCGCCAAGTTACAATCTCTGACTTTGCGGAAATTACCAAAACCGAGCCAGAGAAATCTTTAACAACCTCAAAGCATCGCGCCAAAGGTCGGAATAATCGTGGGCGGATTACCAGCCGTCGTCGGGGTGGCGGACACAAACAACTTTATCGGATCATTGATTTTAAAAGGGATAAACATAATATTCCTGCGAAAGTCGCAGCGATTGAATACGATCCTAACCGCAATGCCCGAATTGCTCTTTTGTATTACCAAGACGGCGAAAAACGTTACATCCTCCACCCCAACGGGTTGAAAGTTGGAACAATAATTATTTCTGGGACTGATGCTCCCTTTGAAGATGGTAATGCCTTACCACTCTGGAAAATTCCTTTAGGTACTAGCGTTCACAACGTAGAATTCACTCCTGGTAAAGGTGGTCAAATTGTCCGTGCTGCTGGTGCTAGCGCCCAAGTTGTAGCAAAAGAAGGTAATTATGTAACTCTCAAGTTGCCTTCTGGAGAAGTCCGCTTGATTCGACGCGAGTGCTACGCCACCATTGGGCAGGTAGGCAACACTGATGCGAGAAACTTAAGCGCAGGTAAAGCCGGACGAAATCGCTGGAAAGGTCGCCGTCCTAAGGTTAGAGGTAGCGTCATGAACCCAGTGGATCACCCACATGGCGGTGGTGAAGGTAGGGCACCTATCGGTAGATCGGGACCTGTTACACCTTGGGGTAAACCTACATTGGGTGCAAAGACACGTAATCGCAAGAAACTCAGCAGCAAATTGATTATACGACGTCGCCGTAAGTCTTCTAAACGCGGTCGCGGTGGTCGTGAGTCTTAATCAGTAATGAGTAGTGAGTAACGAGTGCTGAGTGGAATTGTCAAACTCAACACTTAAAGCTCAAGACTCAAAACTTGAAAATCCAAACTCAAAACTCAGCACTCAGCACTTAAAAATATGGGTCGTTCTCTAAAAAAAGGTCCTTTTGTTGCGGATCATCTTCTAAAGAAAATTGAAAAGCTCAACGACAGCAACAGAAAAGAAGTTATTAAAACTTGGTCACGAGCTTCGACGATTTTGCCCCTAATGGTAGGTCATACGATTGCTGTTCACAACGGACGGCAACACGTTCCAGTTTTTGTAAATGAACAGATGGTAGGACACAAGTTGGGGGAATTTTCGCCGACACGCACCTACAGGGGTCATGGAAAAAGCGACAAAAAAGCAGGTAGGTAGTTATTAGTCATTGGTCATTGGTCATTAGTCATTAGCTTTCGACAAAGGACAAATGACAGATGAAAAATGAAAAAATTGGAGAAAATTATGGCTAATGATACTACTGAAGTAAAGGCGATCGCTCGTTTTATCCGCATCTCGGCCTACAAAGTGCGTCGGGTACTCGATCAAATCCGGGGGCGATCGTACCGAGAAGCGCTAATTATTCTGGAATTCATGCCCTATCGAGCCACTGAACCCATATTAAAAGTTCTCAGAAGTGCTGCTGCTAATGCCGAACACAACGCTGGTTTAGATCGGACTCAATTAGTAATTACTCAGGCTTACGCGGATCAAGGTCCGCCGTTGAAGCGGTTTCAGCCAAGAGCGCAAGGTCGAGCTTACCAAATTCGCAAGCCAACGTGTCATATTACTGTGGCTGTTGCAGCCGCCCCAGAAAAATAGGCTTTTTTACACGAATAAATTGCGTAAAGTAAGAAATTTTAGAGGAAGTATTCGTGGGACAGAAGATTCATCCAGTTGGTTTTCGCCTGGGTATTACACATGAACATCAATCCCGTTGGTTTGCTGTTCCTCATCGTTATCCAGAACTTCTCCAAGAAGATTACAAACTCCGGCAATATATAGAACAAAAGCTGGGTAGACTCGCTCAAAACAACGCCGGAATTTCCGAGGTGCGAATTGAGCGGAAAGCTGATCAAATCGACTTAGAAGTACGCACAGCTAGACCAGGCGTAGTCGTGGGGCGCGGTGGGCAAGGCATCGAAGCCTTACGTACCGGACTCCAAGGACTCTTGGGTAGTAATCGCCAAATTCGCATTAACGTAGTTGAAATTCAACGAGTTGATGCTGATGCCTATCTGATTGCCGAGTACATTGCTCAACAATTGGAACGCCGGGTTTCCTTTCGGCGGGTAGTGCGACAATCGATTCAGCGTGCCCAACGCGCTGGTGTCCAAGGCATTAAAATCCAAGTCAGTGGGCGGCTCAACGGTGCGGAAATTGCCCGGACAGAATGGACTCGTGAAGGTAGAGTACCTTTACATACCTTACGGGCTGACATTGACTACTCTTACTGCACGGCAAAAACTGTTTACGGCATTCTGGGCATCAAGGTGTGGGTGTTTAAGGGAGAAATTATCCCTGGACAGGAACCAGCTCCGCTACCACCCGCAACCCGCGATCCACGCGATCGCGGCGATCGCGATCGTGAACCCCGTCGTCGTCAACAACAACGTCGTCGCCAGCAATTTGAAGACCGATCAAATGAAGGATAAATCGTCATTAGTCATTAGTCATTAGTCATTAGTAAATGGCAGATGACAAATGACAAATGATAAATGACAAATGACAAGTGACAAACCATGTTAAGTCCTAGAAGAACTAAATTCCGCAAACAACAGCGCGGACGGATGGGGGGACTAGCCACCCGTGGCAGCACCCTCAACTTCGGTGATTTTGCACTCCAAGCGCAAGAACCTGCTTGGATTACTGCCCGACAAATTGAGGCTTCCCGTCGGGCAATGACCCGTTATATTCGTCGGGGTGGACAAATCTGGATTCGGATTTTCCCTGATAAACCTGTAACCATGCGTCCTGCTGAAACCCGGATGGGTTCCGGTAAGGGTAATCCAGAATATTGGGTAGCTGTAGTCAAGCCAGGGCGAATTTTGTTTGAAATTGGTGGAGTTACTGAAGAAATTGCCCGTGAAGCTATGCGCCTGGCTTCATTTAAACTGCCCATAAAAACCAAGTTTATTATGCGCCCTCAACCGCAGGAGCAGGAGTAGCTTATGCCTCTTCCCAAGATTTCAGAAGCTAGAGAATTAAGTGACGAGAAACTCTCTGAGGAAATTGTCGCTATAAAAAGACAACTATTTCAGTTGCGCTTGCAAAAAGCCACTAGACAACTAGAAAAGCCCCATCAGTTCCGACAAATGCGACACCGCCTAGCCCAATTGCTGACGCTAGAAACAGAACGTAAACGGGCAGCAAGTCAATTGGCTAAAGAAAAAAAGTAGGAGATTATGGCAGTCAAAGAACGAGTTGGCTTGGTAGTGAGCGATAAAATGCAAAAAACTGTGGTAGTTGCAATAGAAAACCGCGCTCCTCACCCCAAGTACGGCAAGATTGTAGTCAACACCCAACGATATAAAGTTCACGACGAAGAAAATCAGTGTAAAGTAGGCGATCGCGTTCGCATTCAGGAAACTAGACCCCTGAGTAAAACCAAACGCTGGAAAATCACAGAAGTCCTCAACGTCAAACCTGCTTAAACCTCATCGTTGTTAGTTTTTAACAACATTACAAGGGAGAATAATTGTGATTCAACCCCAGACTTACCTGAATGTCGCAGATAATAGCGGTGCCCGCAAACTAATGTGCATCCGCATCTTAGGTGGAGGCAACCGTCGTTATGGTTTTATCGGTGATAAAATTATCGCTGTTGTTAAAGATGCTACACCCAACATGGCTGTAAAAAAGTCTGATGTCGTGGAAGCAGTAATTGTCCGAACTCGGAAAGCTATGTCTCGTGACAGTGGTATGAGTATTCGCTTTGATGATAACGCCGCTGTAATCATCAACAAAGACGGTAATCCCAGAGGCACACGGGTTTTTGGCCCAGTTGCACGGGAACTGCGCGATAAAAACTTTACTAAAATTGTTTCTCTGGCTCCGGAGGTGCTTTAATGGCAACCAAACAGGGTACGCCCAAAGTATTCCACAAAATGCACGTCAAAACTGGCGACACTGTGCAAGTGATTGCTGGCAAAGATAAAGGAAAAGTTGGCGAAATTACTCAGGCACTTCCCCAACTGAGTAAAGTTATCGTCAAAGGTGTAAACATTAAAACCAAGCACGTCAAACCTCAGCAAGAAGGGGAATCAGGGCGAATTATTACCCAAGAATTCCCAATTCATAGCTCCAACGTCATGCTTTATTCCACCAAGCAAAACGTTGCCAGTCGTGTTTGTTACACCTTTACCTCAGAAGGCAAAAAAGTCAGAAAACTCAAGAAAACTGGCGAGATTCTGGATAAATAGTCATTGGTCATTAGTCATTGGTCATTGGTCATTAGTCATTAGTAAAAAGACAAAGGACAAAGGACAAATAACAAAGGACAAATAACAAAGGACAAAAAAAGTTCCCTGACCAAGACCAGGGATATCAGGACAAAAAACTATGGCGACAACAAGACTCAAAACCTTATATCAAGAGACAATCGTCCCCAAGCTGGTCAATCAGTTTCAATATACCAACGTTCATCAAGTACCGAAGTTGGTAAAGGTTACGATTAACCGAGGTTTGGGTGAAGCGGCTCAAAATGCGAAGTCACTAGAGGCATCTATTAACGAAATTGCCTTGGTAACTGGTCAAAAACCAGTGGTGACACGGGCGAAAAAGGCGATCGCTGGCTTTAAGATTCGTCAAGGGATGCCTGTGGGGATCATGGTTACTCTCAGAGCCGAACGGATGTATGCCTTTTTCGACCGACTCGTTAGCCTGTCACTACCCAGAATTCGAGATTTTCGCGGCGTTAGCCCTAAAAGCTTTGACGGACGCGGTAACTATACTTTGGGCGTGAGAGAACAGCTAATTTTTCCAGAAGTCGAGTACGACAGCATCGATCAAGTGCGTGGGATGGATATTTCCATCATCACCACAGCAAAAAACGACGAAGAGGGTCGCGCCTTACTTAAAGAATTAGGAATGCCCTTTCGCGATCAAGAAGTTCATCAATAGAGGGAACGATGGCGGCTAACGACACAATTGCAGATATGCTGACGCGCATCCGCAATGCCAACCTGGCACGGCATCAAACTACACAAGTGCCAGCGACAAAAATGACCCGGAGTATTGCCAAAGTACTACGGGAGGAAGGCTTTATTGCTGAAATCGAAGAAGCAGAAGAAGGGGTAAAACACAATCTAGTGATTTCCCTGAAATACAAGGGTAAGAATCGTCAGCCTCTGATCACCGCCTTAAAACGAGTGAGCAAACCTGGTTTACGTGTTTACTCCAACAGAAAAGAGTTACCAAGAGTACTAGGTGGCATTGGCATTGCCATTATTTCTACATCCAGTGGCATTATGACTGACCGCGAAGCGCGGCGTCAGAACTTGGGTGGAGAAGTGCTTTGTTACGTTTGGTAGTCATTGGTCATTAGTCATTTGTCATTAGTGAAAGACAAAGGACAAAGGACAAATAACAAAGGACAAAAATTCATGTCTCGTATTGGTAAACGTCCAATAACTATTCCCGCCAAAGTTCAAGTGGCGATCGATGGTGCGAAGATTGTGGTGAAAGGACCGAAAGGAGAACTTTCTCGCACTCTTACAGCTAATGTCTCAGTCTCTCAAGAGGGAGAAATATTACAGGTAAACCGTCGGGATGAAACTCGTACTTCAAAGCAGCTGCACGGCTTGAGCCGCACTTTAGTTGCCAACATGGTCGAGGGAGTTTCCCAAGGTTTTCAGCGCCGTTTAGAAATTCAAGGTGTTGGTTACCGGGCACAACTTCAAGGGCGTAACCTAGTTTTGAATATGGGTTACAGCCATCAGGTGCAAATTGAACCACCAGAAGGGATTCAGTTTGCAGTAGAAGGTACAACTAACGTCATTGTCAGTGGCTATGACAAAGAAATCGTCGGCAACATAGCCGCCAAAATTCGTGCCGTTCGTCCACCAGAACCTTACAAAGGTAAAGGTATTCGCTATGCGGGTGAAGTGGTCAGACGGAAAGCTGGTAAGACTGGTAAGGGTGGTAAGAAGTAGATATGAAACTTACTCGGAGAGAATCAAAAAACCGTCGTCATCGGCGCGTTCGTGGCAAGGTTATTGGCTCCCCAGAACGTCCGCGTTTAGCGGTATTTCGTTCTAATGAGCATATTTATGCCCAGGTAATTGATGATACTCAGCATCAAACCATAGTGGCAGCATCGACTGTAGAACCAGAATTGAAATCTACTTTAGCGTCATGTGCAAACCGCGACGCATCGGTGCAAGTTGGGAAATTGATCGCAGTGCGATCGCTAGAAAAAGGCATCACTAAAGTAGTCTTTGATCGCGGTGGTAACTTATATCATGGTCGTGTCAAAGCTTTAGCTGATGCAGCACGCGAGGCTGGCTTAGATTTCTAAAGTCATGAGTCATTAGTCATTGGACAAATGACAAAAGACAAATAACGTTCACTAGAGCATAAATTATGGCAACAGAGCGTAAAAGTAAAACAAAGCGCGCCAAAAAAGAAGAAACCACTTGGCAAGAACGGGTAATCCAAATCCGGCGCGTGAGCAAAGTGGTCAAAGGAGGTAAAAAACTCAGCTTCCGAGCGATCGTTGTCGTCGGTAACGAACGCGGTCAAGTTGGTGTCGGAGTAGGCAAAGCCTCAGATGTAATTGGCGCCGTCAAAAAAGGCGTAGCCGACGGCAAAAAACACCTTATTGATATCCCAATTACCAAATCTAACTCCATCCCTCATCCCATTGATGGTGTCGGTGGCGGTGCAAAGGTGATGATGCGCCCAGCCGCACCTGGTACTGGGGTAATTGCGGGTGGTGCTGTGCGGACTGTGCTGGAATTGGCAGGAGTTCGTAACGTCTTAGCCAAGCAACTTGGCTCCAACAATCCGCTCAATAATGCTAGAGCCGCAGTTAATGCCTTATCTACACTGCGTACCCTTTCTGAAGTCGCCGAAGATCGCGGTATTCCTATTGAAAGTCTCTACATCTAATTGGTCATTAGTCATTAGTCATTAGTGAATAACAAAGGACAAAGGACAAATGACAAATGACAAATGACAAACGACAAACGACAAATGACAAATTGATAACCTATGAGAATCAATGATGTTAAGCCGCAAAAAGGCTCAAAGAAACGCAAGAAACGTGTAGCCAGAGGTATTTCTGCCGGTCAAGGTGCCAGTGCTGGTCTAGGTATGCGAGGTCAAAAATCTCGTTCTGGTAGTGGTACCAGACCAGGTTTTGAAGGTGGTCAGCAGCCATTGTACCGCCGCTTACCTAAACTGAAGGGCTTTCCGATTGTGAATCAGAAGATTTACACTACGATTAATGTAGAGAAGCTAGCCTCCCTTCCCGCTAATACAGAAGTAACTTTGACCTCCTTGAAAGCAGCAGGTATCCTGACTGCTGTCAAGGGGTCATTGAAAATTTTGGGTAATGGGGAATTGAGCATTCCGCTCAACGTAAAAGCGGCAGCTTTCACAGGTACAGCTCGGAGCAAAATTGAGGCCGCTGGGGGGAGTTGTGAAGTCTTATGAGTGAGCCGGAACAGCGCACTTAAATGCAAGCCAACTCGCTGTCAGCGCCTGGTTCACTATAAAGGTAGCACTCTATGATCAGTCGAGATAAAGCCCCAACGGCTCAAGAAACTTTTATGCAGATGGCACAAGCAGCCGGGCTTAGAGGTAGGCTGCTTGTTACCGTCGGTATTTTAATTTTGGTTCGCCTGGGCATCTTCTTGCCCGTGCCAGGGATTGATAGACCGAGATTTTCCGAAGCCATATCGGGCAGTAATTCTATATTCGGCTTATTGGATATATTTTCCGGGCGAGGACTTTCGACTTTGGGAGTTTTTGCCTTAGGAATTTTGCCCTTCATTAATGCGTCTATCATCATCCAATTGCTTACCGCGGCAATTCCATCTTTAGAAAATTTACAAAAAAATGAAGGCGAAGCGGGGCGGCGGAAAATATCGCAAATTACCCGCTATGTTACTGTATGTTGGGCGATTCTTCAAAGTACAGCTTTTTCAGCATTATTCTTGCAGCAATTCGCCTTAAAGCCAGGGCCATTCTTCGTAGCTGAAACTGCGATCGCTCTGACTGCTGGTTCTATGTTCGTAATGTGGGCATCAGAATTAATTACAGAACGGGGCATTGGTAATGGTGCATCATTGTTGATTTTTGTCAATATTGTCGCGTCATTACCAAAAGCTTTAGGCGATACCATCGATTTGGTGCAAGTGGGTGGTCGGGAGACAGTGGGTCGGGTGATCGTGCTGATCTTAGTTTTCCTAGCGACAATTGTTGGTATTGTGGTTGTGCAGGAAGGAATGCGCCGCATCCCAATTATTTCAGCGCGTCGCCAAGTAGGTCGGCGAGTTTTGGCAGAGCAACGTAGTTATCTGCCTCTGCGGCTAAATCAAGGCGGCGTGATGCCAATTATTTTTGCTGCTGCTATTCTCAGTTTGCCACTGCTGATCGCCAATTTTACTAAAAATGCTGAATTGGCGAATATAGTTAACAATTATCTGAGTCCAGGTGGTTCTAGCTCCTGGGTGTATGCCTTGGTCTACATGATTTCCATCATTTTCTTCAGCTACTTCTATTCTTCGTTGATTCTCAACCCAGTAGATGTGGCGCAGAACTTGAAAAAAATGGGTTCTAGTATTCCTGGCATTCGTCCCGGCAAGGCAACTAGCGAGTATATCGAACGCGTATCGAACCGACTCACCTTTTTGGGTGCGATGTTTTTAGGCTTGGTTGCGATTATCCCTACCGCCGTGGAAAGTGCTTTGAATGTGAAAACTTTCCAAGGAATAGGTGCTACATCTTTGTTAATTTTAGTTGGTGTGGCAATTGAGACAGCCAAACAAGTTCAAACTTACGTTATCTCTCAGCGCTACGAAGGAATGGTGAAATAATAGTGACGCGACTAATCTTCTTGGGACCACCTGGATCTGGTAAAGGAACACAAGCTCAAATTTTGGCTGAACACTTGAATATTCCTCATATTTCTACGGGTGAAATATTAAGACAAGCCATGAAAGAGCAAAGTCATTTGGGAATCAAGGCTCAAAACTATGTAAATAGCGGCGAGTTAGTACCCGACCAGCTAGTACAGGAATTAGTACAGGAGCGCCTCAGTCAACCAGATGCTAAAAATGGTTGGATTCTTGATGGTTTTCCCCGCAAAGTGACCCAAGCAGCTTTTCTTTTGAAGTTACTAGAGGAAATACATCAGAGTGGCGAAAGGGTGGTCAATCTAGATGCACCAGATGAAGTTGTGATCGACCGTTTGCTAGCTAGAGGACGAAAAGATGATACCGAAGAGGTAATTCGTCGTCGTTTAGAAGTGTACCGCTCTGACACTGCACCTTTAATTGATTATTATGGCGATCGCCATAAACTTTTAACAGTCAATGGCAATCAGTCCCAAGAAGATGTCACTGGTGAACTGCAAAAAGTAATCGCTTCCTAACCTGAGAATCGGGAGTAGAGGATTTACCACTTACTACTCCCCCCTCCCCCCCTGTCAAGAAGCAGAGTGATTTTAGCTAAGATATATTAATAAACTGTTGATATATTTCTTAAAATATGTTTCTTTGCAGATGAAGCGCTGCAACTGAACAGGAGATTGCTGAGTTGAGGAAAAAACAAATTGTCTAAACAAGATTTAATTGAAATGGAAGGCACGGTTACAGAGTCCTTGCCCAATGCGATGTTTCGCGTTGACTTGGACAATGGCTTTAACGTGCTGGCACACATTTCTGGCAAGATTCGCCGCAATTATATCAAGATTTTGCCCGGCGATCGCGTCAAGGTGGAGTTGACTCCATACGACTTAAGCAAAGGCAGAATCACCTATCGACTACGAAAGAAGTAACTATATGTAGAGAATTTTACCATAAAATCATCTTTTTGACTGTTTCTTAGTCACTTAGTTGAATAATTTACCTAGAAATGCTATAATTTGCTATTTGGAGTCAAAGTAAGAAAGGCATGAAAGTCAGAGCTTCAGTCAAGAAAATCTGTGAAAAATGTAACGTCATCAAACGTCGTGGTCGCGTCATGGTGATTTGCGTGAACCCCAAGCACAAGCAACGTCAAGGATAACGCTCTTACCAACAGAGTCAGTTTTAACACGCATATCATCATCAAAACGAAAAGACGCGATTAATCACGTTTTTCCAACTAACAGTAATTGCGAGAACAATAGGGAGAGTTCATTGTGGCACGTATTGCCGGAGTAGACCTTCCACGCGATAAGCGCGTCGAGATTGGTCTGACTTACATCTACGGAATTGGATTATCACGAGCTCAAGCAATTATTGCGGCTACAGGTGTGAACCCAGACACCCGCGTTAAGGACTTGAGTGATGCCGATGTAACAACCCTGCGAGGGGAAATAGAAACCAACTATCAAGTTGAAGGAGACTTGCGCCGCTTGGAGTCTTTGAACATCAAGCGCTTAGTTGACATTGGTACTTACAGAGGCCGTCGTCATCGCATGGGCTTACCAGTCAGAGGACAAAGAACTCGCACAAATGCTAGAACCCGTCGAGGCAGAAGGCAGACAGTGGCTGGGAAGAAGAAGGCACCAGGGAAATAATCTTGCAACCCTTGCTAATCAGAGCAAGTTTTACCTTAAATCAACTAAACAAGTATGGCGAGACAACCAACTAAAAAATCCGGGAGCAAAAAGCAGAAACGGAATGTACCCAATGGCATGGCCTACATCCAGTCTACTTTCAACAATAGCATTGTCACCATTACCGATCAAAATGGAGACGTCATCTCCTGGGCTAGTGCTGGTTCTAGCGGTTTTAAGGGAGCAAAAAAGGGAACTCCCTTTGCAGCGCAAACCGCTGCTGAAAGTGCAGCCCGTCGAGCCATTGATCAAGGAATGCGCCAAATTGAGGTAATGGTCAGTGGGCCAGGAGCAGGTAGAGAAACCGCTATCCGGGCGCTCCAAGGAGCGGGACTGGAAATTACACTCATTCGGGATATTACGCCCATTCCTCACAATGGTTGTCGTCCACCCAAGCGCCGTCGAGTTTAAACCTCAAGACTGGGCAATGAGGACGATAAGTTACAGTCAGCAAAGACCGCTTGGGCGTCTAACGTGCAAACTGTCATTGAGTAAAAGCTTGGGCAATCAGAAGTGTGTCAGATTTTCCCGCCGGGAAAGCTGTTAAACTTCGGGCTACCCAAAATATTATCAGTACCTGCAAGCTCAATAGGAGCGTCAAACTATACCGTAATTTTATACTATTAGTTTGATATACCTATAATCTACAGGGTATAAATTCAATTCTGGAGGCAATTGATTTGTCTGCTAGCAGCACCTTAGAAAAAGGGAGGCTCATCCGTGGCGCAGTTTCAAATTGAATGTGTAGAGTCGAATACCGAAGAAAGTCGGAACCATTACAGTAAATTTGTTTTGGAACCTCTAGAACGCGGTCAAGGAACAACTGTTGGCAACGCACTGCGGCGGGTTTTACTATCTAATTTAGAAGGTACAGCAGTTACAGCAGTGCGGATTGCAGGCGTTTCACATGAGTTCGCCACAGTTCCGGGTGTGCGGGAAGATGTATTGGAAATCCTCATGAAAATGAAGGAAGTCATTCTGAAAAACTATTCTTCGCAGCCCCAAATTGGTAGATTACTCGTTAGTGGTCCAGCAACAATCACTGCGGCACATTTTGATTTGCCCAGTGAAGTAGAAGTCATCGATCCGACCCAGTATGTAGCCACCATCGCTGAGGGTGGAAAGCTGGAAATGGAATTTCGGATCGAGAAAGGCAAAGGCTATCGCACCGTAGAGCGAGGACGTGAGGAAGCCACATCGTTGGATTTTCTCCAAATCGACTCGATATTTATGCCAGTGCGAAAAGTCAACTACAGTGTTGAAGAATCTCGTGGGGAAGACTTGATTCCAAAAGACCGACTACTGTTGGAAGTTTGGACAAATGGTAGTATTTCTCCCCAGGAAGCACTATCTTCGGCTGCTGCGATCTTGGTAGATTTATTCAATCCGTTGAAAGATATCTCCCTAGAACCAACAGACACGGGTTCAGACATTCCAGACGACCCAACTGCCCAGATACCCATCGAAGAATTGCAACTTTCTGTACGAGCATATAACTGTCTCAAACGGGCACAAGTTAATTCTGTGGCAGATTTGTTGGATTATACCCAAGAAGACCTCTTAGAAATTAAGAACTTTGGGCAGAAGTCAGCAGAAGAGGTTGTGGAAGCTTTGCAGCGACGCTTGGGCATCACCCTGCCAATGGAAAGAGGCTCTAAACATCCTTAAGAAAAACCGTTCATAATTCATAGTGCATAATTATGCGTCACCGTTGTCGCGTCAAAAAACTCAGTAAACCCGCCGATCAGCGCCGTGCCTTATTGCGATCGCTCTCCACCGAGTTGATCCGTCATGGTCGGATTACCACCACTTTAATTCGAGCTAAAGTTCTGCGAAGTAAAGTGGAAAAAATGATCACCCTAGCCAAAAATGGCTCCTTGGCAGCACGCCGTGAAGCCCTTGGCTACATCTTCGACAAACAACTGGTTCACGCTCTATTTGAGCAAGCTCCGATTCGATATGGCGATCGCGAGGGCGGTTATACCCGCATCCTGCGTACCGTACCGCGTCGGGGTGACAATGCTCAAATGGCAATAATTGAATTGGTTTAAGTCATTGGTCATTGGTCATTAGTCATTGGTTATTTACAAATGACAAAGGACAAATGACAAAGGACAAAATCTATATGTTAGAAAGCCACCAGCCTAAACCAACTTATCGAGTAGCCCTGGTTATCCAATACCTGGGCACTCATTTTCATGGCTGGCAACGGCAAAAAAAACAGCGGACAGTCCAAGAAGAGATAGAAACAGCGATCGCTACTATTATTGGGCATCATGTAACATTACACGGTGCGGGGCGAACTGATTCTGGAGTTCACGCTGCTGCTCAAGTCGCCCATTTTGAAGTTACAAGTTTCATTCCGGCTCACAAGTGGGCAACAATCCTCAATAGCTATCTGCCGCCAGATATATTAATTAGAGCTTCAGCTAGTGTAGATAACCGTTGGCACGCTCGCTTTAGTGCAGCCTATCGACGGTATCGCTACACAATATACACTGAAGATCGACTTAACTTGTTTGTAAGACCCTTCAGTTGGCATTATTATTATGCACCCCTGGATGAAACCTTAATTCAAGCTGCGCTGAAACCTCTGTTGGGAAAGCATCACTTAGCTGCTTTTCACCGTGCAGGATCGAAGCGATCACATTCCTGGGTAGAGGTGCAAGCAGCAGAGTGTCGTCGCAGTGGGCCATTTATCCATATTGAAATACAGGCAGATGGATTTTTGTATGGCATGGTACGGCTATTGGTAGGGATGCTGGTACAAGTAGGTTCTGGACAACGAACACTTTCTAACTTCACCGAACTCTGGAAAGAAGAACGTCGAGAAGAAGTGAAACACTCCGCACCGCCTCAAGGTTTGTGCTTGTTGCGAGTCGGCTATCCAGATTTTCCTTTTCCTAAAGAGATTTGGTACGATAGTTGGCCAAAGTTCGTCATTAGTCAAGAGTCATTAGTCATTGGTTCTTAGTAACGACAAATGACAAAGGGCAAATGACAAATGACAAATTAAAAATGACAAAGGACAAATGATAAATGACAACGAGTAAAACATACCTTCCTTCTCCAAAATCCCTTGAGCATGAGTGGTACATAGTAGATGCCACCGATAAACGCCTTGGTCGCCTCGCTAGCGAAATCGCTCAAATACTCAGAGGCAAAAACAAACCCGAATATACACCACACCTAGATACAGGTGATTTTGTAATCGTCGTCAATGCCGAAAAAGTGGCAGTTACAGGCAAAAAGCGCACTCAAAAGCTTTACCGTCGCCATTCTGGTCGTCCCGGTGGGATGAAAACAGAAACTTTCGCTAAACTGCAACAGCGGATACCAGAACGAATTTTAGAACAAGCTGTCAAAGGTATGCTACCCAAAAATAGTTTGGGTAAGCAGTTGTTCACCAAGCTGAAAGTTTACGCTGGCCCCACGCATCCCCATGATGCTCAAAAACCTAAAGAACTAAAAATTAGTACAATTCCTGGAGAAGAAAATTAATGGTAGTAGCAGATGCTAATAGCGGTCGCGCCGTATACTGGGGTACTGGTCGTCGTAAGACCGCAGTAGCACGGGTACGCTTGGTTCCAGGTACAGGTCAACTGACTGTAAATGGTAAAGATGGAAATTTGTATTTCCAATTCAATGCCAACTACCTGGGAGTCATCAAAGCACCTCTGGAAACTCTGGGACTCGAAAACGAGTACGACATTTTGGTAAAAGCAGAAGGCGGCGGCTTGACCGGACAGGCTGATTCTGTCCGCTTGGGAGTTGCTCGTGCTTTGTGCCAACTAGACCCAGATAACCGCCCACCTTTGAAAACCGAAGGTTATTTGACTCGCGATCCCAGGGCAAAAGAGCGGAAAAAATATGGTTTACATAAAGCCCGGAAAGCACCTCAGTACTCTAAACGATAGGCGATTGGGTATTGGGCATTGGAAAAAGTCAGTTTTTTATCTCTTTCGCAGTCCCCAATCCCTAGCCCCAATTGAAACCTGAAAGTTATAATTTATATAGATTCATCCCACAAAGAACAATGGCTAAATCTGATATTCATCCCAAATGGTATCCAGATGCTAAAGTTTACTGCAACGGTCAAGTTGTTATGACCATAGGCTCCACCAAGCCAGAATTGCACGTAGATGTTTGGTCTGGAAATCACCCATTTTACACCGGCACTCAGAAGATTATTGACACTGAGGGTCGAGTGGAGCGCTTCCTCCGCAAGTACGGCATGAGTAGCACTCAAACATCTGACGACGAAGAAAAGAAAAAGTAGCGGGTTGGCTCTGCTGTTAACGACGACCCTGCATTCTTCGGGGTCGATTGTCATTTATATGCTCGAGCCAATTTGTTATTTTTTTAAGGAGCGATCGCACTCGTCATGGCTGAATCATACTTACTGGACAAACTAAAATCCGTTGAACAAACCTTTAATGAATTAACACGTCGTCTTGGCGACCCTGATACCGCTAGTAACCCTGATGAGTATCAAGAAATTGCTAAGTCTCGTTCTTCTTTGGAAGAGGTAGTTGATACCTATGAAATTTGGAAAACAGCCCAAGAAGACTTGACAGGAGCGCGTCAGGTTTATAAAGAATCTGCCAGTGACCCAGAGTTGCAAGAAATGGCAGCACTGGAAGTCAAGGAACTTGAGGCAAAAATAGAATATTTAGAGGCTCGCTTGAAAGTCTTACTGTTACCACGCGACCCCAATGATGAAAAGAATATCATGTTGGAAATTCGCGCTGGCACTGGTGGCGATGAAGCAAGTATTTGGGCTGGCGATTTGATGCAGATGTACACCCGCTATGCCCAGACTCAAGGTTGGAAAGTTTCTCTAGTGAGCGAATCTCGAGGAGAAATGGGCGGCTGGAAAGAGGTCATTCTTGAAATTAAAGGTAATGACGTTTACAGCCAGTTAAAGTTTGAAGCTGGAGTGCATCGTGTGCAGCGCGTACCGGCAACTGAATCTGGGGGACGGGTTCATACTTCCACAGCTACCGTGGCGATTATGCCAGAGGTGGATGATGTGGAAATTCACATTGACCCGAAAGATATTGAAATGACTACAGCTCGTTCTGGCGGTGCTGGTGGGCAAAACGTCAACAAGGTGGAAACAGCCGCCGATTTGATGCACAAACCGACGGGAATTCGGATTTTCTGTACGGAAGAACGTAGCCAGTTGCAAAATAAAGAACGGGCGATGCAAATTCTGCGGGCGAAGTTGTATGAGATCAAGTTACGCGAACAACAGGAAGTTGTAACTTCCATGCGGCGATCGCAAGTTGGTACAGGATCGCGATCGGAAAAAATTCGTACCTATAATTATAAAGATAACCGCGCTACTGATCACCGCTTAGGCCAGAATTATTCCCTTAACCCTGTTTTGGAAGGTGATTTAGAGACGCTGATCCAATCTTGCATATCTCTAGACCAGCAAGAACGTCTTGCGGAGTTAGCAACTTCTGCTGCTAGCAACTAATCGTCATTGTTATATTTCAGACAAAACCGCTTGTTGTTCTGTTACTTTTAACACAGACAATTAGCTGAACTTTCTGCTCGCGCGATCGCCTGCTTTAATGGTTGTTGTCCCAACAAGGCGCTGACAAACTGATTATCAAAGTTATTGACGATGCCTACGGCGGGCTACGCCTACGCAGCTGAATACTGACCTACCTGCCACGGTGTAGCGTAATTAACTGCCGTTACTAATGGCGATCGCATGGGGTCTTGGTCATAGCCAGTAAATATTGAGTAATAGTTCATGCTATGCCCTATTAAAATATGACTATAGTCATGACTCCGGTTATTATGAAATCAATTTCCAAAAGTGAACTCAAATCTCAACTTCTTGAGTTCTTACGACTTGTAGAGTCAGAGGGAGAAGAAATTCTAGTTACCGATGACGGTAAGCCAGTCGTGAAAATTTCCAAATACGCACAAGCACCTTCAACAGATGAGTTATTTGGGGAGATGCGCGGTAAAATCAAGTACTTTGAGGATTTAACTACACCAACCACTGAGGAATGGGCGCAATTGTGAAGATAGTTCTTGATACTTGTGCCCTAATCTGGTGGAGTTTAGATCCAGCCAGACTTTCTGAACAAGCCAAAGAAGCGTGTAACTACATGGAAAGGGATAAAAATGGTCTTGTCCCGTCCATAGCTATATGGGAAATTGCTTTAAAAATCAAAAATAAAAAACTAGATTTAGGAGTCAATCTTAACGAGTACGTAGTAACGCTGAAAAAGTCTAGTGCCGTTTAGATTATACCCATTGATGAAAATATTTGGATAGAAAGTGTCAATTTAGAATGGGGTCATCGAGATCCAGTAGATCGAGTTGTCGTCGCACTAGCCAGAAGTAATCAAGCGGCAATAATTACAGCGGATAAAGAGATAGCAATTTTCTACTCAGAAGTAATTTGGTGAAGGTAAGAAAGATTGCTTACTCCATCGCCCTAATCTGCTGATTAGCATCATTCTGCGCTTTCAGCATGGCCTGTTTTAATGGTTGTTGTCCAAGCAAGGCGCTGACAAATTGATTATCAAAGTTATTGACGATGCCTACGGCGGGCTACGCCTACGCAGCTGAATATTTACTTATCTGCCACGGTGTAGCGTAATTAACTCCCGTTACTAATGGCGATCGCAAAGGGTCTTGGTCATAGCCCAAGTTTTTTGCCACTGATTTACGTGTTGGCAAAGCAAACCCTGTTCCTGTCCACTTTTGCATTCCTTCTTTACCCGTGAGATAAGAAATCAATTCCCAGGCTTCGGCTTTGTGCTGTGCTTGCTTGTTCATCACATAGGCAACTGTAAAAACCATCGTGCCTTTTTTGCCATTAATAGTAGGCAATTGGGCAGTAGCAAACTCTAGTTGAGGAAAGGTTTCAGTTAGATAAGGAATTGCCCAGTTACCTTCAATCACCATTGCCACTTTACTTTGACCAAACATTTCACTACCTGAGTTTGTCCCCACATCGGATTTTTGGGCAGAGGATTGGTCTTTTTGATACTGGTCTACTACCAACTCTAAACCCTGTAAACTTTCCTCTGTGGCAAAGGTAGCATAACCATCTTGATCAACAAGTTGTCCACCAAAGGCTTTAATTTTATAAGCCTGACGTGCCAATTCAGGAATTTCTCCAAAACCGTATCTGTTAAGTTTGCCTGTCAATTGTTTCGAGTAGTTACGTAATTCATCCCAAGTAGCTGGCGGACTACTCAACCCGGCAGCGGCGAAGGCTTTTTTGTTATAAAACAGGGCAAGGGTAGAATAGTCTTTAGGAAGACCATAAATCTGCTTCTGGTATTTGAAGCTGTCGAGTAAATTATCCTCGAAGTCCGCAAGGTCAAATTCGGGAGTAATGTAAGCATTTAGCGGTTCTAGGACATTTTGACTCATTAAGAAAGGAGCTTCCAGCGCATCCAAATAAAAGACATCAGGCGCGGCTTCTCCAACCAAGCGGGTTTTGATTACATCCATGTATTGGTCGGAGATCACCTCATATTTGACCTTAATAGTGGGATGTTGTGCTTCAAAGTCTTGCAGCACCTGTCTCAAAAGTTTTTGCTCCACAGGAGAACCTCCCCAACCACTGAGTTTAATGGTGATTGCGGTAGACGCTAACGGTTTGCTTGGTAATTGTAGGCTTTGACAAGCAATAATAGCGATCGCCATTGCGATCGCAAATCCCAAAAAATTAAATAATTTTTTCTTGCTCACCGATGGTTAAAAGTTTCTCTCTCCTTACTTATACCTTCTGTTGCTAAAGAGTGATATTTTACTTATCTGAAATTTTTGTGGAATAATCCAAGCTAAAATAGCGAAAACTTATCAAATCAAGAATACTTATGAAAGCATACTGAGTTTCTCCACATCTGGATTTATCACAGAATGCTTTACTCATAAACATAGATTATGGATTCTGGTCAGCTTGAAACAACTGCGCCACTGACTCTGGAAATTCCTCAGATTGCCATACCACCAACAGCAATCTCTCTAACCTCTCGAATTCCCAAGGATACTATTCGCACTAGTTTAAAAGCTTCTACTGCGGATGCTATTTTAGCAGCAGTTTACTCCCTTGGAACTAGCGGGATTTTACTCAGTAATTTCTTGGTGGAATTGGATGCCACTCCAGTAGTATTTGGGATGCTATCCTCTATCCCCATGTTGGTCAATCTCATTCAGCCGTTAGGCGCTTACTTGTCTGAACGCAGCACCAGCCGATTTCAATATTCTCTTTGGACACACGGAATTTGTCGCCTACTCTGGCTGGTTCTAGTAATTGGGATTATCAGCGTCAGCTGGGGAATGGTTAACACTCACCAGTTAGTGATATTGACACTCTTAATTGTCCTATTCAGCCATCTTTTAGGAGGACTAGGAACTGCATCGTGGCTAAGTTGGGTGGCAATGATAGTTCCCCGGCGACTACGAGGCAGGTATTTTGGGATACGTAATAGTGCTGCTAGCCTTACTAATTTGGTTTGCGTACCAATAGCTGGTCTAGCTGTATCCCATTGGTATGGGGGAACTATGCAAGGCTATGGGGTGGTTTTGCTGGTAAGTATCGTTTTTGGAATTGTGGGATTGGGGTGCCAGTATTTCCAGGTGGATATGAATCCGCAAGCACAAAACACTTATTATAGCAAGTTACCTCAAACAAGTGAGATTCAGCCAGAGGTTGCAAAAGATGAATCTTCTAAAGTACCTGAATCAATTCATCCGCCACAAGACCAGTTAACTAACAGTATTTGGAAAAACAGTAACTTTTTGATATTTTTGCTGTATTTTAGCTTCTGGACGCTTGCTGTTAACCTCAGCGCTCCTTTTTTTAACCTCTATATGCTAGACACGCTGGATTTGGATGTGAGCTACGTGACTATCTATAACAGCCTTCAGGCGGGCGCGAATTTGCTAATGCTCATCCTGTGGGGAAAATTAGCAGATAAGATAGGCAATCGTCCCATCCTCATCTGTGTTGGGATTTTGGTTGCAGCCACACCACTGCTATGGCTGGGGATTAGTGTTAATCGCCTTGACACCTGGCTGTGGTTGCCACTGTTACACATCTTGAGTGGAGGGACTTGGGCGGCGATTGACTTGTGCAGCAACAATATCCAATTGGACATTGCACCAATTAAAAATCAGTCTATCTATTTTGCGATCGCAGCTGCCTTTGCTGGAGCGAGTGGTGCTTTAGGCACAACCATAGGCAGCTTCATCGTCCAATTTGCTCAGTCTGGAGGCTTGCTGGGGTTGTTTGCCCTCTCTAGTCTATTTCGACTAGCAGCACTTGTTCCCCTCATGTTTCTCCAAGAGCCGGAGAGAGGGAGAAGGATTGAAAAGTGAGGAGTTAGAAGTTAGGAGTGAGGAGTTATGAATTTTTCACTCATAACTCCTCACTCCTAACTCATAACTTTTGTTTATTCTGCGGCGGTAGAAGTTAAGGACATTGTTTCCCACAACACCAGATGAGGTGTTGTTAGTACAGGTTGGTGTAAGGCAATCAGCTGGGTTAGGGTGGTCTTTAATTGGGTACGGGGTACGATATCATCAACAAAACCGTGCTGTAGTAAATCTTCAGCAGTCTGAAAATTATCGGGTAGTTTTTCCCGCAGGGTTTGCTCAATCACTCGCCGACCGGCAAAACCAATGGTTGCTTTGGGTTCTGCCAGAATTATATCGCCTAACATGGCAAAACTAGCGGTAACGCCGCCCGTTGTGGGATTTGTCAAAACGGGAATATACAATAGTCGAGCGTCTTTATGGCGCTGTAGGGCTGCGGAAATTTTCGCCATCTGCATCAAAGAAAGCATTCCTTCTTGCATCCTGGCACCACCGGAGGCGCAGACGATAACTACAGGATACCGCCGTTGAGTGGCTTGCTCAATCATCCGGGTGAGTTTTTCTCCCACCACCGAACCCATGCTACCACCCATAAAACGGAAATCCATAACCCCAAGGGCAATGGGCAAGCCGTTGATTTGACCTAAACCAGTTTTAACTGCGTCTATTAAGCCAATTTTCTCCTGCATTTCTCGGAGGCGATCACTGTAGAGTTTGCGATCGCGAAATTCTAACGGATCACTTGGACGCAAATGCTCGTCGAGTGGTTTCCAGCTATTATTATCTATCAATTGACGAATGCGTTCATCGCTATCCACTCGATTGTGATGATTACATTCGACACAAACCATCTGATTGGCCTTCAGGTCTTTTGTATATGCCAACACACCACACTTAGAACATTTATGCCACAGACCATCAGCAATTTCACGTTCTTGGCGTTCGAGGCTAGTAGATCCTGATTTCCGTCGATTTGCAAACCAATCAAATAGAGACTTTAAACCGCGTGATTCTTCGTTGTTAGCCATTTTTTATTTTAAGTGGGTATGAGGTCGAAAATATGTCAAGCAGTATCGGGTTATTCTTAGCCTTGTGTCATTCGTCTTTAACTAATGACTAATAACTACATCGTTAAACTCCGCTTTTAAGCAATTCAGACCTGAATTTTCATCTGTGGTTGCCAGCTTAACGAAAATACTTATGCCAATACAAGCCTCTTACTCTTTTTTTAGCAGACTTAAATTATATGGATGTACTGACAAAGCCATGAGAATCCAACCTCCAAATAAGATGCTTTCCCCCTCCTACCCAAATCAATTATTCGTATTGCTAGGTCATAAGCAATCAGTATCTATGGCACTAGTTGTGCTTGCCAACGGTTAATCGTTGTTAAGAGGGTAATACAAGTCACAAGCTAAATATTATCAAAATATGAAGGGCAGATGGGGTAATGCTGGTTACAGTCACGAATTATAAATATTTATTATGAAAGGGCATTAGGCATGGGTTATTTCCCTTGTCTCCCTCATCCCCCCACTTCCTATTTCAAAACGCTGGAAAAAATAACCTCAGGTAGCTAGACAAAATGGCTTCGCCGCTAAATAGAGTAATCACAGATCCTAAAGCCAAAAAAGGGCCAAAAGGCATCTTTTGTCCTAACCTTTGTCGGGATGTCTCTTGACTAGTGGCCTTGCGTCTACGCATAATAACGCCACTACCAACTAATGCTCCCAGCGCACAAGCAATAAAACTAGCCAATAACAAATATTTCCATCCTAACCAGGCTCCCATCATGGCTGCTAACTTAGCGTCACCCGCACCCATTGCAGTTTTACCAAAGGCAATTGAACCCAATATGGCGATCGCATCAAACAGCCATAAGCCCAATACTGCCCCGACTATGGCCATCATCAGGTGGTTTACTAATGCCACGAAACTAGCCTCTGGTAAAAAACCAACCACCATTTGAAACAAAATCCCTACTACCAAACCCGACTGAGTAAGTGGATTGGGTAGGGTCATTGTATCGAGGTCGATGAGTGATAGTGCCAATAACCAACTGCAAAAAGCCCAATAACCTATTGTTAAAGTCGATACTTGAAATACCAAAAAAACTAGTAAAAAAATTATGCCCGTTACCCCTTCTACCACAGGATAACGGACAGAAATTTTGCTTTTGCAATATCGACACCGCCCTTTTAACGAAATCCAGCCGAATACTGGTACATTGTCGTAAGCTTTTAGCTGGTTTAAGCATTTAGGACAACGGGAAGGTGGCCAAAGAATTGACAACCCAGCAGGTAGCCGATAAACAATAACGTTGATAAAACTGCCAATAGATGCGCCCAAAGCAAAGACCATTATACTCGCCGGAAGGGCGAACAAAATGTCCATATAGATTTGTCCTTTGTCATTTGTCCTGTGTCATTTGTCGTTTATCTTTTGTCCTTTGTCGAGATGTCCTTTGTCAAGAACTAATGACTAATGACTAATGACCAATGACTAATACATATTCGATTCAATTTGACTCAACGGGACAAAACATTCTTGAGGTAAGAGAACTGGTTGGTTAGTAAAAATAACCTTACCTCGATGAGTCACACGATTAATTGCTACACCGGAAGGTTGCCCAGCTATTTCGGGATGAACTTCACAGTGAATATAGTAAATTTGCCCAGCGGCTCTGATTACGGCGGGATCAATCAAAGGCGGTTGTTTTTTTGGGGCGGTAAAATTCGCTTGTCCTTGTCGTAATGCGTACACTATCGACTGTTATTTGATTGCTAGATTTCTCTATAGTCTACCCGAAACTTATGGCAAAGGTTGCCAAATTGCCCAGGTTGCATTATTAATTTATTGTGCAACAATTGCTCTAATCAGTGCATCGCCCATAGCGCGGCAACCTAAAAGATTTTTTCCTGGAGAAATTATATCCCCCGTGCGATCGCCTTGTTCTAAAACTTGCAATACAGCTTGTTCGATGTGATCTGCCGCTTTTGGTTGATTTAAACCGTAGCGTAACATCATTGCCGCACTCAAAACCTGCGCGAGAGGATTTGCCCGATCAAGTCCGGCGATATCTGGGGCGGAACCATGAACTGGTTCAAACACACCAGGCCCAGAAGCACCCAAACTAGCCGAAGGTAACATCCCAATACTACCTGTCAGCATAGCAGCAGCATCAGAGAGAATATCGCCAAACAAATTGCCTGTAACTATGGTATCAAACTGCTTGGGAGCGCGTACCAGTTGCATAGCAGCATTATCTACATATAAATGAGATAGTTCGATATCTGGATATTCCGTACTAAGTTGAGTGATGCGATCGCGCCACAACTGAGATACTTCTAATACATTCGCTTTATCCACCGAACAAAGTTTTTTGCCGCGTTTTCGGGCTGCTTCAAACGCCACCCGTCCAATACGTTCGATTTCTGATTCAGTGTAAACCATTGTATTTACACCGCGTTTCTCGCCAGTTTCCGTGGCAAAAATCCCTTTAGGTTTACCGAAGTAAATCCCGCCAGTAAGTTCACGCACCACCATAATATCCACGCCTTCCACAACTTCACGTTTCAAAGTCGAAGCATCGATTAGCTGGGGCAAAATTTTTGCTGGGCGCAAATTGGCAAATAGTCCTAAACCTGCACGTAGCCCCAATAAACCTGCTTCTGGGCGTAAATTAGATGGCAGTGAATCCCACTTATAACCACCAATGGCAGCAAGTAATACAGCATCACTGTTACGGCAGGTATCTAGAGTGACAGATGGTAGGGGTTCCCCTGTAGCGTCAATTGCTGCACCACCGATGAGGGCTTCTTGGAATTCAAACTTCAGATCAAATTGCTTCCCTACGACTTTCAGCACATTTACCGCCACTGCCATAATTTCAGGGCCAATGCCATCGCCGGGAAGTAGAGTAATGCGGTAGTTCTGGGTCATAGCTAGTTTTACCGGGTAAATGCTTGCAGATTAAATATCATACCCAGCAAAATGTACCGATGGAGTTTTTTTGTTTACAGCAGTTTTCATCTAAGTAGGTGGGCTGAAATAAATCGAACTATGTAACAAAATGTAAAAACCTCAAGACCCTTGTGCTTGCTTCATTTCGCTTCTCTACGAGACGCAAGCGCGAACGCTCCATTCGCAATGACATAGTTATAAATTTTCTCACCCACCTACTTATTTAGACCACACATTTCTTCCTTTGCGCCTTTGCGTGAGATAAAAAAGATGTGGTTCATACTCAACTAACAAGATCAGCGATCGCTTCGTAAGTAGATACAGCTTCAGGTTGATAGCAGATGCCAGCTTGCTTAAAGCGATGTAAAGCTTCACCCAAGCGATCGCAGTCTGCAATCAAACTTATCCTGACATAACCTTCACCTGCAATCCCAAAGGCATTACCCGGAGTCAGAACAACGCCTGTTTGTTGTAACACGTTCATGGCAAAATCTGTGGAACCAACGCCGACGGGACATTTAACCCAAAGATACATTGTCGCCTTAGTTTTGGGGATATCCCAACCCAACTCTGCTAATCCTTGAATGAGGAAATCGCGGCGGCTACGGTAGCGTTGTTGTACCTCGTGCAAATACACATCTGGTAATTGCAAAGCTGTTTCGGCTGCTGTTTGCAAGGCAGCGAAAATGCCATAATCCAAGTTAGTTTTTAGTGTCCGCAAACCTTGAATCACATGGCGATTACCCACCACAAAACCAACACGCCAACCAGCCATATTGTAGGTTTTAGATAAGGTGTGAAATTCTACACCAATATCTTTCGCACCGGGAATTTCTAGCAAGCTAGTGGGTTGATAACCATCAAAAGCTAACTCGGCGTAACACAAATCATGCACCAGTAAAATTTCATATTTACGGGCGAAAGCGACAATTTCTTCAAAGAATTCGCGGGGGGCTGTGGCAGCCGTAGGATTATTGGGATAGTTGAAATAGAGGATTTTAGCTTGTTTTGCAACCTCGTCAGGAATGCCAGCTAAATCAATCAACCAGTCATTCTCTGGTTTAAGAATCAAACTGTGAATTTTCCCGCCAGCGATCGCCGGGCCGCGAAAATGGGCGGGATAAGCGGGAGAAGGAACCAAAACTAAATCGCCAGGGTTAACGTAGGCGATCGCTAAATGAGTTAATCCTTCTTTAGAACCCAGTAGCGGTAAGGCTTCACTATCAGGATCGAGAACCACACCATAACGGCGATGATACCAGTTGGTGATCGCACCACGGAAACTAGCAGTGCCTTCAAAGGGAGGATAACCATGATTGGCGGGATCTTTCAAAGCAGCGATCGCTGCTTCTACTACTGGTGCTGGTGTGGCACCATCGGGGTTTCCCATGCCTAAATCAATTAAATCTAACCCTTGTTCCCGGGCTTTAGCTTTAAGTTCATCTAAACGGGCAAATACATAAGGTGGCAGTTTTTGTATGCGTTCTGCTGGGACAATCCAATTCAAACTCATTCTTCAACCTCGTCACTCATTCCCTGGGGCGAAACTCGATTTGTCAGACTGCGCCGTGCGGAGGGAACCTCCATTGAGGCGATCGCCGTAGTCTCTCTACTATCTATGGGTGCAGTGGTGGAAACCATTGCTGCCATCAACTGTTCTGGCGCGACTTTAAATGGTAGTCGATGGATGTCAGAATTAGGAACTAGGGCAATTTCAGTAGCTGTTTGCAACTCGCCTAATGTGATGTTGCCCAATCCCAAATCACTTAATTTTTGCGGCAGTCCAATTTCTGCATAGAACTTTAACAACTGTTGTCGTGCTGATGCTGCTAGTTGATTGCCTTGTAACATTTCTTCTAAACGCAGTTGCACCAAAATCCCAAAAGCAACTTTTTCGCCATGAATACTGCCGTGTCCTGAAATATGCGTTAAACCATTATGCACGGCATGGGCCGCAACCGTGCGGCACTGCGCCCCTCCAAGTCCCCCAACTACCCCAGCGAGTAAAACAGTAGCGTCTACCACTTCTCGCCAAACCTCACTACCTGGTTCTTTTAGGGCGGTGGCTGACTTTTGCAAAAGGATATCTCGCAAAACTCGTGCTTGTTGTACCGCAGCAATAACTAAAGTATCTTGCAAATGCCCACTGCTAACTGAGGCTTCATACCACTTAGCGATCGCATCACCAATTCCAGCGACTAAAGTAGGTTGTGGTGCGGTTTTAATCAAGTCATAATCGAGTATCAATAAATCAGGACAACGAGACAGCCCCACATCGTAGAGAAATGCCCCATCTTCGGAATAAACATTCGACAAGGCACTCCAAGCGGCACAGGTAGCCCCTGAAGTTGGAATTGTCACCACTGGTAACTGTAGCTGCTGCGCGACTAATTTCGCTGTATCTAGGGCTTTGCCGCCACCAACGCCGATAATTACATCAGCTTTATGTTCTTTTGCCGTCTTCTGTAAAGATTTCAAGCTAGCTTCGCAGCAATCTGCACCATAGGTCGCTTGAGCAGTATGTAACTGTTGTCTTTCTAAAACTGGTTGCAAATTTTTTTGGCTGATGGCGAGAGTGTGCTTGCCTGTCACAATTAAAGGACGACTCCCTAAACAGGCGATCTCTGCTGCGGCTGCTTGCAACACCCCAGAACCACGGATTACTTTTGCTGGGGCGACTGTGAGCGTAAATAACGAACTAGATGCTTGAGTAGACAAAGAAGGTTGAGCGGAAATTTTACTGGACATATAATCTAGTTTGCCAAAACCTTGATATTTCTTAATTTAATAGACTTACGGCTAGGTATACCTGTTGCCATGCTTTTTTCAGGATGATTACAACCTTATACCCGACTCAACTTAATTTTAACCTAGCCATAAACATAGACAAAGCCTGTTGCCCACTAATTGAGTAGTTTGACGACGTTGCTTAAATCTATGATGCCCATTAGCCTAAAATTCCGAACTATCAAAGTTTTGAATAACCAGAGAATTAATTAACATTACCATTCTCAGACTCTTAGGAAAAGTCATTGATAACAGGTGAATCATTTTTGGATTCTGGGATGAGGCAGAGGGGATAAAGAGAAACTTGTATAAAAATTCCCCCCTGCACTGCTGCTCTTAAACGGTAGGTTTTGGCAATTGGGCAAACTTGTCAGTATAAATTTTGACTTTAATTGCGGAATTTTCACGAGAAACAAGCGATCGCTTAATCTCACCCAAGTAAAGCGGTACAGAAATCCCTGGTTCCGGGTGGATAACGGTACGGGCGCGAACTGTCAACTGGTTATCTGTCCGTACACCTAAACGACCATAGGAGTAAAGATTACTAGCAGCTTGACGTAAAGTTGCTTCTAATTGTGTGGGGGAAATTTTGGGTGATGTGGCAATCACCGCTTGGGTTGAGCCATTGTCATAAACTAAAGTGTAGCGGACTGCTCCTGGAATCACAGTCCGACTCAAGGGGACTATTCCGAGTGCAAATAAACCACCCGTCAGCACCAGCATAAAGCCAGTCGCACCCACCAGCCGAAAACGGATGCCCCATTTGAGAATAAAAGCCAAAACCGCTAAGGCAGCGAATGCCAAGGTAGCTATGCCTGACCATTGGGTGTACTGAATAAAGTTAGCTGTTGTGACCATAATGTTGGTTATGAATGCGTCTTTTTTCGTTACCGACACACCCATTTTACAGAGAGCTTACACCATAAAGGTTATTGAATCTTGAATGCTAATCAGAATAGAAGATGTTTTGCAGTATATACGATGGTACATTTATCGCTGATTGATTGAACGTTGTCTCTCTGTACATATATTTCGATGCTACTTTATCGGTATTTTTTGTCTAAGTCCAATTAATAAAATCCATCTTGGGGATACTCTTTCTTTAGATTAAGTATTAACTCCCTGGAGATAGAGCCATTTGTCTGATCACAGAGGTTATTCTGAGAATTCCCAACAATTGGGTAGCAAATAAAACTCAATATTTATCAGCAACATAGATTTCTCAGTTCATTAAAACCTCTTGTTCTTACAAAAGTTTAGTTTGTCAACATTCTATCGAGGAGTTAAATCAACAGCTATGTCTATTCCTAATCAACCCGAAGGCGAGAACACTGAAGTCAAGAAAGAATCTTACACCGATACTGATGGTGATACTCACACCCATTTGACACGAACCACTGAAACACATAAGAACAATACACCTAATCCCGACTCTTACCAAAAAGGTTACGTACAAGGTCGAAACACTGAGCATAGCAATCAGCAAGCTGATTTAACCGAGCGTGACAATAATAATACTAATGGTGGTTTGCTGTTGGGTATTATCATTACTTCCCTAATTGGTTTGGTTGTAGGTGGGGTTTGGTACTTCAGCCAGCAGAATAACGCACCGGTTAACAATATTGTGCCGGTCGTGGTTCCTGTACCGAGTAAGAGTAGTCCAATCCCTAGTGCAGCTCCTCAACCACAAACGACGATAATCGAAAGAACCAGGGAAATACCTGTTGCTGTTCCTGTTCCTGTTCCACAACAGCAAGTTACACCTCCAGTTGCACCTCGCCAACCGAATATTAACATTACTATTCCGCCCCAGCAGCCTGCGGCAGAAAAAGCACCTGTAACTCAGCCAACCCCTAAAGCGGTACAAACTCCGACGACGAGTCCAAGTAGTATTACTCCGACTCCGCAGAACAAGGAGGATACCTCTACTAATACTGTCGCTCCAGATCCGAAAAGTGATACTTCTAAAACCACTGCACCTCAATAGACATCTCCGATAATGAATGTAGAGACGCGAAATTTCGCGTCTCTACAAGGGTTCTGCATAACGCATATTTAATTTCTGGAGATGTCTAATAAGTAGGTCAGTCAAATAGTAAATCTAATGGCGGTTCTTCTACCGTAGATGATGCTACTACACACGGTTCTGCTCAATAACGGCTTCTGAATTTTTAGCCCACTTGACAATGCTGGCATTAACGCCAACACATAACAAGTGGGGCAATTTTTTAAGCAATGTTTGAGAATTGTTGCGATAAATTAAGGGTATTCAAGTTTAGTAAAGATGTGGTGTAGCTTAACAAACATGGGCTAGATTAAGAGCAAGGTACAAACAGGTTAAAAGTTAAATAAAAACTTTCAAGTTAGAGCCTGTGCCTCCTGCTCTAATATTATTGCGATCGCTCTGAAATTGTGGCATCCATTGAATGTGTTTTCGCCTTAAGTTCAATGAGTTGTTTTGGAGGTTTTAAAACGCACACCAGGAAATGCTTGCCTAGTTAGAGTGTAAGGATGTGCAATTTTAAGTAGAGCGATGCGCGAATGCTGTCCACCTTAGTTAGTTGAGTTAGTTACTTCTGAATTCTCCAATCTTCAAGAAACCGCTTCAAGCTGCTGATACCTATCCATCGTAGCTTCCGGCGGTTTCTGCTTTGAGTTAGCTAAAAAGTTCAGAATTGTTAATGACTAATTAAGGTAATTACAGTCACTTCTGGCGGACAAAATAAGCGTCCTGGTCTATAAGTTCCTAAACCACGATTGACATATAATTGATTTTCTTCCACCTTGTGAAACCCTTGCGCCCACTCCCAATATCGCACCACTTTAGAACAGTCTCCCAGGAAAAATGTTACCCAACACCGTAATTTTTTAGGAATTTGTTTGAGTAGCTTTTTATAGTAAAATACTACAGGGCCAATGCCCGGAATGACGATGTGACCACCGTGGGTATGACCGGATAGTTGCAAATCTACGCGCCATTGTTGCAATATCTTGGCTGTATCTGGGTTATGGGATAAAACGATCCGGGGTGTAACGGAGTCTAGTTGATTCATGACTGGTGCAGGGTAAAATTCTCGTGACCAATAATCAGCTAGTCCTACTAATGGTAATTGTTTTCCTAGTGGATAGGCGATTTCATTCCAAAGCACATGAACTCCAATGCTAGTCAACGCCTCTGTAACTTCTGCTTTTGAGTGGCTGTAATAGATATCATGATTACCAAGTACGGCATAGATACCACAGCGACTTTGCAGATGTTTGAGTCTAAGCACCAATTCGTGAATCGGCGTGGGATCATCAGTTACATAGTCACCAGTTAATAGAATTAAATCCGGTTCAGCTTCGTTAGTAAGTGCGATCGCTTTTTCTAACATATCTTCCGACAGTCGCAAACCATCGTAGTGAAAATCTGACAACTGCACTAGCGTCGTACCTTGTAAAGATGCTGGAAGTTCCGCAATCTTAACCGTTATTTTATCTACTCTTAAATGTCCCGTAAACAACCAATGCATAAGACAACCGATACCCCTCATGCCAGCGCTTACAGCTTACCAAAAATCAAAATGTAACTTGATAAAATGCAATAATTTCTCAGAAAAGAATTCAGGGGTCAGAATTCAGAATTCAGAATTCAGAATTGAATTCTGTAAAACTTACGGATGAATAAATTGGTTTAAGACCCTCACTAAATATATTTTGTTTATAAATAACCTGTAATTGAGTTTTTTTATTTTGAATTACTCACTCACCTTGTAACGTGATTATAGTAACCTCTGGGCGGCAAAATAAACGTCCTGGGAGGTAAGTTCCCAAACCACGATTGACATATAGCTGATTTTTTCCTAGCTGATGCAAACCCTGTGCCCATTCCCAATGGCTGACTACAGAAACATTTATTTGCAAAAATGGAACTTTATGCCGAATTTTTCCGGGTATTTTTTCTGCAAGCTTTTCGTAAAAAAACATCGCAGGGCCAATACCAGGAATCACGATTTGACCCCCGTGAGTATGACCAGATAATTGTAAATCGACTCGCCATGCTTGCAGTATTTCCGCAGTATCTGGGTTGTGGGACAAAACGATGCAGGGTGTGGCGGGGTCTAGCTGGTTCATAACTACTACAGGATTGAATTCCTGTGACCAATAATCTGCTAATCCAACGAGTGGCAATTCTTTTCCTAATGGATAGGCAATTTCGTTCCAAAGGACTTGAATTCCAATGCTAGTAAGAGCATCTGTAACTTCTGCTTTTGCGTGTTTGTAATATATGTCGTGATTGCCAAGAACAGCATAGATTCCACTATGACTTTGCAGATGTTTTAATCGAAGTACCAATTCGTGAATCGGCGTGGGATCGTCGGTTACGTAGTCACCAGTTAATAAAATTAAATCTGGTTCAACTTCGTTAGTAACTGCGATCGCTTTTTCTAACATATCTTCCGACAGCCGCAAACCATCGTAATGAAAGTCTGACAACTGCACCAGTTTCTTACCTTGTAAGGATGTAGGCAACCCTGTAATGTTAACCGTTAATTCCTCTACACTCAACAGACCAGATAACAACCAATGCATAAGACGTTCAATAAAGGTCAATCATAGCGATTACAGCTTAACGAAACATTGTCGGTTTATGTGTAACGATCAGTGCAACTTATTGAAAATTTCATGATACTTGTAGATTTTAGCGTATTTATACTTATTTTAGTCAAAAATCAATTTGCTACGGAATATCTTTTAGACTCGTTCCCTGTACCAATATGTGATCGCATTCAATAGTAAATTTGTATTTGATAACCCGCAACTTGGGTTACTAACTTGGCTTTCACAAATCTCAGGTAACTACGCCATTTGCCGAGCCATTAACTGGGCAAATAGCCCCTCAACAGCAGCTAGCTCCTGAAAGGTTCCCTGTTGTACAACGCGACCAGCTTGGAGTACATAAATGCGGTGAGCATTACGAATGGTGCTTAGGCGGTGAGCGATCGCAATTCTGGTAAATAGATAACGGCGAGTTCCTTCGATAACGTTATCTTTGAGTGTGACAGCAAACAAAGCCATAGAGCCAGACTGAATCACCCAAACTCTAGAAGGGTCATTCAGTAGAATCGGTTCATTGCCATTAATTATGTAAACTTGACCGTGTATTAGCATTTTGGGAGTGGGGAAAGATAAGCAATTTTTAAGTTTTGAGCTTCGGCGTTGAACCTCTGAGCTTCGGCGTTGAACCTCTGAGCTTCGGCGTTGAACCTCTGAGCTTTGGCGTTGAACCTCTGAGCTTCGGCGTTGAACCTCTGAGCTTTGGCGTTGAACCTCTGAGCTTAAGACTTGAGCTTCTAGCTCTCTTTTCCATCCCTCTCATCCCCCTGTACTACTCCCCTTCAGTGCGAATTAACCGCGAATATACACCTTCAACTTGCCATAATTCTTTGTGAGTGCCTTGTTGTACAACCTTCCCACGTTCTAAAACAATAATTTGATCGCAATCGCGGATAGTGCTTAATCGATGGGCGACAATTATGCAGGTGCATCCCCGGCGACGGAGATTCTGGTCAATGATTTGTTCTGTCTGTGCATCTAAGGCGCTGGTGGCTTCATCCATGACGAGTATGGAAGGGTTATTCACCAAAGCACGAGCGATTTCTAAACGTTGTCGTTGTCCGCCACTTAAATTAGCAGCACCTTCGATGAGTTCGGCATCAAATCCTCCAGACATAGAAAGAATTACATCAGCGATCGCCGCATCTTGACAAGCCCGCATCAGGCTTTTATCTGGTACAGTAGTATCCCAGAGGGTCAAATTGTCTCGAACTGTACCACCAAACAATAAAATTTCCTGTTCCACCATTGCCAGAGAGTTGGTCAGCAGTTGTTGAGGAATCTGATTTTTCGGTTTACCATCAAAACAAATTTCTCCCGTCCAAGGTTGATAAAGTCCGCTCACCAATTTGGCAATAGTAGACTTCCCAGAACCGCTTCCACCTACCAAAGCTATTCGCTGTCCTGGTTTAATTGAAAGATTAAAGTTCTCAATTAGTGCAGGTTCCAGCCGGCTATAACCAAAACTGATATTCTTTAACTCCACATATCCCTGCAATTTGGGAAGAAGATAGGGAGATGAGGGAGAATTTTCTTCCCCTGCTTCCACAGACGCGATTAATCGCGTTTCTACAACTCCCTCCCCAATGGGATTATCCAGCACATCATCTAACCGAATCAAATTCCCCTCCAATTCCTGGAGAGTTGTACCGAAGTTGACGAGATTATTAACAGGCTGCTGGAAACCTAACATCAAACCTTGAAAACCAATAAGCATCCCGATGCTGAGGTGTCCATCCATATCCAATCAGATTTTTTACCCGCGATCGCCACAGCATCTAAAATGTTATTATTCAATTCATCATCATAATTTCAACAATTTTATTAATAACTTCTGTTAATTTTTCAGGTTTAATCTGACCAGCTTTGTATAAGATAATTTGCTGATCAGCAGTAAAAAGCCGATTTGGTCTGATATTGCTTGGCTGATTTAAACCACCGGAGTAAAAATCACTGTTATCCAGTTAAATAGCGTATGTATCGCCAACAGATTGACTAGTAATTTGGCAAAGAATCAGGTCATTTCCCTGAAGTGTAGCAATAACTAAAGCAGGTCTGCGTTTTATTTGAGTTAAGTCGGAGAATGGGAATGGAACGATAACAATATCGCCCTTTATAAATCCTGCCATGCTGCCTCTTCTTCTGGTTTTAACCAATCTTTTTGCAGCGATGATTCACTCATAAGAGTGATTTCTAGTATATTATGTTGCTGGTGTTTGGTTTGCAAAAATTGAACAAAATCTAAAATTTCCTGCAAAAGTGGTTCAGGTAATTTTTCCAGTTCTTGTGTAATTTGTTCTTTAATTGTCATTGTCCCTCTTGCCGTTTAGGCAATTTATAGTACTATAGCAATCCTATTTGATTTACTCTCCAGCGAGAATCTTTTTATTCGTAACTCCTGCAAGGATTGCTATATACTCAGTAATTCAACTTACTTTTAACCGCCCCAGCATCCAATCAAATCTTTTCCCGGCGATCGCAAGCAACACCATCTAAAACGCTATTATTCAACTCATCCTCATATTCTACACGCCTACCATAACCAAACTGACTCAGCATTCCTTGTAGTCTATGAGAAAGCAAAATTGCGATCGCACCATAAAAGTACTATGCACATCAAGTGACCTTTGAACACAATGCACAATTTTTAGGTAGGACTATGATTTTTTTCGTTATAGTTCATCGAATTTCTATGTTCACAAAAAAATGGTTATATAATTAGATATCACAATATGAATCCTATGAATGAAGATGGAACGTGAAGCAGTCACAATCCGGTTTCCTATTCCTTTGTTAAACAAAGCAAAACACCTTAAAGATGGCTCAGAGTCATTTAATGAGCTAGTGGTTGAAGCAGTGGAACGAGAGGTTAAACGACGACAGGCGATTGTTACTCATCAGAGCATCGTAGCCAGACGTGCCAAAATCAAGGCTAGAACTGGCATACACCCAGATGTGAATGCTCTCATTCATCGCCTCAGAGAAGGGGATATGCGAAATGAATAAAGTCCTATGCTTGGACACAAGCGTTCTTATTGCCTATCTTGTGCCTGATGAAAATCAACCATTCGCAGATAATCTGGTGCTGGAAGCAGTTGCGGGACATACACGTTTAGTTGTTCCCAGCTTTGCTTGGGCAGAAGTAGGCTCAGTATTACGTAAGAAAGTCAGGATGGGTTTACTGACAATAGAAGAAGCAGAAGGCTGTTATCTAGATTTTTGCAATCTACCCATAGATTATATTAATGAGCAGTTGCTCAGAGTCAGAGCTTGGGAAATTGCAGAGCAATATCAACTACCAACGCTCTATGATGCCGCATTTTTAGCTTGTGCTGAGGGCGAACAAGCACAGTTTTGGACGGCTGACAAGGTGCTATTAAATAAACTATTGCCACTGCCAGCTTATGTAAATCAACTAGGAGTCTAGCAAATCCCAACATTGTTAATGACATCAAATAGTAGGCTGTATACTTAGGAATTCAACTTACTTTTAACCGTCCTACCATCCACTCAAACCTTTTTGCAGCGATCGCCACACCATCTAAAACGCTATCATTCAACTCATCGTCATATTCTGCACTCAACGGTAAACCTTGGCTATAAACCCGTCTACCATAACCAAGTTGACTCAGCATTCCCTGTAATCTGTGAGATAGTAAAGTTGCGATCGCACCATAAAAACGAGATGCAAATCCGACATCTTGCTGTAACTTTGCTGCCATTTCCTGGCGGGGAATCGACAACACAATGGAGTCTTCAATAGTCTTAACGGTTGCAGAAGGTAAACGACCATCAATGAAGGGTGTTTCGCCGATGATTTCACCTTTGGATAATCTTGCTATTTCTCTACTAGAAATTTCACTCGTTGAAATTCTTTTGCCCAACTCATTTCTGAGCTAGCAAAATTTTCAGCCTCCCATTTTTGGCGATACTGACGAATCCTATCCCAGTTATTAAAACCGCTAATTATGTATGCTCCCATAGAGCTAGGGATTGGCTGGGGTTCATTTCGTTTTGTCAGCGCTTGTATTAAAGAAACAAAGTCTTGTCGGTTTCCAGTTAGTAATACTGGTATGATGCCAGCCAAGCTTTGATGCAGTATTAATTGGAGTTTCTCTGGTTGTTGTAAAACTAAACCAGTTGCTTCCGGCATTCCATCGGCAGCAACACCCCGACGAGTGGCAGACAAATATGCTTCAGTTTGGCTGATACCCTCTTCAATAGGGAATCGCAACTGAACCAGTCGTTGTTTGAGTACCTCAAATAATCCTAATACTCTGGCAGCAACGGCGTATTCTTCCCAAGCAGATACATAAAATTCAGGAGTAAGGGGAAAGTTGAAAGGATGAGTTAATGTGTTGTGGTCAAAAACGTTTTGATTGTATACCAATAATTCTTCTGCCTGTGTAGCAGTGGCTCCAAAGTAGGCGAGGATATCAGTGCGGAATGATTGTTGAATCATAGGCGATTGGGGAGTGGGGTATTGGGCATGGGGCATGGGGCATTGAATTTAAACTTTCGAGTTCAGAGGCTCAACTGCCGAGTTCGGAGGTTCAACTTCCGAGTTCAAAGGCTCAACTTCCGAGTTCAAAGGCTCAACTTCCGAGTTCAAAGGCTCAACTTCCGAGTTCAAAGGCTCAACTTCCGAGTTCAAAGGCTCAACTTCCGAGTTCAAAGGTTCAACTTCCGAGTTCGGAGGTTCAACTGCCGAGTTCGGAGGCTCAACTGCCGAGTTCAGAGGCTCAACTGCCGAGTTCAGAGGCTCAACTGCCGAGTTCAGAGCTAGATGACTCACCTTGACAGGGCTACTCCCAACTCCTAACCCTTGTACAGACGCGATTCATCGCGTCTCCTAACTCCCAACTCCTAACCCTTGTACAGACGCGATTCATCGCGTCTCCTAACCCTTGTACAGACGCGATTCATCGCGTCTCCTAACTCAGCACTTTTAAACCAGCAATCTGGTCGGTAATTCCGGCAATTGTCTGACTGATGGGATGTTTAGGGTGATGTAAAGAGAAAATACCAATGCTTGCTAGCTGCATCATTTCTTCGGAAAGAGGCAAAATTCCGGCTACTGGGACGTTGTAGATTTTCTCAACCTTTTGTTGCAAGTCTGCAAAGTTCAAGCTTGGTAACGCCTTATTGATTACCAATAACATTTTTGGCACTCTGAGCTTGCGGGCTACATCCACTGTTACCGCAGTCCCTTGGAAGTCTTGATTATCTGGACGTAAGAGTATTATTAGAACATTGGAAATACCAATGGAAAGTAAGGTTTCTTCATTCAGCCCTGGATGTGTATCAATTAATAGGTAGTCGAGTTTCAGGCTGCGAATAAGTTGCTGAAAACCATCGTTGAGTCGGATTACATCATACCCCTCACGGAGAATCCTGGCGATTTCACCAGCTTTAATACTAGAAGGTACTAGGTAAAGTCTACCCTTGACTGTATCTGCATTTCCGTTTTCTGCACTTAAAGTATTAGTTACGTCGTAGGCAGCGTCTTTAATATCACATTGTCCCCACAGGTAATCATTGAGTGAGCGTTCTATTTTATTTTCGTTGAGACCGAAAATAACGTGAATCCCTGGTGATTGAATGTCGGTATCAATAATGCCTACACGTTGCCCTTGAAGCGCCATAGTAGCTGCTATGTTGGCAATCAAGTTTGATTTACCAGTACCGCCACGGAATGAATGAACTGCGATAATTTGTGCCATATATTACCTCTAAATTAATATTTATTGGGCATTGGGCATTGGTTATTTTTCTTCCCCCACTCCCCACTCCCTCATTTTCCAGACAACAAGACTTCTGGGAAGGTAAATTTTAACCAGCAGCGATCGCCAATCAGTGGTAACAAAACTCTTCCGTTGGATAGCTGCAAGTTAAACTGCATATTCTTATTTCCACTCTGGACTTCTACAAGTGCAGGCAAACTTTTGGAGTCAACTTTGGAGTTGCTCGTGTGTGCCCATACTCTGAGTTCTTTTTCTTCCTTGTTTGGTAATTGAAAGGTGGCATAGCGCAGGGCTGAAAGCGATGGAATCTCAATAGTGGCTCCTTGATGGTGTTGCTCTCCATCGGCATATCCCAGCAGCACTTGGGCAATTTTTGGTTGTCCCCCGGCTGTGATTGTGAATACGGAACTACCTCCCAGGTGTCGATCTTCTCGTAGTTCTACAACCACACGAGAAGCAAAGGCTCCATAGTTTTTCATCACCAAAGTTGCTCCCAAGGATAGTGCTGCAATGGACAATGCAGCAATCCGCGCTAGGGAATTTTCCCAGATAAATAAACCGTGGATGAGCAGGATGGCTAAGAATAAACTGTAGACACCGATGCTGAACAACGGATGGTTGAGAATCTTCAAAACTACTCCGGGTATAAGCTCACCTTTGCGCCGACTAGAAACTAATAATAAAACTGGGAAAATACCACCAACAAGGGAGTTGCCAAGTATGCCAGCGAAGGCGAGCCCGTGGTGTTGCGATCGCAGCATCAGATGTTCTCAAATTTTGTTCCCACTGTTGGACTCCAGGGACAACCCTTGAAGATATTTGGTTGTCGCCGCGATCGCAGTTCTGTTTTCTGTGCGGTACTGCCTTACGTAATAGTTGCGCTCGGTGTAACGAACCGATTACGTCGTTGAAGTTTCGTTTTTGTCCTTACTGCGGCTTTCCATATAAGGCATCAAATAATTCTGAATCTCAAAGCCAGCCGCGACAATAAAGGATATTACCCATGACGGGCTAGATATAGCGTCGCTGACACTAGGGGCAAGATAGTACAAATTCTCCTAAAATAGGATTGTGTAGTATGACAGTAGCATGGCTCAATCCCTGATTCTTTCGTAAAAACCTTGTGCCAGCTTCGTCTAATGAGAGGCAAACAAGGCTTGAATGATTTTTAAAGAATCAATAGCTAAAAAGCTTATGCAGTAAGTTTACATAGAAAACATATTTGTGGGGTAGCGACTGTAGTTGATCACTGTCCCACAACTGTTTGGATGTATTGTATACAGGGTAATTCCGAAAATTTTATATCATTATTTATTTTATTTGGCAAGAAACGTTGCATTTTTGTAACAAAATTGTTAAATTTAATTTACATAACATTACAAAACCAAAAAACAGAACTTATAGAAAGCGGTTTAGTGATTGAAGAATTCGGTAGGCTGAACAACTACGCCATCGAATCTTTGAAAGTATGTGATGGATGAGCCTCGGTTTAGCTTTACTCAGTATCCAGAAAAACGAGCGCAGAACCATAGTTTTCGGTCAACTGTTTTGCACTGCCCCAAATCAACCGCTGTTGTTAATATACCTTCATGTGAAATATGAATATCCTTTCTAAAATCATTCCCATTCCCGAATCTCTCAAGGATAAGTCTAGCGTTGCCAGCCTTAAAAAGCGTCTCGATTGGGGCGAACCAGCCTTAACAATCGTTGATGTCAGAGATAGCAGTGCCTTTAACGCCACCCATATTATGGGAGCTGTTTCGATACCCATGAACGAACTAGTTGCCCGTGCCAACGCCAGTCTTGAACTAATCCGCGACATTTATGTTTACGGTGAGACAAATGAGCAAACCGCCGAAGCAACATCCAATCTGCGTAAAGCGGGTTATAAAAACGTTGCTGAACTGTTGGATGGTCTAGCCGCCTGGAAAGCAATCGGCTATCCAACGGAAGGGTTCTCTGCTGCTCTGACTTAATTTCAAAAATCAGCTTGTTTAGGAAAAGGCAATTTGACAATGTTTACCTTTAACGAATTTCTTAATTTATTGCGTCGCACGCTCCTCATCGGATTGGTGGCTGGCTTAACCTGGCTGCCAGGGCTTACCTTCAACTCAGCCCTAGCCATGCCCAATGCTCTTGGTGCGATCGCAACTCCTGCCAAAGATCAGCATCTAAGCGCTCTCATTAGTTGCTTACCCAAGCAACTCAGCCAGCCAAGCTTTAAGCGTGCCTGGGACGAAATGGGCAATGATCAGCTTGAGCGAGTTTTTAACCTCAAGACTAACCCCAAACTGAGTCAAGCAGAAATTGAGTTGAAGAACTGCCTGAACCGTCAAGGTTTCACACCTCAGAGTTAAGCTATTACGCATTTAAATTGTATATTTCGCACTACAGTTGTAGTGCATTTACCGAACAAAGGCAGAGGGCAGGAGGGAATACTGACTCCTGTCCTCTGCCTGTGACAATCATGGAACAAGGGTTTCAAGCGCGATAGCGAAAATCCTTTACCCCACACTGCAATTATTGCTGATGAAGCATCGATGCTTGATTTGTTTCTAGCTTATTCTTTATTTATTGCGCGAGGGCGATGTCTGCGACAAGCCGCTAAGAGCGTCTACGCATTATTCAACTCACTAACGACTATAACCGCGAAGTCTTCAACGGCGACTTGGGAATTATCCAAAACATTGATACTGTCGAGCAGGAAGTTACAGTCCAGTATGGTCAGCGGACTGTCGTTTACGATTACGCGGACTTAAATGAAATTGCCCTCGCCTGGTGCGTGACTATTCATAAAAGCCAGGGTTCAGAGTATCCAGTGGTGATTATACCTATCTATATACAGCACTACATGATGTTGACCCGGAACATATTTTACACCGGGCTGACTCGTGCCAAGAAGTTAGCGATCGTTGTTGGAGCCAAAAAAGCCATTTCTCTGGCGGTGCGCTCCACCGATGACCAAAAGCGCTACACACGGTTACAGCAGAGGTTACTTCAGCCCGGACTGCATTGTTAAAAATAAAAAAGTTTATTGAATTATTTGATTTATACTTTTAAATCCCCTGATTGAAAAAAGCCGAAAAGTTTATATGTCCAGCCTCAGTTCAGACATGGTTCGCATCTATTTGCAAGAAATTGGTCAGTATCCTTTATTGAAGCCAGAGGAAGAAATTGCTTATGGTAGACAGGTACAACAAATGATTGCCATTGAGCAATCTAAAAATGAACTTACCAAACAGCTAGACCGGGAACCGACAATGACTGAATTAGCCAATGCTGTTGCTCAAACTGAAACACAAGTCCGAGCAGCGCTACACCTTGGTCAAAAAGCTAAACAAAAAATGGTGACAGCTAACCTCCGGTTGGTAGTATCTGTTGCCAAGAAATACCAAAACCGCAATTTAGAATTTCTCGATTTGATCCAGGAAGGAGCAATCGGTTTACAAAAGGGTATAGAAAAGTTTGACCCGAACCGGGGGTATAAGTTATCGACTTATGCCTACTGGTGGATTCGTCAGGAAATCACGCGCGCGATCGCAGAACAATCCCGCACTATTAGATTGCCTGTTCATCTAACTGAAATACTTAATAAAATTAAGAAGGTGCAGCGAGAAAGCTTTCTAAAACTTGGTCGTCATGCCACTGCTGAAGAAATAGCAGAAGTATTAAACCTCAGCCCCGATAAGCTTCGAGAATATCTTGCCGCATCTCGCACAGCCATCTCTTTAAATAAATTTGTTGGAGATGAGCAAGAAACAGAATTGGGCGAAATTTTAACTGACGATGGCGTTTCACCAGAAACACTTCTCACCCAAGAACTTCTATCCCAAGACGTGGCTAAATTCTTAGAACCACTAACACCTATTCAACGTCAAGTGTTGATTTTAAGCTTTGGACTGGAAAATGATTTACAAATCAATCTTGCTCAAATTGGCAAAGAGCTAAACCTCAGCCGAGAGCGGATTCGCCAAATTCAAGTCAAGGCGATTAGTATTCTCCGACATCAACACAATGACATCCAAGAGTATTTATTTAAATAGGGTTATTTTAGTCAGATGATGCACGGATCTTGCAGAACTAACATGAAACTATATTAAACAAGTAAGGCCACACTAGTAATCAATGCCCATTAAATTCTTGGACTGGTTTTACTAAATACTTTACTCATCTACAAACGGGAGAAATGGCTTCAGATAAAGTTATCTTACTCAGTACTATTTTGGCTGATGCGATCAACTTAGGTTTAGTCAAAATGGCTGAAGCCTTAGCCTCTCCCGATTTAACCAGTTCTTGACCAACGTTGACTACTGATTGTCCGTAGTCGATTACCGTTTGTAGGTCGAACAGAGAACCTTGCGTAGCGATTTGGTTCACCATATCTATATATATTTATTTTTCATTCTCAATCAGGCGTAGCCATTGCTCAGGATTAGTTGAAGTCTTCCAGAAAATACTCCAGTATGTTTTGTGATGCTCTCGTGAAAGAGCTATCGCTGTTTCTAAATGCTGTCGTGCAACGATAAAGTTTGGGTCGTCTGGAGCATACTTGAGGGCTACCACCAACGCACAGTGAGCCGCTTACATTATTCTAATTTTTAAAGATTTGGGGTCAGAGCGATCGCCTACAGTGGGCGGTTATGCCATCGCACATACCCGGCAACCGCTTCAGTGAATTCAAATAAGGAATATAAATTTCTTCATCTTCAAAGAAATTCATGGGTTGACTGAAGTTTGAAGGGGTACTTAAATCTCGGACTATTTTGTAGTTGACTTTCTGCCAACAAGTATCACTAAGAGAATTACTTAGCCATTCTTTTAGCTGACTTTGCAGTTCGGAATCATTCTGAATTAACTACTTTTCTTCAATTGTCCATTCTCTCCCAATCACGTCAGAGACAGCTTCAAAAATGGAGTCTTCTAATTGTTTTTGATTCATTTAGCTATATCGGTTCAAGAATTTTTACTCTTCTTCTCGCGCAGCGATGGCGTACCCGCTTTTTCGGTGGCGATCGCAATATGAAGTGAACGGTTTATCATCCAGAAACTTGTGTAAAATACAGAGCAACACACGGGTAAGACTTAGCCCAATGCTCGATTACGTCAGTACAGGAATCGCATTTTACTTTACTTTGTTTCCAGTACAAGAATGGCTATTAGAATTTCGCCTTGGTTATCTGGGTCGCTACTGGAGTCTGATAAAATATTATTAACTACTTCAAATCAATTGTAAATAAACCAAATTGAA
>Ga0209591_10000570_pt1 | contig 47595 bp, 30 predicted proteins | sample MAT01_FD_187207 | JGI IMG/M metagenome (GOLD analysis project Ga0209591, IMG submission 187207) | Freshwater microbial communities from Lake Fryxell liftoff mats and glacier meltwater in Antarctica - MAT-01 (SPAdes) (version 2) | ecosystem: Environmental > Aquatic > Freshwater > Ice > Liftoff...
TCGCTGTTACCAGTTGGGTGGCGAGGTAAGGCGTTTAATGCACTGCGACAGGCGCGGGGTTAGATATGAAACCTAACCCCCCAGCCCCCTTCCCTACAAGGGAATGGGGAGAATTCAATTACCTATTTCATTTGTCTTCAATGACCATTTAAACTCACTATCTTGGACAACCATATTCTTCAATTAAGAATATAAGTAATGATTGACTTCCCGTCTTTCAACTCCCAGCATTTCAGCAATTTTTACTGCTCTTATAGGAGTGCCACGTTTTAAGATTTCAACAATTTTAGATTCCAGACTATCCATATTAGCCCCGAATTATTCTTGCAATTCAGATGTAACTAAATTTTAAATAAACAAGATGCGTGACCAGCTATCAACAATATCTACCATTTTATCGCCACTGATACCTTTAATCTGTTTTTTGCCACTGGCAATTTTTACTCTTGCTAATACATCTTTCAAAGATTCAAACTCTTTCTTTTTACGTTCTTTTTCTACACTTTCAGCGACCTGAACAGCTTTTTTATCAGTAAAACCAGCAGTTCTTAATCTGAAAGTCAGTTCTAGTAAACTTAGGCTATTAAATGCATCTAATGGTGTAATCTGTTTGGGTATCTGACTTTCAATCAACTTGATAGTATCGTATAGTTTCTGTCTTTCTTGTCTTTCTTGTGCCAGTTCTGACTTTAAATCATTAATTTGCTTTTCCAACAAATTAAAATCATTATTTTCTGAAATCGATTCGGAATGATTTTTTTTAATTGGAGTTTGAACTTCTGGTTTATCATCAGAACCCAATTCCCTGAATGCAGCTACTTGCTTAAATATTTCATCTTCGTTCTTAGGGGAAATTACAAAGGCATTGACCATTTCACATTGACGAGGATTTTTTTCTCTTGCTCTAACAGCAGCATAATATTCAAAGTATCCATCAACCACTGCATAAGTCTCTAAACCTGTAGTTTTCAAAATTAATGGTCTGATAATTCCCCCGCTTTCTATAATCATATCAGCGAGGTTGCTTAAAGCATCATCTGAGAAATTGGATGGAGATACATCACAAGTAATATTTTTGACATCAACAGTATAAAATTTCATTATTAATTAACTCCTATTTCTTGTAAAACTTCTTTAGCTAACATCTCAAATTCCATAGCGGATTGTTGAGCATTAGTTTTCGAGTTGGCATATTTGATAACTGATTTTGGATCGGGGTATTCTAAATCTCCTACCATTATAGAATTATTCATGCATTCTGAAAGGGAGGTTCTATCATAAATAACTGCTTCCATCAAAGGTAAGTCATAGCGCTCAGATATAACACTTCTTTGTCTTGGAAAAGTGTACTGTAAAAATTTAGCGTTAGTAGAAATTTTAGAAGCTAAAACCCCTATTATGTTTATGGGTGGCTTCCCAATAAGTACTCTGTATTCATTAATTTGTTTCAGAAAATTTTTGACTGTTGGTAAACCTTGGTTTGCAAATGGTTTTAAATCTGAAGGAATAATCAAATAATCAGAAGCAATTAAGGCAACTTCAGCATAATAATCTCTCGACGGAGGAGTATCGATAACTACAATATCATAATCCTTTTCTACAATTTTGAGTTTAGAAATAAGCCTACTTCGGCTAACTGCTATTTGATTTAGTTTATCTTGCTTATCAATAAGGTTAATATGTGATGGAACAACATCTATCTCTGGATTATTAAAAAAATGAGACTCACGCATAATTTCTGGAATAAAATAGAAATCTCCTGATTCCAATAAATGTGATATATTCTGCTCACGTAAATCGTCATCTTCATCAAATTGAAATTTTATTAATCCTGTCGCAAAAGTAGTATTTGCCTGAGAGTCTATATCAATCAAAAGTACTCTTTTACCTTTTTCACGTAATGCTGCTGCCAGGTTAACTGCAATAGTAGTCTTACCAACGCCGCCTTTATTGTGGTAGATTGCAATCGTTTTCATTGTATGTTGCCTCTTTGTTTCAAAATTTAAATTATTTTCAGTTATTTGAACTTCTGGTTTATCTATCATCTGTCTTTCTTTCAGACTCTCTCTACCAATTAAACCTTTAATATTCTCTAATTTCGGCTCAACTTCCTTCCCATAACATTGAAATATTAACTGAATATCGGATTGTAATTTTTGATAAATTCTAATCTCTTTGCCATTAGTCAGCAATCCATATCGCACATTCAAGCTGGTTAAATAATGCCTGAGTCTGAGGACATGATTATTTAAGTTTTGTTTGGGATGCTTTGCCTCCATGACGACACTCAGAGGTGAGTTGGCATCTAAGACAAAAGGAATCACTTGTGCGGCAAATGCTAAGAAATCTAAGCGGATGCTACCAATGGCAACTTCTTGATGCCAGGTGTCAGGAGTATAACCTAGCTGCGGTAGCAAATATTGCACTATGAGTTTGCTTTCAACTTCGCTTTCGTTACGACACAGATCAGGATTAAAAGGCAATATTTTTATACCTCTAAATAATTCTTGGAGTTAGCACAAAACTCATATTTGCTCGATTATGGCATAGCCTTAATTATTTTGAGTGATATAAATCACTTAGAAACATATAAAAAATCATCATAAAATTAGTACTTTTGCTGATAAAATAACCAATTTTAAGAGCTAGCTATATTCAAAATTAACAGGCTACGTATGTATTTCCCCATTATTTTTAGAAATGGCTAGAATCAAAGAGTTTACTCAACCTATTTGCGCTAAAGGTTTTGGCTACTGTATCTTGTCCCCACTGCCATCAACTCGTTGATAATCAAGCTATTAGTTGTCCCTATTGCCGGACGACACTCAAAGCTTACGGTCATCCCGGTATTCCATTGCACCGCGCCACTGGGGACGGTTATCTGTGCGACACCTGCACCTATCACGCTGATGATACTTGCAATTTTCCTCAGCGTCCCTACGCTAAAGATTGTACTCTCTACCAAAATATTGAAGAGACAAAGTTAGAGTTGGAACAGCAGCGTTACACTAAAGGTTTTGCAATAACTGTGAAAAGTTGGATAAAACGCAATCAGGCTTTGCTGTTACTTTTGGGTTTATTAGTGGTCTGTTTGTTGTTCGTTATATTAAGGTCTTGATTTGTGTTTAGTGGGGAGTGGGGAGTGGGGAATATAGCGCTTCTGGGTTGAGTCCAATACAGACCTAACCCCCAACCCCTTCCCTACAAGGGAAGGGGAGTAATATTCAAAGCCTCTCTCCTTTTAGGAGAGAGGTTTGGAGAGAGGTCAAAATTAACAAACAATTCCCAATTCCCAATTCCTAACCTTCAAACTGTTGTGATTTTGGATGCTTCCGCAATAGCTTCAACTTGTATCGGTGGCGCTTTTTCTTCAAAGGGGGCTAAGTCGAACCAAAAAGTGGTGCCAATGCCGACTTCACTCACCAAATGGACTTTACTACGATGTCTGTCGATGATATTTCTGACAATCGATAAACCTAAACCCGTGCCTTCTAGGGTGTGAACTCGGTTTTCTACGCGAAAGAAGCGTTCAAAAATTGAGTGTTGATCTTCTATAGCGATGCCAATTCCAGTATCGGAAATTTCAATCCGTACTGGAAGAGATTGAGTGTGACTGGGCTTAAAATCTAGTTGGTAAGCGCGGATTGCTACTTTACCACCGGCTTTGGTGAATTTGAGGGCATTACCAATCAGATTGCCAAACACTTGTACTAACAGATCATAATTACCCATTACCAGGGGTAAACTAGGATCAACTTCCTGAAGGAGTTCAACACCTTTATCTTTTGCATTCAGTTGGTAAGTACGCAATGTTTGCTCGATCGCTTGGGCTAAATCCACGCCATCGAAGCTGTAGTTGCGACCAGATTCGAGTTTTGACAAATCCAAAACATCATTGACTAGGCGGGTTAGGCGATCGGTTTCATGGTTCACTGTTTGCAGAAACTCTTGCCGTTCTTGTAAAGCTAAGTCTTCGCCGTAGTCGTGCAGGGTTTCAATATAGGTTTTGATGTTGAATAGAGGCGTTCGCAGTTCGTGAGAAACGTTGCTGATAAATTGGCTTTTTGCATCGTTTAATTCCACCTCACGGGTTATATCTTGGATAGTAATTGCAATGCCTTTGATGCTTTCCCTTTGCACGTTGAGTACTGTAGTTAAGAGAATGCGGATCGTCCGGGGGGTGGGTTCGTTAATAAAAATTCGGAATTCGGCGCTTTCGCATTCGCCTGCTGCCATTTCGTACAAGGGACTGGTGATTTGCATTTGTACCGCTAGGGGCAAGTGATCCAAGACATTGCAGCCTACCACATTAGCGTTTTCCCAGCCAAAAATTCGCCGCGCCGTGGGGTTGACTAAAATCACTTGCATGTTGTTATCAATCAACACAGCACCATCTGCGATCGTTGAAACTAGGGTTTCTAGTTTGGCTTTTTCTGCGGTCAGTTCCTCAATATTCTGTTCTTCATAGCGCTCTAATCGCTCTCCCATTTCATTAAAGCTTAAAATTAACTCCCCTAGTTCGCCTCCTAAAGGTAAATCAATGCGCTGCTTGAAATTCCCGGTAGCAATTTGCTTCACCCCCACTAGCAGTTCTTTTATTGGCTTAGTGATGGTCAAAGCGTTAATCACTCCTGCCAAAATCACCATTACCCAAATCGTGATAAAAACGGCGATAGTGACATCGCGGGTAAAATTGGTGGAAATGACAGCAGTCTGATTGGGGTTGATACCGATCGCTAATACACCTAAGTATTTTTTATTGACGATCAGAGGAATAAATACATCGGTAATTGTTCCATCTGGGGTTGTATGTTGCCGCACCATCGGCTTTTCCCCATTACCAGGGTAATCTTCTGGCAGTTGGATTCGCCGTTTAATGGTGAGGGAGTTTTCTACCTCGGCTTCCCAAAAAGGTATGCCAAAAAAGATTTCCCCGCTTTCATCGGCGTAAAGCATATAACGCACACTAGAGGTGCTGCTGTAGAAGCGTTGAGAAAATTGGGCAACCTCAGTGAGATTATTGTCAGCAACTAGGGGGGCAACGTTGGCAGCAAGTAGCAGCCCCAAGTCACGGCCGAAGCGGGTGTCATTCATCCGCGCATCCTGCTGAATTGTATTCACAGCCCAGAAGGTCAGACCACTCATCACCAATGAAACTACCATTGTGGCCACAGCCAGTAGTTTGGTCTGGAGGGTGAACTCAGACCACCAAGTAGCGATCGCATGTTGAATTGTTTTTAACAGACTTAGCATCTTAAATAAAGTTGTTAATACTTGTTATAAAGCCTAACAACTAAAAAATTAACAGTTAATTTGACAAACATGTTAGGGAATGGGGCATTGGGTATTGGGCATGGGGCATTGGGCATTGGGCATTGGGCATTGGGCATTGGGCATTAGGAATAACTCCTAACTCTATGCCCAATATCTCTCCGGTAATATATCCCATCAAACTGAATATATTTGATCCCTGCGTAGGCTTGGGCGATCGCTTGCTCAAAATTTTCTCCAATTCCAGTTACATTTAATACCCGTCCCCCATCTGTCACTACTTCTTGTTGCTGGTTCAATTTTGTACCTGCATGAAATACAGTTGCTCCTGTTGCCTCTGCCTCGCCAATGCCAGTAATGACCTGGCCTTTCTGATATTCTCCGGGATAACCACCCGAAGCTGCAACCACAGTGGCAGATGCTCCCCCTTTCCAAGCAATGGGTGGCAATTCACTTAATCGCTGTTGTACACAGGCTAGGATCAACTCTTCTAGGGGTGTTGCTAACAGTGGCAAAATCACCTGGGTTTCGGGATCGCCAAAGCGACAGTTAAATTCCAAAACCTTCAAGTCGCCATCAGGTGCAATCATTAACCCAGCATATAGTACACCTCGGTAATCAATGCCTTTAGCTCGTAAGGTTGCGATCGCTCTTTCTAATACTTCTGTTTGAATACGTGCCATCAATTCTGGCGTAGCGATGGGTGCTGGGCTGTATGCTCCCATACCACCAGTATTTTCTCCTGTATCGCCGTCACCAATCCGCTTATGGTCTTGAGCTGGCAGCAAGGGTCTAATTGTTAGCCCATCGGTTAACGCTAAAACTGACACCTCTTGCCCAATTAAACATTCTTCAATAACGACAAATTCACCAGCACTGCCAAATTGTCCCTGAAAAATTGCATCAACGGCACTTTCTGCTTGTTCAACTGTTTCAGCTACCGTTACACCCTTGCCAGCCGCCAAGCCATCAGCTTTGACGACAATTGGCGCTCCCGTAGCTTTTATATAAGATTTTGCTGCTACTGCCTCCGTAAATACCGCACTCCGTGCCGTCGGAATTCCCGCTTCTTGCATCAGGGCTTTTGCCCAAGCTTTGCTCGCCTCAATCTGCGCTCCCGCTCTGACTGGGCCAAATACCATCAGTCCTTTGTCTTGGAGGTAATCTGTGATTCCCTTAGATAGGGGGACTTCTGGCCCAACTATCACCAGAGTTATGCCATGTTCTAGAGCATATCGGCTCATACCCTCAAAATCATCTACTGCTAGGGGCAAGTTATGGCAACGTTCCATACTTGCTGTACCTCCATTCCCTGGTACACAGATAACTTGCTCAATTTGCTTAGATTGCAACAGTTTCCATGCCAGAGCGTGTTCGCGCCCCCCATTACCTACAACTAAAACTTTCACTGATTTCCTCGTGCGTCCCTTGCAAAACGAGAATGTCCTATTTGACTCTCGCGGATCAATTTTTTCATCAATTCTCACACTTATGCAAGCCCCTTCATGACTAAAAAGGCTGAGGAGCAGGGGCAATAAGAAATCTAGCTATACTTTTTCTAAATCATAGCCTGCTCCTAGCTTGCTCTTAGGGGGTTGGCGGTGGGGTTATGTACCTACTAAACTCAGAACCGCTATATTGAATTTTTAGTGTATTTATTCTTAAAATCCAATTTAGTTAATTAGTACAATTATAACTGTTATCAATAGCAACATAAATAAATATACTGAAATTATTCCAATATAAACCTCATCTATGTTGAGAACCGTAGTTTTTGCCCTCACCCTAAATCCCTCTCCCATCTTGGGAGAGGGACAACTTTGCGGCTCCCCTTCTCCCAAATTTGGGAGAAGGGGCTGGGGGATGAGGGTTCTTTCTTTTCATACTGAAATAACTACAGTTTTCAAGATGGACGCGGTTTAAGTACAATATTTAAGTATTTATGATGGGTTTTTTAAGCATTAAAATAATTGAGTAAAAAAATCATCTTCAGGTAATGACGATTATTGCTTACAAGTATTAACCTGTGAATATGGAAATTAATGAAAATATCGAAAAATAGGGAACATGGCTAAAATTATTGTTACTGGAGCGGCTGGATTTATTGGTTCTCATCTTGCAGAAACATTGCTGCAACAAGGAGAAGAAGTGATCGGGATTGATGAATTCAATGATTACTACGATCCGATGTTAAAGCGTAAGAATATTGCACACTTACATCAGTCACCTAGTTTTACATTAATTGAAGGAGATATTCAGTTTTTAGATTGGCAGAAACTTCTAAAAGATGTTGATGTAGTTTACCATCAAGCGGCGCAAGCAGGTGTTAGAGCAAGTTGGGGTAAAGCTTTTCGAGGTTATACAGAACGAAATATTAACGCTACACAAGTTTTGCTGGAAGGAGCTAAAGATGCTAAACACCTGAAAAGTTTGGTGTTTGCCTCTTCATCTAGTATATATGGTGATGCAGAAACATTACCTACGCACGAAGGGATTTGTCCTAAACCAGTTTCTCCTTACGGCATTACTAAGCTAGCATCGGAGTTTTTGTGTGAACTATATCACAAAAACTTTGGCGTCCCCTGTGTGACATTGCGATATTTTACAGTATATGGCCCCAAACAGCGCCCAGATATGGCATTTCATAAGTTCTTTAAATCAATTTTGCAGGATGAGGCGATTCCGATTTACGGCGATGGCCAGCAAACGCGAGAATTTACCTTTGTTAGTGATATTATCGCCGCTAATTTAGCCGCAGCGATCGCACCCGAAGCAGTGGGAGAAATCTTTAATATCGGTGGTGGTAGCAGGGTGGTTTTAGCAGAAGTCTTAGATACGATTGAAGAAATTGTTGGGAAACCTATCAAAAGAAACCACATAGAAAAGGCGATGGGAGACGCCCGCCACACTGCTGCTGATGTATCTAAAGCGCAGAAAATTCTGGGATATCAGCCGCAAGTCTCTTTGAGAGAGGGTTTGACACAGGAATGGGAGTGGATTAAGTCTTTGTATTAAGCTGTTTGGCATATTACAAAACGAAGTGCGGAATATGGGTTGAAATTATTTGCTTGCCAAAAATTAATTTCTAATTTAATCTATAACTCATCGCCAACAGTAATATTACTGACCGCGTACCAATGAGGTGATGGAAGATTTATCCAAATACCTTGGAAACAACTAAGGCTGGTGAGTTTAGAAGGAAATAAGAGTGATTTTCTCAATAGCGCGAGGGTTAGTAAAAATGTTCAAAAGAAAATCTTTAATCAGTGTCGTTATTCCGATTGCTGTTTTGTTAGGAAGTTGCGGAGATAATTTTCAATCTGTAGAAAACTTTAGTAAGAGCAAAGAAATAGTTAAACGAGCTTCTAATGATTTTGCTGAAGATATCTATCAATCTTGTTTACGACGTACTAGATATATCAAATTAGTTCCCGATAATGGAATCCCTTCTCGCAACGAACGGCGAGAGAGTTGTGAGAACACTGAGCGAGGTGATTCTAATAATTTCAAAACAGCAGTCAATATTTTAATTGAGTATATGAATGCTCTAGGTGCTATAGCAAGCGGAAAAGATTTATCTTTAGATAACTCAATAGATAACTTAGGTCAAAGTATCAAAGATTTATCCATTAGTGGTAATAGACTAGATGCAGATGTAGTCGATGGAGGCAGTGAAATCCTCAAAGTATTATTTGATTTAGCGACAAATAAAATCCGAAAGGATGCTCTACAAAAAGCGATTGTTTGTACTAATGAACCTATTCATAAATATATTACTGGTAATTCGGTTCCAGCAACCGATGAGAATGGAGTCGATCTTTATAAACCTGCTAAAGGAGGCTTAATTTTTATTGTAAACGACAACTACCTTAGTAAGGCAGGAACTTTAGGCATAGAAGCAAACGCAATTGATACTTACTATAAATCCTACTTTCTTACTTTAAATCAGCTAGGCACTGATAAAGAAATAAATCAAAGTAATTATCAACAAGTTGTGGATCGAATTACAGTAGGTGAAAAATTAACAGAAGATTACAATAAAGCTATGGAAATAGTGGCTGAAAAAGAACAAGCAGCTAGGGCTTATAATCAAATTCTTGTTAGTACCGTTAAAACTCATAATCGACTAAGCAAAGAATTTTCAGAAGGACTAAAACCCAAAGATATTAATCAATTATGTCAGTTTAACACTAAAGTTTCATTTAAAAAGATTGATGAGACAAAAATGAGACGTATTAAAATAATTCTCAATGAATACGCCATCTCAGTCAAACCTCTAGTAGAGGAAGTTGATCGCGCTTTTTAATTAGATAGATTTTATCTAATTTTTTCCCATTGCCAATTCATTATTAAAAAAAAAGGAGAGTTATTATTTATGTCCTTGAAAGATAAGATGATGGAGCTAAAGTCCACTATTGAAAAAAGAGCAACAGAGCTTTTAAAGGATAAAAAAATTAATGATATTCAATTGGGATCAATTACTAATGACTGCCAGAAAATTTTGGATTTTGCTGCCAAGCTCAATAGCATAGAATTAAATAAAGTTGTTGCCGATATGAATGAAACAGCAGGTCAACAAATATTTGAAGCTACTAGTTCTCTTGATAAAGCGGCTGCAAAAATTCAAGAATTTAAGGATTTTTTGGATATTTTAAGTCCACTAATCAAATTAGGGGAAGCTGTTTCAAACGCCATTGTAAGCGGCCGTCCAGCTGCAATTGGCAATCTAGTTAAGCAACTTCGAGATGTTGGCGATCGGCTTAATACCTAAAGTTAAAGTGCAATTAGAGATTATAAGGTTGGCGGCGGTTACATCTTCGTTCATCGGATGCTGCTAGAACATTTTGTCAAGATGGAGTGAGTTTAGGTAGAGTGAGTGCGATCGCGGCTTTGGTAGCGACTATCTTGAAAGTCAGGTTATGCTACTTACCAATAACGAGTGACTGCGTAATTGTCTAGCGCTGCATCCACGCTAATGAGCGGGATCTTTTCTGTGAGTGCTTGGGCAACCAAAAGCCGATCAAAGGGATCTTTATGATGGAAGGGCAGAGTCACGATCGCGGCTGCATGAGCAACTTTAATCGGTAATATTTCCAATTCGTTAACTTGGATTTGATGCTCGATCCATGTTTCAAAATTTCCAGGAATTTGATACTTACCAATACTAACTTTGATGGCAATTTCCCAATAGAAAGCAGGACTGAGCAAGATGTCATTGAGGGGATCGACAATCAAATCACAGGCGACTTGACTAAGGGCGCGATCGTTGAGTACAAACCAGAGGAATGCCTGAGTATCGAGCAGGAACTTCATGGCATATAGCCGTGAAAGTCTTGCAAGTGGGTTTCATCTTCGGACAGGATGGTTAGGGTTCCGATTGCACTACCGGGCTGGCGAGGCTTCCGGGGTGGTTGAAGCTCGCCAATCAGTCTGGCGACAGTGCGCTCGCCGGAAAAAATTTGCACTTCTTCACCGGGTTGCAGACTTGCAATTAGTTCAGGTAAACGAAGTTGAGCTTCTGTTAACGGAATCCGTGTCATTGTTTTGTGCTTCTATGCGTTAGCCGTTCTTAGCGTCTGGTAGAGAAGGCTTTGGCAAAGCCATCGCTCTTGCTTAATTCTACAGGTATCTTGAATTTAGGCGATCGCCTGTCTAATTAGTTCAACCCTTAGCTTATACCTACCCCTATTCCCATGATTGAAATTCATCAATGGCGCTACGAATTAGGGATGTTATTTGAGCGCGACGGGTTTCAAAGTTGGCGGCGATGTAAATTAGTAAAATGCCAACTAGTAAGCCAACAACCCATTTTAAAAAGGAGTATTGCAAGCTAAAAATTACCGATTGATAGATTGTAGTAATTAAAAAAGTAGCTGTACCAATGTAGAGAAAAGCCCGCACTCTCAAAGCTAATCCGGCAAAAATGGCGATAAGGCTGAAAATTCCAGGTATCCAGGCTGCATTTTGATTAAATAAAATTGCCCACCCACAAATTAAACCACTACCTAGCAATCTCAGAATATGACGAGCGGCTTTATACTCTGGTAGCTTCAGTTGGGTATCTACTTGAGCAACATAAAGCAGTGATAATCCAATGGGTGTTACATACCATAAAGGATCAGTCAGGCGTAAGGAATCAAACCAACGGTAAAGTGCCCAATTAATCAACGCCACACTAACATAAGTAAAACGGATGTTTTCACCCACCTTTGCCAGGAAGATGTAAAATCCAGCTGCGAGTACCAAGGTAATGGGGTAAGTTTGCAGTCTGGTTTCCCATAAAATTATCAGTGGTATGATGTAGGAGGCTTGCTGCCAAGGTCTTTTAGACCAACCCCAATTTTCCCAAGGTAAGATGTACAGAAAATAGGCTACCACACAAGCGATCGCACCGTTCCAAGGAACTAACGGCCCAGCCCAAAATCTTCCCACTGCTGTCTCGCGCCAATAAACCCTCATCCCGGCTACCTCTAATAAGCCAAGGTAAACCCACATTTCTGCTATTGTGATTCCTCCAAAAATGCTGGGGGAAATGGGCAAATTTCGTCCTTGAAAGATGGCATAACGAATCAAAAATACCCCCGTTCCCAATCCCACTAAACGGTTAACTCCAATGGGAAGAGGAATGGCAGCCATTAATAAACAGCTACTCCAAGCCCAGTGAATATGGGCAATTCCTTTCAGTTCTTGAGGAGTCAGCCGTAAGTAGCTTACCAACCAAGGCGACAGAATGCGGTAAGCATACATAATACTTGCGCCAAGGGCAGACATGGCAATCAATCCATCACCTAATGCTCCTCCTGAAGCTTGTAACATTTGATAGAACAAAAGTTCATAAGCAGAAATTGATACGCCAATAATGCCTAAGTACAGCAGGGGTTTAAAGTTCTCACGCCGTCGCCCCACGCCAATGATAATTAAAGCTACACCCAAGGAATATAAACCAGTCCACTCGGTGAAGGTGTTCAAACGCAGCAATACACTGAATGCACCATAAATTAATGGCAAAATGTGAAAACTGCTAGGAAGCCTTTCTAATTGATGTCGTCGCCGCCACCACTCGCCGACAAGTTGAGCAATTAAACCTAAAGCGATATTTGCAATTGCAATCTTAACAATTGAACGCTCACCAAAACCCAACACCTGGGCAGTCAACAATTCCAAAGACCAACCAATACCATAAAATGCCCAATTTGTCGGTTCGCGCCAACTGCGATAAATAATGGCTGTCAAGGTGATTGCAGTGGCAGCTAAGTACAAAAATCCTGAAGTAATAAACCCTGAGTAAATTAGTATTGAGTGTAGCGTTAAACCAAACAACTCAAAACCACACAATGCGATCGCCCATTTATCACTTGCGGCTGCATATATAATTGCTAATTCGTTACCGCGTCGGCTCAAAACTGTCCGCGCTAACCATAGAATTAGGATTGCGATCGCTCCTACGACAAACCAACCTGGTAGCGCAAGGCGAGGTAAGCCAGGTACGCCTACCCATAACAGCGCCACAATGAAACTCAGAAGAAATCCTTCTGTAATTACCGCAGATATTTGGTTTCGCAAATAGCGCGTATTTGCGAACATCAATACAGTACCCACGGCTAAACCGATTAATCTGGTTTCTGGTAGCTGTAAAGTCAATAGCTGGGCAGTTCCCACAGCCAATACACTCAAGTAACGGCCAGTAAGACGACGCTCTATAATTGTGGCATTGGCAACACCCGTGAGAGCTATAGGCGTAACTAGCCATAAGACTCCCCAATGAGCTTGGCTATCAGCTATGCCATACCAAGATGATTCTGCATTCATCCACAATACAAAAAAACTAGCGGCGGCTAATCCTAAACCAATGTCCCATCCACTACGTCGCCATAGTCCTTCACTAAGACTAAATACCCATTCTGCAACCATCAGAGCTAATAAAATACTTGCCCAGGCTTGGTGACTCAGGGTTGGTAATAACCAATTAATGGTAAAGCAAAAAGTCAGCACTCCCATGATGTGAGTTAGATATATCAGGGGAAGAGATGAGGGGGAGCGGCGTTGAGTGACGAATGCCAAAGTGATTGTGGAAAATAGCAGATTTAGCGATCGCAATGCCGGATTTACTATTGCGATCGTTGTTAAAAAAGCTCCAAATAAGAGGGTAAGCAGTTCACCAAATTTAGCCAATTCTCGCTTTTCGTTGCGATGCAGGCTATCTGTGAGCGCCACCATCAAAATTATGTATGGAAATAAAGCTATACTCAGTAACGCCCAAGGTTCATTTTGAGAATTGGTAAGTTGAGTACCAGTTGCGATCGCTAATTTCTGTAAATTATCAGGTACTAATCGCCAACCTAACCAAATCGTCTGTAACCCAATAACGAAAACTGCTGCAAAGTCTACCCTTAAACTGTACTGCCGCAAGCGACTTCCCACAAACCACAAACCCAAACCACTTATAGCTATTGCTTGCCAAGGATAATTTACTACCGAAACCAGCCAACCTAAAAAGAGGAGAATGCCGCCAAGTCTTTCCCAGAGTAAGGAAGACAAGGAAGAATTTACTTCCCTATCTCCCCCTGCTCCCCCTCTCCTCCCCTGCTGTGCTAGCCAAGTTACTAGCCAGCCACAAATACCAATAGCTAACCCCAACTGCGTAACATCTACCCGGACAACAAAAATTGCCCGCACTAGCAGCACTATCAAAGCATAAATAATTACAGTGGGAGCTAAACTAATATTTAAGCTACTGCGTAGGCGTAGCCCGTCGTAGACATCGCGCCTATCTTCTTCACTGATAGGATTAGGCTGTTGGTAATTGTGATAAACGGTAATGATAGTTGTGCCGATCATTGCCACATAAACGGCAATCAAGGGAAATCCTCTTAATTGCCAACCCCAATGCAAATAACTCAACCCCAGAATATTTATTAGAGGTAATTTCCCGGTAAGTAAATTGGGAAAAATACTGCGATTTTTGGAGAGTAAAACAGTTATAGCAGTGAGAGTAGGACAGGCGATCGCAACTACAATCCAATCCAAAGGATTTTGCCATAACCGAAAGCTATCCATTGCCCAAAAGTTCACTGGGACTAACAAAAGGGTGACAATCAACAAAGTTTGAGCCGTCAATCTAAGGTTGCTTTGCCTAGTTGCCCAAAAGCTTAATCCCCAGAAACTCAAAGTATAAGCAAATAAAACTCCATACTGTCCAGAAGCAGGAAACCTTTCCCACTGACTTGCAGCCAATACCCCAGAAGACACCACTACCAAGAATACCCCTAGAAAAAGCAGCCAGCGCACACTCAGTTCTGCCCCTAAAGACTGCAACATTGTGCTGATAAAGTTGGGTTTAGCTGGTTTTTGTTGCTGCGGTTGTCTACGGCTACTAGATTGTAAAGCTGCTATGGGCAACTGCTGCACGGGGTCGGAAGTTACAAATGCTACCTTTGTTTCAGCTTTAGGCTGCGGTTGCAATACCACCGTACACACCAGAAATTCTCGGCATAGCTGCTTAACTTGAGTATCGGATATCAAACCTAAGCGCAGCCATATATCTAGTCCTTCTAATAAATGAGGATGGGAAGATGGCAGCCTGATTTCAAATTTTAGTGGGCGCTCAAGGGGCGATGACATAAGCGGCGGCAATATAACTATATACTTAATTTTGTATATAATTAAAGTATATTTTGACTCTAATTGTGCCACTTATTAGGCTAACCAATATTAATTTTTTACCTACTACTTTATCAAGATATAGCGTTTCCTAATCACATGAGTTACATCATAGCCCCCTCTCGAAGAGCGGGGAGGGGGTTGGGGGTGGGGTTCTTGTACTTCACTCAACTGATAACCGCTATAGTTTTGAGGGTTTGTAGTCAGCACTTTAGTGTTTACTCATCCGCCTGTATCTTTGGTTTAGGTGGATTTTGTTATTTTCCAGAGTAAGTCGTTTATCTGCTGTAACTTTGAGTTATAAATTTTCTCAATTCCAGCTTTTAAGAAGTCAGAGGGACTAAATAAGAATATGTCAGTAAAGCCATTAGTAATTTCTGGTAATTGATTTTTATTGACAATTTGAAATCGCACTTTTGGATCAACTAAGTGACCAAGAATTTGGATTGGTGGAGTTATGCTAGCATCACTAATTAAAAGCGGTTTATTAGCTTGATTAACAATCTGAGCAACTTGGGGCAATAGTTGGGTTTTTTCCGGTACTTTGTTCCACCACATCTGTGCTTGAGAACTGATTGTACAAGATATGATTCCAATGATGATTACTATGACTGCTAGAAGTGACCAGAGCTTTTTTTGCCAAACTTTAGTAGAAATAGATGTGATTTTAGTGCTAAATAAGTAAGCAACAGCTAACTGTATACCCAAAACTGAAGGAAGTGTATATCGACTAGTAGCGTATCGTTTTTGAAAGACGAAATCCACTATCAGTAAGGGAAGCCCTACAGATCCAATCAAGGTTAAGACAAATAACCAAACTTCTTTAGAGGTTCTTCGACAGAGAACATAAATTGAGTAGACCATTAAAGCTAAAATAATTACAATAAAAGGAAGTAAGGCAATTTTAAGTTTTCCTGGGTCGCTAGGGCTAATACCTAAATCAAGAAATGTACGACTAAAGATCCCAGCCCACCTTGTAGCTGACGCAAAAAATGTTTGTTTAGCACTTGCCCAACTTACTGTCTCTGGCTGAGGGTTGGTAATAATAATCCAAATCCAAGGTACAAAACTTATAAACCCCGCAAGCGATGAAATCAGGTAATAAATCGATGTTTTACTCAATCGGAAGCGTTCGATTGCAATTACATAAATTCCTTGCCCAAAAGCAACCAATGTAAAAAATAGATGAGTATAAAACCCTAATGATAATGTTGCTGCATAAATGCACCAACTAACCTTTGTTTTAAGCCGCATAGCTCGCAGCAGTGCTACGCTCGATATTAATATGGTTACTATCCATAAACTATATGCTCGTACTTCTTGTGCATATACGACATGAATAGGTGAAACGGCTACTAACGCAATGGCTATCCACCCTACTAGCGAAGACTCAAATAATTCTTTGCATAGCCAATAAATACAAGGAAAGGTAAGCAGACTAATAAATGCCGAGAAACTTCTCGTCACTGCTACAGAATTGCCAAACCACTCTACCCAAAATCGGTTCATCACAATGTATAGTGGCAAAATCTGTGAGTCTTCTAAAATCATCCCTTTAATTGTATCCATTACGTTTTTTTCAGGATTGGGATACTGGTATTTATGCAATTCTTCTATGGTGAGCAAACGACCATTACTTAACTGCTCATTCATTTCTGACTTCATATAGCCAGATATACGTAATGATGAGAAAACTTCATCGCCCCAATAAAGCTTTTTGTCAAGATTAACAAAGCGAAAAAATACACCTATTACTAATAGGATGATAATTAAAAAACGTAGTGAAGATGGAGAAATAAACCAGTTGTTTGAAAATTGCTTTTTCATGTAGGTTTCCATTTCCTCAAAGCCTTAATAAATTGTGGTATAAGTTGATTATTGCCAGAATCGTTTATTAAGAAGCATTTTGCTTCCAATGCTACTTTCAAAGATAGATTTTGCAATATCTACAACTATTTTTGGTCAACAGCTAAATTCAGTTTCAGATTAATCAAAAAATTGCAAATTGTAGATATTGTCACCCACTTTGATAAGTATGAATCATTAGATAAAATATTTGTATCCACATTAGAGGCAATGGAAAAATTTGTAGTAGCCTTTTAGTAATGACAAAAGAAAATTTCTATCTCCAAATATTCAAAAGACAAAGAATTTTAATCAGGATAAAATTCTCTATAAATATTTGAGCTAAAATTTTATGAATATGAATTTAAAGTATTTTGCAGCTTTTAGCAAAATATCCCATATTTAATACAATGTTGATTTGCCATCGTATAATATAGTACAAATTGAGCTAAATGTAAAATACTTGTGTTAAAAAGAAAAAGATTTTATAAAGTTTATATGGAAATACTATAAATACGCCTTTGAGTAAAATTGAAACCAAGCCGAAGATACTGAGTGTGGTTTATCGAGTAGACTAAGCTAGCGATCGCCGCATAGCAAAGATATTTGTTATTGATCTTACGTAGCTTGTTCTGTTCTTGGCGTCATCATTGTACCGCCCACCCCACACCATTTTGCCACCTTCTGTCCTTCTTTTCCTCACTTTGCCTCTTCCAGTAATAGAATTAAGGTAAAGCCTTCAACTATCAAAAGATAGAAGCTCTAGTAGCAGATTTTACCGAATGTCAATAAATCGAAAATCTGTATCTCAAATAGGCTTGTAGCATATAAAACGCTTGTAAGATTTTTATGACTTCCCGTATTCGCTTTTTGATGTGCCCTCCTGACCACTACGATGTGGACTATGTGATTAATCCTTGGATGGAAGGAAATATTCACAAGTCATCGCGCGATCGCGCCGTGGAACAGTGGCAGGGACTAAACCAGATCCTTAAACAACACGCCATTGTAGACTTAGTACCACCTGAAAAAGGTTGGCCTGATTTGGTTTTCACCGCCAACGCTGGCTTAGTACTAGGAGATAACGTCGTCCTCAGTCGCTTTTTGCACAAAGAACGTCAGGGAGAGGAGCCTTTCTTCAAACAGTGGTTTGAGGCAAATGGTTATACAGTCAATGAACTTCCCAAAGATTTGCCCTTTGAGGGAGCAGGGGACGCACTGCTGGATCGAGAAGGACGCTGGTTATGGGCGGGATACGGTTTCCGCTCGGAATTAGATTCTCACCCTTATTTAGCTAAATGGCTGGATATTGAGGTGCTATCCCTGCGACTCATAGACGAACGTTTTTATCACTTGGATACCTGTTTTTGTCCCCTAGCAAATGGCTATTTGCTATACTATCCAGGCGCTTTTGATTCTTACTCTAACCGCTTAATTGAAATGCGAGTCGCACAAGAAAAGCGAATCGCAATTGAAGAGGCTGATGCAGTCAACTTCGCTTGTAATACGGTGAATGTGGATAGCATCGTCATCATGAACAAGGCGAGTGAGGCTTTGAAAACCCGCCTTGCAGATGCAGGTTTCCAAGTGCTGGAAACACCGCTTACCGAATTTCTCAAAGCTGGTGGTGCGGCTAAATGCTTAACTTTGCGGGTAACAGAACCAGTTAGAGATGAAATTCATGCCAATGTCTCGGTAGAAAGCCGTGTAATTCGCATGGAGGGACACTTGCTCGACGCGGGCTTAATTAACCGCGCTTTGGATTTGATTATAGACGCTGGGGGAAGCTTCAAAGTCCTGAATTTTAACTTGGGAGAACAGCGCCAAAGTACCTCAGCCGCCGAAGTTAGAGTATCAGCGCCATCCCATGAGGTGATGGAAGAAATCATCTCGCGGTTGATTGATTTGGGTGCTGTAGATTTACCGCATGATGAGCGAGACGCTATCTTGGAGCCGGTAATTCAAGATGGCGTTGCACCTGATGATTTCTACGTCAGTACAATTTATCCCACCGAAGTCCGAATTAATGGCCAGTGGGTGAAGGTGGAAAATCAACGGATGGATGGTGCGATCGCAATTACCCAAACTGCCAATGGCTTCGTCGCTCGGTGTAAAATACTACGCGATTTAAAAGTGGGCGAACAGGTAATTGTAGACGTGCTAGGTATCCGCACCATCCGCAAAACTGAATCGCGGGAACTACGCAGCACCCAAGAATTCAGCTTTATGTCGGCGGGGGTTTCCAGCGAACGGCGCGTGGAATTGGTTGTTGAGCAAGTAGCTTGGGAATTGCGGAAAATCCGCGATGCTGGTGGTAAGGTAGTTGTCACGGCTGGGCCCGTGGTGATTCACACTGGTGGCGGTGAACACTTAGCGCAACTGGTTCGGGAAGGATACGTGCAAGCGTTGCTGGCTGGTAATGCGATCGCAGTTCACGACATTGAACAAAATATCATGGGCACTTCCTTGGGTGTAGACATGAAGCGGGGTGTCGCTGTGCATGGTGGACACCGCCATCACCTGAAGGTAATTAATAGTATCCGTCGTTATGGCAGCATTCATAAAGCTGTGGAGGCGGGGGCAGTTAAAAGTGGGGTGATGTATGAATGTGTCCACAATAATGTGCCTTTTGTGCTTGCGGGATCGATTCGGGATGACGGGCCTTTGCCTGATACCCTAATGGATTTGATTCAAGCACAAGAGGAATATGCTAAACACCTAGAAGGTGCGGAGATGATTTTGATGCTGTCATCGATGCTGCACTCCATTGGCGTGGGAAATATGACTCCGGCGGGGGTGAAAATGGTGTGTGTGGATATTAATCCAGCTGTGGTGACTAAGTTAAGCGATCGCGGTTCTGTAGAATCGGTGGGTGTGGTGACGGATGTGGGATTATTTCTCAGTCTGTTGATTCAGCAGTTGGATAAGTTGACAAGTCCTTATGTTAATAAGGTAGGTTAGGAGAACGAACCGCAGAGGCGCAGAGGGCGCAGAGAAAGGGAGATGATAAGAGTAGCTTTCAGTGAAGAGTTGCAGGTTAATTGGGTTAGTTTGATTGCTGATTTCTTGTTGGTAGGGATGGTTTTTGGCCCGCCTATTGCTCCCTTTCTGGCTGCGTCTGGAGTGTGGTTGCTTCCTGGGATTGCGGACATCATTTATTTCATGGGTAATCATGTCTGTCCGCAACCAAATATGGGGTTAGATTTGGCACCACCGTTTATTATGGCTGTGTGTATGCGCTGCTACGGCACTGTCACGGGTTTGCTGATTACTCGTTTGTTGTATGGGGTAACTGGTGGTAAGGGATTTTACTGGTTGAATCAGTATGGTTTGAGTGGTGTGGCGATCGCAACTGTGCTAATGATGGCTTATCCTTTGGAATTAGCAGCCCAGATTTTCGATTTGTGGAGTTTTAATAACTATCTGGTTACGCCTTTTGGGTTGATTACGGGTTTGGCGTGGGGATTGTTTACTATGCCGATTTTGCATAGTATGCAAAGACAGGGGGACACAAAGAGATTTTAGTATTGAGCGATCGCCTGTATGATTTCAGATAATAGTGCGGTTCTTAATTGCATAGAATACAGCCAATTCGTAGGGGCACAGCATTGCTGTGCCCTTATTGTGTATTGCATTCAAACGAGAACCGCTATAGTGCCACAACTACGCCCGTAGTAGCGATCGCTTTTGCTCTAATTTAAGAAACTATTCTGACTCGGAAAATTCCCCAATTCTGCTGTATTAACTTTGATTTTGCGCTAACCAAGCTTCTAAATCGGTTAAACTCGAAAAATCAAGTAAAGCTTCTGCTAAATTATCCAACTGTGTTGAGTCTAAAGCTTGAATTTTCAATAACTGTGCAGGTGGAACAGTTCCGACCTTACGGCGAAGTTGTCGAATAATAATCGATAAAGCTTTTTCCTGCTGGATATCCTGATAAATTACAGACTCGCGCATAGCATCACTCCGTAATAACCTTTTAATCAGTTCCTTGTTTAATACTAACCCAGATAAGACTGCCGTTGACGCAGCAATATTACTTTGTGTTCGGGTATCGTTTATTTGCTCAATAGCTTCAGCAACCTGTTGTAATGTTCGCGTTTTATCCTCAGTTTTACTGAGGGTTGCAAACGGTAACAAACCAGGAGTATTTAAAAATATCTCGCTTGGTTGTTCCCAAAGACGAATTACTCCAAATTCATGACGGGTATTTTCTAAAACAAAAGCTGTTTGTTGGACTAATTCAGATGTGGTGGGTTGCAGGTAAATGACAACTTGATGCATCCGCTTTCGGGGAAATCTGCGATACACCCTTAATCGATAATCAGTCATCCGAAAGGGAATTTCGGCTTTTGCTTCGGTTTGAAATTCGATATGCAGAACAATTTCATCTGACTGTAACAGAATTAACGCATCTGCTCGAATCGGTTCGAGGGATAATTCTGATGGACTGAGTTGGGTGAGTGCAATAGATTCGCCAAGTAACCAGGTGGCGAAATCGGCTGAAAATGACTCGGCTAAAAAGCGACAGACGTTATCAAACATAGATAGGTATTTAGGACTTACGCACTGTACAAAAAAATTATGTTGTGCATCAACGTAATTAAGTCGTTTCAGGGTTTTATTAATCATTTTTTGATGATAAATAGACCCGCGCTGTAGGGGCACAGCAATGCTGTGCCCTTACGACAGATGTGGGTTTTTAAAACATTCATATTTGGTCTTTTCTGTCAATGCGTAAGTCCTAGTATTATATCAGTGAGGTATTGTCTGTCATTAGTCATTAGAAGAATTCAGGAGACGCAATTAATCGCGTCTGTACAGAAATTATGAGTCAGAATGGCTGGAAAAAGAAGGGTGGTAAAGCTGCTTAATTTTCTTCAAATTATGAAATTGGGGTTTCCAAGTCTTATAAATTCTGGTTTCTGAATTCTTATACTACAAATACTTCTGCAACAATAACCCTAATTTTTCCTTCGTCGTCGCTGGTGCTTTATCTAACTGAGTCAAAATCGCATACTGCAACGCCGAATGCGCCTCACTCGGCGGTGGATTTTCACTTAAGCGCCGCACAGTTTCTTGAATCACCTTTTGAGCATTCACAGCATTCCGCAGCAAATTGCCAATCACCAATTCCACCGTCACACTGTCATGATCTGGATGCCAACAATCATAATCTGTCACCAGCGCTAAAGTTGAGTATGCAATTTCCGCTTCCCTTGCCAACTTCGCCTCTGGTAAATTCGTCATCCCAATGATTGTTGCACCCCAACTGCGGTAAAGATTCGATTCCGCCTTTGTAGAAAAAGCCGGCCCTTCCATACACACATAAGTGCCGCCGCGATGGAGAGTAACTTCTGGTAAATTGAGAGATGCGATCGCATCTGCCAACACACCAGCCAAATTCTTACAAATCGGATCGCCAAAAGCAATGTGAGCAACAATTCCCTCACCGAAAAAGGTTGAAATCCGATTTTTCGTTCTGTCAATAAACTGATCTGGCACCACCATATCCAGTGGTTTCGCCTCTTCCTTCAAGGAACCCACAGCACTAGCTGAAATTAAATACTCCACGCCCAATTGCTTCATCGCATAGATATTAGCGCGAAACGGTAACTCAGAGGGTAACAGCGTGTGATTGCGGCCATGACGCGCCAAAAAAGCTACCCGTGTACCATCTAAAGTCCCCAGAATCAAAGCATCTGATGGTGAACCAAAGGGGGTTTGGATATGCACCTCTTCTATATCTTTGAGCGCGTCCATTTTATACAGACCACTGCCACCAATAATCCCAATACTAGCTTGAGCCATGATCCTGAACCTGTTCCTTGCTGATCTGCTAAGTTATTTTACCGAAAAGGTGAGTAGCAGAGAAGCAAACAAACAAAGCGATATCTATGCTCAATGTATACAAATATTAAGTAGATGTACTCCTGAGCAGGGAAACAAAGCAAGCGTTATACTTTTGAGAAAAGGCTTATTTTAAACCCTGCTTTTAACATTTTCATAAATCAATGGCTCTGAATTTTCGTTTTGCGGTAGTCAGCGACTTACACCTAGCACTTCCCCACACAATCTGGGATCATCCCAACCGGTTCCATCTAGTAGAAGTCAGTATCTCGGCGTTTCAAAGTGTACTAGAACATTTAACACAACTCGATTTAGATTTCTTGTTGTTGCCAGGAGACTTAACCCAGCACGGCGAACCAGAGAACCACGCCTGGTTACAACAATGTTTAGCCCAGCTACCTTTTCCCGTGTATGTTGTTCCTGGTAATCATGACGTTCCTGTGCTGTTGGCTGATCAGCAATCAATTGCTTTTGCGGATTTTCCCTACTATTACACAAAGTATGGCTATGAAGATCCACAGCAAATTTACTACATTCGTCAGTTATTGCCTGGAGTTAAGCTGATTGGATTGAATTCTAACTCCTTTAATGACCAAGGTGAGCAGGTGGGGTGTTTGGATGCCAAACAGCTACGGTGGTTAGAAGAGGTGCTGGCGGCATCTGTTGATGAATTAGTTCTGGTGATGGTGCATCATAATGTAGTGGAGCATTTGCCCAATCAATCGAGCCATCCACTGGCCAATCGATACATGTTGTCCAATTCAGCAGAACTATTGCAATTGCTAAGGCGCTATGGAGTCAAACTAGTATTTACGGGACATTTGCACGTTCAAGATATTGCTTACTCAGATGGAGTATATGATATTACCACTGGTTCTTTAGTCAGCTATCCTCACCCTTATCGGGTGCTAGAGTTTCATCGAGATAACCAAGGTAAAGAATCGTTGCAAATTATATCTCATCGAGTAGAGTCAGTGCCTGAGTTCCCCGACTTGCAACAGTCATCGCGGCAGTGGATGGGCGATCGCTCTTTCCCCTTCTTAATCAAGTTACTAACTCTCTCTCCATTAAACTTACCATTATCACAGGCAAAAGAATTAGCTCCTAGTCTGCGCGAGTTCTGGGCAACTATTGCCGATGGAGATGCAGTATTAGATTACCCCCACTTTCCCCTAGAAGTGAGGCGTTACATTCAGTCCTATGGTGCATTGGCGCAGCCCAACCCCGGTATGGCTACTAATGGAACTCTGACGCTGATTGATAATAACAGCACACTTTTACTAGGTTAGCAGTGATGAGTAGCCTTTTTTCATCAGCCCCCGTACTATTACGCTCAGTGAACTTTGTTTGACAAATCGTTCAAACATTGCACACAGTATTTACCTTGTTCTTTTGTGTTGCTTTTTAGATAGCGATCGCTCCTACCATATTCTCCCATAAAAACTCACCAAGACGCTTGCAACTCCTGTACAGACGCGATTAATCGCGTCTCTCTTGTACGATTAATCGCGTCTCTAATTACCGATATCTTCATTCCAAAGTTGCGGGTTAGTTTCAATAAACTCACTCATCATTTGTTCGCAATCGTCAAGATTAAGATCAATTACTTCCACACCGTGAGATACCATAAATTCTTTAGCACCAGGAAAAGTTCTGGATTCTCCAACGATGACTTTTTTAATCCCAAATTGTACCACTGCCCCAGCGCACAGGTAGCACGGCATTAAAGTTGAATAGAGTGTTGTACCTCTGTAGTTGCCAACTCTCCCAGCATTGCGGAGACAATCGATTTCTGCGTGAGTGACAGGATCTGCATCTTGTACACGTTTATTGTGTCCTCTGCCGAGAATTTTCCCATCCTTAACGAGAACCGAACCAATGGGAATTCCCCCTTCTTGTCTGCCTTGTTTTGCTTCTTGAATAGCAGCTTCCATAAACTCATCCATATTAATTCTCCTTTTATGACAAAACAACTAGTATTAATGGATCACGATGGCGGTGTAGATGATTATTTAGCAACTATGCTGCTGTTGACAATGGATCATATTGAACTTCTTGGTGTTGTCGTCACTCCAGCAGATTGCTACATTCAACCGGCTGTTAGCGCCACACGTAAAATTATAGATTTGATGGGATTTTCTCATATCCCGGTTGCAGAAAGCACTGTGCGCGGTATCAATCCATTTCCTACTCTCTATCGCCGTGATTCGTTTATCGTTGACCATCTCCCCATTCTCAATCAAAGCGAAACCATCACTACGCCTTTGGTTGCCGAAACAGGTCAAGATTTCATGATCAAGGTGTTGCGGGAGGCATCAGACCCCGTAACGTTGATGGTAACTGGCCCGTTGACCACCGTTGCAGTAGCTTTAGACAAAGCACCGGACATTGAAGCCAAGATTCACAAAATTGTGTGGATGGGGGGTGCGTTAAATGTTGGTGGTAATGTAGAAAAAAGTTTGGAAGCAGGACAAGATGGTTCTGCCGAATGGAATGTTTATTGGGACGCAATTTCAGCCGCGCGGGTATGGCAAACCCAAATTGAAATTATTATGTGTCCTTTGGATTTAACTAACAATGTCCCAGTCACATCGGAGTTAGTATACAAAATGGGACGACAACGCCACTATCCCATCTCTGATTTAGCAGGACAATGTTATGCACTAGTTATTCCCCAAGATTATTATTTCTGGGATGTTTTAGCAACAGCTTATCTAGGACATCCAGAATTTTATCAGTTGCGCGAATGGGAAACAGAAATTATCACCACTGGTCTTAGTCAAGGGCGGACTAAAGTAGTTTCTGGTGGTCGGAAGATTTATGCAATGGATAAGGTAGATAAAGAGGCTTTTTATGATTATATTTTGCGGCAATGGGCAAGATAAAAAACTAAAAGGTTTTGCTGAATACTGAGAATTACTCATAGCGTGCCTTTTTAGATTTAATCACTTCAATTACATCATCGTGTCTTTGCCCTTCGATAATATCCTTGAGATGAATTTGCCCATTAATATATTGAACGTGGATGCGCCAACCTGAGACTTTATCGATATCAGCACGATAAATTGCCTGCTTCACACCTTTTACTTTGTGCAGCCTCGTTTTTGGAAATTTTCTTGTTCTGTGACACTCGTTATCTTCAAGCTCTGCCAAGGCTTCAAGAAAAGCAATCTTTAGCTCGTCATCTGGTAAAATCTTTATGGCTTGATTTCTGCAAGCCGCAGACTCGTGACTTCAAGTCATGAGTTAGGCGATCCATATTTCTATATTTAGATGCTTGTGTATTATGGTAAAATCATCATAGCGAAATATTAAAACAGAAATGCAGAAAGCGTTTAAAGTTACACTTATTCCTAACCACAACCAACAAGTCTTAATTAACAAGACAATTGGTTGTGCTAGGTTTGTGTACAACCGTTTTCTAGCATTGAGACAAGAGTTATACACGACTGAGCAAAAAACGTTAAACTATAATGCTTGTAGTCAGCAGTTGACCTTACTAAAAAAGGAGATTGAGTGGTTAAAAGAAGTAGATAAGTTTGCGTTACAGAACTCACTCAAGAATTTAGAAACAGCGTACAAGAACTTTTTTGCTGACTTAAAGAAGTCTAAGATTAAGTTGGGTGTCGGCTTCCCTAAGTTCAAAAAGAAGCATGGTTGCAAGCAGTCTTACAAAACCAACCTTACTAACAGAAACATCGAGGTAACAGAGAATCGATTAAAACTTCCGAAGTTAGGGTGGATAAAGTTTCACAAATCACAAGATATTACCGGGAAGCTTGTAAACGTTACAATAACCCGGACTTCTTCTGGTAAATATATTGCTAGTATTTTGTGTGAAACTGAGATAGAGAAATATCCCCAGGCAACACAGAATATTGCCTTGGATTTGGGAATTAAGTCCTATCTCGTTACTAGTGACGGTGAAGTTGTAGAGAATCCTAAATATTATCGACTTCAATTAAGGAAGTTACGCAAAGCAAACAAAAAACTCTCTCGCAGTACAAAAGGTAGTAACAATAGAGTCAAAGCGAAAATCAAGCTGGCTCGTGCTTATGAACGCATTACTAATTTAAGAGATGACTTTTTGCAGAAGCTGTCAACTCGTTTAATTAAAGAAAACACTATTATCTGTATCGAAGATTTGCGAGTTGCCAATATGGTCAAAAACCATAAACTAGCTTTGACTATTTCAGACGCTAGTTGGTCAAAGTTTGTCGGGCTTTGAAAGACCTACGCAAGTATCTGGAAACTACGTGTGAGTAAAACTATGAATTCTAGAAACAATCGACCTATCAATCTTTCCCAGGAAGATGCAGATTTACTTTCACATTTGACTCATCTTGCAGAAAGTATTGAGCCAGATCCGATATTTAAGGCTCAACTAGAAGCCAAACTATTAGAGGCTCACCAATCAACTTCAAATCAAAAGGCCCACCAAGGAGTGAATCGAATGAACTTTTTGCTTGGGCGGTTAAATCGCCGTGCCTCTCTAGTCGCTTGTGCCTCACTTGCGATCGCTGCTGTTTTCGTTATTCCAACCACGACTTCAGGGCGGATTCCTGAATGGTTTTCAGCATTTCTCTACTCAACGGGTGATACAAAGGCAAACGCGCAGACTATTGCCCAATTGATTGAAACGGGACAAATGACTCTCAGATCAGATGTTCAAAACTATGATGAGAGTACAAAAGAAATCAGAGCAATTGGCAACGCTACTTGGGTATATCCAGAAGCTCAAATTGAAGCCAGTGCTGATGAGATTCGATATGTGCCAACAGGAGGGCAAGTTATTTTGTCTGGTAATGTTCAAATTTCACAGAGGGGAGAGCGTTTACAAGGTAAACGAGCAATTTGTTCAGTTGAACAAAAGCAGTGTAACTTGAGTCCAGAGTAAACAATCTCGCCCAAAAAGCATCAATCTCTCAGGAAAACCTAGAGTTTCATCATGATGTGTTTATGCTGCGATCGCCCCTGAGAGGTTTGCCTCGAATATCATTTACGCGAACCTAACTCTAAACACTCTACAAACAACTTATAAGTACTATTCCATGAATAACACACAGCAACCCAACTATATATTGACAAAATAATCATCAATAATTTTACCATTGGGTAACTCTATTTCATCTTGCCTCACCTAACACTAAGGATGATCTAAAACCATTTTTGATTTTAAAGTATTCCATTTTTTTAAGTCGTTCATAAATAAAAATAATGGATAAAAACTTTAGTCATCAAGCAATGAATGTAAAAAAGTATAACAGATGCATCTGATAATCTGAACTTTGAACTTACACTGGCTTTGCATAACATAATATGTATAACCAGTATGCAAATAAATATAAATTTATTTACAGTAAACAAAAGGTTTCCGTTAACTATTAGTCGGGGTACAACGGCACAGACAACTAATGTATGGGTGAGAATTTCACAAGATGGGATCGAAGGCTGGGGGGAAGCATCGCCATTCGGTGTGGGTAATCATCGGCAATCAACTGATACTATCAAAGACGCCCTAGAGCAAGTTGTGCCACTGTTAGAAACATTCAGCCCCTTACAGCGACAGGAAATTGAGCAAGTTTTAACACAAAACCAGGTTCCTTCTGCTGCAAGAGCAGCCTTAGATATAGCAATGCACGACTGGTTAGGTAAGCGGGTAGGATTACCTTTGTGGCAACTTTGGGGACTCGATCGCAACCAAATAGTACCGACTTCTGTCACAATTGGGATTAACTCGCCTGAAGGAGCCAGGGCTAGGGCGCGAGACTGGTTACAATTTACTGATGTCCGCCTTTTCAAGGTGAAGCTAGGTAGTCCAGATGGCATAGATGCAGATAAAAAAATGCTATTAGCAGTGCGAGAAGAAGCACCATTACCAGAATTATTTGTTGATGCCAACGGGGGTTGGAGTTTAGAAGATGCGATCGCAATGTGCAATTGGCTAGCTAATTTAGGTATAAAATATGTAGAACAGCCATTGCCACGGGGGCAAGAAAAAAGTTTAGCAAAACTCAAAGAACACTCTCCCCTGCCCATCTTTGTCGATGAAAGTTGCTTCACAAGCTCCGATATTCCCCATTTGGCAAACTACGTGGATGGTATTAATATCAAACTGATGAAATCAGGGGGACTCACCGAAGCAATGCGAATGGTACATACAGCGCGAGCATATCGATTGCAAGTAATGTTTGGTTGCTATTCTGACAGTTCGCTAGCTAATACAGCAGCATTACAGCTAGCGCCACTAGCTGATTATCTAGATTTAGACAGTCACCTCAATTTAATCAATGATCCCTTTACGGGTGCATTGCTAAAACAAGGGAGAGTGTTGCCAAACGATTTACCAGGTTTGGGGGTACACCACAGTGCAACTATTACTTAATCAACGAGTAGCTATCTTGCTGCATGAGGGAATTACTGGGCATCACGGCAAAACAGGGCTAGCAATTTTACGTTACAGTGAAGCCCCAATCGTAGCCGTAATCGATCGCAAGTGTGCTGGCAAATCCCTACCAGAATTAACAAATATCAAGCGTGATGTCCCAATAGTAGCATCGGTAGCCGCAGCCCTTGAATACAAGCCAGAAGTCTTGGTAATAGGCATTGCTCCAGGAGGTGGTGCTGTACCAGATGATTACTGGGTGGAAATCAAAGACGCTTTAGAAGCTGGAATGTCGCTGGTAAATGGTTTACATACACCAATGGCGAACATACCAGAGTTAAATGCACTGCTAAAACCAGGGCAAGTAATTTGGGATGTACGCAAAGAACCGCCTAATATAAGTGTTGCTAGTGGAATGGCACGCACCCTTTCCTGTCGGCGGGTGTTGACAGTGGGAACTGATATGGCCATCGGTAAAATGTCAACTAGTCTAGAGTTACATTGGGCATCAAAACAGCGAGGGTGGCGTTCTAAATTCCTCGCCACCGGTCAAACTGGAGTGATGTTAGAAGGGGACGGCGTGGCTTTAGATGCCGTGCGGGTAGACTTTGCCGCCGGTGCTGTGGAACAGATAGTTATGCGCTATGGCAAAAACCACGACATCCTGCACATTGAAGGACAAGGTTCACTGCTACATCCTGGTTCAACAGCAACCTTACCCCTAATCCGTGGTTCGCAACCAACCCAACTGCTGTTAGTCCATCGCGCAAGACAAGTTCATGTACGTAATCATCCCCATGTACTAATTCCACCTTTACCAGAAGTAATTCGGCTTTATGAAACTGTTGCTAGTGCCGGTGGTGCTTTTGGAAGTGTTCCTGTAGTTGGTATAGCGCTAAACACAGCCCATCTAGATGAATCTGCGGCAGAGGAAAGCATCGCTCAAACAATAGCAGAAACTGGGCTACCTTGCACAGATGTAGTCCGCTTTGATGCCAATGTGCTATTGGACGCCGTGATGAAGAATTAGATGTAGATTTATACTTCATCCAAAAATGATTGCAACATTATAGCGGTTCCCATTCATATTCGGTACAATATTATATTGCGAAGTCTAAGGGCACGGCAGTGCCGTGCCCCTACCACGCGTGGTTTTGCGTAAGTCTCTCTCTTACCTCGGTTAGTTTCGCCGGGGTTTTTTGTTTTTTAATCCTGTGCTTTGGCTTTGCCTGTCGTAGGCATTGCATCTCAAACTGCGACGTTGTAAAGTAACTGCGATCGCCCATAAAATATTGATTCAATGGGTTTATTTCTGGGAACTTGGCAAGGAACAAAAGAAGCTAGAACTGGTTATTGGTTGTGCTGGTGGGATGAGGCAGGTAATTTGTTGCTTTGGGCAGTAGAACAAATTGAACAGGAACGCCAGCAAAAAGAGCGGCTAATTGCCTATTTACAATCTCAAGGTATTGATCCAAATAATTTGCCTTAGCATATATAGATAAAATTTTCAAGTTATTAGGACTTACGCATTGACAGGAAAGACAAAATATGGGTGATGTGAAAAACCACATCTGTCGTAGGGGCAATTCATGAATTGCCCCTACAGCGCGGGTCTATTTACCATCAAAAAATGATTCATAAAAATCTGAAACGACGTATTTACGTTGATACACAACATGATTCTTTTGTCCAGTGCGTAAGTCCTAGTTATTATAGACCCGTAGTAGCTACAACCGTTATGCCTATGAAGGAGTGGGGCGTCATCTAGAAATTAAAGCACGGGTGAAAAAGCTACTCGAATAGAAAAAAGCAACAGAGGAAAAAAAATAGCCTTTTTGATGAATCAAAACATAGAATTATTCGTCATTTAGATTATCAGTTCCCTACCTATGTCTACTGGAGGATGATTTATGTCATCACAACTATTTCGATTGATATCTTTGGGTAGTCTTGGCTTATCTTTGTGTCTGGGCAATTCCGTAGCAATGGCGCAATATGACTCTACAGGCGATGCCGTTGTCGTACCAACTGTACCATCAGGTGGGTCATCAGTACCAATAGACACATCAACAGGTATACCGCCTTCACCCTCATCTGACAGTACAACTCCCTTTACCTGTCAGACTTACAATGGTCAGTACACCGTTATGTATCAGCCACAAAGTCAACCAGGGCAATACTTTGCTTGGGCTGCACCTGCGGCTTTGGGTGGTGGTTGGGACGCACAAAGGCGTTGTGCAGCAATTGCCAGTCGCTTAGAACTTTATCGCCCAGATGGTTTACAAGAACTCCAGACATCCGTAGAAAATAACGAAAATATTGTCTGCGTCACAACAGAAGCTAACCCAACCTGTAGAATTGTGCTGACAGTACCTCCTGGGAAAGATCCTGTTGTTATCCGCAACAGTATTTTTCAGAACTTGACTACTGCTGACAGTGGACAGCAGACTATAGCCGTTAGCACTTATGGCGATCGCAGTAGTGGAGGCAACGAATTATATAATTTAGGACGCACACTTCTAGGCAGTGGCAATAATCGGGTTAGTTCATCTAGAGGTGGGATTAATCTGAAACCTTTCCTTGATCGCAAAGATGGTGGTACTGGAAACAATTTGCGGAGTGGAGTAGCAATTCGTCGTCAGTCTCAGCCTAACGGTGCTCGCCTCAATCCTAATAAATTCAAATAATCAATAGTGATTTTTAATTGCAAATAAAAAATATCCAACTACTTATTGTGGGGCGGGCATCTTGTCCGCCTTTTTTTATGGGCGGACGAGATGCCATAGCAAATATTTGTTGTTTTAACCTTTTGCTAGCGGTTTCTTAATGTTAGTGAGATAGTTTGAGGTTGCTGAATATGGATTAACACTACTAAAATATGTAACTTTTTTTACTATATATTCACTTTTTGGGTGAAGTAAGTTTTTGCATTCATCCTTTTGTTGACTCCTGACTTCTGACTCCTGACTCCTGACTCCTGACTTCTGACTCCTGACTCCTGACTCCTGACTCCTGACTCCTGACTCCTGACTTCTGAATTCTTCTTCAAGCTTGTTTCCCACAATTAAGGAAATTGTTGTGCCTACAAATCTAACTGCGGGAGATATCGCATTTCTGAGTCTGATTGCCGATAATCCAGACACTTTCTCTTTCGTGCTGCTAAAAGATATCGACGCTGGGACTATCATTAATGTTACAGATAATGGCTGGCAGTTGTCTGGCTCCTTGCGTACTGGCGAAGGAGTTTTGCAGTATGTAGCACCCACGGCTCAGACTGTCGGAACTGTCGTTACTTATGTTGATGGAACTATTAACACTGGTTGGACTAATATCAGCGGCGGTACAACCTTTGCCCTATCAACATCCGGTGACTCGCTGATTGCCTTTCAGGGTGAGCTAACTGGCTCAGGTAGTTCAACTACCAGCACATCGCCTACTTTATTGGCTGCTGTGACTATCAACCGTTCGACCTTCGATGCGAATGCGATCGATTCTAACACCACTGCCTTGCCAACTGGTTTGACTGTTGGAACCAATGCAGTTGCAGTCGGTAAGGCATCTTCTGAATTTGACGATTCAAGGTACACAGGCCCGACTAGTTTTGCATCAGTAGCAGCGGCGCGAACTGCAATTAATACAGCAAGTAACTGGACTGGTAGCGACACCGACACTACAAATTTCAGTGGCACGTTTAGCATTGGTGGTGCAGCAACACCCACAGTCAACCTATCTCTCAGCCCCAACGCTGGTTCGGAAGCAGGTACAACAGCAATTACTGTTACAGCCACAGCTTCTGGTGCAGTTTCCGGTAATCAAACAGTTAACTTGGCTGTAACCGGAACTAACATCACCGCAGGAGATTACAACCTCAGCGACACCATAATTACCATCCCTAGTGGTTCAACCACAGGTTTTGTCACCTTTACCGTTGTTGATGATGCCCTAGTTGAAGGAATAGAAACCGCTACTTTAAGCATCAGCAGTCCTTCCTTTGGTATCAGCCTCGGCAGCACTACTACTCAAAACATTACCATTACTGATAATGATGTTGCCGTTGGACAAGCGCCAACTATTCAACTAGACACAGCCACCACCACAAACCTGTTAGATGCTAACGGTGCTTTGGCTACTACAGGAACAGGAGCAATTAGCGGCGTCATCGGTAAGGCCAATGATCCAGCAAAGACACTGGGCGTAAACTTTACGATCGCTGACTCCGATACTCTTATAGATAATTTGACTGTCACAGTCACTAGCAGTAATGCCGCAGTGGTTCCTAACGGCAATTTAACGCTAACTGGCACTGGAAGCAGCCGCAATCTGAAAATTAATCCTGTAGGTGTTGGTAATGCGAATATTACAGTGACAGTAAGTGATGGTGCTAGTAGTGCTAATTATGCGATCGCTTATGCGGCATCCGCGAATAATGGTACTGTCACAACTCAATTTTTAACGGGTACAAGCGATGCATCTACAGCTATCCCCGTGGGCGGAACATTTTTCTTAGAAGCCGATGACGAAAATCAAGTTTTGCGCCTCTACGATTCTGGCAAGTCGGGACTCCCTGTAGCTGGCTTTGATTTTACAAGCTCTCTAGGACTGACTCAGACCGACGGTTCTGGGGTATTACGAGAAGTGGATCTTGAAGCTTCTACCAGGGTAGGCGATAGCATTTTTTGGTTAGGATCACAAAGCAATAGCGATGATGGTAAATCTCGCCCTAACCGCGATCGGGTTTTCGCTACAGATATTACTGGTACGGGAGCATCCACCACACTCAGCTATGGGGGACGTTACAACTTTTTACGCGAAGATATCATTAATTGGGATGTTACCAACGGTCACGGCAAGGGAGCCAATTTCTACGGCTTGGCTGCTAGCGCTGCGACTAATGTCGGGTCAAAGCAAACGAATGGCTACAATATTGAGGGCTTGGAAATAGCTCCCAATAATACCACAGCCTATATTGCTTTCCGCGCCCCCCAAGTTCCCCCATCTGGACGAGCTAACGCCCTCATCGTTCAGGTTACTAACTTCGCCAGCTTGATATCAGCTAGCGGTGGTGGTACAGAAGGCTCGGCACAATTTGGCGCTCCCATCGAATTGGATTTAGGCGGTCGGGGCATTCGGGAAATTCGCAAGAATGCCAATAACCAGTATGTTATTATTGCCGGGCCAGCTGGAGACGCAGGAGCAGCCCCTAACGATTTCCGTCTCTACACCTGGGATGGTAATCCCAATAGCGCTCCCCAATTGCGTGCCGCCACTTTTCCTGCTAGCTTCAACCCTGAAGGAATTATCAGCATCCCTGATAACTTAACAAATACCTCTCAAATTCAATTCGTCAGTGATGATGGCAACAGCGTTCTTTACAACGACGGCACAGCAGCCAAAGATTTATCAGAAAACAATTTCAAAAAATTCCGCACCGATAGCATTAAACTGGGCGGTGTAGTCCTCAATCCTCGGATTCACGACATTCAGGGTGCATCCCACATCTCACCGTTAAATGGACAAAATGTAGCTGATGTACCGGGAATTGTCACCGCCCTGAAATCTAATGGTTTCTACATCCAAGACCCTAACCCAGACAGCGACGATCGCACTTCCGAAGGCATTTTTATCTTTACCTCATCAGCGCCAACTGTGCAAGTAGGTGACTCAGTAGAGGTAAGCGGTACGGTAACAGAGTTTCGTCCTGGTGGCGCTGCTGGTTCTAACAACCTGACAACCACACAAATTACTAGCCCCACAATTGTCAAACTCTCCAGTGGTAATGTACTAACTGCCACGATTCTAGGTAATGGCGGCAGAACCATTCCAACCTCAGTAATCGATAACGACACTACCGGTAATATCGAAACTGGAACCACCACCTTTGACCCTGCCCAGGATGGCATTGATTTCTATGAAAGTTTGGAAGGGATGGTAGTTCAGGTAAATAATCCTGTAGCAACTAGTCCGACAAATTCTTTTGGAGAGATTTGGGTACTGGCAGACAATGGCGCGAATGCCACCGGACGGACAGCGCGTGGCGGTATTCTTGTCAGTTCCAATGATTTTAATCCAGAGCGCATCCAAATTGATGACGCGCTATTTACCTCTGGTAGCTCACCCAAAGTTAACGTCGGTGCTACTTTCAACACGATTACGGGTGTAGTTGATTATAGTTTCAACAACTACGAAGTTTTACCAACCTCGGTGACTGCGACTTCCAACACGCTGACCAAGGAAGTCACTAATTTAACTCCCACCACAGATCAACTGACAGTTGCTACCTTCAACGTCGAAAACCTTGACCCAAGCGATGGCGCAACCAAATTTAATAACCTTGCCAGCCGGATTGTCAATAACCTAAAATCACCAGATATTATTAGTCTGGAAGAAATTCAGGACAATAACGGGGCGACGAATGATAGCGTAGTTGATGCCAGCACCACCTTCCAAACATTAATTAATGCAATTATTGCTGCTGGTGGCCCCACATATCAATATCGTCAAATTAACCCAGTAGACGATACAAATGGCGGTGAACCTGGTGGAAATATCCGGGTGGGTTTCTTGTTTAATCCCAATCGTGTCAACTTTGTAGATCGCCCCGGTGGTACTTCTACCTCTAACACCACAGTTACTAATGTTTCTGGTGTTCCTACAGTTTCTAATAGTCCTGGTTTGATTGACCCTACAAACTCGGCCTTTGCTAGCAGTCGCAAACCGTTAGTTGGTGAATTTACTTTCAACGGTAAAACTGTTTATATAATTGGCAACCACTTTAATTCTAAAGGTGGCGACCAACCGCTATATGGGCCAAACCAACCACCAACCCTTAGTAGCGAAGTGCAGCGTCAGCAACAAGCTACCTTGGTGAAAAACTTTGTTCAAAGTATTTTAGCAATCGACCCCAATGCCAATGTAGTAGTAACGGGTGACTTGAATGACTTTGAGTTCTCCAACCCCGTCAGTATTTTAGAAAGTGCAGGGCTGACTTCCTTAATTGAAACCCTACCGGCAAATGAGCGTTACACCTACAACTTTCAAGGCAACGCGCAGACACTTGACCACGTTTTAGTGAGTAATAGTTTGCTAAGTAAGCTGGATGGGTATGATGTAGTTCACATCAACTCAGAGTTTGCCGATCAGGATAGCGACCATGACCCCAGCCTAGCTCGGTTTAATCTGTCTGCAAATAATGCTCCCACAGATTTAGCATTGAGTGCCACCAGTGTCAACGAAAATGTACCAGCCAACACAGTGGTTGCTACATTTAGCACCACTGACCCGGACACAGGTAACACTTTCAGCTACAGCTTAATTGGTGGAACTGGTTCTACAGATAACACCGCCTTTGCGATCGCAGATAATAGCTTGAAAATCAACGCTTCCCCAGACTTTGAAACCAAATCCTCCTACAGCGTTCGGGTACGCAGCACTGATAATGGTGGACTTTCTGTAGAAAAGGTGTTGACTATCCAAGTTAACAATGTTAATGAAGCACCTACCCTAGTGCAACCTATTGACGATCAAATTATCTCTACTGACAAGCTCTTCTCTTTCAATGTCAGTAACAAATTTACTGACGTAGATCAAGGCGACACCCTCACCTACAGTGCTACAGGTTTACCCACTGGTTCTAGTATTGTTGCTAATACAGGTGTCATATCCGGCACTATCTCCCAAATTGGCATCTTCGGAGTCACAGTTACCGCTACTGATAGCAGTGGTGCTAATGTTAGTGATAGCTTTGACCTGACTGTTGCTAATAACACAGCGACATCTGGTAACGACATCATCTTTATCGACCAACTTGGTGGTTTGAACATAGTCGATGCCTTAGCTGGGAGCGATCGCGTCATCGGTACTAATGCCAATGAAACGATCGATGGTGGCGCAGGCAATGATTACCTTGATGGCAAGGGAGGTAGTGACATCCTCCGTGGCGGCGATGACGATGACACAATCTTAGGTGGGCTTGGCAACGACACACTTTCTGGAGGCAAGGACAATGACCGCCTCATTGGTTGGGGAGGTGGTACAAGCGAAATTGACCTACTCAACGGCGATCAGGGTGAAGATACTTACGTCTTAGGTAATGCCAATGCAGTTTTCTATGCCAGTTCCGGTAATAGTGACTATGCCAATATTGCCAGCTTTAAGAATAAAGATAAGATTGAACTCAAGGGAGTTGCTAGCAATTATTCACTAGCGTCTATATCAGGCGTGTCTGGCAACAAGTCTGCTGTTGGCATCTTTACCAACAATGGAACAGAGTTAATTGCTGTTGTTGAGGATGGGTTAAAGCTAAAGACGAATTTGGCAACCGATACTGGCTTTGTATTTGTTTAACGCAGATTCAAGCGATCGCTTTTAGGGAAACTTCAGAGCGATCGGATAAATATTTTTGCCTAATGCATAGATGTGTAACGCCTAACCGCAGGGTAAGCGCAAAGAAAAAGTGGAATCTACCCCAGAACTAACCTATGGTAACTACAAGCACAGTTCGCTTTTCTCAGTTCAATGCTTCTTTGAATCGCAACGCAACAGGTCAGCTAGTAACCGACCTGTCTACCCCTGACAATGCTCAAGCAAAAGCTGTTGCGGAAATTATCCAGCGTAACAACCCGGATGTGCTGCTGATCAATGAGTTTGACTACTCCCAGGAAGCAGTTCAGTTATTCAAGCAAAATTACCTTGCAGTCAGCCAGAATGGGGCAACTCCTGTTGATTACCCTTACTTTTACATTGCTCCTTCCAACACGGGTATTGCCTCTGGTTTTGACTTGAACAACAACGGCGCAGTAGTTACAACCCCAGGCGAACCGGGATATGGCGATGATGCCTTCGGATTCGGTAATTTTCCTGGTCAATTTGGGATGTTGCTGTTATCCAAATATCCCATCGACACTGCCAACGTCCGCACCTTCCAAAACTTTCTCTGGAAGGATATGCCCAATGCTTTGCTTCCCGATGATCCGACAACACCACAGCCAAATGATTGGTATTCTCAGGACGAACTGCAAGTTTTACGTCTCTCCTCCAAAAGTCATTGGGATGTCCCAATTAAGGTAAACGGCGAGACAATTCATGTCCTTGTCAGCCACCCTACACCCCCAACCTTTGATGGCCCGGAAGACCGCAACGGTAAGCGCAACCACGACGAGATCCGCTTTTGGGCAGAATATATTACTCCTGGTAAAGGTAATTACATCTACGACGATCAGGGAAAAACAGGCGGGATTGCTGCTGGGTCAAGCTTTGTGATTATGGGCGATCAAAATGCAGATCCGTTAGATGGTGATAGTTTTGACAACGCTATTCGCCAACTCTTGCAAAATCCCAATATCAATACTAATGTCATCCCTACCAGTCTTGGTGGTCTGCAACAAGCAGACTTACAAGGTGGTGCAAACGCTAGCCAAAAGGGTAATCCTAGCTTTGATACCGCAGATTTTGCTGATACGGCTCCAGGCAACCTGCGGACTGATTACGTGCTACCCTCCACTGACTTGACAATTGCCAACTCAGGAGTATTTTGGCCCCTGAATACTGACCCGACATTCCCCTTGGTAGGTACTTTTCCCTTCCCTAGTTCTGACCATCGCTTAGTATTTACAGATGTGCAAACTGGGCCAACTGAACCAGGTAAAACCATTCCTAATGTAGGCTTTGAAACACAAACTATCTTCGTTACTGGCTTTATTCCTTCTGGCGCGGCGGGAACAGTGAATGGAGTAGAAACTCCATTAGGAGGATTGTCTGGTGTCACCTACGATGCTGTTAACAACCGCTACTACGCTATCTCAGACGATCGCTCCCAAGTTGCCCCTGCCCGTTTTTATACCTTCACTGCTACCGATTCCGGGGTGACTTTTAGCAATGTCACACCCCTAAAAGATACCAACGGCGACTTTTTTGTAACCAACAGCCTTGACCCTGAAGGTATTGCTTTAACTAAGAATGGTACTGTTTTCATCTCTTCTGAGGGCGAAGTTAATCTTAACTCTGGTCGCGTTAGCAATCCATTTATTAAAGAGTTTTCGCTGACCACAGGGCAAGAAGTAAAATCCCTACTTGTCCCCAGCAAGTTTTTGCCAGTAGTTCAAGATACCAACAACAATGGTCTTGTCGATGCAGGTGATACGCAGACATCAGGCGTTTACAATAATTTAGCCTTTGAAAGCCTCACCATTACACCCGACCAGAAAACCTTATTCACCGCTACTGAAAACGCGCTTTCCCAAGATGGATTAAAGGCTTCACTCACCAGTGGCAGCCCTTCTCGAATTCTGCAATACAATCTGGTTAGTGGACAACCAGAAAAAGAATACCTCTATATCACTGATGCGATTCCCGAAGCACCCAACCCTAGCACAGGCTTTGCTGACAACGGTTTGGTAGATTTATTGGCAATAGATAATCGTGGCACTTTCCTAGCGTTGGAACGCTCATTTGCACAAGGCGTAGGCAACACCATCAAAATCTACGAAGTTTCTTTGCAAGGATCAACAGACATTAGTTTCTACGATTCTCTGAATAATTTGAGTGCTGAACAACTAGCTACTATCAAACCCGCTCAAAAGCGTCTGCTATTGAATTTAACTGACCTCAATCTGCCCACTGATGCAAATCATCCGATTACAGGAGTAGATAATATAGAAGGTCTAGCCTTCGGCCCCAAACTAGCAGATGGTCGTCAGTCGATTGTGCTGGTCAGTGATAACAACTTTGGTAGCACCCAATATACCCAAATCCTCACCTTGGGTGCAGACTTGGTTCCTACTGCTTCACCCACGCTAGAAACCCGTCCCGATTTATTGGACGATGAAACACTCCCAGTTGATCAACGGGCTGATGCTGATGACCCTGCCATTTATGTTAATGCCACAAATTCTGCCGATAGCTTAGTATTAACCTCAGTCAAAAATGCTGGATTGCGGGTTTATGACTTGTCTGGTAACTTGTTGCAAACAGTTAATCCTGGTGGCATTCGCTACAACAATATTGACCTGCAATACGGTTTTAAATTAGGTAATCAATCTGTTGATATTGCCGTAGCTAGCGATCGCGGTAATGATAAACTAGGAATCTTCAAAATTAACCCCAACCCTACCACTCCCGGTAATTACCTCGAAGACATCACCGACAGCAATATTGGAACCCTTTTCCAAGGGCTACCTTTTGCAGAACCTTATTCCTCATCTTCTCGGAGTGCTTACGGGCTTACCCTATACCGCAGTCCAATCACCAATGATTATTATGTCTTTGCCAATCGCCGAGAAACCGGAGATGTCGCTCAGTTTAAACTGATTGACAAAGGTAATGGCAAAATTGGGGCTGAACGAGTGCGAGAATTTACCGTACCGACAATTGAGGGACGCGATCCGCAAACAGAGGGTATGGTAGTAGACCAGGAAACTGGTTTCCTCTACATTGGCCAGGAAAATGTCGGGATTTGGAAGTTCCAAGCAGAACCAAACGGTGGCACAACTGGCAAGCTAATTGATCAAGTCAGAGATTTGGGTGGTAATTATCTCACCGATGACGTAGAAGGACTGACAATTTATTACGGCAAAAATGGCACAGGCTACTTATTCGCATCTAGCCAAGGCGACAACACCTTTGTTGCTTACACTCGTGAAGGTAACAACGAATACGTGGGTAATTTTGCCGTTGGTAACAATGGGGCCATCGACAGCGTACAAGAGTCAGACGGTGCAGATGTAATTAACGTGCCACTTGGGGCTAACTTTCCATTTGGTTTATTTGTCACTCAAGATGGTTCCAATGAACCTGCCAAGATAGTTAGCGATGAAGGTGAAGAAGAAAATATTAGTTCTAACTTCAAGCTTGTACCTTGGGAAAATATTGCCAATGCCTTCCCTAATTCTCTAACTATTGACACCACTAGTTACGATCCACGCAATCCTGTTGCTCAACCCAAGTTAACTATCTATGAATTTGAAAACCTACCCAAGTTAGGAACGACCTCTGAAGGTCAAGATATTTTCTTAGGTGGTTTCTCTGGGTTATATTTTCAAGGATTTGCAGCAAATGGCAACCTGAAGTTTGTCACCCACACAGACCGAGGCCCCAATGGAGAATCTGAGGGTTCAAACAGACCATTTTTCTTACCCGACTTCCAACCAGAAATAGTCAGTTTTGAACTCAACCGCACCACAGGTGAAATCAGCATTACCAATAGAACAGGACTATTCCGCCAAGATGGGACGACACCATTAACCGGATTGCCTAATTTGCAAGCTGGGGCAAATGGTTTGGCTTACACTGATGAAATTGCTGTTGACTTAGACAACAATATTCTAGCTAACGATCCTTTGGGTGCTGACTTAGAAGGTATTGTAATTGCGGAAAATGGAGACTACTGGATGGTAGATGAATACCGTCCGGCAATTTACCACTTTGACGTTAATGGTAAACTAATTGACCGCTTTATTCCTCAAGGAACTGCCACTGCACCCAACCCAGATCAACCAGTGGGAACTTTTGGGACTGAGGTATTACCATTCGTTTATGCCCAACGCCGCAATAACCGGGGATTTGAAGCTGTAGCCCTGGAGGGTACTAAATTATACGCTTTCATCCAAAGTCCAATTGACAATCCAGATGTCGCTAATGACGCGACTTCTAAAGCTTCTCTCAACCTGCGAATTCTAGAGTTTGATATTGTCAGCAAGCAGGTAACAGGAGAATATTTGTATCTCCTGGAAGGTTTACCGGCAACTGACAAAATTGGCGATGCAGTATCTTTAGGTAACGGCAAATTTGCAGTAGTTGAGCGAGATGATAATGGTACATCTGCTGGCAATAAACTAATTTATCAAATTGATTTAGCCGGAGCAACGAACATCAATAACCCTGCTAACTTTACTTTGCCAGCTAATAAAACCATCGAACAACTTTCCTCTGCGGAGTTAGTTGCTGCCAATATTACCCCTGTCACCAAAAGCCTAATCGCTAATGCTGCTCAGTTGGGTTACACCGGGGTGGAAAAATTAGAAGGTCTGGCACTGGTAGCACCGAACACTCTAGCTTTGATTAACGACAACGACTTTAACATTTCAGGTAATACGACTGCTGAAAAACTCGGCATCTTGGAACTACCAAATAATCTGACAACTGTACAGCCTACTTTCCCGAACGGTTTTGGTTCTAACAACAGCGATACTGTCAATCTTCAGCCAGGACAATTCTTTAGTGCAGGTGATGGAGCAGACTTTGTAGAAGGTAGTCAAGGTAACACAATCCTAGCTGGAAACGGTGATGACACAGTGCTTGTAGGGAGTGACTCTTCGGTTTCCGGAAATGACGGTAATGATCAGATATTTATTGGTCAAAATGGCCCGGCTCAAAATACCAGTGCTGATGGTGGCAATGGAGATGATTTGATTGTCGTGGTGGAAGCCAGTGGTAGTAATAATTTGTTTGGAGCAGCAGGTGATGATCGTCTCACAGTAATTGAAGGTTCTCGCCAATCATTATTTGGTGGCTCAGGCAATGATACCCTTAGCAGTGGCGGTAGCAATAACCGTCTCTACGGTGGTTCTGGAGATGACAAACTCTTCTCTAATGTGAATGATTTGCTATTTGGTGGCGATGGTGATGATGTGCTATTTGCTGGTCAACAGGGCGCTAATCGCCTGAGTGGTGGTGCTGGTGCTGACCAATTCTGGATTACCAATGGTAGTCTGCCAATTAGTAATAATATCGTGACTGATTTTACAGTCGGGATTGACAAAATCGGGCTTGGCGGTGTTGGCGTAACTCAATTTTGTGGGCTAACACTGTCACAACAGGGTAGTGACACTCTCGTGAAAACAGGAAATACAGAGTTGGTTTCATTGCTAGGAATTACCTCAACGAGCCTGACTGCAAATGACTTCGTTTTCTCTGCTAGCGTCGTGGCTTAAGTAATATCATGTCCGCATAATTAGTTGTGATTCCCACAGTCATTGCACCCCACCCCTTAATCCCCTCCCCGCTAGCGGGGAGGGGAGACAAAGCATAGCTTTGGCGGGGTGGGGTTCTTAGGGGTTCATTTTGTTGGAAATATTTTTGAAGCAGAAAATTTGATGCGATCGCTAGCCAATTAAAACTTATAAAAACCACATTTTATTTTTTCAATACTATCAATAAATAATTTATTACACAAAATGCAAATATTTAATAAATTAAATATTAATTTATCCATAAACTTATTTTAATCATTTCTTTTATTTAACTTATTTTTTTCTTAATCTTTTAATGGAAATATCTTTATTGCTAGCTAAGTTATCTCATAACTACTATCAGCATTAAATCCTGAATCTCAGTCTTCCCCACTCATTACTCACTAATACAGATTAGGAGTTGAGATTCTATTATCATTTTTCAAAGTTTTGATAACTCTGAAAAAATGGATTTTTTGTAAATTTATTCTCGGCATTAAGACAAAACAGGACTTAACTGGCTTGCCAAAACTATATTTTTGCAATTCTGAAATTCACCAGTAATTCCGATTTGTAGCCTGAGTTAATGATTTATTTTTCCCACAATTAATGAGAGAACTTCAAAAACTTGTGATGCAGTTAAATCCAAATACCCAACCAACATTCTAAATTATGGCAATTAAGTTAGTCGGCTTTGCTTCTTTACCTGCTGATACCTTTAGTGATGGGCCAACTTCTGGTGAAGGAATTTCAGCAAATGGCAGAACCGGGCCTTTCCCAGGACAGCCAATACAAGGCTTTAGCGGTGTTCAATTTGCTAACAGCAACTCTTTGTACTTCCTGTCAGATAACGGTTACGGTAGCAAAGATAATAGTGCAGATTTTCTGCTGCGGATCAATCGTGTAGACCCGAATTTTAAGGGAACAGAGAATGGAGACGGCAGCGTTAAAGTTTTAGACTACATTCAACTGTCTGACCCTAACAACAAAGTTCCTTTCAAAATTGTAAATGAGGGAACTACTGGAAGATTACTAACTGGTGCAGACTTTGATCTAGAGTCATTCGTCTTTGATAAAGACGGGACAATCTGGGTGGGAGAGGAGTTTGGCCCCTATCTACTACATTTTGATGCCACTGGTAATTTATTAGAAGCTCCCATCGCTACACCCGACCAATTCAAAACTTTAAATGGAGAAGCACCTAAAGTAATTGGCCACAGAGGTGCAAGTGGGGATCTTCCAGAACATACCTTACAGGCATACATACAAGCAATTGCAGATGGTGCTGACTTTATTGAGCCAGACTTAGTAGTTACAAAAGATGGTGTATTAATTGCTCGTCATGAGCCTGCTTTGGCAATTTTAAATGCTGATGGCAGCCTCAATTTAAGCAATACAACCACGGACGTTTACGATATTAGCAAATATCCACAGTTTGCCGATCGCAAGAAAACAGTCAGTCTAGATGGCAACACAATTACAGGTTGGTTCGCTGAAGACTTTACTTTAGAAGAAATCAAGACTTTAGGGGCGATACAGCGCCTACCTTTCCGTGACCAATCTTTCAATGGTCAATTTGAAATTCCCACTCTCGCCGAAATCATCGACTTGGTTAAAGAGGTAGAAGCCCAGACAGGTAAAAAGATTGGTATCTACCCAGAAACGAAGCATCCCACCTATTCGGCCGATGAAGCTACTTATGTAGGCACGACAGAGAAAATTAACAGAAACATCAGCAATATACTGATCGATACACTCAAGGCTGAGAACTTCACTGATCCAAGTCGCATCTTCATCCAGTCTTTTGAAGTATCTAACCTCAAACAACTGAATGATAGCATTATGCCTGCGGCAGGGGTGGATATTCCACTTGTCCAACTTTTAGATGCCAGTAACATTGACATCAATGGCAAAATTATCGAGAGTCAGCCTTATGATTTGAAAGTCAGTGGTGACAGTCGCACTTATGGCGACTTGCGAACTCCAGAAGGTTTGGCTGAAGTTGCCACTTATGCTGATGGTATTGGCCCTTGGAAGCGAATGATTGTTAGTGTCAAAGGTACTGATGCTAATGGTGATGGCAACGCTGATGATGTGAATGGGGATGGAACAGTAAATGATGCTGATAAGACTACGTTACCTCCCACTACCTTAATTCAAGATGCCCACAATGCAGGTTTACAGGTTCATCCTTACACCTTCCGCAATGAAGACCAGTACTTAGCAGCAGATTACAAAGGTAATCCAGAACTAGAATTTCAGCAGTTCTTTCAATTAGGGGTAGATGCGCTATTTACAGACTTCCCAGATACAGGGGATAAAGTCCGAGATTTCTTGAGTGATCCTCAGAATAACTTAGTGCGATCGCCACAAAACCCCGATGTTCTCTCAGGAGATGCTTTTGCTAACTTGGGTGGTTCCAAAGGTTTTGAAGGCGGAGCAATCAACGCCAGCAAAACCAAACTCTATATGCTGCTAGAGGGTACGGTTCAGGGTGATCCTGCTGGTGCTTTGCGGATTAATGAATTTGACATCGCCAGCCGTGAGTACACTAGTAACAAACTTTACTACGAATTAGAAAATCCTGCTTATGCGATCGGGGATTTAGCAGTCATTAATGATAATGAGTACCTAGTTATTGAGCGGGATGGTGGTCAAGGAACTTCTGCTGAATTCAAAAAGATTTTCAAAATTGACCTGTCTAAAACAGATTCTAATGGTTATGTAGCTAAAGAAGAAGTTGCTGACTTGTTAAACATTCAAGACCCCAACGACCTCAATGGAGATGGCAAAACTACCTTTGACTTTCCATTTGTAACCATTGAAAATGTGTTGGTTGTTGACAAAGACACCATTTTGGTAGCTAATGACAACAACTATCCTTTCTCAACAGGTCGTCCTGGAAATGATCCTCAAAATCCAGTCATAGATAACAATGAAATTATTCTGTTGAAGCTGGAAAATCCCCTCAACCTTGCTCCTGGTTTAGGTCAACCTCAAGCTGAAGAAATTAATTCTGGCTCCACTACCAGCGATGATATTACTGTTCAGCCAAATCAAACCTTATTCACAGGTGACGGAGCAGACATTGTAGTGGGTACTATAGGTAACACAATTTTCACTGGGAATGGTGAAGACGCGGTGGTGGTTGGTAGTAACTCCTCAGTGTCCACAGGAGACGGTAATGATCAAATTTTAATTGGCGCAAATGGCCCTGCTAACAATACTAGTGCTGGTAGTGGTGCTGGTGATGACAAAGTTACCGTAGTAGAAGCCAATGGTGGTAATAATTTGTTTGGGGCAGCAGGTAATGATACTTTGACAGTAGTTGAAGGTTCGCGTCAACTGTCCTTCGGTGGCTCAGGTAACGATACCCTCACCAGTAACGGTAGCAATAACCGTCTCTACGGTGGTTCTGGAGATGACAAACTCTTCTCTAGTGTGAATGACTCCCTGTTCGGTGGGGATGGTGATGATGTGCTATTTGCTGGTCAACAGGGCGCTAATCGCTTGAGTGGTGGTGCTGGTGCTGACCAATTTTGGATTGCTAACGCCAGTCTGCCAACTAGCAAAAACATTGTGACTGATTTTGCGATCGGCATTGATAAAATCGGGCTGGGCGGTATTAGCCTCAGTAGTCTAAGGGTATTGCAACAGGGTGCTGACACTCTGGTGAAAACCGGAAATATAGAGTTGGCTTCATTGCTGGGAATTGCATCAACTAGCCTCACAATAAATGATTTCGTTTTTTCTGCTAGTGTCATTTAGCCGAAAGATGATTACAGCTTAGATTCAACATTCATTTAAGCTGTAGTGATTTTGCTAATGCGGGGGAGTGATACTCCCTCGTTTTTTATAGGGAGGCCAAAATAAAATAGCCCCGGTTGCGAGATGGGGTTGTTTTATGCATAGCGATTAGATGGACTCGATATTAATTAAAGCAGTAAATTTACTGAAGGCAGTTATTGTCTTTACTTCATAAATTTAATAATTGATCGAAACAGAATTCAGGAGTTAAGAGGGCGGTTCTCAATTCCCCACTGACCTATAAGGTGACAAAAAACCTTCACCTTTGCTTTTTCAGTTAATTTTTATTAAATTAAGCTAGCAAAAAAGTTATGGGGAATTCTTTTAAAAATCGGGTATGGCGCTGTTTACCGAGGAAAGCTTACCGTTTTTGCCATTAGTGATATTGTCAATCCCTATACTCAAGAATTTGTCAAAAAAATTTAGAAATTTAAAGTTTTTTTTATTACATAATTCTTAAGTAGGGTATTTACTTAAAAAAGCATCTGTGATAATTTCATGTTGATTATCATAAATACTGCGTTTATGTGTCTTAGTTTGATGATGAGTATCCATTTTACATAATTGCAATGCTAAATACTGGTTTTAAGTTTGTATAAATTATGTAAAGTTAACCAAGTGATAACTTATCCTCAATGTATTGACACTATACTTTATAGCGGTTTCCATGTACATGCGGTACAAGATTATATTGCGAAGTGTAAGGGTACGGCAGTGCCCATAGGTGTCAACTTAAAGCAAAAGCTAGCATTGGCAAGCTTTCTAGGCTTGACCCTCACCCCCAACCCCTCTCCCAAAATTGGTAGAGGGGAGCAAATTCTCCAGTTCCCCTTC